>Ga0316600_10000120_pt1 | contig 51415 bp, 47 predicted proteins | sample OWC_soil_day5_CT_FD_207652 | JGI IMG/M metagenome (GOLD analysis project Ga0316600, IMG submission 207652) | Wetland soil microbial communities from Old Woman Creek delta, Ohio, United States - OWC_soil_day5_CT | ecosystem: Environmental > Terrestrial > Soil > Wetlands | place: USA: Ohio... | reverse complement strand
GGCCGCGGAGCGCAGCGGCGTGCGAAGGCCGTGTTCCTGCTGCCGAAGCGCGCTGCGGGTGCCGGCAAAGCCGGCGAGGGGGTGGCCGGCGGAGTGAATTTGGGCTGAACGCAGCCGGCTACCCCCTCGTCGGCTTTGCCTGAAGCGGCGCCAGAACGCAACGAGAACAGCGAGCCTGAAATGAAGGGCGGCTATGCGCCGAAAGCGCACATCGCTTCCACGCGAGGGAATGCGAATCTGTGTGAGTCAGCCGAAGCGCTCGCTGGCGCGCGCCAGGTAATACCACTCCTGCCACGGCTGGGCCGCAGCGAAGGGGAAGACGATCCAGCCGTCGTGCGGCGCGGTGAGCAGTTCGCCGCTGGCGCGGCGGGCGATCGCTTCGCCCTGCTCGAGCACGTCGAAGCTGTGCCAGTCGCGCACGAAGGCATCACCCGCATCCTGCCGGTCCACCACACTGACCAGCGACAACGCCTCCAGGCGCCGGGCCGGTGGCGCCGGTTCGCCACTCAGGCCCAGATGCGCCAGCGTGTTGCGGATCGCGGCATAGGCCACCTCGATCGAGGCCGGGTCGTCGTGCGAGCCGCATTCCAGCGTCAGCGCGCAGCCGCCCACCGAGCGCATGTATTCGGTGGTGCCGATGCCGTAGCGCGGGTCCATCTCCAATGCGTCGGCGCGGCCTTCGGCTTGCGCACTGCGCCGCCGCCGCGCCACGCCGGCAGCATAGGTGTCGAGCCAACCGTCGACCACGCGGCCCACGCCCAGGCAGCGCGCCAGCGCTTCCTCGCGCGCGGCCTGCGCAAACGGTTCCAGCGGCCCGGCGTTGTCCTGCGGCCCGACCATCACGAAAGGCTGGCCGCCGCCGTGGAAGGAATGCAGATCGAGCAGCACCTCATGCGCGGCCAGCAGCGGGCACAGCCAGTTGGCCACATGGTCCTCGAACTCGCGCGGCGCATCGGCGGGCAGCAGCGCGCGGTTCAGGTTGCGGTCGCCGGTGCGGCGGCCGTGGGCATAGGCCAGCGGATTGCTCACCGGCACGAAGCTGACGCTGCCGGTGGCCAGTGCCAACGCGCCGCAGTCGAGTTCGGCCATGACGCGCTCGATGGCGCGCGTGCCGCAGGTCTCGTTGCCATGCACGGCGCCGAGCACGATCAGCCGCGAGCCGGGCGCGCTGCCGGCGTATTGCACCGATTTGAAGGGGGTCAACGGGGGGCTCATCGCGGCATTTTGGCTCGTGGCTGAAAGTCCGGACATGCACCACGAATGGGCGGTCTGTGCACCCATCGCGAACCGTGCGCCCTGAACCGCGGCGAACTTCTATGGTGCGAACGCACCGATTCGGGCATGAAGATTGCTCGATTGGTGCGCGCATCGCTTGTCCCGCAGAGCGTGATTGCGCCACCCACGCCTGACACAAGGACCGCATGGAAACGATCAAGCAAGGCACCGACACGCTGTTCATCCTGCTCGGCGCCATCATGGTGCTGGCCATGCATTCCGGCTTTGCCTTCCTGGAGCTGGGCACGGTGCGCAAGAAGAACCAGGTCAATGCGCTGGTTAAGATCCTGGTGGACTTCGCGGTCTCGACCATTGCCTACTTCTTCGTCGGCTATGCACTGGCCTACGGCATCCACTTCTTTGCCGGGGCCGAGACGCTGGCGGCCAAGAACGGCTTCGAGCTGGTCAAGTTCTTCTTCCTGCTGACCTTTGCCGCGGCCATTCCGGCCATCGTCTCCGGCGGCATCGCCGAGCGGGCGCGCTTCGGCCCGCAGCTGGCAGCCACGGCGCTGCTGTTGGCTCTGGTCTATCCGCTGTTCGAAGGTGTGGTCTGGGGCGGCCGCTTCGGCGTGCAGGGCTGGATCAAGGGGTCGACTGGCGCCGACTTCCACGACTTTGCCGGCAGCGTGGTGGTGCATGCGGTGGGCGGCTGGATCGGCCTGGCCGCGGTGCTGCTGCTCGGTGCGCGCAGCAACCGCTACCGCAAGGACGGCGCGATCAGCGCGCACCCGCCTTCCAGCATCCCCTTCCTGGCGCTTGGCTCCTGGGTGCTGGCGGTGGGCTGGTTCGGCTTCAACGTGATGAGCGCGCAGACCATCGACAAGATCTCCGGTCTGGTGGCGGTGAACTCGCTGATGGCCATGGTCGGCGGCACGCTGGTGGCCACCCTGCTGGGCCGCAACGACCCGGGCTTCGTCTACAACGGGCCGCTGGCCGGGCTGGTGGCGGTGTGCGCCGGCTCCGATGTGATGCACCCGCTGGGCGCGCTCGTCACCGGCGGTGTGGCCGGGGCGATCTTCGTCACCATGTTCACGCTGACGCAGAACCGCTGGAAGATCGACGACGTGCTCGGCGTCTGGCCCTTGCACGGGCTGTGCGGTGCCTGGGGCGGCGTCGCCTGCGGCATTTTCGGTAGCACGACGCTGGGCGGGCTGGGTGGTGTGAACCTGGGCGCGCAGCTCATCGGCACCGGCCTCGGCGTGGCCTGGGCGCTGGCCGGCGGCTTTGCGGTCTATGGCGCCATCAAGCTGCTGACGCCGCTGCGGCTGACGCCGGAACAGGAATTCGACGGCGCCGACCTGTCGATCCACAAGATCGGCGCCACGCCGGAGCGTGAAGCGAGCTGGTGATCACAAGTTGTCGATGGCCACCGGTTCCGCCGGATCGGCCAGCGTGAAGCCGAAGACGCGGGCGTAGAAGAAGGCCTCGGCCTCCAGGGCGCGCACGATGTTCTTCAGGTCCCTGAAGCCATGTTGCTCACCCTCGAACTCCAGGTACGCGACCGGCACACCCTTGGCCTTGAGCGCGGCATGCATGCGCCGTGATTGCTCCGGCGGCACCACCTTGTCTTCGGCGCCCTGCAGCAGGATCAGCGGGCGTCGCAGGCCGTCCAGGTGGTACAGCGGTGAGCGTGCCCGGTACAGCTCGCGGGCCTCGGGCCAGGGGCCGACCAGCCGGTCCAGGTAGCGGGATTCGAACTTGTGCGTGTCCTGCGCCAGCGTCTGCAGGTCGCCGACGCCGTACAGGCTGGCACCGCAGGCAAAGCTGTCGTGGAAGGCGAGGGCGCTGAGCGCGGTGTAGCCGCCGGCGCTGCCGCCGCGGATGATCAACCGCCGGCCATCGACATCGCCGCGCTCCACCAGATATTGCGCACCGTGGATGCAGTCCATCACGTCGACCACGCCCCACTGGCCATCGAGCCGCTGGCGGTAGGCGCGGCCGAAGCCCGAGCTGCCGCCGTAGTTGACGTCGAGCACCGCGATGCCGCGGCTGGTCCAGTACTGCACGCCGGCGCGGTAGGCGTTGGCCGCCATGCTGGTCGGGCCGCCATGGCTCATCACCAGCAGCGGCGGCTTCTCGCCGGCCGGCGCGCGGAACTCGCGATTGCGCGGTGGGTAGAAGAAGGCATGTGCCGTCAGGCCGCCGGCGGTGGGAAACTCGATCGCCTCGGGTACCGAGCTGTAGTCGGGGTCGGCGTCCAGCGTGCTGCCGCGGCGCAGCGTCTTGATGCGGCCGTCGTCCAGGTGCAGCAGGCACACCGACGCGGCCTGCAGCGGCGATGCGCCGGTGAACAGCACGCGATGTCCCGATACCGCCAGGTTGCCGATGCTGCTGAACGGTGTGTCGAGCATGCGCAGCGTCTTGCTTACGGTGTCCAGCACGGCCAGCTGCGACACCGCGCCGCGCACGAAGCTGCACACCAGCTGCCGCGCCGAGCTGAAGCCACAGGTGGCCAGGCCGAAGTTCCACATCGGCTGGCCGAACTCGGCGTCCATCGGGCACAGCGCTTCGGCGCCTTGCTCGCCCCAGCGGTACAGGTTCCACCAGCCGCTGCGGTCGCTGATGAAGTGCAGCCGCCCGTCCGGTGACCACAGTGGCTGCTGCACCGCTTCGTCGCGGCTGCCGGCCACTCGGCGTGTGCCATGCAGGCCGCCCGAAGCGTCGAGCTCGGCCAGCCACAGCTCGCAACCGTCCCAGGGCATGTCCGGGTGGTTCCAGCTGAGCCAGGCGAGCTGCGTGCCGTCGGGGCTCAGTCGCGGCGCGGCGCAGAAGTCGTGGCCTTCGGCGACGATGCGCCCGCCCTCGGCATCGCCCTGGGCCTGCAGCGCGACCAGGCAGTTGCGCGGCTCGCCGCCGGCACGATGGTCCTCGCGCACGCCCCACAGCAGACCGCGCCGCGCATCGGCGCACAGGTCGGCATAGCGCAGCGCCAGCGATTCCGGCGTGATGGGCCGCGGCGCCTGGCCAGGGTCCACGCGGTACAGGCGCTGGTCGGCGAAGTGGCTGAAGAACAGCACGCCGCGGTCCATCAGGTAGGCGCGGCCGCCGTACTCGTGCACGCGGCTGCGTGCATTGAAGGGCGCGGGGTTCAGCTCCTGCAGCGTGCCGTCGGCGCCGCGTCGCATGATGACGTTGCGGCCTTTTTCGGCGGGCCGCGATTCCTGCCACAGGATGCTGTCGCCGTCGAAGCTGACATCGCCCAGGCCGATGCCGGCGGCCACCGCGCGCTCGGCCAAGAGCGGCGACTTCCAGCTGCCGTAGGGCGCGGTACTTGGCATCAGCCCAGCACCAGCTGCGTTTGCGTGACCACCGCGCAGAGCTTGCCCGCGTCGTTGCGGATGTGCGTCTGCCAGACCATCGTGGTGCGGCCCTTGTGCAGCGGCGTGCTCTCGCCGGTGACGGTGCTGCCGACCTTGGCCGCACCGATGAACTTGGTGCTCGATTCGACCGTGGTCGTGCCCTTGCCCTCGGGCAGGTTGACGAAGGTGCCCACCGCCCCCAGCGTGTCGGCGAAGGCCATGTGCGCACCGCCATGCAGGATGCCGCCGCTGGTGCACAGGTCGGGCCGCACCAGCATCGTGGCGACGATGCGGTCCGGGCCCACCTCGGTGAGTTGCAAGCCCATCAGGCCGGGAAAGAGCGGCTGCAGGCGCTGCTGCAGTGCGGCGACGGGGGTGGCCATGGGAGTCTCCTGGTCTGATGGGGGAGAGCGGCAAGCATAGCGGCTGGTTCCGGATGGCCTTCACAATCAGCCGTTGCCGGCCGCCCCTGCAGGGCCTTCAAGGAGACGATCCATGACCCGGACTTCGAAGCATGCCGGACGCACCGCGCTGGTCACCGGTGCCTCCTCCGGCATCGGCGAGGAACTCGCGCGCTGCTTCGCCCAGGGTGGCTTCGACCTGGTGCTGGTGGCGCGCAATGCCGACAAGCTGCGTGCGCTTGCCACCGAACTGGAAGGCGCGCACGGCGTGGCGGTGCGCGTGCAGCCTTCCGACCTGTCGCAGCCCGCCGCCGCTGCGGCATTGGCGACGGCGCTGCGGCGCAAGCAGATCTCGGTGGACGTGCTGGTCAACAACGCCGGCGTGCTGGAGCAGGGTGCCTTCTGCGACATCGCGCCGTCGCGGCACCAGGAGCTGATCGACCTGAACGTATCGGGGCTGACGGCGATGCTGGCGATGTTCCTGCCCGGCATGCGCGAGCGCGGCTGGGGCCGCGTGCTCAACGTGGCCTCGATTGCGGCCTTCCAACCGGTGCCGACATTGGCCACCTATGCCGCCACCAAGGCCTACGTGCTGTCGCTGACCGAATCGCTGTCGGAAGAGCTCAAGGGCACGGGCGTCAGCATCACCGCGCTGTGCCCGGGCTTCACCGCCACGCAGCTGTTGAGCCGCGCGGCGGCGGCCAACGACAAGCTGGGCAAGCTGCCGGCCTTCATGGTGGGCGATGCTGCCGAGGTGGCGGCCGAGGGCTACAGGGCCTGCCTGCGCGGCGAGGTCATCAAGGTGCCGGGCATGCTGAACCTGGCCACGACGCTGGCTTCACGGGCCACGCCGAAGTGGCTGCTGCGCGGCCTGAGCGGTGCTGTCGTGCGGCGCAGCCTGTAGCCGCGTCGCGCCATCAGATCATGAAGACGCCGTGGGGCCCGGTGCGGTAGATGCTGCGGTGGCCGCCATCCAGGTGGCGGATGCGGGCTTCGAGGTCGCACATGTCGACGGCCTCGGACAGGTACTTTTCGTGGCGCTGCTGCACGTCGTCGAGCGAGGGGCGGAACAGCATGGACAGGGACTTGATCAGGGCAAACATGGGATTCAGGACTCTTGTCGTTTGAGTCGTGATTCTAAGGGATAACCCTAATCCCGGGCTTTGCGCAAGGTCAGCGCCGTTCCGGTGGCAATCCTCGCAGCGAGGCGACGAGCGCGGCATGCGCTTGAGCATCCACCGGCCGGTGCTTGACGGTGGTCGACGCCGGGTACTTGTCCAGGAAGTTGCCGCCCTTCCAGTCGCGCGCCGGACGCACCGGGCGTGGGGTGAAGCCGCCGCCGCAGTTGGGGCAGACATCGGCCAGCACCGTGTCCACGCAGCCGGCGCAGAAGGTGCACTCGAAGCTGCAGATGCGCGCTTCGGTCGAATCCGGCGGCAATGCCTTGTTGCAGTGCTCGCAGCTGGGTCTGAGTTGCAGCATCGATGGTCTCCGGTGGCTCGGCGTCAAGGCCCCTTGGCACGCGGGCGCGGCCAAGCTGGGACAATTGTCGGCTGCCCGCGCCGGGCAGGCCTGCAAAGCCTTTTCGTGTCCATCGCCGCCCCTGACGCCCCGCCTGCCGCCAAGCCCTTGACCGGCTACCGCCCCTATTGGGCCAAGCGCTTCGGGCCGGCGCCCTTCCTGCCGATGAGCCGCGCCGAGATGGATGCGCTAGGCTGGGACAGCTGCGACATCGTCATCGTCAGCGGCGACGCCTATGTCGACCACCCGAGCTTCGGCATGGCGGTGATCGGCCGCGTGCTCGAGGCGCAGGGCTTCCGCGTCGGCCTCATCGTCCAACCTGATTGGCAAAGTGCCGAGCCATTCAAGGCCCTGGGCCAACCGAATCTGTTCTTCGGCATCACCGCCGGCAACATGGATTCGATGATCAACCGCTACACCGCCGAACGCAGGCTGCGCAGCGACGATGCCTACACCCCCGGCGACGTGGCCGGCAAGCGCCCGGACCGCGCCACGCTGGTCTACGCGCAGCGCTGCCGCGAGGCCTATGCCGAGGTGCCGATCGTGCTGGGCGGCATCGAGGCCAGCCTGCGCCGCATCGCCCACTACGACTACTGGCAGGACAAGGTGCGGCGCTCGATCCTGGTCGACAGCAAGGCCGACCTGCTGCTGTACGGCAATGCCGAGCGCGCCATCATCGAGATCGCGCATCGGCTGGCACGGCGCGAGCCGGTCGAGCAGATCACCGACGTGCGCGGCACGGCCTACATGGTGCGCACCGCGCCCGAAGGCTTCTTCGAGCTCGACTCCACCGAGGTCGACCGACCGGGTCGGGTCGACGAGCACATCAACCCGTACCAAACGACCAGCGAGCAGGCGGCCAGCCAGGGCGCGACTTGCGCCAAGGACGAAGGCGCAGCACCGGCCGTGGCGGTGGTGGCGATGCCGCCGAGCCGGCGCGTGGTGATGCCGCCGCGCGGCAAGACCGTGATCCGCCTGCCGGCCTACGAGCAGGTGAAGAGCGACCCGGTGCTCTACGCCCATGCCAGCCGCGTGCTGCACCTGGAGACCAACCCGGGCAATGCGCGCGCGCTGGTGCAGTGCCACGGAGAAGACAAGACGGCGCGCGACGTCTGGCTGAACCCGCCGCCGATCCCGCTGACGACGGCGGAAATGGACCATGTCTTCGACCTGCCCTATGCGCGCGCCCCGCACCCCAGCTACGGCGACGCGCGCATCCCGGCTTGGGAGATGATCCGCTTCAGCGTGAACATCATGCGCGGCTGCTTCGGCGGCTGCACCTTCTGCTCGATCACCGAGCACGAGGGCCGCATCATCCAGAGCCGCTCGGAAGCCTCGGTGCTGCGCGAGATCGAGGACATCCGCGACAAGGTCAAGGGCTTCACCGGCGTCATTTCGGATCTGGGCGGGCCCACGGCCAACATGTACCGCCTCGGCTGCAGGAGTCCGGCCATCGAGGCGGCTTGCCGCAAGCCCAGCTGCGTCTACCCCGGCATCTGCCCGAACCTGAACACCGACCACGCGCCGCTGATCCACATGTACCGCAAGGCGCGCGCGCTCAAGGGGGTGAAGAAGATCCTCATCGCCTCGGGATTGCGCTACGACCTGGCGGTGAAGTCGCCCGAGTACATCAAGGAGCTGGCCACGCACCACGTGGGCGGCTACCTGAAGATCGCGCCGGAGCACACCGAAGGCGGCCCGCTGAGCAAGATGATGAAGCCGGGCATCGGCAGCTACGACCGCTTCAAGCAGCTGTTCGACAAGTTCAGCGCCGAGGCCGGCAAGCAACAGTTCCTGATCCCGTACTTCATCGCCGCGCACCCGGGCACCAGTGACGAGGACATGATGCACCTGGCGCTGTGGCTGAAGAAGAACGGCTTCCGCGCCGACCAGGTGCAGACCTTCTACCCCAGCCCGATGGCCACGGCCACGGCGATGTACCACTCGGGCCGCAACCCACTCAAGGGCCTCAGCCGCGACCCGCAGCGCGCCGAGAAGGTGGACATCGTGCGCGGTGAGCGCCGCCGTCGCCTTCACAAGGCCTTCCTGCGCTACCACGATGCCCACAACTGGCCGCTGCTGCGCGAGGCGCTGATGGCCATGGGCCGCGCTGACCTGATCGGCAATGGCAAGCAGCACCTGATCCCCAGCTTCCAGCCGGTGATGGCGGTTGACTACAGCAGCGCGCGTCGCAAGAACTCAACGCCCGCCGCGCCGAAGCCTGGCCAGATGCTGACGCAGCACACCGGGCTGCCGCCGCGGGCGCTGGGCGTTGGCGTGCGCCACAAGAAGGCGGCGATGGCGCCGCGGCGCAAGGCGCGTTAGGACAAACCCGCGACTGCGGCGTGACGCCCCAGCGACTGCGGCGCGCAAACCACACAACACGCTCCAGGCGGCGCCGCCTTGCGCTGGCACAGGCCCTGCCTCGCCGACTGTGACTTATGCTTGATGCAGCTTGGGGCCGGCAACTGGGCTCCATGACTAGAACAGTCGTTGGGGAATGCATCGATGAGCAGTTGCACGTTGGGGTTTGCGCTCCGGCCCGTGGCGTCGCACGACGATCTGCTGGACGCCTGTGCAGTGCGCGCCCAGGCCTATGGCCACCATCTGCCCGAGATGGGACCGCGCCTCGCGCAACCCGACGCCCTGGACCAAGCCGATGGGACCACGGTGTTCGTGTGTCGCGACAAGGTCAGCGGCCAAGCCACCGGCACGATGCGCATCCAGACCAGCCACCCGGGCCCGCTGATGATGGAGCAGAGTGTCACGCTGCCCGCCTGGCTGGCTGTGGCGCCGCGCGCCGAGATCACGCGCCTTGCGGTGAGCGTCGGTGCCGACCCGCTGACCAAACTGTGCCTGATGAAGGCCAGCTACCTGTTCTGCATGGCGCAGCAGGTGCAATGGATGGTCATCGGCGCGCGCAACGACGCCCTGATCCGCAACTACCGGCGCCTTGGGTTCCTGGACGCGCTGGGCCGCGACGAACTCGTGCCGCTGGGCCACACCGGCGGCCTGATGCACCGCATACTGGCATTCGACGTCGCCTCTGCCGAGCGCACTTGGTCGGCGGCGCGACACCCGCTGTATGGCTTCATGGTGCAGACGGCACATCCGGATCTGGAGATCGCCCTGTCGCCGCAACCGCAGCCCCACTCGCCGCTGCCGTGGCGCGTGCTCATTCAGATGGCGGCGGCCTGAGGCGCTACGCCGATTGCACGGCCGGCTCGCGCTGGTGCAGCCAGCGGCCGAGCACCTGGCCCAGTTCTTCCTTTGTGTAGGGCTTGGACATGAAGTCGTCCATGCCCGCATTCAGGCACAGCTGACGGTTGATGTCGGAGGTGGTCGCGGTCAGTGCGATCACCGGCACCCGCATCAGGCCCAGGCTGCGCTCCTGCGTGCGGATCTCGCGCGTCGCTGCCATGCCGTCCATCGTGGGCATGCGGCAGTCCATCAGCACCAGGTCGGGCCGGTCGATGTCGCGCAGAGCATGGCGTACGGCCTGGCGGCCGTCCTTCACACGTTCGACAGTCACGCCCATGTGCTCCAGATAGGCCGTGGCAATGACGGCATTCACGTCGTCGTCTTCGGCAATCAACACGCGGCAGAGTCCAGCGGCTGCCGGAGTGTCCGGGCGCTGCGGGCTCACCGCGACGGCCTCGAGAGGCGCAGCCGAAGGCAGCAGCGCGGTGAACAGCGCGCAGGTGCCGACGCCGACGGTACTGCGGACGCTTATGTCGCCGCCCATCGCCCTGGCCACGTCGCGCGCAATCGTCAGGCCCAGCCCGGTGCCCTCGAACGGCCGCGACGAGGCGCCGCCGACCTGCCTAAAGGCTTCGAACACATGCACCAGGTCGGATGCGTCGATGCCAGGGCCGGTGTCCTGTACCTCGGCGCAGAGGCGACCGCTGTCGGCATCGCGCATCAGCGTCAGCGTGATCGAACCCTTCTGCGTGAACTTGACGGCGTTGCCGAGCAGGTTGTGCAGCACCTGGCGTACGCGCGCCGGATCGCCGGTGACCCAGCAAGGCGCGTCCAATTGAATGTTGAGGGTGAACTCCAACCCCTTGTCGACGGCGCGTACCGTGTACAAGTCGGCCAGGTTCTGCACCACCGCACCGAGTTCGAAGCGCTCCCTGCGCATTGCAAACTGGCCGGCCTCGATGCGCGAGATATCCAGCAAGTCATTGATCAGTCCCAGCAGGTGCGTGCCGGAGGACTCAATCAGCTCCAGGCGGCGGGCCACGGTGCCGTCCTGGGCCTCCAGGTGCAGCAACCTCGTCACGCCCAGGATGCCGTGCAGCGGGGTGCGAAGTTCATGGCTGACATTGCTGATGAACTGTGTCTTCACCGCGCTCTGGCGCAGCGCCAGCTTCAGCGCCTCGTCCTTGGCTACCGTCAACGATTGCGCGTGCAGGCGAAGGATCAGGCCGTCGACCAGGCGTTTCTCCGATGCCATGGCGGTGGCCAGAAGCAGTCCCAGTAGCAGCATCAGCCCGGTGCCGCCGATCGAACCGAACTCGTCGCCGCGCAGGAACAGGCCCAGCGCCGACATCAGCAGCATCGGTATGACGTAGGCCGCGGTGGAGCGCTTGCTGAACTGCAGGCCGAAGGTGGCGACGCAGGACACGCAGGCCATGATCGCGCCGACCAGCGAGGCCAGTGGGATCGGCGACGACATCAGCAGCATGCCGGCGATGCCCCAGACAATGCCGTCGGCGAGCAGCCAACCGTCGGTGATGCGGCTCCAGCGCGCGCCGCCCGGGCGACCCAGCTTGTCGTAGCGCAGGCTGATGTAGATGCGTGCCACGGCCACCGCCAGCTTGGCCACCAGCCAGGCGTCGACCAGCCACGCCGACACCGGGTTGTCGCGCAGCTGCAGTGCCATGAACACCGCAAAGGCCGTGGCGACCAGCGTGCCCAGCCGGGTGTGACCGAGCACCATGTTCAGCTGCTCGTCGCCGACCGCCGGGCGCAGCGCCGGGTCGATCTTCAGCCCGAAACGCTCGCCGAAGCGCGAGGGCCGGAACGGCCGCGACAGCGCGGCCGGCGGCTGCGGCAGTGAAGGAATGCGTGCGCCGCTCACGACTCGATGGTCAAGGCGTCGAAGCCCGACGGCACCTCGATGCGCAGGTTCTCGCAGGTCGAGCGGAACAGCGCCATGCGCTCGCTTGCGGCCAGTCCCGGCGAGCCGCCGGTGAGTTCGTGCGCGAACTGGGCCATCGCCTCGTGCCGGTAGCGCGCCAGCGAGCGTTGCCAGTCGCGCAGCAACTGCAGCTTCACGAGGCTGGGGCAATGCCGGAACTCGTCGCTCAGCAGCACCGATCCGCGGCCCAGTTCCAGGTCGGCGAACAGACCCGGCAACGGCATCTGGAACTCGTCGGGATCGGAGGTGCCGGCACGGCCGGCCTGGACGCTGCTGCGCGCAATCTCGCTCATCGCTGTGGTCCCACGCCCAAGAGCGCACCTTCTCGGTTGCGGCGTCGTCGGGTTGCGCCAGGGCGGCCCGCTTCGCTTTGTCATTGCCGGCAGCCCTGTGGCCGACGGCGCTTTCAGCCCCGCTGCGCAGGGAATTCACGGGCCGCCTTGGAGCGTCCACCCGCAGAGCCTGCGCGTACGGGTGATGATGCCATCGGCACTGCAACAAAAGGCGTCAACTATTGCGCGCTATTGCGTGCGTCGGCGAACAAGTCGGGCTCGGTCGACAGGCGAGCGCGTTCGATCGTCAGCAACTGCAGCTTGGTGCGCAGTCCGCCGCGTGCGGAGAAGCCGCCGGGCTGCCCATTGGCGCCAAGCACGCGGTGACATGGCACCAGCGGCGCAAAGCGGTTGCGTGCCATCGCCTGCCCGACCACGCGCGCCAGGTGCCGGTCGCCCAGCCGCTCGGCTACCTCGCCATAGCTCAGCGTGTTGCCACAGGGGATGCGGCGCACGATTTCGTAAATGCGGGCATGCAGTTCGGGAATGCCGCGCAGGTCCAGCGGCAGTGGTGTCAGGTCGACCCGCGCGCCGCTCAACAGTGCCGCGACCCCGTCGATGGCCTGCTGTGCCAGCCCCGAGGGCACGGTCTCGACTGCAGCGGGCGCCTGTCTCAGCAGGCGCTGCCGCGTCGTCGCAAGGTCGACCTCGGGCAGCTGCACGGCGCGCAGCCCGCGTGTGCCCCAGGCCACGCCGCAGCGGCCCAGCGCGGTGTCGAAAAGTGCATAGGAAAACTCCGTCATGGCACAGGGTAGGGCCGATTCAGGCGCGCCGCCGCCGCCGCCACACGGCCCAGGCGACGGCCGCGAGCAGCGCGGCGCCAAACACGCCTTCCTCCCCCGAGCGCAGGTCGACCAGCAGCCATTGCAACGCGTTGCCGAACTGGTAGCCCAGCAGGCAGAAGGCCACGGCCCACAGCGCCGCGCTGATCATGTTCAGCAGCGCGAAGCGCCAGCGCCAGATGCCCAGCGCGCCCAGCGCGATCGGCCCGGCGGTGCGCAGGCCGTAGAGGAAGCGCACGCTCAGGACCGTGGCGTTCGGATGCCGCTGCAGCATCGGCCGGATTCGCCCGACGTGCGCGGCCAGCGACGGGTAGCGCCCCAGCAGCGCTTGGCCATGGCGCCGCCCAAGGTAGAAGCAGAACTGGTCGCCGAGGGTGCTGGCGACGAAGGCGATGGCCATCACCTCGGGCAGTTTCAGCAGCCCGCGGTGTGCGGCGAAGCCGGCCACCAGCAACACCGACTCGCCTTCGGCCAAGGCGCCGACGAACACGAAGGCATAGCCGTACTGCGCCAGCAATGCGCCGATCTCCATGCGCGGCATTGTGCAGTGGCCCCATGCGGCCGCCGGAGTGCGAATCCGCTACCCTAGCCGGCCTTGCCACGCGCACGGAGACCGCGTTGTTCGCCGCCTTCGAAAGACTCGTCCCGCCCTATCCCGACGGCGAACCGATGCTGCCGCCGCGTGGCTTTCTGCCCTTCGTGTGGGCCTGCAGCCAGGGGCTGCGGCGCTACATCGCACTGATGACGCTGTTCACCGCGGCCATCGGCGTGTTCGAGGCGCTGCTGTTCGCCATGCTCGGCCGCATCGTCGACTGGCTCGGGCCGCTGCAGCCCGGCCGGCTGTGGGCCGAGCACGGCGCCACGTTGCTGCTGCTGGCTGCGGTGCTGCTGGGCAGCACGCTGCTGGTGGCGCTGCAGTCGATGTTCAAGCACCAGGCGATGGCCGGCAATTTCCCGATGCGGCTGCGCTGGAACTTCCACCGATTGCTGTTGCGCCAGAGCATGCATTTCTACCAGGACGAGTTCGCCGGCCGCATCGCCACCAAGCTGATGCAGACGGCGCTGGCGGTGCGCGACGTTTGGATGATCCTGGCCGACATCCTGGTGTTCGTGCTGATCTACTTCGTCACCATGGTGGCGGTGGTCGGCGGCTTCGATGCCTGGCTGCTGCTGCCCTTCGTGGCCTGGGTGCTGCTGTACATCGCCGCGCTGCGTTTCTTCGTGCCTCGGCTGGCGCGCACGGCCAAGCGCCAAGCCGACGCACGTTCGCTGATGACCGGGCGCATCACCGACGCCTACACCAACATCGCCACCGTCAAGCTGTTCTCGCATGCCGGGCGCGAGGCCGGCTATGCGCGCTCGGCGATGCAGGAGTTCCTGGTCACCGTGCATGCGCAAATGCGGCTGGTCAGCGGTTTCGAGATCATGAACCACCTGCTCGGCATCGGGCTGATCCTGGCTACCGCCGGCGTGACGCTGTGGCTGTGGACGCAGGGTCAGGTGGGCGTGGGCGCGGTCGCGGCGGCCACGGCCATGTCGCTGCGCCTGAACGGCATTTCGCATTGGGTGATGTGGGAGATGGCCGACCTGTTCGAGCAGGTCGGCACGGTGCAGGACGGCATCAACACGCTGTCGCGGCCGCAGACGGTGCTGGATCGGCCGGGCGCCGTCGCGCTGCGGGTGACCCGGGGCGACCTGCAGTTCGACGCGGTCAGCTTCCGCTACGGCGCCAGCGCCGGCCCGCCTGTCGTCGAGCAGCTGACTCTGCAGGTGCGAGCCGGTGAAAAGATCGGCCTGGTCGGCCGCTCCGGCGCCGGCAAGAGCACCATCGTCAATTTGCTGCTGCGCTTCTACGATCTGGAGTCCGGCCGCATCCTGATCGATGGCCAGGACATCGCCGGCGTCACGCAGGACAGCCTGCGAGCGCAGATCGGCATGGTGACGCAGGACACCTCGCTGCTGCACCGCTCGGTGCGCGACAACATCCTCTACGGCCGACCCGACGCCACTGAAAGCCACATGGTGGCCGCCGCGAAGCGTGCCGAAGCGCACGACTTCATCCTGGGCCTGTCCGATCCGGCCGGCCGCAACGGCTACGACGCGCATGTCGGCGAGCGCGGTGTCAAGCTGTCGGGCGGGCAGCGTCAGCGCATCGCCATTGCCCGGGTCATGCTGAAGGACGCGCCGATCCTGCTGCTGGACGAAGCCACCAGTGCGCTGGACAGCGAGGTCGAAGCTGCCATCCAGGCCAGCCTGTACCGGCTGATGGAAGGCAAGACGGTGGTGGCCATCGCCCACCGGCTGTCGACCATCGCCGCGATGGACCGGTTGGTCGTGCTGGACAAGGGTCGCATCGTCGAGATGGGCGACCACAAAAGCCTGCTCGACGCGGGCGGTCTGTACGCCCGGCTCTGGACCCACCAGAGCGGTGGTTTCCTGGTCGACGACGAGGACGAGGCCGCTCCACTGCCGAGCCTGGGGGCCGACGGCGACGTGCCCGTCGACCGCGCGATGCCGGTGCCACCCGCATTCCGGTGACTTGTGTCGCAGGGTTGCGGCCGGCGTCGGGTCGGTGGCTCAATTCCCGCTTCCGGGCTCCGATAGGCTGGAAGCGCTGCGCCCCGAGCCCGAGGCCCGCGCGCGCCACGACCCATGCAATTGATCCTGCCCCACCAAGCCGAGGATTGGCTCTTCAGCGCCGACCGCAAGCAGCGCATCCGCATGCGCCGCACGCTGGTGGCTTCGGCCATCTACCTCCTGGCAGCGCTCGGGCAATGGTGGTCGGCCGGACATGGCCTGGCCGACCCTGATCTGGCGCGTTGGCTGGTCCTGTGCCTTGCACCGGGACTGTTTGGCTTCTTCCTGCTGATGCGTACCGGCGTGAATCTGCGCTTTGCTGATCCGGCCATGACGATGCAGCAGATGGTCTTCGCCATCGTGGCGATGGCCGCGGCCTATGTCATCAACCCGCCGGTGCGCGGCATGCTGTTGATGATCGTGGCACTGGTACTGATGTTCGCCGCCTTCACGCTCAGCCCGAAGGCCTCGCGTGCGTTGGGCCTGTTCGCCGTCACCGTGCTCGGGCTGGTGATGCTGGCCATGGCCACGCATGCGCCGAACACCTTCGACCCGACGGTCGAGCGCATTCATTTCGTCTTTGCCGCGGTGGTGCTGCCGGTGATCTCGATGCTGGCCGGCGACCTGTCGGAGATGCGCTCGCGGCTGCGGCTGCAGAAGACCGAACTGCAGGGCGCACTGGCGCGTATCCACAAGCTGGCCACGCGCGACGACCTCACCGGGCTGATCAACCGCCGGCACATGGAGGAACTGGCCGACATGGAGCAGCGCCGCGCCCTGCGCAGCGGCAGCCTGCCCTGCCTGTGCTTGGTGGACATCGACCATTTCAAGCGCATCAACGACCACCACGGCCATGCGGCCGGCGACGAGGTGCTGCGCCTGTTTGCCCGCCATGCCGCGGCATCGATGCGCGAGACCGACGCGCTGGCGCGCTGGGGCGGCGAGGAGTTCCTGGTGATGCTGCCGGACACCCGGCCCGACGAGGCGCGCATGGGCTTCGAACGCCTTCGCCGCCTGCTGTCGCGCGACGAGGCCTGGGGCGAGCATGCGCACATGCGCGTCAGTTTCTCGGCCGGTCTGACCGCCTGGCGCATTGGCGAGCCGCTGCGCGACGCATTGGCGCGCGCCGACCAGGCGCTGTACGAGGCCAAGGCCTCGGGCCGCGACCGGCTGGTCGAGAAATAGCCGGCCTCAGCCCGGCAGCAGCCGCAGCCTGACGCTGCGCCCCTTGACCTTGGCGGTCGACAGGCGCTTCAGCACCTCGTCGGCCAGCGCGCGCTGCACCGCCACGTAGGTGGAGAACTCGTTGACGTTGATCTTGCCGATGGTCGCGCCGGGATAGCCCAGGTCCTTGGTCAGCGCGCCCAGCACGTCGCCGGGGCGGATCTTCTCCTTGCGCCCGCCCAGGATCTGCAGCGTGCGCATCGGCGCTCGCAAGGGCTCGTTGCCGCTGTCGGTGAGTTCCTCCAGCTTGTGCCATTCGCTGCTGAAGCCCAGGGCCTGCTCGATCTGCCCGACCCGACCCATCTCGTCCATGCTGGCCAGGCTGAAGGCCCAGCCCGAAGCGTCGGCGCGCGCGGTGCGGCCGATGCGGTGGGTGTGGGTGTCGGCATCGGGCGTGATGTCGACGTTGATCACCGCCTCCAACTCGGCGATGTCCAGCCCGCGCGCGGCGATGTCGGTGGCCACCAGCACGCTGATGCTTTGGCCAGCAAACTGCACCAGGACCTGGTCGCGGTCGCGCTGTTCCAGGTCGCCGTGCAGTTCCAGTGCGGCGAAGCCCATGCCGCGCAGGACCTGCACCAGTTCGCGGCAGCGCTGCTTGGTGTTGCAGAAGGCCAGCGTGCTGACCGGCCGGTAATGGTTCAGCAGCAGGGCTACCGCGTGCAGCCGCTGCTCCTCGCGCACCTCGTAGAAGCGCTGGCGGATCTTGGCGGCAGCATGCGCCTGCAGCAGCTTCACTTCCTTAGGTTGGCGCATGAAGGCGGCGCTGAGCTTGGCGATGCCTTCGGGGTAGGTGGCCGAGAACAGCAGCGTCTGACGCTGCGCCGGGCATTGTTTGGCCACCACCGCGATGTCGTCGTGGAAGCCCATGTCGAGCATGCGGTCGGCTTCGTCCAGGACCAGCGTGTTCAGGGCCTGCAGGTCCAGGCTGCCGCGTTCCAGGTGGTCCAGGATGCGCCCCGGCGTGCCGACGACGATATGGGCGCCGTGCTCCAGGCTGGCCAGTTGCGGGCGCATCGTCGCGCCGCCGCACAGCGTGAGGATCTTGATGTGGTCCTCGGCGCGGGCCAGGCGCCGCAGCTCCTGCGTCACCTGATCGGCGAGCTCGCGGGTCGGGCACAGCACCAGCGACTGCACCGCGAAGCGGCGTGGGTTCAGGTTGGCCAGCAGCGCCAGGCCGAAGGCGGCGGTCTTGCCGCTGCCGGTCTTGGCCTGGGCGATCAGATCGTGCCCGGCCAGCGCCAGCGGCAGGCTGGCCGCCTGAATCGGCGTCATCGTGTGATAGCCCAGGCGCTGCAGGTTGTGCAGCGTGGCCGGCGGTAGCGGCAGGCTGGCGAAGGAATCGGTGGGGGTTGAAGCGGGCGCGGGATTCATCGCCGATTATCTGCCGCCCAGGCCTCGTAGCCGGCCACGAAGCGCGGCGACACCTGGCGCAGCTTGTCGCTGTCGACGCGGCCGCTGCGCTGGATGTAGCTCCACGCCAGGGCCCAGGGCTCGAGCTGCATGTGCTCGACGAAATGTTCGTACCAGTCCGCGCTGCGATTGGCCGCGTCCACCAGCTTGTCCACCACCGGCCGGCGCGCGGCCTCATAGGCCTGCAGCGCTGCCGGCACGTCGGCTGAGTGTTCGCGCATGGCCTTGGCCAGCGCGATCACGTCCTCGAAGGCCAGCCGCGTGCCCGAGCCGATGGAAAAGTGCGCCGTGCGCAGCGCGTCGCCGACAAGCACGCAATGCCCCGCGCTCCAGTGCGCATTGCGGACCTTCGGGAACTGGCGCCAGATCGACTTGTTGGCGATCAGCGGCCGGCCGCCCAGGGTCTCGTCAAAGGCCTGTTCCAGCCGCTTGCGCGTCGCGTCCTCGTCCATGTGCTCAAAGCCGGCGCGCTGCCAGGTGGCCGGGTCGCACTCGATGATGAAGGTGCTCATGCCCGGCGCATAGGGGTAGTGGTGCGCGTTCATGCAGCCGTAGCCGGTGGCCACGAAGGTCTGCGTCAGCGTGTCGAAGGGCTGTGTGGTGCCGTACCACACAAAGCGGTTGGCCAGCGGCTCGATCACCGTGCCGAAGGCGGCCTCGTGCATGCGCCGCACGAAGGAGTTGGCGCCGTCGGCGGCGACCACCAGGTCGTGCCCAGCCAGCGCCGCGGCATCGCCCAGCGTCTGGCAGTACTGCGGCTCCACGCCCACCGAGGCCAGCCGTTGCTGCAGCAGTTGCAGCAACCGCAACCGGCCGATGGCGGCGAAGCCCACGCCGTCGATGGTGATGCGCTGGCCGCGGTGCACCAGGCTCAGATCGGTCCAGCGCTGCATGGCCGGCACGATCAGCGCGTGCGTCTCCTCGTCGTCGTCGCGCAGGAAGTCGAGTGCGCGGTCGGAGAAGACCACGCCGAAGCCGAAGGTGGAATCCGGCGGATTCTGTTCGACGATGCGGATCTGGTGACGGGCATCCTGGCGCTTCAGCAGGTAGGCCAGGTACAGACCGGCCGGGCCGGCACCGGCGATCAGGATGTTCAAGGGTGTTGCTCCTGTTGCAGCTTCAGCGCGATGGCCTCGCGCAGCTGGCGCTTGAGGATCTTGCCCACCGGGCTGACCGGCAGCTCGTCGACGATCTCCAGCCTTTCGGGCAGCTTGAAGCTGGCGATCTGCTGGCGGAGCAGGAAGGCGATCAATTCGTCGAAGCTCAGGCTCTGGCCCGGGTGCGGCACCACGAAGGCGCAGGCCTTCTCGCCGAACACCGCATCGGGCATGGCCACCAGCGTGGCGCTCTTCACCTTGGGGTGAGCGAACATCAGGTTCTCGATTTCCTCGCAGCTGATCTTCTCGCCACCGCGATTGATGAAGTCCTTGCGCCGGCCTTCGGCATAGACGTGGCGGCCGCGCTTGCGCACGATGTCGCCCATGCGGTAGAAGCCGTCGGCGGTGAAGGCCTCGGCATTCTTGTCGGCCGCGTCGTAGTAGCCACGGATGGTGTAGGGCCCGCGCGTCACCAGCTCGCCGCTCTCGCCTTCGGCCACGTCGCGGTCCTGCTCGTCGAGCACGCGGATCTCGTCTTCGTCGCACACCGGCGCGCCCGAGCTGTTCAGCAGCGGCTCGTCGGCATCGTCGAGCCGCGTCATATTGATCAGCCCTTCGGCCGTGCCGTAGATCTCCTGCGGGGTGCAGCCGAAGCGCTCGCGCAGCCGCGCCCGCAGCTCCGGGGCCAGGCGTGCGCCGCCGTTCTGCACCACCCGCAGCGAGCGCAGGTCGTAGCGCGTCTCCACGTCGCTGGCCAGCCAGGTGGCGATCAGCGGCACCACCGCGGCGATGTGGGTGACACGCTCGCGCTGCACCGTCGCGAAGATCTCGTCGGTCTGTGTCGATGGTGCCAGCACCACCGTGCCGCCGTACAGCAGCGTGGCCAGCATCCCAGGCGAGGCCAGGTTGTAGTTGTGGCCCAGCGGCAGGATGGCCATGAACACCGTGCCTTCGTCGAAGCCGGCCGCACGCCCGCACAGCCGCGCATTGAGCACATAGTCCTGGTGCGTGCGCGGGATCAGCTTGGACATCGAGGTGGTGCCGCCGGACAACAGCATCGTGCCCACTTCGGCCGGGTCGACCGGCACCTCGGGTGGCTCGAAGGGGCCCTCGCGCACCAGATCGGCATAGGCCTGCTGGCCGGGCAAGGCGTCGCCGACCACGATCACATGCCGCAGCGCCGGCGCCTCGGCCCGCAGTTGCTCGACCATGTTGCGGTAGTCGAAGTCGCCGATGCGCTCGGCAATGACATAGGCCCTGGCGCCGGAGGCGTTGAGGAAGTGTCGGATTTCCGCATGCCGGTGCGGCCTCAGCGCCATCACCGGGATGGCGCCGATGCGGGCCAGGGCGAAGTAGACGACGGCGAACTCGAGGATGTTTGGCAACTGCATCACCACCCGGTCGCGCGGTGCCAGGCCCAGACGCAGCAGCCGTGCCGCCAGCCGCGTGGCCTGCTGCTGCAGCTCGGCATAGCTCAGACGCCGGTCGCCGGCCACCAGTGCAGCCTTGTCCGGCCAGCGCGCGGCCGAGCCTCGCAGCAGGCCGAACAGCGTGCTGCCGTCCCACAGTCCGGCGGCGCGATAGCGCGCCGCAGTCTCGGCCGGCCAGTCGACGGTGCCTTGAAGCATGTACTCTTTCTTCGCTCTACACCACGTTGATTTCGCGCAGCGGTTCCTGCCGCAGCACACGGGCCCAGCCCAGCCGCGACAGGTCCAGGCTGCGGTAGACGCCGTGCACCACCAGCTCGCTCAGCGCGCGGCCGACGGCCGGCGCATGCTGCAGGCCGTGGCCGCTGAAGCCGTTGGCGAACAGCAGGTTGTCGATGTCCGGATGTGCACCAAGGATCATGTTGTGGTCCAGCAGGTTGACGTCGTAGTGGCCGGCCCAGGCGCGCATGACGCGCAGTGCCTCGAAGCCGTCGACGCGCGCGGCCAGCACCGGCCAGATGCGCTCATCGAACAGCGCGTGCTGCACCTCGAAGTCCTCGCAGGGCGGGTCCTGTCCCTCCGGCGGGGCCACGCCGCACAGCCAGCCCGTGCCTTCGGGGCGGAAGTACACGCCGCTCGGGTCGATGACCAAAGGGCAGCCGGGCGTGAGGGCCGGGCTGCGCACGTGGAACACGCAGCGCTTGCGCGGCTGCACCGGCAGCTCGATGCCGGCGCTGTGCGCCAGTGCCGTGGCACCGCTGCCGGCGGCGTTGATCAACGTGCCGCAGCCGATGTGCGTGCCATCGTCCAGGACCACGCCTTGAACCTGCCGACCGCTGCGCAGCAGCTGCGCCACGCGGGCCTGCCGGTATTGGGCGCCGAGCGACGTGGCCTTGCGGCGCAGCGCCATCATCAATGCATAGGCGTCGAGCCAGCCTTCGCCGCGATGGCCCAGCGAGGCGCCAGCCAGGTCGTCGCAGCGCAGCCAGGGGAAGCGCTGGCGCAGTGGGTCGGGATCGAGCAGCTGCACCTGTGCGCCCAGTTCGCGCTGCGTGCGGTGGTTGGCCTGCAGTTGCGGCAGGCCGGCCTGGGTGGCCAGGAACAGGTAGCCGGCCTCGTGCCAGCCCACGTCCGGCGCCTGGCCGTCCACCGTCAGATGCTCGCCAAGCCGCGCGATGAACTCGGTGCCGAACATCGACATGCGGATGTTCTCGGGCGTCGAGAACTGGTGCCGGACCGAGGCCACCGACAGCGTGGTGGCGCAGCGCTGGTAGCTGAAGTCCTGTTCCAGCACCAGCAGCTCGCCAGCGAACTGCGGATGCGCCGCCAGGAAGTAGGCGGCGGCGCTGCCGACGGCCGCGCCGCCGACGATCACCACCTCGTAGCGGTCCATGCCTGCCCCGGGTTGCCGAATATCATGGCGCCATGATCGCAGAGCCCGTGCCGCCCCGTTTCGAATCACTGCAACTCGACCTCCAGGGCGGCATCGGCCACCTCAGGTTGAACCGCCCCGCCAAGCTGAATGCGCTGTCGCCCGAGCTGATGCGCGAGATCATCGAGGCCAGCCGCTGGCTGGCCACGCTGCCCGATCTGCGCGTGCTGGTCTTCGGCGGCAACGGTCGCGCCTTCTGCGCCGGCTTCGACCTGCAGGCCATGCGCGATGCGCGGCGGCCGATCGATCGCGAGGCCACCGACCTGGGCCGGCAGATGGTCGAGGCCTTCGAGGCCATTCCGGCCATCACACTGGCCACCGTGCGCGGCCACTGCATCGGCGGCGGCGTGCTGCTGGCAGCGGCCTGCGACCTGCGCATCGCCGCCGACGACGCGCGCTTCTCGATCCCGGAGATGGAGATCGGCATCCCGCTGGGCTGGGGCGGCGTGCCGCGGCTGATCCGCCTGGTCGGGCCGACGGTGGCGATGGAGCTGGTGCTGGACTGCACGCCCTTCGACGCCGCGCAGGCTCTGGCCTGGCGCTTCGTCAATCGCGTGGTGCCGGTGGACGAGCTCGATGCGCGCGGCCTGGCCTGGGCGCAACGCCTGGCGCAGCGCCCGCTGAATGCGCTGCGCACCACCAAGCAGCGTTTTGCCGCTGCGGCCGAGACGCTGTGCCCGGCCGCGGGCAGCCAGGCCGATGCCGATGCGCTGCTGGCCGCCTACCGCGACCCCGAGACGCAGCAGATGCAGCAGCGTTACATCAGCGCCCGGCAGGGCTGACCCTTCATCCTCCCACTGAGACTGCCATGGCCGCAGCCAGCCTGCTTGCGCTGATCGACGACATCGCCAGCGTGCTGGACGATGTGGCCTTGCTCACCAAGGCGGCAACGAAGAAGACCGCCGGCGTGCTCGGCGACGACCTGGCGCTCAACGCGCAGCAGGTCACCGGCGTGTCGCCGGAGCGCGAGCTGCCGGTGGTGTGGGCCGTGGCCAAGGGATCGCTGCGCAACAAGGCCATCCTGGTGCCGTTGGCGCTGGCCATCAGCGCCTTCGCGCCCTGGGCGGTGACACCGCTGCTGATGGTCGGCGGCGCCTTCCTTTGCTACGAAGGCTTCGAGAAGCTGGCGCACCGCTTCATGCACCGGCGCGACGACGATGCGCAGCAGCATGCCGAGCGCCTGCGCGCGTTGTCCGACCCGGCACTCGACCCGGTGGCGCTGGAGAAAGACAAGATCAAGGGGGCGATCCGCACCGACTTCGTGCTCTCGGCCGAGATCATCGCCATCACGCTGGGCACGGTGGCCGACGCGGCCTTCGGCACGCGCGTGGTGGTGTTGGTGGGCATCGCGCTGCTGATGACGGTGGGCGTGTACGGTTTCGTCGCGGGCATCGTCAAGCTCGACGATGCCGGGCTGCACCTGTCGCGCGCCGCCGGCGCCGATGCCTGGGCTGGCATCAAGCGCGCGCTCGGCGCCGGCATCCTGCGCGCCGCGCCCTGGCTGATGAAGACGCTGTCGGTGGCCGGCACCGCGGCCATGTTCCTGGTCGGGGGCGGCATCCTCACCCATGGTGTGCCGGCGCTGCACCATGCCATTGAAGGCGCGGCCGAGGCCGCCGCGGGGCTGCCGGCCGGGCCGCTGCTGGCCGCACTGACGCCGAGCCTGGTGAACGCGCTGGTTGGCGTGCTTGCCGGGGCGCTGGTGTTGCTTCTGGTAAGCACGGTAAGCAAGTGGCGCAAGGCCGCCTGAGAACCGCAGTTGCCTTCCGAATGCGGTAGTTTTCACGCCCTCGATTGCGCTGCAGCCGCATAGCATCGGCTCATGATTTCGATGCAAGGGGTGCCATCCTCGCTGATCGCGAAGAACGAATCCTGGGTGCGCAAGCAGGCCCAGGCGCTGGCACGACACCTGCCGTCCAACGTCGAGAAGGCCGACCTGATCCAGGTGGGCCTGATCGCGGTGGCGCAGGCTTCGCTGGGCTTCGAATGGGAGGGCGACCGCGACACGCCCGAGGCCACCGAGGCCTTCCTGCGCTACGCCCGGGCGCGCGTCAAGGGTGCGATGCTCGACGAGCTGCGCCAGATGGACCACCTGGGCCGCGGCCAGCGGCGCAAGATCAAGGCGCTGCAGATCGCGCGCGAGCGCTTTCGCTGCGCCCACGGCAGCGAGCCGAGCATGGCGCAGCTGGCCGAGTTGTGCGACATGAGCATCGATGAGATGTCCAAGCTGGAGCAGGCCGACCTGGAAGGCCGCGCCAAGAGCAGTGCGTCCCACGACGATGGCGACGAGGAACCGGTCGAGTACCGCGCCGCTACACCGCATGACGAAGTGGAAGCGCGAGTCGACACCGGTATCGTCATGCGCCGGCTGGAGCACTTCTTTGCGGCGCTGCCGGAGCGCGAGCGCCAGGTCATCGACGCTTATATGGGCATCGGCCTGACGCCGGCGCAGCTGGCGGTGGAACTGAAGGTGACGCCCTCGCGCGTGTCGCAGATGTTCAAGGCGCTGGTGGAGCGTACCGCACTGCATTTCGGCCAGGACGCGAAGCGTGCGCTCGACCGGATGCCCGAACGTTCGCCCGACGATTTCGACCGGCGTGTCGCGCAGCGCGAGCTGGAGCTGGCGGCCAGTGCCGAAGAAGGCGCCTGGGGCCACATGATGGAAAGCGCGCTGACCCGTCCGATCACGCCCGCCAAGCAGGCGAGCTCGCCGCAGACTGGCAAGCCCATCCGGGTCAGCAGCGACACCCGCTGGGGCTAGATCGGCCCCCCCGGGCGGGTGGGTGCGCCGATCACCTGCCCTTGATGGCCAGCAACTCCACCTCGAACCGCAGCGTCGCGTTCGGCGGCACCGCGCCGCCGGCGCCGCGTTCACCGTAGGCAATGCCGGGTGGGCAGGTGAGCTTGGCCTTGCCGCCGACCTTCATCAGCTGCACGCCTTCGGTCCAGCACTTGATGACGCCGTTGAGCGGAAACTCGATCGGCTCGCCGCGCTTGTAGGAGCTGTCGAATTCCTTGCCGTCGGGGAAGGTGCCGCGGTAGTTGACCTTGACGACGTCCGTGGGGCCGGGGCTGGGGCCGGTGCCGTCGCGCAGCGACAGGAAGACCAGCCCGCTGGCCTTGACCACCGCGCCCGGCTCCTTGGCCGCGGCGGCCGCCGCATCGGATTGGGCCTGCGCCGACAGGGCGCACAGCAGCAACAGGGCGGGGGCCAGAAAGGTGAGTCGCATGGTTCGGGTCCGTGAAGTGGGAGGGCCCGCCATTGTCCTAGAAGGCCAGGTTCAGACCGAGCAGCCCTTCGACCTGCGTCAGTCCGTCGCCCTTGATCTGCACCACGCAGCCGCCCGAGCAGAACAGGCTGCCGCTGCTGTTGATGAGCGTGAAGTAGCCGCGCAGTTCGGCGCGCAGCGACAGCGCACCGCTGATCGGCCACTGGTAGCCCAGGCCCAGGTTCATCGACGGCCGGTATTCGGCCGACAGGCCCGACAGCCCCGGCGCCAGCCGCGTCACGCCCAGGCCGCCGACGACGTAGGCGCCGCGGCCGACCGCGCCTTCGAAGAAGTTGGTGCCGCCCAGGTGCAGGTAGCTCACGTCCATCGGCACCACCGGCGTGCTGCCGGTGGCTTCCAGCTCGGTGGACTGGTAGGACCCGAAGATCTGCACCTGGCGCATCGCGTCCAGGCCGAAGTCCAGCGCGATCGCGCCGCTGGCGCTGCTCTTCAGGCTGATCGACTGGTACGGGCTGGTGTCCTGCTCGAAGCTGCCGCCGCCGCGCCAGCCGCCATAGAAGGTGATCGCGTTCTGCGCCGCCGCGGGCACAGCGGTTGCCAGCGCCATCAGTGCGGCCGCAGCCAAGGTGGAGATGTGCATGTGCCGATGCTAATGCTGCTGAGAAGGGCATCTGGGGTAGTCTGGCGACATCGATCACGAAGCCGGCGGTTCCGATGAAGACCTATCGCATCGAAGTGCAACGCATCAAGGGCATGTCCAACGCCAACGGCATGCTGCATGCCCAGATCGACGCCGCCGTGCTGCCGGCCACGGCCAAGGAAGACAGCGCGCCGACCAGCTGGCTGAGCCTGAGCGAGGAATCGGCGCGCACGCTGCAGCTGTTGCTGAAGGCGCAGTTCGCGCAGATCGACGGCCGCAAGGCGCGCAGCCAGCGATGAGCGCAGCGCAGCAGCTGCTGGCGCGCACAGAGGCCTTCGCGCGCGAGGTGGTGACGCCCGGCGCGCCGCGCTGGGAGGCCGAGATGCGCATCGGCCGCGAGGCTATCGAGGCTGCCGCCGCCATTGGCCTGACCGGCCTGGAGGTACCCACCGCCTGGGGCGGCCTGGGTCTGGGCTTCAGCGTCAAGGCGCAGGTGGCCGAAGCGCTGGGTGCGGCCGACTTCGGCTTCACCATGTCGCTGATCAATACCCACAACGTCGCGGCCAAGCTGGCGCGCGAGGCACCGCCCGACCTGGCGCGGCGCTACGTGCCGGATCTTCTGGCCGGCCGCCGGCTGGGCTGCACTGCGCTGACCGAACCTGAAGCCGGCTCGGACTTTGGCGCCATCCGCACCTTGGCCACGCGGGTGCCGCAGGGCTGGCGCATCGACGGCGAGAAAGCCTGGATCACCAACGCCGCCGAGGCCGACGTGATCGTGCTCTATGCGCAGACCGAAGCCGGCAGCGGTGGCCGTGGCATTGCCTGCTTCCTCGTCGACGGCCGGCGCGAAGGATTCCAACGACAGCCGGCCTTTGCGTTGACCGGCCAGCATGCGATCGGTGCCGGTGGCTTCAGCCTCGATGGCTACATCGCCCGCGACGAGGAGATGCTGCAGCCGCCCGGCCGGGCCTTCAAGTCGGCGCTGGGCTCGATCAACGGCGCGCGCTGCTACATCGCGGCCATGTGCAACGGCATGGTCGGCGAGGCGCTGCGCGTCGCGCAGTCCTACGGCCAGCAGCGCCAGGCCTTCGGGCGGCCGCTGGCCGATCACCAGGGCTGGCGCTGGCGTCTGGCCGAGGCGGCCACCGAGCTGGCCGCGTCCAGGCTGCTGGTGGCGCAGGCTGCGGCGCAGATCGAGGCCGGCGCCGATACGCAGCTGATCGCGGCGCAGGCCAAGCTTTTTGCCACGCGCCTGGCCGAGCGTCAGCTGCCGGCACTGGCGCAGGCGATGGGGGCTGAAGGCCTGAAGCGCGAACATTGTTTCGGCCGGCATCTGGCCGGCGCGCGCGTGGCCAGCTTCGTGGACGGTTCCAGCGAGATGCTGCTGGAGCGCATTGCGGCGCTGCGGCGCCTGCCCGACACCACCCCTGAAAACCCCGAGGCATGAAGCCGCGCTTTGGTACGTAATGCGCTCTCAGTTCAAACCTTCGGAGTTTTTCCCATGCGTGCTGTTCGTGTCCTGACCATGGCGGCCTCCGCCAGCCTGCTGCTTGCCTCCTGCGCGTCGATGACGGGCAAGGAACCGATGAGCTTCTTCGTCTCCAGCACGGGCAGCGGCAAGGGTGCCGACCTGGGCGGGCTGGCCGGAGCCGATGCGCTGTGCCAGAAATTGGCGGCCTCGGCCGGAGCCGGCGGCAAGACGTGGCGCGCTTACCTTAGCGTGCCCGGCGCATTCCCGTCGGCCACCAACGCACAGGGCGTGGCCTCGGTCAATGCGCGCGACCGCATCGGCTCCGGCCCCTGGTACAACGCCAAGGGCGAGTTGATCGCGCGCGATGTGGACCATCTGCACAACGGCAACCACATCAACAAGATGACGGCGCTGGATGAGATGGGCAACCCGGTCAGGGGCAGCGGCGATAAGCCCAACGAGCACGACATCCTGACCGGCTCGCGCGCCGACGGCACCGCCTTCCAGCCGATGACCGACACCACCTGCAAGGCCTGGACCAGCAGCACCGACGGTTCAGCCGTCGTCGGCCACCATGACCGCGTCGGCCCGCTGCCCGAGAACTGGGCCAAAAGCTGGAACTTCTCGCACCAGACGGTCGGCTGCAGCCAGGAAGCGCTGGTGCGTACCGGTGGCTCGGGCCGGCTGTATTGCTTCGCCAGCAACTGAGGGGCGGCTGCGGCTCTCTGAATGAGGGCCGCTGGCGTCGCAGCGCCCTTCGGCCGACGGGCCGCGCCGGCCGATGTCTTCGTCCAGGCACACAGCGAGCGCCTGTTGTAGTGCGGTGGTGGCCGGCCGCGGGCGCAGGTCCCATTCGCGGTGCGCTGGCTGGGGCAAAGCCTGGTCGGTGTCGATGAGGTGACGGCGGCGAACCCAAGCCGTTCGCCCGCGAGCGTGGGCCGGAGAACGCGGGTGACGCCATCGCGCTACCGCAGCCTATTCGGCACGTTGGCCCACTCAGATGCAAACAACGCGACCCGCAAACCGATTCGAAGCGGACTACTTGGCCCAGCCGTCCTTCAGCCCGGTGATTCGGTTGAACACCGGCTTTGCGGCGGCGTGGTCCATGCGGTCGGCGACGAAGTAGCCGTGGCGCTCGAACTGAAACTTGTCGTCGGCATTCGCCGCGGCAAGTGACGGTTCGATCCAGGCCTGCACCACCTTCTTGCTGTCCGGGTTGAGGCAGGCCTTGAAGTCGCGGCCCGCGGCATCGGGCTGGGCTTCGGTGAACAGCCGGTCATACAGCCGCACCTCGGCCGGCAGCGCATCGTGCGCCGCCACCCAGGTGAGCACGCCCTTGGTTTTCACCGCATCGGCCCCGGGCGTGCCGCTGCGCGTGTCGGGCACCAGCGTGGCATAGACCTCGGCGATGCTGCCGTCGAAGTTCTTCTTCAGGCCGCTGCACTGGATGATGTAGCCGTACTTCAGCCGCACCACGCTGCCGGCGATCTGCGCGCCCTTGCCGTCGAAGCGCGGCGGGCTCAGCCGGTGGTAGCCCTTCAGCGGCTCTTCCATGAAATCCTCGCGCTCGATCCAGACTTCGGGGCCGAGGGTGAAGTGGCGCAAACCACGCTCCGGCTGCCCGGGGTGCAGCGGGGCGCTGCAAGACAGTGTCTGGCCCTTGCCGATGACGGCATCCCAGTTGGTCAGCACCAGTTTCAGCGGGTCGAGCACGGCCATCGCGCGTGCTGCCTTGGTGTCCAGGTCCTCGCGCAGCGCGATGTCCAGCGAGCTGTAGTCGATCCAGCCGCCGGCCTTGCTGACGCCGCTGCGCTCGGCCAGCAAGCGCAGGCTCTCGGGCGTGTAACCGCGCCGGCGCATGCCAACGAGGGTGGGCAAACGCGGGTCGTCCCAGCCTTCGACGATGCCTTCTTCCACCAGCTGGCGCAGCTTGCGCTTGCTGGTGACGATGTAGGTCAGGTTCAGCCGCGCAAACTCGTATTGCTTCGGCAACGGCTGCGCCAGCAAACCGCATTCGGCCAGGCGTTCCAGGACCCAGTCGTAGAAGGGGCGCTGGTCCTCGAACTCCAAGGTGCAGATGCTGTGGGTGATGTTCTCCAGCGCATCTTCCAGCGGGTGCGCATAGGTGTACATCGGGTAGATGCACCAGCGGTCGCCGGTGTTGTGGTGCGTGGCGCGCTTGATGCGGTACAGCGTCGGGTCGCGCAGGTTGATGTTCGGGCTGGCCATGTCGATCTTGGCGCGCAGCACCATCGCGCCGTCGGCATGCAAGCCGTCGCGCATCTCGCGAAAGCGCGCCAGGTTGTCCTGCGGCGTTCGGTCGCGGAAGGGGCTGTCAGTGCCGGGCGTGGCGAAGTCGCCGCGCTTGACACGCATCTCGTCGGCGCTCTGCTCGTCGACATAGGCATGGCCGGCCTCGATCAGCGCCTCGGCCGCGCGGTACATGAAGTCGAAGTAGTCGCTGGCGTAGTAAAGGTGCTCGACGGCCACGCCCTCGTAGGACGCGCGCCAGTCGTAGCCCAGCCAGTGCACCATCTCGATGATGGCGTCGACGTACTCCTGCTCCTCCTTCTCGGGGTTGGTGTCGTCGAAGCGCAGGTGGCACACGCCACCGTACTGCTGCGCCAGGCTGAAGTTCAGCCAGATGCTCTTGGCATGGCCGACGTGCAGGTAACCGTTGGGCTCCGGCGGAAAGCGCGTGCGGATGCGTGCCGGGTCGGCCGGCCCGGCCGCCTGGTGCGCAGCGTCGCCAGGCGTGCCGGCGAAGCGCCGCGCGGCATAGCTGCCGGCTTCGAGGTCGCGCTCGATCACGGCGCGCAGGAAATTGCCGGGCTTGGCGGCTTCTTCTTTGGGGGCGGAGGACATGCGTCGATTCTATCGACGCCCCTCCTTCAGCGATCCTGCTGCTGGCGCAGCCGCTCGACCTCGCCCTGCAGCATGCGCTCGCGCAGGCCGTCGCCGTTCAGCCTGGCGAAGGTGACGAAGCCGTGGATGGCCAGGCCCAGACCCCAGCCGGCCAGCGGCCACAGATGCCAGCTCTTGCCGCCGTTGGCGAAGTCGATCGCCGCCAGGCCCAGGTTGACCAGCACGTAGACGGTGGCATGGATGTAGAAGCCCATCTTCTGCTTCACGCGGCGCTGCGCGCGGCGTTGCAGTTCGGGTTCGGTGAGTCGGGTCATGGTCTTTCTCCGGTCGTGATCGAGGGTCAGGAGGCAATGCCGCTCATCGGCCCGCCCCACAACAGGCTGCCCAGGAAGCGCCCCGGCAGCAGGGTGAACAGCCCGGCGACGACACAGGCGCCGATGTACAAACGCTGCATGGTCTTGCGGTGCCTGTCGACGCGACCGCGCCCCGCGTACCAGATGCCCAGCGGCAGCATTGCCGCCACGGTCACGGTGAACAGGTGGATCGGCGTGTAGCCGAAGACGTTCGGCAGGTGGTAGTCGCGGATGAAGGCGGAGGCCAGCGCGGTACCGCCCATCAGTGCCACCCAGACCCAGCCGAGCAGGCGATGGCTGCGCGTGCCCTTGCGCCGCAGCAGCATGAACAGGCCGAGCAGCAGTGCGCCGACGGCAGTGACCAGGTGGAAGAAGATCAGCGGGTGGCGCTGCATCAGACCGAGAAACGCATTCATCGTCGCCTCCGGGTGGCTGTGGGTCAGCGCAGGGCGATGGAGGGTCCGGCCTGCAGCGACTGGACAGCCGCCACCACCGCCTGCACGGCCTGCGGCTGCAGGGTCAGCCCGACATGACTGACTCCTGGCAACAGCGTCACCGGCACGTCCTTGCCCTCGGCCTGGAACAGCCCGACATAGCGCTCGGCATGAAAGGCCTCGTCCTGCTCGCCGGCCAGCAGCCGCATCGGCTGGTGGGCGCTGCGGATGCTGCCGCGCCAGTCGGCGCGTGGCCGGAAATTGCTGGCCAGCGCATAGCTGTAGCTCGGCGTCAGCGTTGCCTTGGCCTGCTCGTTGAGCGCGAAGCGCGACACCGGCAGCGCGCCGAAGGCCTGCACGCCCACGGCATCCAGCAGGCTCAGCGCCACGATGCGCGGGATGCCGACACGCACCCAGCCGCCACTGTCCGCTCGGTAGGTGGGTGCGTCCTGGCTGATGAACGGGGCGAGCAGCAGGTACTGGTCGAACAGCGTCTGGCGCTCGCCGGCGGCCACGCGCAGCGCAAAGCCGCCGCCGGCCGACAGACCGGCCAGCGTGGCCGGGCGCGCCGGCTGCACGCTGCGCATGAAGTCCTGCAGATCGTCGTCCAGCTGGCCGACATAGTCGATCCGGCCCTTGGTGCCCGACTCACCATGACCGCGAATGTCCAACGCATAGGCCGCCAGGCCGGAATCGGCCAGCGCCCGCGCCAGCACGTGCATGCTGGCGCTGCTGGCCGACGAGCCGTGCACCAGCACGACGCTGCCGCGTGGCAGGCCGAACGGTGCATAGGCCCGGTAGGCCAGGCGCGTGCCGTCGCGGGCCGCGAACTGGCGGGTCGCGGGCAGGCCGGAGTAGTCGACGTCCTTGAACGGGTCGGTGATGCTGGCCATCGGCGGCGGCTCACCCGGCCCGCCGAAGGCGATGGCGGCGGCCAGCCCGGCCAGCAGCAGCAGGGCGACCAGGGGCAGGGTGATCAGGAACTTGCGCATGGTGGTGGGCATCTCGGGGTGTCGATGGCGCCAGTGTCGGCCGCGAGCGGCTCTCGGGGTGGGGTGGCGCGACGAAACGACGGCTGAGGCGATGAAATGCGCCCGCCGTGGCGCCAAGCCAGCCGCGGCCGCGGCGTACTACATGCCCTTGAACAGGTGCGCGTAGAGCCGGCTCACGGTCAGCGTCTCGCTGCGGCCCTTGAGCGTCAGGATGGCCTTGCCGGACTCGTCACGCCGCGCACTGGCGATGCAGCGCGCCTGCACCACCGTGCCGCGGTGCACCTGCCAGAACACATTCGGGTCCAGCTGCGGCAACAGCTCGCGCAGCGAGGTGCGGATCAGGTGCTCGCGCTCGGCGGTGACGACGCGCAGGTACTTGTCGGCGGCTTCGAAGTAGAGGACCTCGGACACCGGCACCAGGTGCACCGTGGCGCCGACCTGCGCCTGGATCACCTCCAGCCGCGGCACGCTGCCGGGCGGCGGGGCAGCGCCGAGCAGTGCGCGCAGCTTTTCCACGCTGGAGCTCAGCTCCTGTGCCGCACCCTGGCGGGTGGCCAGCGTGCGCTGCAGCCGGGCGATGCACGCCGCCAGCCGGGCGCTGTCCACCGGCTTGAGCAGGTAGTCCACCGCTTGGGCGTCGAAGGCCTGCAGGGCGTACTGGTCGTAGGCGGTGACGAACACCAGCAGCGGGAAATGCGGTCCCTCCGGCCAGTCCTCGGTCAGCGCCCGCGCCGCCTCCAGGCCGCTCAGGCCCGGCATGCGGATGTCCAGGAAGCACAGCGTGGGCCGCAGCGCCAGCGCCTGCTCCAGCGCCTGCTGGCCGTCGCCGGCCAGCGCCACCACCTGCAGCTCGGGCCACAGCGTTGCCAGGTCGGCGCGCAGCGCCTCGGCCAGCAGCGGCTCGTCTTCGGCAATCAGCGCAGTGGGGCGGCTCATAGGGGCAGCGGCAGGCGGATGCGCGCCAGTGTGCCGCCGCCCGCGGCCTCCTGCAGTTCCAGGCCGGCGCGGCTGCCGTAGAGCGTGTGCAATCGCTCGCGTACCTGCTGCAGCCCGAAACGGGTGTGGCTTGCAGGCGCAACGCTGCCCAGGCCGACGCCGCTGTCGAGCACGCTGAGCACCAACATGTCGCCGTCGCGCCGGGCGCTGACCTCGATGCGGCCACCGGCGACCTTGGGTTCCAGGCCGTGCTTGATGCTGTTTTCCACCAGCGGCTGCAGCAGCAGCGGCGGCACGCCGACCGCGCGCAACTCTTCGGGCAGCGACAGCTGCGTCTGCAGCCGCTGGCCCATGCGCACGCCCATCAAGGCCAGGTAGTCGCCGATGCGCTCGAACTCGGTAGCCAGCGGGTGCATCGAACTGCGCGAGGCATTGAGCGTGGCGCGCAGAAAGGCGATCAGCCGGTCGAGCATGGCCTGGGCACGCGGTGGGTCCATGGCGATCAGCACCCGCAGGTTGGCCAGCGTGTTGAACAGCATGTGCGGTTCGAGCTGCGATTCCAGCAGCTTCAGCTGGTTCTCGGCGGCGACGCGGCGGGCCGCCTCGGCGTCGGCGCGTGCATGGCTCAGCCGCTCCAGCAGCGACAGGGTCAGCACGGCAATGGCCGACGCCAGCAGCGTCAGCAGCCAGGTCATGCCGGTGCCGCTGCCGGCAAAGGGCCACAGGCCGGGGATGTGATCGCCGCTGATCTGCGCCGCCAGCAGGTTGCCCAGGACCGGGCCCAGCACCAAGCCCAATGCGCACAACGCCAGCAACCAGTGCCAGCCCGGGAAGCCGAAAGGCCGGCCGGGTGGCAGGCCGCGGGCGGCGCGCCAGCGGTCACGCAGCACGGCCACCGCATGGCGGCCCCCATCGATGATCAGCCAGCACACCAGGCCGATGCACATCGACACCACCAGATTGCTCTTGAACGGGCCCAGCCCGCCGACGGTAAGCAGCGTGGCGATGGCCAGGTTCAGCACCAGCACCATCGCCCCGCCGCGCAACAGCTGGACGCCTGCACGGCGCCAGGGACTGTGGCCGGATGGCGCCAGCGCGCCGGGCAGGGAGGGGTGCAGGGAGGACATCGCCTGGCATTCTGGACCTGCGGCGTGGCGTCGAAGTGCGGGCTTGCGACCGGATGCCGTCGGGTGGCGCGAGCAGGCGCCAAGGCGGTGCCAGATGCGGACGTTCAGCCGCCGGAGCCGGCCAGCGCCTGGCGGATGGCCTCGATGCGCGCGCGGTTGACGCCGAAGTCCTTGCGGCCCAGGCGCGAGGCCGAGCGCACCTGGACCACTGCATGGACCGGGTCGAACCAGAACTCGGCGTCGTCGACGAACTTCATCCACCGCGTCGTGAACTGCACGTACAGGTAGTCGCCGCGGGACTCCACCACCTTGGCGCCGGGCAGGGCCTCGACGATGCGCTTGATCTGCGCCATCGTCGCCGGGCCGCTGCCCTTCAGCGCCAGCGGCGCGATGCGCGCGTAGTCCTGCATCGGGTGCTGCGCCCACAGGTCGGCCTGGCTGCTGACGCTGTTGGGTGTCTTCGACGGCGGCCGCAGCCGGCCGTCGCGTGCGCCCATGTTGCCCGGCAGTTGGCCGCTGAACGCGCCGAGCTGGGCTGCCACGAGCACCAGCACGGCCAGCGCAGCCGTGCCGAACATCAACCATTTCAGTATCTGCACGGCGCGCCTTGGGCTATGGGAAGGACGAGCGATTGTGCGGCCTGCGCCGCGGCGGGGCTCAGCGTCGCTTCGACCCGCCCAGCAACCCGCCGAGCACGCCGCGGAAGATCTCGCGGCCCATCGCCGAGCCCATGCTGCGCACTGCCGACGACGCCGCCTTCTCTACCAGGCCCTCGTGCTTGCCGCCGCGCGGCCCGGTCTTGCCGAAGAGCAGGTCCTTGAGCTCGCCCACCATGCCGCCGTCGCCGGCCGCGCCGGCGCCGGGTTGGGCCGCCATCTCCTGTGCTGCATCGCCGCTGGCTTCGGCACGACCCTTGAGCTTTTCGTATGCGGACTCGCGGTCCTGGGTCTTCTCGTAGGTGCCGGCGACCAGCGAGCTGCCGATCAGCGCGGCACGCTGCTCGGGTGTGATCGGCCCGATCTGGCTGCCCGGCGGCAGCACATAGACGCGCTGCGTCACGCTCGGCCGGCCCTTCTGGTCGAGGAAGCTGACCAGCGCCTCGCCCACGGCGAGTTCGGTGATGGCGGTCTCGATGTCCAGCCCGGGGTTGGCGCGCATGGTGCTGGCCGCGGCCTTGACGGCCTTCTGGTCGCGCGGCGTGAAGGCGCGCAGTGCGTGCTGCACGCGGTTGCCCAGCTGGGCCAGCACGGTGTCGGGGATGTCCAGCGGGTTCTGCGTCACGAAATACACGCCCACGCCCTTGCTGCGCACCAGCCGCACCACCAGTTCGATGCGCTCGACCAGCGCGGCCGGCGCGTCCTTGAACAGCAGGTGAGCCTCGTCGAAGAAGAACACCAGCTTCGGTTTCTCCAGGTCGCCCACCTCGGGCAGCTGCTCGAACAGCTCGCTGAGCATCCACAGCAGGAAGGTGGCATACAGCCGGGGTGAATTCATCAGCTGGTCAGCCGCCAGGATGTTGACCACGCCCTGGCCGTCGGTCGTCTGCATGAAGTCGGCGATGTCGAGCATCGGCTCGCCGAAGAAGCGGTCGCCGCCCTGCTCGCCGATCTGCAGCAGCCCGCGCTGGATGGCGCCGATGCTGGCCGTGCTGACGTTGCCGTATTCGGTCTTGTACTGCGCGGCGTTGTCGCCCACGTGCTGCAGCATCGCGCGCAGGTCCTTCAGGTCCAGCAGCAGCAGGCCGTGGTCGTCGGCGATCTTGAAGACCATGTTCAGCACGCCGGCCTGCGTCTCGTTCAGTGCCAGCATGCGCGCCAGCAGCAGCGGGCCCATGTCGGAGACGGTGGCGCGCACCGGGTGACCCTGGGCCTTCTTGTCGTCGGCAAACACGTCCCACAGCGTGCACGGGCAGGCCAGCGGCTCGGGCGGGTCGATGCCGCGTTCTTTCAGCACCGCCGCCATCTTGGACGGGATGCTGCCCACCTGGCTGATGCCGGTGAGGTCACCCTTGACGTCGGCCATGAACACCGGCACGCCCAGGCGGCTGAAGTTTTCGGCCAGGGTCTGCAGCGTGATCGTCTTGCCGGTGCCGGTGGCGCCGGTGATCAGCCCGTGGCGGTTGGCCAGGGCGGGCAGCAAGTGGCATTCGATGTCGCCGTGGCGGGCGACGAGGATCGGGTCGGCCATGAGCGCGCTTTCCAGTGGGGTGAGTGCGAAGGAGGCGAAAAGTAGAATGGCAGTCTATCGAACATTGCCCATCGCCCGCGGCGATCACCGGGCCCAAGGAGAACAGCACGCATGGCCGGACATTCCAAATGGGCCAACATCCAGCACCGCAAGGGCCGCCAGGACGAGAAGCGCGGCAAGATCTGGACGCGCGTGATCCGTGAAATCACCGTGGCCGCGCGTTCCGGCGGCGGCGACCTGAGCGCCAACCCGCGCTTGCGCCTGGCGGTCGACAAAGCCAAAGCGGCCAACATGCCGGCCGACCGCATCAAGTACAACATCGACAAGTCCTCGGGCACGCTGGAAGGCCTGAGCTACGAGGAGATCCGCTACGAGGGCTACGGCATCGGCGGCGCGGCGATCATCGTCGACTGCATGACCGACAACCGCGTGCGCACCGTCGCCGAGGTGCGCCATGCCTTCAGCAAGTACGGCGGCAACATGGGCACCGAAGGCTCGGTGGCCTTCCAGTTCCGCCACTGCGGGCAGCTGATCTTCGCCCCCGGCACCGACGAGGACAAGGTCATGGAAGTGGCGCTGGAGGCCGGCGCCGATGACGTCATCGCCGACGACGATGGCGCCATCGAGGTGCTGTGCGCGGTGGGTGATTTCGAGGCGGTGAAGGCCGCGCTCGAAGCTGCCGGCCTGACGCCGGAGGTGGCCGGGGTGACGATGCGCGCCGAGAACGACATCGAACTGCAGGGCGAGGACGCCGTGCGCATGCGCAAGCTGCTCGACGTGCTGGAAGACCTGGACGACACCCAGGAGGTCTTCCACAACGCGGTGATGGACGAGTGAAATGGGCCCACCCCCTACGGCCTTCGGCCGCCCCCTCAAGGGGGGCGAGTCGGACGAGGAGCAGTCCCTGCGGACTGTTCCTCGCCTACGAGCGCCAACAGCGTCCTCGCTGTTGGCACCGCTGGCGGACCGGCAAAGCCGGCGCCGCGGCGGTCGCTCGGATGATGCCCTGCCTCCGGGGCGTGCAGCAGTGCTGCATGGCGCCCGCCTGAAATGAAGGTCCTTGTGATTGGCGGCGGCGGGCGCGAGCATGCGCTGGCCTGGAAGATCGCGCAGTCGCCGCGGGTGCAGAAGGTGTTCGTGGCACCGGGCAACGGCGGCACCGCGCGCGACCCGGTCCTCGACAATGTGGACATCACCGATCTGCCCGCGCTGGCCGACTTTGCCCAGGCCGAGAAGATCGGCCTGACGGTGGTCGGCCCCGAGGCGCCGCTGGCCGCTGGCGTGGTCGACCTGTTCCGCGGGCGCGGGTTGCGCATCTTCGGCCCGACCCGTGCCGCGGCGCAGTTGGAAAGCTCCAAGGCCTTCGCCAAGGAATTCATGCGCCGGCACCGCATTCCCACGGCGGACTACGCCACCTTCGACGACGCGGCCGAGGCCCATGCCTTCGTGCAGCAGCAGGGCGCACCGATCGTCGTCAAGGCCGACGGCCTGGCCGCGGGCAAGGGCGTGGTGGTCGCCACCACGCTGGAGCAGGCGCACGAGGCCATCGACTGGATGCTGGTGGACAACAAGCTCGGTGTCAGCCACAACGCCGGCGGCGCGCGGGTGGTGATCGAGCAGTTCCTCGAAGGCGAGGAAGCCAGCTTCATCGTCATGTGCGACGGCAAGAACGTGCTGCCGCTGGCCACCAGCCAGGACCACAAGCGCCTGCTCGACGGCGACGCCGGCCCCAACACCGGCGGCATGGGCGCGTACTCGCCGGCGCCGGTGGTCACGCCCAACGTGCACGCGCGGGTGATGCACGAGATCATCCTGCCCACCGTGGCCGGCATGGCCCGCGACGGCGTGCCCTTCACCGGTTTTCTCTATGCCGGGCTGATGATCGATGCGCAGGGCCAGCCGCGCACGGTGGAGTTCAACGCCCGGCTCGGCGACCCGGAGACGCAGCCGATCCTGATGCGGCTGAAGAGCGACCTGCTCGACGTGCTGCTGCAGGCCACCGACGGCACGCTCGACCAGGCCGAGCTGCAGTGGGATCGCCGCGTCGCGCTCGGCGTGGTGGTGGCTGCTGCCGGCTACCCGATGGCCCCGCGCAAGGGCGATGTCATCACCGGCCTGCCGGCCCCGGCCGAGGACCTGATGATCTTCCATGCCGGCACGGCGGAGCAGGGCGGGCAATTGGTCACCAGCGGCGGACGCGTGCTGTGCGTCACCGCCCTGGGCGAGAAGGTCAAGACCGCACAGCAACGCGCCTACGCGGCGCTGCAGGGCATCCACATCGATGGTGCGGTGCACCGCACCGACATTGGTCATCGGGCCCTCAAGAAGTGAAGAAGTGACAGGAGTGCCGTCCTTGGCAGAACCCTTCGACAGCGCCCCGGTGCGCGACTACCTGCTCGGCCTGCAGCAACGCATCGTCGGCGCCTTCGAGGCCGAAGACGGCAAGGCCTTCCTCAGCGACGGCTGGACCCGCCCGCCAGGTGGCGCGCTCGAAGGCGATGGCCTGTCGCGTCTGGTGGAACAGGGCCATGTGTTCGAGCGCGCCGGCTGCAACTTCAGCCACGTCAAGGGCAAGAAGCTGCCGCCTTCGGCCACGCAGCACCGGCCCGAGCTCGCCGGCGCCCCCTTCGAGGCGCTGGGCGTGTCGCTGGTGATGCACCCGCGCAACCCGCATGTGCCCACGGTGCACATGAACGTGCGCATGTTCGCCGCGCTGCCCGAAGGCCAGCCGCCGGTGAGCTGGTTCGGCGGCGGCATGGACCTCACGCCTTACTACGGCGTGGAAGAAGACGCGAAACACTTCCACCGCTGCTGCCGCGACGCGCTGGCGCCCTTTGGCGACGACAAGTACCCGCGCTTCAAGCAGTGGTGCGACGAGTACTTCTTCCTCAAGCACCGCGGCGAGGCACGCGGCGTTGGCGGCGTGTTCTTCGACGACTTTGCCGAACTGGGCTTCGAGCGCAGCTTCGCGATGATGCGCGCCGTGGGCGACGCCTTCGTGCCGGCCTATCTGCCGATCGTGCAGCGCCGCCGCGCCACATCACATGGCGAGCGCGAGCGCGAGTTCCAGCTCTACCGCCGCGGGCGCTATGTCGAGTTCAACCTGGTGTTCGACCGCGGTACGCACTTCGGGTTGCAGAGCGGTGGGCGTACCGAAAGCATCCTGATGAGCATGCCGCCGCTGGTGACCTGGCGCTACGACTGGGCGCCCGAGCCCGGTTCGGCCGAAGCGCGCCTTTACAGCGACTTCCTGCCCGTACGCGATTGGCTGGCTTGACGAAGCGTATCGGGCTGTTCGGCGGCAGCTTCGACCCGGTGCACCAGGCGCACCTGGCGCTGGGCCGGCAGGCGCTGGCCGAGCTGCAACTGGACGAGCTGCGTTGGGTGCCTGTCGGCCACGCCTGGCAGAAGGCCCGGCAGCTGACGCCTGCCGCGCAGCGTGAGGCCATGCTGCGCCTGGCCATCGACGGCGAGCCGCGCTTCGTGCTGGAGCGTTGCGAGCTCGAACGGCCGGGTCCGAGCTACACGCTGGAGACGGTGCGGGAGCTGCAGGCTCGGCAGCCCGGCAGGCAGTGGTTCCTGGTGATCGGCCAGGACCAGTTTGCCGGCCTGCACACCTGGGTCGGCTTCGAACAACTGCTGTCTCTCGTCACCCTCGCGGTGGCGCAGCGCCCTGACGCCAGGCTCGACGCCGACGCGCGTGTGCTGGCAGCGCCGCACGTGGACTTGGCTCTGCCGCCGATGGCGGTCTCGGCCACCGACATCCGCCAGCGCGTGGCTGACGGTCGCGACATTTCCGCACTGGTGCCGCCTGCGGTGGCGCACTATATTCATCAACAAGGCCTCTACCGGGGCACTGCCGGGAGCTGAATGGACATCCGCAAACTGCAACGCGCCATCGTCGATGGGCTGGAAGACGTGAAGGCTCAGCACATCGCAGTCTTCAACACGGAGCACCTGTCGGCGCTGTTCGAGCGGGTGATCATTGCCACCGGCGCCAGCAACCGCCAGACCAAGGCCCTGGCCGCCAGCGTGCGCGACGCGGTGCGCTCGCGGGGCATGCAGGTCTTGCGCACCGAGGGCGAGGAAAACGGCGAGTGGATCATCGTCGACTGCGGCGCCGCGGTGGTGCACATCATGCAGCCGACCATCCGCGAGTACTACCATCTCGAGGAGATTTGGGGCGGCAAGCCGGTGAAGATGAAGCTCGGCGACAGTCAGGGCCCCCGGCTGGTCAAGGCTTCCGAAGAGCCGCCGCATGCGGCCGAGGCCGCCGTCTCGGCGCGCTACCTGGTGCCGGCGAAGAAGGCGCTGGCCAAGAAGCGCGCCACCGCGCGCCGCCCGGCCACGCCGCGCGAGGCCGCAGCGCCCGGCACCGTGCGCAAGGTGGTGGTGGGCAAGCCGGCCGCGCGCAAGGGCGTGGCGCGCAAGACTACAGCGCCGCGCAGTGCCGCCGCGCCCAAGCGGCGTGCATGAAGCTGCTGGTGTTGGCCATCGGCCAGCGCCAGCCCGCCTGGGCCGACGCCGCCTGGGTCGACTTTGCCAAGCGTTTCCCGCCCGAAATGCGCCTGGAATTGAGGGCGCTGAAAGCCGAGCCGCGCAGCGGCCGCAGCGCCGTGCAGTGCATGGCCGCCGAGGCGCAGCGCATCGAGGCGGCGTTGTCCAAGGGCGCGCGCCGGGTGCTGCTGGACGAGCGCGGTACACGTACCACCACACAGCAGCTGGCCGAGCGGCTGGGCGCATGGCGCGCTGAAGGGCGCGACGTGGCCTTCCTGGTCGGCGGGCCCGACGGGCTGGACGCCACGCTGAAGGCCGGCGCCGACGAGACGCTGCGCCTGTCCGACCTGACGCTGCCGCATGCCTTCGTGCGCGTGCTGCTGGCCGAGGCGCTGTACCGTGCCTGGACGCTGCTGCAGGGCCACCCCTACCACCGCGAGTGACGGAGATTGACTGTATTGGTGCCCGGCTCAGGTCCGGCGGCTGCGTGCCGCCTTGTGCAGCAGCTCGGCCAGCATCGCGCGCTCGGCACTGCTCAGAGCGGCAAGCGCTTCGGCCTCGCCGCGTTGCAGGGCCGGGATGGCGCGCTCCATGGCGGCGACACCGGCACGGGAGAGCGTCAGGTGTTGCAGCCGGGCGTCGCGCTCGCCACGCTCGCGCTCCAGCCACCCGCGCTGCGCGAGCCGCTCCACGGCCGCAGCAATATGGGGTGGGGTGACGGCCAGTGCCCGCGCCAGCTGGCGTGCCGTCGAACCCGGATTGCCGTTCAGCAGAGCAAGCAGCGTGAACTCCAGCCGGCGCAGCTCCTGCGGGCCGCCGACCTGCTCGGCAAACACACGATCGGTGACCACTGCGGCCTGGGCCAACTGGTAACCGATGATCGTCAGCAGCTCCGCCTCGTCGAGCGAAGCGGCGGGTGTGCGTGCGGCCGGCGGCGCGGTCACCTTGCGGGCAGAAGAAGGCATCTTTATGTTCAGTGTGTGATCGAGTTTGGGCGCACGTACTTAGGGAAAAGCCTCATCCATGCCCTTCGGATCGTTCACTAGGATTCCGAACCAAGGCGCCCGCAGCGCCCCCGCCCGGCCCTTGCCGGCAATCCACAGGAGGACATCATGCAAGTTTCCCATGCCCGCCTCGCGGCGCGGTTCGGCGCGGCGGCGCTGGCGCTGCTGCTCGCCTCCGGCGCCCAGGCTCACGGCCGCGGCCGCCATCTGCCACAGCTGTCGCCGGCCACGCCGGCCACGCTGGTCGGCACCTGCGAGTCGCTGGTCGATCGCCTCGGCGGCCTTGGCAATACCACCATCACCGCCGCCACCACCATTGCCGCCGGCACCCTCATGGTCGCCGGCGCGCCGGTGCCCGAGCATTGCCGCATCAGCGGGTACATGTTCCAGCGCACCAGCCCGGTGGACGGCAAGACCTACTCGATCCAGTTCGAGATGCGCCTGCCCGTGGCCTGGAATGGCCGCTTCTTCCACCAGGGCAACGGCGGCATCGACGGGAGCGTGGTCACGGCCAACACCGGCTTCGGCGGCGGGCCGCTGACCACGCCGCTGCTGCAGGGCTTCGCCGTGCTGTCCTCCGACGCCGGCCACAGCAACGCGCTGGGCGGCCCGGCCTTCGGCCTGGATCCGCAGGCGCGTCTCGACTATGGCTACCAGGCGGTCGGCAAGCTCACGCCGATGGCCAAGCAGGCCATCGGGCTGGCCTACGGCAAGGGACCCGACCGCTCGTACTTCGGCGGCTGCTCCAACGGCGGGCGCCATACGCTGGTGGCCGCCGCGCGCTACACGCAGGACTACGACGGCTACCTCGCCGGCGCGCCGGGCTACAACCTGCCGCTGGCCGCGCTGGCCAACATCTTCGGCGCGCAGCGCTACGCCACCGTGGCCACCGCCGACCCGGTCACGCCGCCGGGGCTGGAGACGGCCTTCACCGCGGCCGAGCGCCGCGTGCTCGCCGATGCCGTGCTGGCGCGCTGCGACCGGCTGGACGGCGCCAGCGATGGCCTGGTGCAGGACACCCGCACCTGCCAGCGCGTGTTCGACCTCGACCGTGACGTGCCCACGTGCCCGGGTGCGCGCGACGGCAGTTGCCTGTCAACAGCGCAGAAGGAGGCGATCGCGCCGATCTTCAGCGGCGCCACGCTGAGCAACGGGCGGCCCTTCTACGCCCCGTTCCCGTACGACAGCGGCATCGCCGGCGGTGGCATCTCGTTCTGGGAGTTCACCGCGCCACTGTTCCTCGACTCGGGCGCGGTGGGCGTGATCTTCAAGGTGCCGCCGAGCATCGACGCGCTCTCCAACGGGCCGGCCTTCAGCCTGGGCCTGGACATCGACACCGCCTTGGCGCAGTTGTTCGCCACTGATGCCACCTACACCGAATCGGCGATGTCGTTCATGACGCCGCCGAACGCACGCAACATGAACGCGGCGCGCGAGCGCGGCGCGAAGATCATCGCCTATCACGGCGTCAGCGACCCGATCTTCTCGGTGGCCGACACCGAGCGCTGGTACCGCGGCATCGACCGCAGCAGCGGCGGCCGCGCCGACGACTTCGCCCGGCTCTACCGCGTGCCGGGCATGGGCCACTGCTCAGGCGGCCCGACGGTCGACCAGTTCGACGCGCTGACGCCGCTGGTGAAATGGGTGGAACGCGGCATCGAACCGGGTGCGCTGACCGCGCAGGCGCGCGGCACCGGCAACCCCGGCGGTGCCAACGCCGAGTTGCCGGCCGGTTGGTCGCCGACGCGCACGCGGCCCCTGTGCCCCTATCCGCAAGTCGCACGCTACAAGGGCCGCGGCGATGTCGAGAGCGCGACGAACTGGGCCTGCAACGGCCGCCAAGGTCTGGGCCACGATCGAAATCACGGCCAAGGCCACGATCACGACGACTGAGGCGGCCTCTGCGGGTGCCGCGCCGCGACAATGGCGCGATGCCCGCAACCAAGACCACGCTGTACCTGGCCTCGCAGAGCCCGCGCCGGAGCCAGTTGCTGCTGCAGATCGGCGCCGCGCACGAGCTGCTGTGGCCTGACTCCGGCGAAGACACCGAGTTGCTGGAGGCCGTGCGGCCCGGCGAACTGCCGGCGCCCTATGTGCAACGGGTGACGCGCGCCAAGCTGCAGGCAGCGCTTGCCCGGCTCGAGCGCCGCAGCTTGCCGCCGGCGCCGGTGCTGTGCGCCGACACCACGGTGGCGGTGGGCCGGCGCATGCTGGGCAAGCCCGCCGATGCGGACGACGCCCGTGCCATGCTGGGGGCCTTGTCCGGCCGCACGCACCGCGTGCTTACCGCGGTCGCGGTGCACGACGGCCGGCGCAGCCGTGCCGCGCTGCAGGTGTCGCACGTGCGCTTTGCCGCCATGCCGGCCGCGGCCATCGACGCCTACGTGGCCGGCGGCGAGCCCTTCGGCAAGGCCGGCGCCTATGCCATCCAGGGCGCGATCGCCGCCTGGATCGAGCGTATCGAAGGCAGCCACTCCGGCATCATGGGCCTGCCGCTGTTCGAGACCGCGGCACTGCTGCGCGCGGCCGGCGTGGCCGTCCCATAGACTCCGGAATCACATGGCCAGCCAAGACATCCTCATCAACTGGGCCCCGCAGGAAACGCGCGTGGCCATCGTCGAGAACGGCGCCGTGCAGGAGCTGCACATCGAGCGCGCGCTCGAGCGCGGGCTGGTCGGCAACGTCTACCTGGGCAAGGTGGCGCGCGTGCTGCCGGGCATGCAGAGCGCCTTCATCGACATCGGGCTGGACCGCGCCGCCTTCCTGCACGTGGCCGACCTCAATCCGCCACTCAACGGCAGCGGACCGCCGGGCCGCGGCGACGCCGCCGCGACGCCGATCGAGCGGCAGATTTTCGAAGGCCAGTCGTTGACGGTGCAGGTCATCAAGGACCCGATCGGCACCAAGGGTGCTCGGCTCTCGGCGCAGGTGTCGATCGCTGGGCGCATGCTGGTCTTCCTGCCGCACGACCGCCACATCGGCATCTCGCAGAAGATCGGCTCGGCCGAACTGCGCGAGCAGCTGCGCGGGCGCATGCAGGCGCTGGTGGCCGATCAGCCGGGTGGGTTCATCCTGCGCACGAATGCCGAGGAGGCCACCGACGCCGAGCTGGCCGACGACATCACCTACCTGCGCAAGACCTGGGCCGGCATCCGCGAGCGGGCACAAGGCAACCCGCCGGGCACGCTGCTGCATCAGGACCTGAGCCTGGCCGAACGCGTGCTGCGCGACCTGAGCAACGAATCCACCCATACCATCCGTATCGACTCGGGCCTGCAGTACGACAGGCTCAAGCAGTTCGGCGAGACCTTCATGCCGCGCAGCGCGGCCAAGCTGGAGCTGTACCGCGGCGAGCGGCCGATCTTCGACCTGTTCGGCATCGAGGACGAGATCGTGCGCGCGCTGTCGCGCCGCGTCGAGCTGAAAAGTGGCGGCACGCTGGTCATCGACCAGACCGAGGCCATGACCACGGTGGACGTCAACACCGGCGGCTTCGTCGGTGTGCGCAATTTCGAGGACACGGTGTTCAAGACCAACCTCGAGGCGGCCGGCGCCATCGCGCGGCAGCTGCGGCTGCGCAACCTGGGCGGCATGGTGATCGTCGACTTCATCGACATGACGCGCGAGGAGCACCAGCAGGCCGTGCTGGCCGAGTTCCGCAAGCAGCTGGCGCGCGACCGCACGCGCACCACGGTGAGCGGCTTCTCGCAGCTGGGGCTGGTGGAACTGACGCGCAAGCGCACGCGCGAAAGCCTGGCGCACATGCTGTGCGAACCCTGTCCCACCTGCGAAGGCCGGGGCCAAGTGAAGACCGCGCGCACCGTGTGCTACGACATCCTGCGCGAGATCCTGCGCGAGGCGCGGCAGTTCGCGCCCAAGGAGTTCCGCATCGTCGCCAGCGCGGCGGTGGTGGAGATGCTGCTCGACGAGGAGAGCGTGCACCTGGCCGGCCTCTCCGAATTCATCGGCAAGCCGATCTCCTTGAGCACCGAGCCGTCGCTGAACCCGGAGCAGTACGACATTGTTCTGATGTAGCGGTTCACGGGGTTTCACCCCGGACCACATGCCTCCCACAAGCGCCTGATTTTCCAGGTGTTTTCGGGAGGCACTTCTTTTTGAGGCTCTTGCAGTCTCACCAAGTCCCACTCCAATTGGGTAGCTGGCTGGGTAGCCAGGCGGGTAGCTGCGATCCAGCCCACATCCGAACAACGGGGGTGCTCATGGCAAGGGACAAGGGCCAACTGACGGACTTGCAACTCAGGCACTGGATCAAGGCCGGCAAGCCGCTGGCCAAGGCCGACGGCGACGGCCTCACCTTCACGCCTTCGGCCGCCGGCGTGGCCGGCTGGATCCTGCGATACCGGCACGGCGGCCGTCGCCGCGAGCTGTCCATCGGTCGCTATCCCGACATCGGCCTGGCTGACGCGCGCGGCATTGCCACCATCAAGCGCGCCGAGATCATGCAGGGCCGCAACCCCGCTGCCGACAAGCAGAAGGCCAAGGCCACGGCCGCGAAGGACTGGACCGTGCGCGAGCTGGCCAAGGACTACCGCGCCAAGAAGCTGGTGAGCCTGGCGCACAGCACGCAGGTGAGCTACGGCCGACACCTCAAGCGCGTGGAGAAGAAGCTGGGCGCGCTGACGGTGCGCGAGATCGAGGCCTCCGATGTCGTCGCCCTCATCGAGGGCAGCGGTCTGACCTGGGGCGAGTCGAACATGCTGTTGATCACCACCAAGTGCCTGTTCACGCACGCGTGCGGCAAGCGGCTGATCAACGTGAACCCGTGCCACGGGATCATGTTGTCGGCATTGCTGGGTGAGCGCCCGCCGAAGCGACAGCGGTTGATGCTGACGCGCGACGAGATCCAGTTGCTGCTGGCTGCCGAGCTGCGCCGGCGCAATGCGCTGGCCATCCGCATCCTGCTGGCCACTGCCGTGCGCAGCGCCGAGATCTACCAGGCGAAGTGGGTGGATGTCGACCTGGATGGCGCGCAGTGGCACATTCCGAAGAGCAAGACCGGTGCGGCGATGGACATCCCGCTGGCCCCGGGCGTGGTCGACTGGTTCAAGGAACTGCGCACGCTGGCCGGCGAATCGGCTTACGTGCTGCCCGCGCATTCACGCAGCCGAGCCGCGCGCCACGGCGGCGACACCCACCTCAACAAGGACACCTTGCGAGAGGCCATCGACCACTGGCTGCGGACCGAGGAGCCTGCCGTGCGGCGCTTCACGCCGCACGACCTGCGCAGCACGGTGAAGTCGCACATGCGTGCGCTGGGTGTGCCGCGCGACATCTCGGAAATGTGCCTGAATCACAAGCTGTCGGGTGTCGAAGGGATCTACGACCGGCACACGTACTTTGAGGAGAGGCGAGAGGCGCTGGAAAAGTGGGCGGAGTTCCTGGAGCGCTGCGATACGCAACAGCGACCGATGTAGCAAAGGTTCGCGGCATTCGGGCATCCGACTCTGCACTAGCCGCGGTGCCATATGACCGCTTGGTGGTACACAGCGCAAGACGCCAACTGGGCCCCACCGGCAGCAATCGCAATGATGACGCTCGCGGCGTCTTGGCGACAATCAGCGGCGAGCCTCACAGGTGCGGAGCGTTCATGACGGTCAGTGCAAGCGAGGTCGATCGGATTTCAGTGGTGCGAAGCGTGGTGCTCGGACCCACGTCACAGGCTGAACACCACACTCACCGGCGCGCTCCCCTGGTGCGACTCGTACGTCGCTCGCCCGTGATAGACAAATGGCGCCGCCTTCCCGCCCGCCAGCTTGCCATCCCGCACGAACAGGTGAATGGCGATGCCACGTGCTTCGTGGCCAATGATCTCCTGGCCCCGCTTGCTCCCAGGCGTCGTCGAGTTCTGGCTCTGCCAGTGAAAGTGATGCTCGTCGATCCAGTGGTCCAGGTACTTGTGCTCCTCAGCCTTGCCCTGCTTGTTCAGGGTCACCAGCAGCACATGCGCCTTCTTGTCGTTCAGCGTCACGTGCCCCACGTTCCAGCTGCCGGGGTTGAACTCCTCGCCGAAGAGCGCGGGAATCTCTTCGCGCTGGAAGACCTGGCCGACCGCCAGGTCCAGCGGGTCGATCACGCCGCGTAGTCGCGCCAGCGTGCGCATGTCGTCGGTGGCCGGCATGTCCTCGAAGGCCGGGTTGTTGGCCTTCAGCACGTACTGCCCGTCGCGGTTCTTGGTCACCACCCGCAGCAGGTACTGGTTGTCGCCGCCGGCCTCGTCTTGCCGCTCGATGGCCACCACATTGCCGGTGATGGAGCCGGCGCGCGCCGGGGTGATGAGTTCCAGCAGCAGGTGGTCGCCGTCGCGCACAGGACTCTTGCCGCCGTCCATGGAGTTGCCGGTGGCGCGCGCGATGAAGTGCCGGCTCGGGTCCAGCGGGCCATACGTCGTCGGCAGTGCGCGATGCTCTTCGGAATCGGTGCGCCCGGTCTTGAAGTGCCCGCATGCGATCTTCAGGTTCGGGAAGTAGGGCAGTTCCACGGCATCGTGTCGCTTGGCCGGGAACGGCACTACGTTGCTCGTGGTCGCGTCGGGTTCCAGGCGCACCTCGTAGCCGGCCAGCCGGTAGTCCACCAGTTCCTGCAGCATCGCGGTCAGAGCCGGCACGATGTCCGGTGGCACGCTCTGCGTCAGCGCGAAGATCGATCCGTCCAGCTTGAAGGGCGCAGATGTGCCCGCAGCTCGGTTGCCGCCGGTCCAGGCCTTGACCGGGTTGTCGCGCCAGTAGCGGCCCCATGCGGGGTCGGTGGCCGCCACGGCGCGCACCTCGGGCGACAGATCTGCCAGCAAGGGGCGGCGCCGCTCCAGCACGTTGCGAGACCGCTGCGCCAGCAGGTCCAACTGGGTGGCCTGCCGAAGGCCGTCCAGTTCGAGCAGGGCCTCCAGCAGCACCATCTTGAAGCTCTTGGTCATCGCAGTGACCTCGACCTCGCGCAGCAGGGCTTGGTATTGCTGAGCCGCTGCCGCTTCTTGATCGGTCAGGTCGCCCATCGTGCGCACCAGCGCGAACCAGTGGCCGGCCTGTTGCCGCATGGCCTGGATACTGCTGCCCGAGCGATAGAACTCGCTCAGGGTCGGGCGCCGGCCCAGCACGTCGCGCAGCGCCTCGTAGTCCTTTTGCGGCCCGCCGCTGTCCAGCGACTTCAGGAACTCGATGATCGCGAGGTCGTAGTTGACGTAGCAGCCCGCCGGCAGATCCAGCGCATGCTGCTCCGCCTTGCGCGCGAACGCCGCCAGCGCCTGGTACGTGGCACCCACGCCAAACAGCGCCTGCGGCTTCTGCAGAAAACTGTGATGGTTGCCGATGAAGTCCAGGACCACCAGGTGCTGCTTGCCCTCGCTGCGGCGCAGGCCGCGGCCCAGTTGCTGCAGGAACAGGATCTTGGATTCGGTAGGCCGCAGCATCATCACCGTGTCGATGCTGGGCAGGTCCACGCCCTCGTTGAACAGATCGACCGAGAAGACCACCTGCAGCGTGCCGGCGTGCAGCTTCTCCAGCGCCTGCGCCCGGCCGAGCGTGGAGCCGGCGTACACCGCGGCCGCGACCACGCCGGCGCGGTTGAACTGCTCCGCCATGTAGTCGGCGTGCCGCGTCGAGACGCAGAACGCCAGCGTGCGCTGCTGGGACTTGCTGCGCCACTCGCGCAACGCATGGCGGGCACGTGCCAGCGTGGCCAGCTTGTTGGACAACTGCTCCGGGTCGAATCGGCCGTTGCGCCAGGGCACCTCGCGATAGTCGACCGATTCGTCCTGGATGCCGTGGTAGTGAAAGGGCGCCAGCAGCCCGGCCTGGATGCCGGCGAACAGGTGGCAGCTGTAGACGAGGTTGTCGTCGCACAGCGAGAGGATGTCTGATTGGTCGGTGCGATCCGGCGTGGCCGTCAGCCCCAACAGGAACGAGGGGGCGAAGTGGGTCAGCAGCCGCCGATAGGTGCCGGCGGCTGCATGGTGGAATTCATCAATGACGACGTAGTCGAAGTGCTGCGGCGCGAACCGCTCCAGGTGCTCGGCCCTCGCCAGCGTCTGTACCGAGGCGCAGAGCACGTCGACATCGGCATCGCGGCTGCGGCCGGTGTAGTAGCCCACACGCTTGCCCGGCAGGATGCGAACGAACGTCGCCGCGGCCTGCCCCAGGATTTCCTCCCGATGCGCGACGAACAGGATTCGCCGCGCACCCATGCGCACGGCGTCGAACGCCGCCAGCCAGGTCTTGCCCAGGCCGGTGGCCAGCACCACCAGGCCGCGCCGGTATCCGCCGTCGCGGCTTGCGGCCAGCGCCGCCAGTGCTTCGAGCTGGACCGTCGTGGGCTCGGGCGGCGCCTCCTGCTCGTGGCTGCCGGGCGCGATCGATCGCGAAGGCGGTAACCGCCGCTGTTCGTAGGCCTCGATCCAGGCGTCGGACAGCGGCACGCTCTTCGGATGGGCGAAGAGTTCTTCGAACCGCTGCCGTGCTTCGAGAAAGCCCGAGTCGCCCGGATAGACGACCCGATAGTTCCACTCCAGCCCGTCCTGCAGTGCCTGCCGGCTGATGTTGCTGGAGCCGATGAAGGCGGTGCCAGCCACCAGTACGTGCTGCTCCAGCCTGGCGAAGATGTAGGCCTTGAGGTGGAAGCTGCCGTCCTGCGTGGTGTAGACGCGGACCTCGGCGCCCCGTTCCTGCAGGAGCAGAAGCAACCGCAGCGCCTCGGGGTCGGTGATGTCGAGGTAGTCGCTGGTGAGCACGCGGATGCGCCGTGACACTCCGGCGTCGACCATCGACTCCAGGTCGGGCAGCAGAAGCCGCAACCCCGTGGTCTTGATGAAGGCGACGGCCAGGTCCGCCTGTGTGGTCCACGTGAAAGCTTCCGACAGGTGAGGCAGGAAGTGGTCGGCGCCACCGGTCACGAGCCGCTGGCTCCGTCCGGGCATGCGGGTCGCCAGCGCATTGGTCCAGCGTTCGACGCGATCGGGCCGCTGATCGTCCGTCAGCCAGACCTCCAGTTGGCGCACATCGGGCAAGCGACCGAACCACTGGCGAAGCAAGGCCTCATCGGCATCGGTGAACCGCCGACCGCCGTGGACGCGCTCGCCGGTGCCGTGCTTGAAGCTGACGTAGAGGGTGCCGCCTGGGCGCAGCGCGTTCCACAACCGCGCAAGGGCATTGGGCATCGCCGCGAGTGGCACATGCAGCAGGCTGGCGCAACACCAGATGCCGTCGTACTGCGCCGTCTCGTCGATGTCCTCGACGCGCCGCACCGCAACCTCGAATCCGCAGTGTTCGCTGGCCAGCTTGGCCAGTTGCTCGGAGGCGTCGAAGGCCGTGACGCGGTATCCCATGCCCGCGAAAGCCTTGGCGTCGCGCCCCGAGCCACAACCGACGTCCAGGATGTGCGCCTGGGGCTGCAGCCCGGCCAGAAAGCCCTGATAGATCGGCGTCATGTCCACGCCGACCGTCGAGCTGAAGAAGTCCGCAGCGAACCGGCCGTAGTAGTGGTCGTTCTCGTCCATCCCTGGCTGACGGTGCAACTGGTGGGTCAGTTCGTGGCCAGGTTACCAGGTCGAATTGGCGACGCTGGAGTTCGCGTCATGCGTTCGGTTGGCCAAGAACCCAGCTCATGCTGTGGGCCGCGTGCCGCGGCAGGCCGGGTATCCGCTGCAGCCCCAGAAGCTGCTGCCCGCGTTGGCCCCGCGCTTGGCCGTGCGTTGGATCATCGTCTTGCTGCAAAGAGGACAGTTCGGGGAGCCTTCGGTCGAGGGGC
>Ga0316600_10000117_pt1 | contig 52526 bp, 41 predicted proteins | sample OWC_soil_day5_CT_FD_207652 | JGI IMG/M metagenome (GOLD analysis project Ga0316600, IMG submission 207652) | Wetland soil microbial communities from Old Woman Creek delta, Ohio, United States - OWC_soil_day5_CT | ecosystem: Environmental > Terrestrial > Soil > Wetlands | place: USA: Ohio... | reverse complement strand
GGGTCGCCGAGCAGCGCCGGGATCACGAACTCGCCGACGGCCGGGATGAACACCAGCAGGCAGCCCGCGACGATGCCCGGGAGCGACAGCGGCAGCGTGACCTTGAGGAACGCCTCCCAGGGCCGCGAGCCGAGGTCCGCCGCCGCCTCGAGGAGCGTGAGGTCCAGCTTCTCGAGGTTGGCGTAAAGCGGCAGGATCATGAACGGCAGGTACGAGTAGACGATGCCGACGTACACGGCGAAGTCCGTCTGCAGCATCTGGATGGGCTGGTCGATCACGCCGAGCGCGATGAGCGCGTTGTTGATCAGGCCGTTGTTCTTCAGGAGCCCGATCCACGCGTATACGCGCAGCAGGAAGGAGGTCCAGAACGGCAGGATCACCAGCAGCAGCAGGATGTTGCGGGTCGAGGGGCTGGTCCGGGCGATGGCGTAGGCCATCGGGTAGCCGATCAGCAGGCAGATCAGCGTCGCGACGGCGGCGACGAAGATCGAGTTGAGGTAGGCCTTCCAGTACAGGTTGTCCTCGACCAGGAAGGCGAAGTTCGCGAAGTTGAGCTTGATGTGCAGGGCCTTCTCGCCGACCCACTCGATGAGCGGCTGGTACGGCGGCATCGCGATCTGTGCGTCCGAGAAGGCGATCTTGAGCACGATCACGAACGGGATCAGGAAGAAGAGCGCCAGCCAGAACTGCGGCACGGCCGCGACGAGCGCGCGGCCGCTCAGCCCGAGCCGCTTCAGGCCGGGCAGCTTCACTTGGTCACCACCACCGGGCTCGAGGGCGCCCAGTGCAGGTACACCTGCTCGTCCCAGGTGATGCGCTCGTCGGCGTGGCGGTAGACGTTCGGCTGGGTGACGCGCACGACCTTGCCCGACGGCAACAGCAGCAGGTAGATCGACATGTCCCCCATGTAGGCGATGTCGCGCACCTTGGCGGCCGTCCAGTTGTCTGCGCCCTCGGGCCGCACGCGCGAGATGAGCATCTTCTCGGGGCGGATCGCCGCCCAGACCGTCGCACCCGGCGCGGAACTCACGCCGTGGTCCACGAAGATCGGCATTTCGAGGTCGTCGGACTCGATGCGCACGAAGGACGGCTCGTCCTCCACCAGGCGGCCCTCGAACATGTTCACCGAGCCGATGAACTCCGACACGAAGCGGGAGTTCGGGTACTCGTAGATCTCGGTCGGCGTGCCCACCTGCACGATCTCGCCGTGGTTCATGAGGCCGATGCGGCTCGAGAGCGTCATCGCCTCCTCCTGGTCGTGCGTGACCACGATGAAGGTCACGCCGAGCGTCTCCTGGATGTTGATGAGCTCGAACTGCGTGTGCTCGCGCAGCTTCTTGTCGAGCGCAGCGAGCGGCTCGTCGAGCAGCAGCAGCTTGGGCTTCTTGACGAGCGCCCGGGCGAGCGCGACGCGCTGGCGCTGGCCGCCGGAGAGCTGGTGCGGCTTGCGCTTGGCGAACTGGCCGAGTTTGACCATCTCGAGCATGTCGGCGACTCGCTTGGCGATCTCGGCCTTCGCGATGCGGTCCTGCTTGAGACCGAAGGCGACGTTCTGCTCCACGGTCATGTGCGGGAACAGCGCGTAGGACTGGAACATCATGTTGACCGGCCGCTCGTACGGCGGGATCTCGGTCATGTCAACGCCGTCGATGAAGATGCGACCGGCGGTCGGACGCTCGAAGCCCGCCAGCATCCTGAGGAGCGTCGTCTTGCCGCAGCCGGACGCCCCGAGCAGGCAGAAGATCTCCTTCTTGTAGATCCCGAGGGAGACGTCGTCCACCGCGATGAAGTCGCCGAACTTCTTGGTGACGCGGTCGATGCGCACGTAGGGCTGGGCGTCGGCGTCTTTCCAGGGCTCGAAGGTGAGCTGCGGATCGCGGGCTGAGGTGGCCATGGGGCTCCGGGCGTTACGGCGGATCTAGGGGGGTTCGGGCAGCAAGCGGCAAGGTGCGCGTCAGCGGCCGGTGACGAACTTCGTCCACGAGCGGTTCAACAGGCGCGTGAACTCGGCGGACTTCGCGAGGTTCGGCTGCAGGCGCTCCTTCACCTCGGGCGTGGGGTAGATCCCCGCATCGTTGCGCAGGTCCTCGTTGACCTGGCCGAGGGCGGCCGTGTTGGCGGTCGCGTAGTTGACGAAATTGGAGTTCGCCGCCGCGACCTCGGGTCGCAGCAGGAAGTCGATGAAGGCGTGCGCGTTGCCGGGGTGCGCGGCGTCAGCCGGGATGGCCAGCGTGTCGAACCACATGAGCGCGCCCTCGCGCGGGATCACGTAGCGGATATCGATCTCCTTGCCCGCCTCGGCGGCCCGGTCGCGTGCCTGCAGCACGTCGCCGCTGTAGCCCACGGCGATGCACACCTCGCCGTTGGCGAGATCCTCGATGTACTGCGAGCTGTGGATGGTGCGGATGTAGGGTCGGACCTTGAGCAGGGCCTCCTCGGCGAGCTTCAGGTCGTCCTCGGACTGGCTGTTGGGGTCCTTGCCCAGCCAGAGCAGCACGGTACCCACCATGTCGGTCGGATCCTCGAGGAACGAGACGCCGCAGTCCTTGAATTTCGAGACCACGGCCGGGTCGAACACGAGGTTCCAGGAATCGGTGGGCGCGTCGGGCATGATCGCGGCGACCTTGGCCGCATCGAAGCCGATGCCGGTCGTGCCCCACATGTAGATGACGCCGTGCTCGTTGCCCGGGTCGTGGGCCGCGATGCTCGCCTGCAGCCCCGGATCGAGGTTGGCGAGGTTCGGCAACAGCGAGCGGTCGAGCTTGCGGAATACGCCGGCCTGGATCTGGCGCTCGAGGAAATAGGCGCTCGGCACGACGACGTCGTAGCCGGAATTTCCCGTAAGCAGCTTGGTCTCGAGCACCTCGTTCGAGTCGAACACGTCGTAGCTCACCGTGATGCCGGTTTCCTTCTGGAAAGCCTCGATCACGGCCGGGTCGATGTAGTCGGACCAGTTGTAGACGTTGAGGACCTTGTCCTCGGCTCCTGCCCCGCCGCCCGTGGCCGAGTCCGCGGCCGGCTCGGCGGGCTTGCGCCCGCAGCCGGACAGGGCGAGGGACGCCAGCAGCATGGCCATGGCCGCCTGCATGACCGCCTGGATGGGTGCTCGCATCGGGACTCCCTGCGCCGGTCGGATTGGGGCCACCGCTGGGCGGCCGACGCTGGCGAGGTTATCGCAGCGTCCCTGCAATGTGTAGATCGGGAGGCTGCCCAATAAGAACGGGGCGGCCGGACTCGCGCCCGGCCGCCCCGAAGTCTGTCAGGCGATCCGCCTTACTGGCCCGTGGTGAACCGCGTCCAGGAGCGATTCACGAGGCGCGTGAAGTCGTCCGACGCGGCGAGGTCGGGGAACAGCTTGGCCTTGACCTCGGCCGGCGGATAGACGCCCGGGTCGTTGCGGACCGACTCGTCCACCATCGGCAGCGAGGCCGCGTTGCCGGTCGCGTAATTGACGAAATTCGAGTTCGCCGCGGCGACCTCGGGCTTCATCATGAAGTTGATGAAGGCGTGTGCGTTGTTCGGATGCGGAGCGTCGGCCGGGATCGCATACATGTCGAACCAGATGATCGTGCCTTCCTTCGGCACCGAGAAGGCGATCTCGACGCCCTGCCCGACTTCGGCGGCACGGTCGCGCGACTGCAGCACGTCGCCGCTCCAGCCCACCGCCAGGCAGATCTCGCCGTTGGCGAGCGCGTCGATGTAGTTCGAGCTGTGGATCATGCGCACGAAGGGACGGATCGCCATCAACACGTCCTCGGCGAGCTGCAGGTCGGCGGGATCCTGGCTGTTGGGATCCTTGCCCTTCCACGCCAGCACGACCTTGAGCATCTCGGTCGGCGCATCCAGCACCGACACGCCGCAGTCCTTGTACTTCGCGACCTGCGTCGGGTCGAGGATGATGTTCCAGCTGTCCACCGGCGCGTTCGGGTCGATCGCCTTGACCTTGCCCACGTTGTAGCCGATGCCGGTGGTGCCCCACATGTGGTTCACCGAGTACTCGTTGCCCGGGTCGTGCAGCGCCACGCGCTGGAGGATCTCGGGATCGAGGTTGCTCCAGTTCGGCAGCAGCGAGCGGTCGAGCTTGCGGAACACGCCGGCCTTGATCTGGCGCTCCATGAAGGCGGCGCCCGGGACGACGACGTCGTAGCCCGTCTTGCCCGCGAGCAGCTTGGTCTCGAGCACCTCGTTCGAGTCGAACACGTCGTAGTTCACCTTGATGCCGGTCTCGGCCGTGAACTGCTCTAGGGTCGCCGGGTCGATGTAATCCGACCAGTTGTAGACGTTGACGACCTTCTCCTCGGCGGCCGGCGCGGGAGGAGCCGGCGTGGCGTCGGTGGAAGCCGCCGGTTCGGGCTTCTTGCCGCACCCGACCAGCGCGGTGGCTGCGATCAGGCCGACGAGCCCTGCGCGAATGCTGATGCTCATGATCTTGGATTCCTCTGGTGGTTGACACCCGGCGCGGAGCGGCCCGCGCGGCGGATGCGCGAGTTTACAGCGCGAGGGCGCCCGGTTACATCCGCCCGTCGGCCCGGCAGCGCTCGAGGGTCAGGTCGAGGCAGCGCCAGGCCTTCTCGGCCAGCTCGTCGACCTGCTCGCGGCTGATCACGAGCGGCGGGGAGATGATCAGGGTGTCGCGGACGGCGCGCATGATGAGGCCGTTCTGGAAGCAGAAGTCGCGGCAGATCGTGCCGACCTCGCCGCGCTTGTCGAAGAATCGGCGCGTGGACTTGTCGCGCACCAGCTCGAGCGCGCCGATGAGCCCCACCGAGCGCGCCTCGCCGACCAGCGGGTGCTCGGCGAGCTGGCGCCACTTCGAGGCCAGGTACGGCCCCATCTGGTCGCGGGTGCGCACGACGAGGTCCTCCTGCTTCAGGAGCGCGAGGTTGACGCTCGCCACGGCACAGGCGACCGGGTGCCCCGAGTACGTGTAGCCGTGGGCGAACTCACCGCCCTTGTCGATCAGCACGTCCGCGACGCGGTCGGCGACCAGCACGCCGCCGATCGGCAAGTAGCCCGAGGAAAGTCCCTTGGCCACGGTCATGAGGTCGGGGCGGATGCCGTAGAGGTCGCTGCCGAACCAGTGCCCGGTGCGGCCGAAGCCGCAGATCACCTCGTCGGCCACGAGCAGGATGCCGTACTGGTCGCAGATGCGCTGGATCTCGGGCCAGTAGGTGTCCGGCGGAATGATCACGCCGCCGGCGCCCTGGATGGGTTCGCCGATGAAAGCCGCGACGCGGTCCGCGCCGAGTTCCTCGATCTTCCGCTCGAGTGCCCGTGCCGTCTCGAGCCCGAACTCCGCGGGCGAGCGGTCGCCGCCCTCGCCATACCAGTACGGCTGCGGGATGTGGACGATGTCCGGGATCGGCAGGCCGCCCTGCTCGTGCATGAAGGCCATGCCGCCGAGGCTCGCGCCGGCCATGGTGCTGCCGTGGTAGGCGTTGACGCGCGAGATGATCACCTTGCGCCGGGGTTCGCCCTGCAGGTCCCAGTAGCGGCGCACCAGGCGTACCACCGTGTCGTTGCCCTCCGAGCCCGAGCCGGTGAAGAACACGCGGTTGAACTGCGGCGGCGAGAGGTCCACGAGCTGCTTGGCGAGCTCGATCACCGGCGGGTGGGCGGTCTGGAAGAAGCTGTTGTAGTAGGGCAGCTCGAGCATCTGGCGGTAGGCCGCCTCCGCGAGCTCGCGTCGTCCGTAGCCCAGGTTCACGCACCACAGGCCCGCCATGCCGTCGAGGATGCGGTTGCCCTCGGAGTCGTAGAGGTACACGCCCTCGGCCCGCACGATGACCCGCGATCCCTTCGCGTGCAGGGACTTGAAGTCCGTGAACGGGTGCAGGTAGTGCTGGCGGTCGAGCGCCTGCCACGCCTCGGTGGTGCGGTCGGCGACGTAGGGAGTCACGGTGCTCATGGGTGGCCGCCTCAGACGTTGAGCAGGAGGTGCTCGCGCTCCCAGGAGCTGATCACCTGCAGGAACGTGTCGGTCTCGCTTTCCTTGACGGCCGTGTAGGCCAGCACGAAGCGCTCGCCGAGCAGCTCGATCAGCGGGCGGCAGTCGCGCAGCAGGCGCACCGCCTCCTCGAGGCTGCGCGGCAGGCCGAACGGCATGTCGTAGGCACTGCCGGACACGGGCTCAGACGGCTTGAGTCCCTCCGTCATGCCGAGGTAGCCGCAGGCGAGCGAGGCCGCGAGGGCGAGGTAGGGGTTGGCGTCGGCGCCGCCGAGGCGGTTCTCCACGCGGCGCCCCTCCGCGTTCGAGATCGGCACGCGCAGGCCGGCGGTGCGATTGTCGTAGCCCCACTGCGTGTTGATGGGGGCGAGGTGCCTGAGGATGATGCGCCGGAACGAGTTGACGTTCGGCGCGAACAGCGCCATCGCGGAAGGCAGGTACTTCTGCAGTCCCGCGATGTGCGAGAAGAAGAGCGGGCTCGGGCTGCCGTCCGCCTCGCTGAACACGTTCCTGCCGGTCTTGATGTCCACGACGCTCTGGTGGATGTGCATCGAGCTGCCCGGCTCGCGCGCCATCGGCTTCGCCATGAAGGTCGCGTACATCTTGTGGCGGTAGGCGGCCTCGCGCGCCGTGCGCTTGAACATGAACACCTGGTCGGCGAGCGACATCGCGTCGCCATGGATGAGGTTGATCTCCATCTGCGCCGCGCCGTCCTCGTGGATCAGCGTGTCGATCTCGATCTCCTGCGCCTCGCAGAACGCGTAGATGTCGTCGAACAGGGGATCGAACTCGTTCACCGCGGCGATGCTGTACGCCTGCCGTCCCACCTCCGGCCGACCGGAGCGCCCGATCGGCGGCTTGAGCGGGTAGTCGGCGTCGATGTTGGGCTCGACGAGGTAGAACTCGAGCTCCGGCGCGACAATCGGCTTCCAGCCCTTCTGGGCGTAGAGATCGAGCATCTTGCGCAGCACGTAGCGCGGCGCCATGGTCACGGGGCGGCCGTCGGCGTAGTAGCTGTCGTGGATGACCTGCGCGGTCGGCTCCGCGGCCCAGGGCACGACCCGCGTCGTGGACGGGTCGGCGCGCAGCACGATGTCGATCTCGGAAGGATGGATGGCGCGATCGTCCTCCGGGTACTCGCCGGTGACGGTCTGCAGGAAGATGCTCTCGGGCATGCGCATGCCCTCATCCTCCGCGAACTTCATCGCGGGCATCACCTTGCCGCGCGCGATGCCCGCCATGTCGGGCAGCACCGCCTCGACCTCCGAAATGCCGTGTTCCTTGAAGAATTGCCTGATGGGCGTGCTCATGTTCGTCGTCCTTTGCCGTGCGCCCTCGCCGCGTCGCCGAAGGCGGCGAACAGCGCGCGCGAAAATGGATTGTTCATCACCTGCCACTCCGGATGCCACTGCACCGCGAGCGCGAAACCGCGCGCGCCGCGCACGCGGAATCCCTCGACCAGTCCGTCCGGTGCACGCGCCTCGACCTCCAGGCCGTCGCCGAGCCGCTGCACGCCCTGCGAGTGCAGCGAGTTCACCGTCGCTCGGCCCGCGCCCGCGATGCGCTCGAGCTCGCCGCCCGGCACCAGCTCCACCTCGTGCGCGGGGCCGTACTGCCGCTCGAGCGGGTCCTCCTTGTTCTCGCGGTGGTCCGCGAGCCCGGGCACCTCCTGCACCTTCTGCCACAGCGTTCCGCCGTAGGCGACGTTCATCTCCTGGAAGCCGCGGCAGATGGCGAGCAGCGGCATGCCGGACGCGACCACTCGCGGGATCAGCGGCAGCGTCGTGGCGTCGCGGTGCGGATCGTGCAGCGTGTCGGGATCGCTCGGCGGCCCGAAGTATCGATGCGGCTCGACGTTGGACGGGCTGCCGGTCAGCAGGATGCCGTCCACGCTCGAGAGGACCGCTTCGAGGTTCCCCTCCTCGCCGAGCGAGGGAATCAGCACCGGCACGGCGTCGGACGCCGCAGCCACTGCGGTGATGTACTTCTCACCGACGCAGTGAAACGGATGCGGGCCGAGGATCCGGCGATCCGCGGGAATGCCGATCAGCGGTTTCGAGCGAGCCACGTTTAAGATCCTAGACGGCCGGTGGGTGGCCGCGGGATGCTGGTTGACAGGATTAAACCACAGCGCCCCGGGGGCCGTCGCCACGCAACGCCGGCGCAGCGGCAAATGTTAACTGAAACAGGCGGTTAATCCCCCGCTGCGCCGGCGGCGAGCGCTTGCCGGCCGCTCGCACGAAGGGCTATCCTCCGGCGACTCAGGCGGCCAGGCCGTCACCAAATCCTAAACATTCGGGGTTCCCATGCCGCAGCTCGCGGACTACGAGCAGGCCCGAGCCTGGCTCGCCCAGCACCCCCGGGTGCGCTACGTGGACCTGCTGCTGCCCGACCAGATGGGCATCCCGCGCGGCAAGCGCGTCACGGTCGAGGAACTCGAGGGCATCCACCGCAACGGCATGCTGCTGCCGGCCTCGATGTTCGCGCTCGACGTGCTCGGTGGGACGGTCCAGGCGACGGGCCTCGGCTTCGACGAGGGCGATGCCGATCGCATCTGCCTGCCGGTGCCCGGCTCGCTCGCACTCGTGCCGTGGCTCGGCGACGAGGTCGCGCAGATGCAGGTCGCGATGTACGACCACGATCGCAGCCCGTTCTTCGGCGATCCGCGCCACGTGCTCGAGCGGGTGCTGGATCGCTACACCGCGCGCGGCCTCACGCCCGTGATGGCGGTCGAACTCGAGTTCTACTTCGTGGACCGCGAGCGCACGCCCGCAGGCGCCGCACAGCCACCGCGCCAGCCGCGCTCCGGTCGGCGCGAGGACAAGACCCAGATCAACTCCATGGCGGAGCTCGACGAGTACTCCGACGTGCTTGCCGCCATCGACGCAGCCGCCCGCGCGCAGGACCTGCCGGCGGGCACCGTGCTCGCGGAGTACGGCCCGGGCCAGTTCGAGGTGAACCTGCACCATGTGCCCGACGCGCTCACCGCCTGCGACCACTCGATCCGCCTCAAGCGACTGGTGAAGGGCGTGGCGCTAGCCCACGGCTTCGACGCGACCTTCATGCCGAAGCCCTACCGCGACCACGCGGGCAGCGGCACCCACCTGCACGTCAGCCTTCTCGATCGCGACGGGCACAACGTTTTCGCGGCCGAGGACCCGGCGGGCTCGGCGGCGCTCAGGCACGCGATCGGCGGCCTCGTAGCGACGATCAACGACACGATGGCGGTGTGCGCACCGACGGCGAACTCCTATCGCCGCTTCCAGCCCGAGGCCTACGTGCCGCTCAACCCGATCTGGGCCGTCAACAACCGCGGCGTGGCGTTTCGCGTGCCGGCGGGACCACCGGCCAGCCGGCGGGTCGAGCACCGCGTCGCCGGGGCGGACGCCAACCCATACCTGCTCGCCGCGATGGTGCTCGGCGGGATGCTGCAGGGCATCGAGCGTGAACTCGACCCGGGACCGGTGCTTGCCGGCAACGCCTATCGCGACGCGACGCCCACCATCCCGCTCAGCTGGCCCGAGGCCCTTGCCGCATTCGAGCGCAGCGAGTTCGCACGCGCGTGCCTCGGCGAACGTTTCGCCCGCCTCTACGCACAGACCCGGCGCGGGGAGATGCAGGATTTCGGCTCGTACGTGTCGCCCCTCGAGTACTCCTGGTACCTGACGACCGTCTGAGCCATGCAGCACATCCGCTCGTACTACGCCGCCTCGGCGAACCCGGCACCGCTGCGGGAGCCGCTCGAGGGCGAGACGACGGCGGACGTGTGCGTGGTGGGCGGCGGCATCGCGGGCTGCTCGACGGCGCTGAACCTCGCCGAACGTGGCTACAAGGTGATGCTGCTCGAGGGCAGGCGTATTGCGTGGGGCGCGTCGGGGCGCAGCGGCGGGCAGGCGATCTTCGGATTCGCCTCCGGTCAGGACAAGCTCGTGGCGCAGGTGGGCCACGACGCGGCGCGGCGGATGTTCGACGTCACGGTCGAGGCGCTGGACCTGCTGAAGGAGCGCGTCGCGCGCCACGCGATCGACTGCGATCTGCGCTGGGGACAGATGCACGTCGCCATCAAGCCGCGTCACGAGACCGAGCTGCAGGAGTGGCGCGACGAGCTGGCCGCCGACTACGGCTACACCTCGCTGCGCTGGCTCGGCCGCGACGAGGTGCGCTCGCTGCTCGCCACGGAGCGCTACACCGGCGGGCTCTATGACACGCGCAGCGGCCACCTGCACCCGCTCAACTACACGCTCGGGCTCGCGGCGGCGGCCGAGGCGGCCGGCGTCCGCGTTTTCGAGGGCAGCCAGGTCACCCGCCTCGAGCACGGCGATACCGTGGTCGTGCACACGGCCCGGGGCAGGGTGCGTGCGAAGCACGTCGCCCTGTGCTGCAACGCCTACGTGGACCAGCTGTCGCCGAAGCTGCGCTCGCGCATCATGCCGGTCGGCACCTACATCGTCGCGACCGAGCCGCTCGGTCGCGAACGCATCGAGGCGCTGATGCGCGAGAACATCGGCGTCACCGACGTGAACTGGGTGCTCGACTACTTCCGCCGCTCCTCCGACCACCGGCTGCTGTTCGGCGGTCGCGTGAGCTACTCGGGGCTCGACCCGCTCAACACCGAGCGCGCCACGCGCGCCCGCATGGTCAAGGTGTTCCCACAACTTGCGGACGTGAAGATCGAGTACGCCTGGGGCGGATACGTCGACATCACCATGAGCCGCGCACCGGACTTCGGGCGGCTCGCGCCCAACGTGTACTACCTGCAGGGTTTCTCCGGCCACGGCATCGCGCTCACCGGCATGGCCGGCCGGCTCGTGGCCGAGGCGATCGCCGGCCAGGCCGAGCGCTTCGACCTTTTCACGCGGCTCGAGCACCGCGACTTCCCCGGTGGGCCGCTGTTGCGCACCCCGGCGCTGGTGCTGGCGATGCTGTGGTTCAGGATGAAGGACCTGCTCTGACACGCGCCCGAAGCGCGCGCCCCGCTGCAGGGGCGAGGCGCGCATGAGGCCGTCAGCCAGCCCAGCTGTCGTTCACGGCGTCGTGATCCGGCCGTTGCTGCTGCCCTGGATCGAGCGAATCGTGCCCGCCGGGTCTAGGTTCTGGCCCTCGAACTTCGTCGTGTAGGTGCCGGTCGCCCCGGCGAACCGCCCGGTCCCGCCGGTGTAGACGCCCGACAACTCGCCGTAGAAAGCTCCGGTGGTCGTGCTCAGGCACAGCCAGCCGTTGTCCGCGAAATAGAAGAGCTGGCTCCGGTCGGAGTACGTCGTGACCCCCGCGGACTGGAGCAGCGCAAACCGGAGGTCGTAGCCGGCAAGACAGCCCTGGCCGGACTCATACACCCACTCGCTGCTGACGCCCAACTGGGCCCCTCCGGCGCCAGTCGCCAGCATCATGCCCGCAGGCTGGCCGTCGAGGTTGCTGTCCACCGACGTGTTGAAGTCCGTGCCGGCGTAGGGGCCGTTCACGACCCTCTCGACCGCGCTCGCCGCCGGCACCACCAGCAGGCCCACGCAGGTCAGCACTGTCGCAGTCAACGCTCCGATTCGAGTGGTGTGAGTCATGTGAATGCTCCTTGCTGTCATCCATCGGTCCTTGCGGAGGCTCGCACCGCGCCTCGCGGCCCGTCCGCAATGACTGCAGCGCGCCTCCCCTCTCGGGTCGGAGCGCGGCAGTCGCGCGCGGGCATGATCGAGCGTGGGCTCGGGCGAGGACCTCCTTGCAGCCACCCTGGCTGCGAAGGTCCGGCGAACCACGGCGTCCTTCGTGGTGTAGCGCGGAGGGCGACCGGCAGTGCGCCGGTACAAATCAACTATGAGACGGTTCCACCGTCCGTGCCAGTCGGGCATTCCGAGAGATCGCGTGGGCAGGGCGCATGGCGGGCTGGGGATTGGCGCAGGCGAACATTCGCGTCGAGGTCCGCCCACATCGCCAGCAGGTGACCGCGGAAACCTTCAGCCACGGGCCCGTCCACTACGGGTGTCCCTCGACGGGCGGATCCAGACGAAGCCCGTACTCGCAGAACTCCTCGTCGCGCTTCCAGCCGAGCGACTCGTAGAGCCGCTGCGCGGCGTGGTTGGTCCGCGCGGTCTGCAGCGTCAGTGCGACCGCACCTGCGGTGCGCGCCTCCGCCACGGCCGCCTCCATCAGGCTGCGCGCCACGCCGCTGCGGCGAGCCGTGGGCGCCACGAACAGGTCGTAGAGCACGAACACGCGGGCTGCCCGCAGCGACGCGAACGTCGGATACATCTGCACGAAGCCGAGTGCGGCGCCATCCGCGGACTGAGCGAGCAGCACGACGGACTCGTCGCGTTCCAGGCGCTCGGCAATGAAGTGGCGGGAGAGCGCGAGGTCGGGGGGGAGTCCATAGAACTGGCGGTACGCGTCGAACAGCGGCGCGACGCGGTCGACATCGCTGGTCGCGGCGCGGCGAACGCGAACGAACGCCAACGCAGCGATCACGGCCTCAGCCCGCGCGGCGCGCATACCGCGCCTCGACCGCCGGGTAGACCGTGCCGTCGGGCGCGATGTTGTACATGAGCACGTGCAGCTCGTCCGCCGCGTCCGACCCGAGCACGATGCGCCAGCCCCACTCCGGACTCGGCGGGACGCTGTAGCTGCCGAGCGCCGAGATGCGCCCGGCGTCGTCCGCCTCGCCAGTGAACCGCATGAACTGGCCCCCGGTGTGGAACGAATCCACCCAGACCATGTCCTCGGGACCGACCTCCGGCGCGTTGCGCACGAGCAGCAGGCCTTCGTGCGGAGCGCCGCCGTGCTCCCAGGTGTAGCGCAGCGAGACGAAGCCGCCGCGCGCCTCGAGTGCGACAGTCGCACTGGTCGAGCACTCGTGCACCGGCGTGCCGGGCTCGAACCAGAGGCGATTGTGGCCGCTCCAGTGGCCGGCCTGCTCGCCGAGGCGGCCGCGCAGCGATCGGGATGCAGGCATGGCGCGCTCTCCTGAGGTGATGAGGAGATGATAAGAAGGCGAAAGACCTGCGTTTACACTCCGTGGCTTAAGCAGGCAAGGGCCGCCATGACCATTACCCTCGAACACCTGCGCCGCTACGCGGTCGCCCGATCGCTGTTCCGTCCGACGACGCTCGGCCGGGCCATCGACAGGTTTGGCTTCGTCCAGGCCGATCCGATTCGCGCGCCGGCGCGTGCCCAGGACCTCACGCTCCGTCACCGGGTGACGGGCTACCGTGCTGGCGATCTCGAGCGGCGATATCCGCGACTGAGGCTGGAGGAGGACTTCTTCGTCAACTACGGCATCCTGCCGCGTGCGCACAGCGAGCTGATGCATCCCCGGACGGCGCGGCAATCGTGGCCGGCACGGCGGTGGGCCCAAGCCGACGCGGTGCTGGAGTTCGTGCGGGAGCGCGGTGCGGTGCATCCACGCGAGGTCGATGCCCGGTTTGCGCACGGCAAGGTGACCAACTGGTTCGGTGGATCATCGAACGCAAGCACCCAACTGCTCGACGAGATGCACTACCGCGGGCTGCTGAGGGTCGTGCGACGCAACGGCGGCACCCGGGTGTACGCTGCACGGGAAGCTGTGGGGACATCGCCGCCAGACGATGCCAGCATCGACGCGCGATTGGACGCATTGGTCGACATCCTGGTGAACAAATACGCTCCCCTGCTCGCGAGCGGCCTCAGCCACCTGCTGAGCCTGCTCTGCCGCGGCGTGCCCCAGTGGCGCGCGCGACGCGCGGCAACACTGGCACGCGCGAAGGGCCGGCTCGCCCACGCACGCGTGGCCTCCGAGGACTGGTACTGGCCGGCCACCGAGAACGTCGCCTCGCGCCGCTGGCGTCCAGACGACGCCGTGCGACTGCTCACGCCCTTCGATCCGATCGTGTTCGACCGCCGTCGATTCGAGATCTTCTGGGGATGGCCTTACCGATTCGAGGCCTACACGCCGGCGCCCAGGCGAAAGCTGGGCTACTACGCGCTGCCCCTGCTGTGGCGCGACCGGGTGGTCGGCTGGGGAAATCTCGCGATCGACAACGGTTCGTTGAGCGCCTCGTTCGGCTACAGCGAGAGGACCGAGCCCACCGACCCCGCGTTCCGCGAGGGCCTCGAGGCCGAGCTCGAGCGAATGCGCGTCTTCCTGGGCCTGTCGCACCCTGCGACAGGCGAGTGAAGGCGTTCGCGGGTCAGTCGCCCGTGTAGCGCGCCCCGCTCGTGCAGGTCTCGTGCACCACGACCGTCGCGAGCTGCGGCAGCACCGGCTGCAGCCGTTGCCAGATCCAGCGCGCCAGGTTCTCGCTGGTGGGGTTCTCGAGCCCCGGGACGTCGTTGAGATAGTGGTGATCGAGCTGCTGGAACAGCGGCTCGAACGCGGACTTCACATCGGCGAAGTCCATCACCCAGCCGAGGCGTTCGTCCAGCGGCCCACGCACGTGGATCTCGACTCGAAACGAGTGGCCGTGCACGCGCGCGCACTTGTGCCCCGCTGGCACGTTCGGCAGGCGGTGCGCGCTTTCGAGCGTGAAAGCCTTGAAGATCTCCACGGCGCCTCAGTTCCTGTCCTTGCCGCCCTTGTCTTTCTTGCCGGATGGGTCGCCGTCGAGGCAATCGTTCAGGAAGTCGGAGCGACGCTGCCCGCTCAGGCCCTTCTTGTACGCCTTCTGGTAACACTCCCGGTCCCGGTTGTAGCGACCATCGTCGTAGCCGTAGCGGCCGCCTCGGGACTCGCACCACTCGGTGTAGTCCTTGCGGTCCTGGCCCTTGAGATTGCGGTCGTTCGCCCGGTGGTTGCACTCGGAGACCACCTGGCCGTGGTTCTGCTGGCCCTGGCCCTGGCCCTGGCCTTGGCCCTTGCCTTGGCCCCGGTCATCGCCGGCGTAGGCGGTGCCGACGGCGAGCGAAGCGGCCGCGAAGGTAATGATCCATCGGTTCATGGCTGACTCCTCGTGTGACTCCCGCCCAATTTGTAGCAGATCCTCACGAATCCGGCTCCATTGCACGGCGAGCTCGCAACAAAAAGCAGACGTGGATGCGCGGATTACGTGCGAAGTCCTCCGGCAGCGTGGCGCGCGACAGGTCCTCGACCTCGAAGCGTTCCGCGACGAGCGGATCGAGCTTGAACTTCTGGAAGTTGTTCGAGAACACGATGACTCCGTCGCGCTCGAGCAGCCGACCGCAGGCCTGCAGCAGCGCCGCGTGGTCGCGCTGCACGTCGAACTCCTGCGCCATGCGCTTCGAGCGCGACAGCGTCGGCGGGTCCACGAAGATGAGGCCGTAGCGGCGCTGGGTTGCGCGGCCCTGCTCCTCGAGCCACGCGAGGCAGTCGGCCTGCACGAAACCGTGCTGGGGGCCGGCCAGGCTGTTGAGCGTAAGGTTGCGCCTCGCCCAGTCGAGGTAGGTGCGCGACATGTCCACGGTGGTCGAGGACGTCGCCCCGCCGCCCACTGCATGCACGGTCGCAGTGCCCGTGTAGGCGAACAGGTTCAGGAAGGATCGCCCGGCCGCGAGTTCCCCGATACGCCGCCGTGTGAGCCGGTGATCGAGGAACAGCCCGGTGTCGAGGTAGTCGGTGAAGTTCACGAGGAACCGGTAGCGGCCCTCGCGCACGGTGTGGAACTCGGCCTCCTCGCCCACCTTCTCGTACTGCTCGCCGCCGCGCTGCCGCCGTCGCACGCGCAGCACGACGCGTTCGGGCGGCAACCCCAGCAGATCGGGCAGTACCGCGAGCACTTCGTCGCGTCGGCCGCGCGCCGCCTCGTGCGAGACCGTCGCCGGCGCCGCGTATTCCTGCACGCAGGCCCAGCGCTGGTCGTTACCGTAGAGGTCGACGGCGAAGGCGTACTCCGGCATGTCGGCATCGTAGACGCGGAAGCACGCGACGTCCTCGCGCTTCGCCCATGCCTCGAGGCGCTGGAAGTTCTTGCGCAGCCGGTTGCCGAACATCGACGCACCCGGCCGCGCACGTGCCGCTTCGAGCCGCGCGCGGCGGATCGTCTCCGCGTCGGGCTCGACGGTCTCCGGCAGGAGTTCGAAGCGCAGCAGCCGGCACTCGATCGGCCCGTTGAAGAACGTGTGCGCCCGGTAGGCGCGCAGCCGCAGGGCCCGGCCGAGCGGCGGGTTGCCCGTGAAGACGCCCGCTTCCCACCCCGGGAAGCACTCCATGAGCTTGGCGCCGAGCAGGCCGTACATGGGCTCGAGCATGCCAGCCTCATCGAGCCGTGCGCCGTAGGGCGGGTTGACCAGCACGAGGCCGTGCGACGCCGCTGCCCGCGACAGGTGGGCCAGTTCCCGGCGCTCGAAGAGCAGGTGATCGCCGACGCTGCTGCGCCCGGAATTCGCGAGCGAGGCGCGGATGGCGGTCTGGTCGCGGTCGTAGCCCATGAAGCGTCCTGCGCCGAGTTCATCGGTCCGCCGCCGCTCGAGAGTCACCGCGCGCAGCGCCTCCCAGACAGCGGGCTCGTGCTGCAGCCAGCGCTCGAAGCCGAAGCGCCGCCGCAGCAAGCCCGGGGCGATGTCGGCCGCCATGAGCGCCGCCTCGATCACGAGTGTTCCGGAGCCACACATCGGGTCCACGAAGGACCCGCCGGCCGCCGCGATGGCGGGCCAGCCGCAACGCAGGAGTAGCGCCGCCGCGAGGTTTTCCTTGAGCGGCGCCTCGACACCCGACTGACGGTAACCGCGACGGTGCAGCGGGTCTCCGCTCAGGTCGATGGCGAGCGAGGCCCGCTCGCGCATGAGGCTCAGGTTGAGCCGCAGGTCCGGCGCGACGAGATCCACCGACGGCCGAGCGCCACTTCGCTCGCGGATTCGATCCACGATGGCGTCCTTGGCCTTCTGTGCCGCGAACTGCGTGTGCCGCAGCCAGGTGGGACCCTGCCCGACGACGTCGATCGCGAGCGTGCCTTCGGTGGCGAGGTGCTCCTCCCAGGGCATCGCGCGGATCGCGTCGTACATCGTTTCCGCGGAATCGAGCGGCACGGTGCCGAGCGTGAGCAGCACGCGGCTCGCGGTGCGCGAGGCGAGGCAGGCGAGGTAGCCGTCCCGGATCGGCCCCGTGAAGCTCACGCCCGCCGGGTGCTCCCGCGTGACATTGAGGCCGAGCGCGCGCAACTCGCCCGCCAGCAGGTCCGGCACGTGGCGCGGGCAGGCCGCGAAGAATTCGAGCTCGGCGGGGAAACTTCCGCTCACCGGTCAGGCCCGCCCGCCGCCGAGCATCACGAGGTCGCGCGGCGCGGTCCGCTCGAGGCAGCGGGCGACGATGCGATAGCCGTCCGGGTCGAACGGTGCCTGAGACGCGCGCTCGAGCAGCACCACCACCGCCGCTTCGTCGGCGGCGGTGCCGAGGTGCCGCCACTGGTCGATGACGTGCAGCACGCTGCCCTCGCCCGCCGCGCCGCGCTCGCGGATGCCGATCGCGCCGGCGAACGGCCACGGTTTCATGCGCAGCGAGAGCAGTGCGAGCCTGAGCCGCGCGTCGTGCAGCGCGCGCGGTTCGCGGCCGACGCAGGCGCCGCGGCAGCGGCCGAGCTGCAGCGCAAAGCACGAGCCCTCGCCGCGCTCGAGGCCCATGGCCTTGAGGCACAGGCCCGCCTCGCGCGCCTTGCCTTCGAGCGCGCGCCGGGCGTCGCGCTCCGTCCGGAACGGGCCGTACACCTCCGCCTCCTCGCCCGGGGCCGGCGCCTCGAGCGGTCCGATGCGAACCTCGAGCCCGCCATCCACCGGCTCGAGCCGCACGCCTGCGAGCCCGGCGGGCTTGCGCAGTCGCCGGTTGGCGCTCGGCGCGAGGTCCTTCACGAGCCGCGACTCGAGCAGCAGCGCCCCGAGTTCGCCGCCCGTCTCGACCCACTCCACGCTGCGCACCTGGCGCGTGAGCTTGGCCTCCTTGCCCGAGCGGTGCTCGCTCGCAAAGTGTTCGAGCACCCGGCTGCGCAGGTTGCGGCTCTTGCCGACATAAAGCAGCGCACCGCCCTCGCCGCGGAACAGGTAGACGCCCGGGCCCTCGGGCAGGTCGTCGGCCAGGTCAGGCGGCAGGTGAGGCGGCAGGCGCGATTCGCCGAGCACCGCCGTCGCGGCCTCATCGAGACGCTCGCGGCCGGCGACTTGCTCGAACGCCGCGAGCAGCGCCGGCAGCACGGCCGCGTCACCGAGCGCCCGGTGCCGCTGCGCGCACTCGAGTCCGTAACGCTCGATCAGCGCGTCGAGGTTGTGGCGCGGGTACTCGCGGAACAGCAGCCGTGACAACCGCACCGTGCACAGCACCGGGGCGGCGAACTTCTCTCCGAGCCGGCGGAACTCGTTGCGCACGAAGCCGTAATCGAAGCGTGCGTTGTGCGCGACGAACAGCCGGCCGTCGAGGCGACGGCGGACTTCGTTACGCAAGTCGTCGAACGAGGGTGCGTCCGCGACCATCTCGTTGCTGATGCCGGTGAACGCTTCGATGGTCGGCGGGATGCGCACGCCCGGGTTGACGAGGCTGCTCCACGACTCCACGACCTCGCCGCCGTCGAGCAGCACGATGCCGACCTCCGTGACCCGGTGGTGCACGGCCATGCCACCGGTGGTCTCGAGGTCCACGCAGGCGACGGGCCCGCGCAGGCCCGGTGCGCCGAGCGAGACCTCGAGTGGCGGCGCGGCGATCACGGGCCTCAGAGTTCGCCCGATCCGTCGAGGGTCAGGATCGGCGCGTACAGCTCGGGACGCCGGTCGCGGAACACGCCCCAGGCATGGCGCTGCGCACGCACGGCGTCGAGGTCGAAGTTGGCCGTGATCACGGTCTCGCTCGAGCGATCCGCCTCCGCGACCTTCGCGCCGGTCGGGTCGGCGATGAAGGACGAGCCGTAGAAGGTCATCTCGTATTTCTGCCCGCGCTCCGTGCCGACGCGATTCGAGGCGACCAGCGGCATGACGTTGGCGGCTGCGTGACCCTGCATGCAGCGCTGCCAGTGATCGCGCGAGTCGATGGTCGCATCGTGCGGCTCCGAGCCGATGGCCGTCGGATAGAGCAGCACCTCCGCTCCCATCAGCGCCATGCAGCGCGCCGCTTCGGGGAACCACTGGTCCCAGCAGATGCCCACGCCGAGCACGCCGTAACGGGTCTGCCAGACGCGGAAGCCCGTGTCGCCAGGCGAGAAGTAGTACTTCTCGTGGTAACCCGGCCCCTCCGGGATGTGCGACTTGCGGTAGATGCCGAGCAGTCCGCCGTCGGCATCGATCATCGCCAGGGAATTGAAGTAGGCGTTGCGGGCGCGCTCGAAGAAGCTGAACGGCAGCACTACGCCGAGCTCACGGGCCAGGTCCCGGAAGCGCTGGAGCGCCGGATTGTCGGACACTTCACGCGCCAGTTCGAAGTGGCTTGCAAGGTGGTCTTTGCAGAAGTACGGAGTCTCGAAAAGCTCTTGCAGCAGAACCACTTGCGCGCCGCGCCGGGCGGCTTCCCGCACCGCGCGCTCGGCCTTGTCGAGGTTGGCGGCGGCATCGGGCGAGCAGGCAAACTGGGTGGCGGCGACCGTCACGTTCATGGGAAAGCCTCGGGAAGCTCAGGCGGGGCCTGCGGCAGTGTAGCGGCCGGGCGCAGGGCGGCAACTGGCGCCGCCTCCAGATTATGTCGAAAATGGCGGCCCGACGAACTGGCGCCCGGCCCGGGGTCGGCGGGGATGCGCGGCCGCGCATCGAGACACAGGCAACAACACATATGGAGACGAATTCATGTCGAACGATCTACTTTCCAGTCTGACCGGGCTGCTTACGCCCGAGCTTCTGGGCAAGGCGGCATCCTTCCTCGGGGACTCCGAGCCCGCCGTTTCGAAGGGCATGAGCGCCGTGTTCCCCGTGCTGCTCGGCAGCCTCGCGAATCGCTCGAGCGATTCGGCGTTCGCCTCGACGCTCTTCAACCTCGTCCGCGACCCGGCCAACGACGGCAGCCTTCTCGGCAACGTCGCCAGCCTGCTCTCGCCGGGCGCGTCCTCCTCGCCGATGATGGCGCTCGGCGGCAAGCTCCTCAGCTCGCTGTTTGGCAACAACCTCGGCAGCCTCGGCGGCTCGCTGGCGGGCTACTCCGGCGTCAAGCCGTCGTCGGCCTCGTCCATGCTCAGCTTTGCCGCGCCGCTGGTGCTGTCCATGCTCGGCAAGGCCGTGAAGAGCGGCAACCTGAACGTCGGCTCCCTCGTCAGCCTGCTCACCGACCAGAAGAGCACCTTTGCCGCCGCACTGCCGGGTCCGCTGTCGCGACTCGACACCTTCTTCGCGGCTCCGGCCGCGGCCAGCTATGCGGCTCCTCCGCCGCCGCCGGCCCCGAAGTCCTCGATCTGGCGCTGGCTGCTGCCGCTCCTCATCGTGCTCGGCCTGCTGTGGATGCTGTCGCGGTGCATGGGCAGCAGGGATGAGACGACGACGATGGCTCCGGCACCGACGCCGACGGTCGAGCCGGCTCCTGCGCCGGAGCCGCTGCCGGCCCCCGTCGCTGAGCCCGCTCCGGCTGCGTTGCCGCTCGCGAAGTTCTACTTCGAGGTGGACCAGTCCGAACTGCCGGTGGCCCGTGAAGGCTCGCTCGAGTCCGTGATCGAGTACCTCAAGGGGAACCCGACCGCCGTGGCGACCGTCTCCGGCTACCACGATCCGACCGGCGACGCGGCCCACAACGAGGAACTCGCCAAGAATCGCGCGATGACCGTGCGTGACGCCATGATGGCGGCCGGCGTGCCCGAGGCGCAGATCGAGATGGTCAAGCCGATCGTGACGACCGGCGGCGGCGACCTCGCCGAGGCTCGCCGAGTCGAGGTGGCGATCCGTCCCTGACCCCGTTTGGAACCTGAGCCCGATCCGCACGGGGCCCCTCGCGGGGCCCCGTGCCTTTTCAGGCCACGGTGTAACTGAGCCTGCGTCAGCGGAACTGGTAGCGCGCCCCGACCGTCAGCTCACCATAGCTGATCGAATCCAGGCTCGCGATCGACGTGTAGTCGAGGAAGCCCGAGAAATTGTTGGCCAGGACCGCGGACAGCCCGATGCTCCAGCGCAGGAAGCTCGTATCCGGATCGTCGGATGCGACGTCGAAGAACGAGCAGGTCGTGACACCCGAATCGGCCCGCGCACAGGGGTCCGACAGGTAGCGCAGCCGAAACGAATCCTGGTCGTCCTTCTGCTCGCTGATGAAGACGACGCTCGCGTAGGGGATCGCCACGCCGCGCGACATGCTGACTGTGTAGCCCAGGTTCAGGCCGAGCTGAAGCTGGAGCGATTCGGCGCTCTGATCGCCGTACACCAGGTTCAACTCGTCGGCACCGCTCTCGGAGAACCCGTCGACACTGAGGTCGAGGTAGTTGATCGCGGCCAGCGGGCCGAACGTCCATGGACCGCGGCCGAAGTTCATGCCGGCACCGAGTCCGACGGACAGCGTGTCGCCACTGGTCTTGCCGCGCGCGACGCGATCCACCGAATCCGTGGTCGGCAGTACGACGTCTCCGACGGTCAGTGCAGGAGCGTCCACCGTGTAGACGATGCTGCGACTCGACTCGAAGTCTACGTCCCCGTAGGACGCAATCAGGTCCACGTAGGAACGTTCCCCGTACCACGAGCCGTACAGCGAGAACGAGATCCCGTCCGAATCGAAGTCGCCGTCGATCGCCGTGCCCGTCGAGTCGCGGGTGAATTCAGACTCGGCCTCCGAATAGGCGAGGGCAGCACCAGCCACCAGCGAGTCCGTGAAGCGGTAGTCGACCCCGCCGGTGAGGCCGAACGTGTCGACGTCGTAGCCCGCCTCGAACCGCGTGCGATCCTTGTCCCCAGTGCCGAAGGTACCCTGCAGGTAGACTCCGAGCCGACCGTCGGAGAACGACGCCTCGTCGCCACTCGCACCACCCGTCGACGAAAAGCCCATCTGGCCGGGACGCTGCAGTGATGCGAGGGTTGCACCCCCACCGGCATTCCGCAGGGTGGCCAGCCGGCCGACGATGCTCGTCCTGCTCGCCGTGCCGATCTCGATGGTGTTGGTGCGGGCCGCATTCGCCTCCTCCGCGGTGAGCGCCTGAAGCGCCGGCGACTGCGAATCCACGCCGCCGGTGGTAGTGAGCACGCGATTGCACCGGACGAACAGGTCGGACTCCGCGTCCGTCGCGCTCCCGCTCACGACCAGCGTGCGCAGCCGCGGGCAGACACTTCGGATTGCCGCATCGGCCGACAACTGGTTGTCGTTCAATGGCGATTCGCTGGATTGCGCCGCAGCTGGCTGCGGCGCAATCACCATGACCGCGAGTAGCAGCCCCGAACCGATTGCCGGGGCAAGATCCGACCGACGAAGGCGTCGCCCACCAATAGACCAACTCATGTCGCTGTCTCCCTGAATTGTGACTGCGTTATTTTTTCCATCGAGCCGCGCCAGGTCCCGCACCGCCGCCGGGACTCATGCCGCAGGTATGAACAGGAACTCCCCATTGCGGTGACCCGCGTCCGCAAGCGCCGAGTACCTCGGGCTCTGCTCCACTTTGTAACGCGCGGCAGACCGACGCACCTCGTCGAACAGCAGGTTGTAAAGCGACGTCCCCTCCAGAACCTTCTCGTTGGAGCGGAGCACCTCGAGGAACGCGCGTGCAAAGATGCTGTGCCCGCCGCCGCCCGCATCGAGCACCGGCTGCAGCCCGCCGGACGTGAGCACAGTCCGGGACGGCACCTTCGCGAGCCGGGTGAGCCGCTTGATCTCCTCGTCGGTCGACCCGGCGCTGCGCAGCAGGACTCCGCTGCTGCGCGTCATCGCCCCGGAATAGCAGGAGTCCGCCACCACGAGCACGTGGCGGGCCGACATGGTCTCGATCTGGGACGTGACCTGCTGGTCGGAGATCCATTCGGTGTTCTCGTCGCGTTGCGCGTCCACCGGCAGCCAGTAGCCCCGCAGGTTCTGCGCGTCGAGTTCCCCGTGTCCGGCGTAGTAGATGAGCAGGCTGTCCTCGCTGCCCAGGATGCCGCGGTACTCGTTGAGCGCCGAAAGAATCTGCGCGCGCGTGGCGTTGAGCAACACCCGGGTGCGGAACCCGTACCGGGTCCGCAGCAGCTCGTCGACCGCCTGCGCGTCCGGCACGGCGCTCTCGAGATTCGGAAGATTCGCATAGCGATTGTTTCCGATCACGAGCGCGTGGTAGTTGCCGATCCGCAGCTCCTTCGGCACCTTGCTCGCCGGAAGACCTGCCTTTGAGGTCTCGGCCGTGCTTCGCATCGCGACCCGCTCGACCGGGAGCGACTGCAGCCGCTGCACTTGCTGTTGATACGCCTTTGACTCCGCCTGCAACGCGGCAATCAGCGACTGCTGCTTCCCAAGCTCGGCCTCACGAACCGAAAGTGCCTTGCGCAGCTTCTCGACCTCCGCCTGCTGGGCGGACGTTGCGGAGACCGCGCGACGGTTGATCTGGTCGCGCTCGCTCGCGATGCTGTTGCGCTCCGCCTCGAGCTGCGCGGTGAGGTCCGACACGCGCTGCTCGGTCTCGACCAGGCGCCGCTGCGTGCTGGCGAGTTCCGAGCGCGCTGCCACCACCTGGGCCTGCGATTGGCCCTGGCTCTGGTTCCGGGTCGCCAGTTCGGACCGGAGTCGGGTCAACTCGGCCGTGTAGCTCTGCTGCTGTTCCAGGAGTTTCGCGATCTGCGACCTCTGCTGGGCAAGACTCGCCTCACGCGCCGCGATCTCGGCAGTGGCCTTCCTGCGCTGCTCGTCGGCGGCAACCGTCGAGGCCGGCGGCGCCAGCCGGGACTGCGCCTCGCGATCGGCCGCGATCTTCGCCTGCTCGCTGGCGAGCGCAGCCTTGAGCTTCGTCGACTGCTGTTCGGTGGCGAGCAGCTGCCTCTGCGTCTCCACGAGTTTCTGCTGCAACTCGTCGCGGGTCTGGGTGGCCTGCGCGAGCTCGCTGCGCAGCGCGAGGTCCTGCTCGGCGGCGTCGCGCATCTGGTCCGCCAGCCTGGAACGCATCGAGGCGGTATCGGCCTCGAGGCTCGCAACCGACCGCTCCTCCTGCAGCAATCGCTGCTCGCGAGCCTGCAACTCGCGCTCGAGCCGCTGCAGGTCGGCGACGCGCGCCGGATCGACCACGGCCTGACTGCGCAACTGCGCAACCTGCTGCTGCAGCGCGCGAGCCTCGCCCTGTGCACGGACCAGCGACGAACGCTGGGCGACCAGGGTCGACTGGCTCGAATCCAGCTCGGCCTTCAGCGCAAGGACCTCGGAATTCCTGGCCTCGAGCTGCTCAGTGAGGCCGTCGATCGTGCGCTGCATCTCGGTGCGCACCTCGGCCACCTCGGATGCAAGGACGAGGCTGTCGTCGCTGATGCCGGACGCCTGTCGATAGAGGTTCAGGGCCTTGAGCGGGTCTTTCTGCACGCCCAGACCCTGCTCGTAGAAATAGGCGAGGTTCATCTGGCCACGGGCATAATTCTGCGCGGCGGCCTTCTCGTACCATCGGGCGGCCTCGGCGTAATTAGCGGGCCGGCCCAGGCCCTTCTCGAAGATCTCGCCGACATAGACCTGGGCCTGAGGGTCCCCGCCCTCCGCCTGCGGCAGCCACACCTGCAAGGCCGTCGCGTAGTTCGCGCGGTCATAGGAAACGTACTCGCCGCCACGGACCTCGCAATCGACCGCGGTCGTCTTGACCGCCCGGCGGGGACTCAAATAGGTCATCTGCCCGCCGAGCTTTCGCACCTGCCCGGGCAGCAGGCAGTCCACGACCAGCAGGCGGCTCGGATCCTGCGGGATGGCCGATGTTTGAGCGTGTGCGGGATACCCGACCGAACCTGCTCCTGCGAGAGCGGTCAGCGCGGTCGTGCCGAGGAAGGCGGCGAGACGCGAGCGGCTCGTGCGGGGGGCCAGCTGTGTCTGGACCAGCATCGGATCGCTCCTTTCCTGACTGCGTAATAGGTCTTATTTACGTCGCGAGACTATACCCTTCGATGAGGCCACCACAAGCGGACGGCCTCCGCCGGATCCGCCGGCGGCACCCGCTGCCCGTGCCCCGCCACGATTGCAGGCGCTCAGCGAGTTTCGCTCAGCAACAGGCTCCAGCGCGCGGACCAGCAGCATGAGTGGGCGACGCCGGGTACCACCTCCACGGCGACTGCCCCGAGTTGTGCGGCTGCCTGCGCGATCATCCAGGGGGGCACGGATTCGTCGCGCGCTCCCGCAAGGTGCAGTTGCTCGATGGAGTCCGGCAGCCGGCCGCGACGCGCCGGGTTCAGGGAACCGCTCAGCAGGGTATAGCCATGGTGTCGCACCCACGCATCCGGATCGAGGTTCCCACCAAGCGTGACGACACGCGTCACGCCAGGCAAGCGCGCCGCCAGCAGTGCCGCAAGCGTCCCACCCCCGCTGTGTCCATAGAGTTCCACGAGCCTGTGACCGCGCTCCCGGCGCAGCTGCTCGATGGCGTCAGCCATGCTCTTGACGACGGTCTCGCTGAACCGACCAAGGGTCCAGTCGAACTCTGTACAGGGTGGATTCCTCGCCAGCCCGAAATAGCACGGCCGACCGACGTAGACGGCGGGCGCTGCATCGAGCGTCATGAGCTGAAGCATGACGGGGCGCTGCGGCGTCGGGTCGGGCGCGACGGTCCAGCGGTCGAGGTACGGCCTTCCGTCGCCTTCGATATAGACGTGCAGCGGACGGGCGGTGTCGAGAATCCCGTTGTCCAGAACGACGTGGCGGAAATCCGCGCCGGTCACCACGGTTCGATTCCAGCCGTTCGCTTCGACCAGTGCGTCCAGCCGCTGCAAGGGTGTCGAGCAGCCCGCGAGCAACACGAGCGCAGCGAGCTTCCACATCCCCAGGACCCGCCGCAGCATGCACGTCGTCCCCGCGACCAGCGCCCGCCGGACGGTCAATTTTCCTTAGCGTCCCGCCGAGCCTCGGCTTCGCTCTTGAGATCCGCCAGCGACTCGCGCGTCGGGTGGATCTTGAGACCGTAGCCGGCGATCTCGACGGCGCGCTCGAACTCCCCGGCGTCGTAGAGCCGCTCGGCCTCGGCCTCATAGCGCCGCACGATCTCGACGATACCTCGCACGGCCTGCTCGTTCGTCGGGTCGACCTCGAGGGCATTGCTGAAGGCACCGTAGGCGCTCGAGACCCCCTCCGACAGCAGCGCCGGACTGAAGTCGGTCTCGGCAAGCGTGAGGTAGTCCTGACCCTGCTCGAGAAGCACGTTGCGCAACTCGAGATCCGGCTCCACGACCTTGCCCCGCGCCCGCGCCTCTTCGACCTGGGCCTGCGCCGAGTCCGTCAGCTGTCGCGCCAACTGGGCGTCCGGATCCGACCGGGTCATCCACCACGCCCCGCCCGCAACGCCCGCGACCACGATCGCGGTGACCGCGGTGGAAAGGATCGCCTGCCGCGCACTGCGTCCTCGAGCGCCGAGCGGACCCGAGATCTCGTCGAGGAATGCCTCCACGCTGTTCGAGCGATCCGCCTGCCGGAACGCGAGTCCGCGCGCCAGCGCGCGGTGCTGGCGACGAGTCATGCCCCGAGTCCGCTTGACCGGCATCCCGTCGTGCGCAGCCTTCACCGCGGTCGCGCCGTTGAATGGATGGCGCCCGGTCATGAGCTCGTAGCTGACACAGGCGAGGGCGTAGACGTCATCGCGCGGGTCAGGCTGCTCGCCGAGCAGCATTTCCGGGCTCGCGTAGGCGGGCGTCAAGGCTCCGAGTGAGCCCGCGTCGAAGCGCGTCCCTTGCGCCGGCTCGATGCCGTGATGCTGGACCGCCCGCGCGATGCCGAAATCGAGCACTTTCACGCGTCGCTCCCCGCTCACGAAGACGTTGCCGGGCTTGAAGTCCGCATGCACCACGCCCTGCTCGTGGGCGTACGAGAGGGCACGACTGCAGCCTTCGATGATGGGCCAGGCTTCCTTGAATCGCACACCCTGCGGATGCCGCTGGATGTACCTGTCGAGTGGCTCACCCTCGAGGTACTCCATCGTCATGTAGATCAGGGTGCCGTCCCGGTCGAAGTCGTAGACGGTGATGATGTTCGGGTGCGCCAGCGCCTGGGCACGGCGGGTTTCCCGCTGCAGCGCCATCAAGGCCTCGGGATGACGCCTGAACTCGGAGTTCAGGAACTTGATGGCCAGGTAAGGATCCCGGTCGCGCGCCTCTTCCTTGCGAATGTCACGGGCCCTGAAGACCACGCCCATGCCGCCTTCGCCCAGCCTCCGGTCCAGCACGAACCGGCTCTTGATGATCGACCCGGGCTCCAGCGGCTGCTCGATGACCCAGGTCGCAGTCTCCGGTGCGTCGTGGCCCGGACGGGTCGAGACCGGCGGAATCGATGCGCCCGCAGGCATGGGCTCGCGTGGCGGCGGCCGAGTCGCGGATCGCAGCACGGTGCGGTCCCCCTGTACCGGCCTGCGCAGCCGCGTCGCGTCCCCCGCCGCGGCGTGCCCGGGCGGTGGAGCGGACGCGAGCAGAGTCTCGGCAGAAGTCGGCGGCGGAATCGTACGTTGTGGAGGCTGCGTTCGCGTCAACGCGTCCTTGATGCGCAGGTAGAGATCGAAGTGGATTCCGTTGCGCCCGTACAGGTCATCAATCGCGGCACGCAGCGCGTCTGCCGCCTCGGGAAACCGCAGCATGGCATCGTCGATTTCCGCGAATAGAGTGTCCGGCGGCGACTCGCCGCGCAGGACCGCCTGCAGATGTTCGAGCAGCTGCGATGGCTTCATGGCGGGCGCATCACCGGGAGTCGTCTCAGCCGCTGCCGGGTTGCGCGTCGACCACGACCACGGTCACGTTGTCTGCCGCCTCTCCGCGCAGGACGTGCTGGAGCAGCGTCTCGACCGTCGAGATGGCGTCCCCGCTGCGCAGTGAATCGGCGATCTGCTCGCTCGACATCTCCCGATACAGCCCGTCGCTGCACAACAGCAGTCGATCACCGAGCCTGACGTCGAATGCGAGCTGCTCGACCTCCAGTCCGTCGCAGCCGCCAATCGCGCGCGTGATCACGTTGGGCCGCGGTGACATTCCGGCCGCGGCCGGGCCCTCGACTTCCTCGCTGTGGTCCAGGCTGAGTTGCTCGAGCACGTCGTCGCGGAGCCGGTAGAGGCGGCTGTCGCCTGCCCAGAGGCACGCGCCCCGGGTGCCCTGCACCCGCAGCGCGACGACGGTCGTGCCGCTGACGACCGGATGTACCTCGCGCCGCGACATCGAGTACAGGTACCCGTTGACGTGAGCCAGTGCGTCCTGGACTGCCTTGACGCCGGCTGCAAGCGAGGGCTGCGGCCCGATGGCTGCGAGCGCGTCGCACACCATGCGGCTGGCCACGTGTCCCTCCGAATGCCCGCCCATGCCGTCGGCGACCACCCAGAGCCCGCATTCGGGCTGGGCGACATAGGCATCCTGGTTTTCACTGCGAACCTTCCCGGGGTGAGTCGAGCCCGCCGACTCCAGGTGAAGGACCGCAGCCGGTGGGCTGGCCACCTCGCCAGGCGTCTCGCATGAGGTCCACGGCCAGTCGTGCCAGTCGCCGGTCAGCATGGACCCGAACGCCGCCGGCTGCGGCAGTCCCCGCGTCACCAGCCAGCTCGGCCGGACGCTGTTCGATCCGCTGCTCCACCAGAAGACCGCGTCGCTCATCGATCGAACCACCATCTGGTCGAGCCACGTCAGCGCGGCAGGGCCGACGTCCAGTCGATCGCCCAGCGGAACGTGCAGGAGGTCGAGTCGATCGCCCCCGACCTCCGGGAAGCCGCGGTTCCACGGACGCGCAGCGACCGTCCCGAGATCCGTCAACAGGAGCGTCCCCGTCGCTGCGAGCGCCTCCTCGAACCCGTCGACGTCGCGGCTCTCATCGTCGAGCTGCGCCAGCACCAGATCCTCGACACGCTCGAACCATCGCGCGCACCGGTCGGCCACGACGAGCCCGACGGCGTCGTCCGGCAGGGTCGCGAATACCGTGACCGGAAAATAGCGTCCGACGCGATCCACGCTGGGAAACACGACACCACCCACCGGCTGGTGGCTCAGCACGCCCCGGTTGGCAAAGAATCGCCACATCGGGGCCGTCAGGTAGAGATCGAGCCAGCGCTCACCGAGAGACGCGCGGCTTGCCGCCACGGATTCCTGCAGCCAGTGGTCCCAACGCTGGACGACGTGTTCAGGGACCCGCCGCCCGACGAAGTCTCCCAGCGAAGGCAGCTTGCCGTAGAAACCGACGACAACGTCCGTGCTCATCGTTCAGCCGCCGCAGCGGAACTTCGCAAGCAACGGATCCGCGAACGGATTCCTGATCGAGCTCGCGTCGAGCAACAGGCGTGCGGTCTGACCCCCGGCGGAAATCGTGAGGCGGAACCGCGTATCCGTCTGGGGCGCGGGTGACGAATCGTCAATGAAGCGCAAGACCGCCCACGGGCCTTCGTATACCTTCACGGGCCCCGGACCCGCGCCCGCATCGAAGGTCACAGCTACCTGCTCACTCACGGCGCTTGGCCACTTCACCGCCCAGCGCGACTGCGGACCATGGCTGTACTCGAGCCGCTGTCCGTCGATCTCGAGCGTCAGGCTTCGAGCGGTCGCGTCCAGATACTCCGGTGTCAACGCGAACCGCAGTTCGGGCTCGGCACCGCCCGCCCGGAAGAACTGCTGCCTGATCCGGTGAACGGCCTCGAACTGCGCGAGTATGGCCCCCGGGAGACCGAGCGAGCCGCCGGATGCCTCGCGCCATCGCCAGCGCGTACCGCTGGTGTCCACGAATGGCGCCAGATGGGTCGTGTAGAAGGCGTCGAAGACCCCGCCCACGCCGAACAGCCGCGCAAAATCGGCGACGGGGACGTCTGTGGCGGCGCCGCGTGCGAACGGATAGCGGCCGCTCAGCATCGCGTTGCACTCGGCGACGACCTGGCTTCGGTACAGGCCGGCCAGCTCACCTTTCGCCTGATCGCGCACGACCGCCTGGGTCTCACCCGCGAGCGACCCGACGATCCCCGCGGCGGCGGCCGGCAGCTGGCCCGCCTCCACTTCCAGCGCCCGCGCAAGATCCGCGCATCCCCCGGTCGTGAGGGACTGCGCTGCGCTCGCCGTTCCGACGGCCTCGCCCATCCGGCCGAGGCACTGCGACATCTGGCCGAGCAGTGCGACCGTGCGGTCGATGGGGGCCTGGCCCGGCGGGCCATCCAGAAGGCGATGCAGGTCGGCGAAGTGCTCCGTCACGAGGTCACCGGGCTTGCGGGAAGTCGCCGGGGCGCCTGCCGCACCCTGCTCGAGCAGGAGCTTGCCGAGCGGCGATGCCTGGCCGGCTTTCGCCATCACTTTGCCGGCGGCCTTGTCCGTCAAAGTGTCCGACACCGAGGGACCCTCGCCGCCCTCTGCGGGTTCGCTCAGCTTCGTGTTGTCGCCAACGATGGCGAGCAGGACCTTGAGTGGCGATCCGCCGCTGCCTAGGATTCCCAGGACCTTGCTGGCCTGCTGCGGATCGTTGCCGAGTGGCGCTCGCTGGAGGTCGGCCAGCAGTTCGTCCCAGGCCGCGATGTAGTCGCGCTCGTAGAGCGCAAGGACGTCGTACACGAGGCGGGCGGACGTCTCCTCCACGACCGCATCGTCGCCGAACACCCATGCGTCCTCCTGCAGGCGCCGGGCGATCTCGGTGGTTCCAGCGCCGCTGATCTCCTTGAAGACCACCTTCGTGTAGAGCGCGGGCAGCGGCTCCGCGAGGCTGCGACCGCTGCGCCGCCGGAATACCGTCTCGATCCCCTGCACGTCCCGATCGAGTCTCAACGGCGAGTATTTTTCGCCCGTGAAAAGCAGCTTGAGCCGGCTGTAGGCCAGCGACGCGGGCGTCGCAGCGCGCAGCGTGTTTCTCGCGCGAGTGACCAGCTCGTCGTCCAGGGTCGCGGGGTTGAGCCGCTCGCCGGTCAGCAGCGCATCGAGGTGCCCGGCCAGTGCGTCCCGGACATCCGGCCGATCGCCGTAGGCGCGATCCCATTCCAGCCGTGCGAGGAAAGAGAGCTGCCCCGGGTCGAGCCGTCGTGGGTCGCCCAGCATCAGGTAGCCCTTGAGGTACTCGTAGAGCTTGTCCGGATCCGCCGACAACTCGTTCATGCGCGACGCGAAAGCCTGCGCGAGCTGGGGCACCAGCAGGGCGTTGAGTTCGCGGGCATAGGCATCTCGCGCCGCCGCCCCGACGGAGTGCCCCTGGTAGAGGCCCGACCGCATGGACCACGGCACCTCCTCCCCGCCGCGCTCTGCCACAGCGACCACGCCGCGGACGGCCTCGAGCCTGGGGAGCCAATCCGAGACCGCTGGCGAATCCGTCGGGCCGCTCGCGCCGGCATCCACCAGTGGCGCGGCTGCCTTCCCGACGTCAGCGAGATAGGAGAGATTCTTGCGGTAACTGACCGTCAGCGCGACCAGTCCACCGATGACGAGTGCCGCAAGCGCGGCGTAAGCCGCGACGTGCAGCGCCGTCTTGCGCAGCGTTGCACGGCGGTCAGAGCCCGCAAGACCTGCTTCACGCAGGACGACGTCCTTGAGCAGCCTCTCGATGAAATAGGCCCGGCCCTTCTCGCCGACGAGCTGCCGCGTGTCGGTTGCCACACCGAGCGCCCTGGACATGGAGCCGAGCAGTCGATCGATCGGCGTACCTTCCTGGGTACCGCTCGTGAAATAGACGCCGCGCAGGAACGAGCGACGGTCGAAGCCGGTGCCACCGAAGGTCTGGTTGACCAGCTCGAGCAGACGGGGCCCCAACGCCCCGAACTGCTGCGGGAAGGCGAACAGCACCGAGCGGCGTCGCGCATCCTTCTCTGCCTGCAGCCGTGCGAACAGTCCCCGATTGAGCCGGTCCGAGAGTGCATCGAATTCCGACGGCAACTGGCCGAGCGCGCGGCCCGACTGGCTGTCGTCCAGCGGGAACGTGACGCCCCAGACCTGGGCGCGGCCGGCCGCGTCGAGATCGTCGAAGTACTCCCGGAAACCGGAAATCAGGTCGGCCTTGGTGATCAGCAGGTAGACCGGAAGCGTGATGCCGAGGTTGCGATTCAGTTCCTCGATCCGCTGCCGCATCGCCGCGATGTCGCCCTCGAACTCCTGTTCCGACCGGACGAGCAGGTCGGAGGCGCTGTAGGCGACCAGCACGCCGTTGATCGGCTGCCGGCGGCGATGGCGCTTGAGGAGCTGCAGGAACTGCGCCCACCCCGCCCCGTCGGCGATCCGATCCGAATCCTGCGTGGTGTAGCGGCCGGCGGTGTCGAGCAGGATCGCCTCGTCCGTGAACCACCAGTCGCAGTTACGCGTTCCGCCGACCCCGCGCACGGACCGCTTGCCGACCTCCTGCTCCATCGGAAAGCGCAGGCCCGAATTCACGAGCGCCGTCGTCTTGCCGGATCCCGGCGGCCCGATGATCACGTACCACGGCAGGTGGTAGAGGCCGCCGCGCCCCTTGCGGTCCTTCTTCAGCCTCGAGACGGCGTCCTCGAATCGCTGTTTCAGCTGCGCGGCGTCCGCAGGTTCCGCCGGCTTTCCCTGATCGATGACGGGTGCGTCGGCCTGCCCCGCCACCTCGCTCGCGAGCTTGCGGCTCGCACGGACCGCCCGCAGGTACTGCCATTGCAGGATCCCGATCCAGATCGCGAACAGCACCAGGACCGCGATGACCCGGCCGAGCACGCTGCCGAACGGGCGCGCCTCGCCGAAGGCGAAATAGGGTCCGAGGAACCAGAGGATCAGCGCGAGGAGGACGATGCCGACGGATCCGAGGAACCATCGGTTGAGCAGGATCTTCTTCATGGGCCGACCGCGCCGTTCGCGACGTGAACGATCTCGACACGGCGGTTCCGTGCCCGGTTTTCCGGCGTGTTCGGCGGTTCGTATCGTGGCTGGGAGGAACCGACACCGGTGGACCGCAGGCGTGCGGGTTCAGCGAGCGTCGTCCCGAGATCCGCCACCACCGCCGCTGCCCGGTCCGCCGACAGCTCGTAATTGTTCTGGTACTTGAAGGAACGGATCGGCTGGTCGTCGGTGTGCCCCACGACCATCACCGGGCCCGGCAGCTCATTCAGGGCCGAGGCGATACGGCCGAGAATCGCGCGGTACTGGTCGTTGATCCGCGCGCTGCCGGAGGCGAACAGGTCGGAACCGGCGATCGTCACGGTAGAACGTGCGCCCTCCTCGGTCACGGTCAGCATTCCCTGCTGCTCGAGATCGGCCAGCAGGATCTTGAGGGTCTTCTCCGGCGCAATCGCGGGCAATGGGGCAGGCGCGCCGGCGCTGAAGCCCTGGACGCCGACCTGGGACAGGGTGGCCAACGTCGGCTCGGCGTGGTGGCCGAGCTGGCTCCTGAAATAAAGGAAGGCGCCGGTCAGCACCGCGAGGCCGACGACCGCGACGACCCACATGGGCACGAACCGCAACAGCGGATTGGTCCGGTCGTGCACGCCCTCCCATCGCTCCGACAACGCGGGCGGCGCCTGCTCTCGGACACCGCGGATGCGCTCCAGCAGTTCGTGCTGCAACCGGTCGCGTTTCATCTGGCCCTGCGGATCGAGCGCGTACTTGCCCGCGAAGCCGAGGCTGATGCAGGAATAGAGCACGTCGAGCAGACCGGAATACTGGCGTGGATCCGCCTGGGTGCGTTCCAGCAACTGGAAGAATTTCTCGCCGCCCCAGGTCTCGCGATGGAAGGTCACCAGCAGCGGCTGGGATCCCCAGTCGCTGTTCGCGCCCCACGGCGTGCTCAGGATCGCCTCATCGAGCGTTGCGCAAAGCGCATAGCGCGCGGCCGCAATCTGCTCGGCAGGGACACCCGCGTTGCGCGCCTTTTCCTCGAAGCTCCGCACCTCGCCGACCAGCTGCCGTCGAAGACCGGTGCTGTCCAGCGCCTGCGTCGAGTGGCGCAATCGCCCTGCAAGCAACAGCAGCGGTCCCGCCGCGTGGAACAGAGGGTCCAGCCCGCCACGGGCGAACTCGATGCCGGGGACGGACGGGCCCGGCGACGCCGCGCCGAACTCAGCCGCAGGCGACGATGCGCCAGGCTGAGGTGGCGGCATCACGGGCGGCGCGGGACTGGCCGCGCCCGGGGCACGCCCCGCCCCCGGCCTCGGCTTGATGATCGTGCGGTCGCTCGGCGGTCCCCCACCCTGCTGACTGGTCATGACGGCTACCCGCGAATCGCCCAGAGTTCGATCTGCAGCCCCGGGAATTCCCCTGCCGCGTGGACGGCGATGCCACCCGACGCGCGCAACTGCCGCCAGAGCTCGCCCGACTGTTCCATCTCGAAATACTGGAATCCGGAGTGATAGGGCACCTGGCGCGGCGGCGCGGGCATGCTGCGCAGCGCGAGTCCGGGCAGCCCGAGGTTCACGAGGTCTGCGATGCGCTCAACCGGCCCGGCCTTGACCTGCGCGACGAACATCCGCTTGAACTCCTCGGCAGGCAGGTCGGCGCGCGCGGCCAGGACGAACACCGCCGAGTCGAGCAGCGAACGGTCCTGGATGACGCCGACCCGGATGCCGAAGCGCTTCACTTCGAGGGGGATCGGCACGGCCGACTGTTCCAGGACGGCACTCAGCACGCTGCGCACGGAGGCGAACAACGGGTCGAACGTGGCGCGTAGGTCATCATGCCGGTACGGCTCCAGCGGGTTCGGTCGCTTGGTCGGCAGCGTGTAAGTCGCCAGCTCGCCCGCCAGCGACGCGGCGAAGCAGAAGAGATCCTCCGGATGGACGGCGCCGCTCTGAGCCAGGTGAGTCGCGACGGGCTCGAACCGGTTGATCGCCTGCAGCATCAGGTAATCGGCGACCTCGGCGGTCGCGCCGCGGCCCCCGGCCGTGACACGCCCGCCGATGGCTTCTCCCCGCTGGTGCAGCAGTCCGTTCAGCTCACGCAGGAACGAAGCCAGTCGCGGCGCCGCCGCGGCGCGGACCACGGTCGGGATGAAGCGGTCGTCCAGCAGGATCTGCCGATCGGCCTTGCACTCCAGGATGCGCGCCAGCGGAATGCACGAATATTCGTCCAGCGGCTCGTTCTGCAGCAGCAACCGGCCGTTCACCCCCGCGACCTCGAGCAGCGCGGGCTCGTCCGTCAAGCCGCCGTTGTCGCGGACGCTCAGTTCCTGCAGCTGCAGTCGCGTGACCTCGCCCGCGGCTTGCGCACGACCGATCTCCAGCGCCCCGGCTCGCCGCAATGGCAGCGCGAGGAACACCGTGCTGTCCCTCACGGAGGGCGGCACCTCCAGCGCGGGCGGCAACGGGTCGTCGTCGGGCATGCAGAACGGCGTGCCGTCCGGGAACACCCCGCGGGCCCGCCGGAGCGCGAGCTTGCCGGTCGACAGCAGGTCGCGCTCGAACTCGAGGTCGGAGAAGCCCCAGCCGTTGGCACGCAAAGCCGAGGTCCGCAGCTCGACGTAGCGCTCGACGTGGCGATCCTGCTGCTGGAAGTGCTGCGGCCGGAGGAAGAGTCCCTCGCTCCAGACGACCTTGTTGTGGATGGTCACTTCACTGCTCCCGCATTCGTCTTCGGCTTCAGGCTTGCGCTCACCGAGCCGGCATCCAGTGCAACGGCGAAGGTCAGCTCCGTGCCGGGCACGGGCGGCTGCGGCGTCGCCTCCACCGCACGCCACGCAGCGCTGCGGAAATCGCGGAAGGCCGCGGCGACGGCGATGTGCCGCGTCGCCGGCTCCAGCTGCATCGAACCTTTCGTGCTGCCTCCAGGGGCCAGCATGAACTCCTGGCGCGAAACGAGCGATGCAGCCAGGAGTTCCGAGTCGCCGGCCCACAACGCGGTCAGGTCCGCCTTCGAGAATTCGGCATCATCGGCCAGCTGGTAGACCCTGACCCGAACCGGTGACGGGCGGCCCTCAGCGTCGGGGTTGACCGACGCGGAAGCCCTGACGTCGATCACGACCGTGATGGGACGAGGTGATTCGACGACCACCGGCTTGCCGCAACCGGCCACCATCGCCAGCACGAGCGCGGCTGGAATGCCGATCCGTTGCGCCTTGCGCAGTTGCTTGAGCATTTCGTCGTCCCCATCCCCCGCGGCTGGCGTCGATACTCTCAGGACCGTGGTTCGTCACGGCGCTTGAGCACGCGCAGGCGCTTCAGTTGTTCTTCATACGATCGGGCGAACTGATCGCCGAACAACCGCCGGAAGCAGTCGTCGTCGTCGGCGGTCAGTTCCTTGTAGAACTCCTCGAAACTCTCCCAGTATCGGCCCCCCGAGCCAAAGCTCAGCGAGACCTTGCGCCCGGGCTTGGCGTCGAACTGCGCACGCAATGCCTGCGGACTGAACCGCTCGAGCATGAAACCGAAGGCTGCGCGCATGCCCGCCAGCATCGCGAGCTGGTGCGCCCGCACGTCCGCGAAGGCGTCCTCGAATGCGGACGGGGTGTCGAGATAGGCCTCGTTGCGCTTCACGAGCAGGTTGTGGAGTGCATCCTCGACGTTGGCCGAGAACTTGAGCGGGTTGTTCTCGCGCGGCTTGAACGTCGTCTGCTGGAGGCGGAACTCGTTCTTGATCTCGCCGCGCGCGCGCAGCACTTCCATCAGGCCGTCCACGACCACCCGCAGCACCTGGCCGAGCTGCGCCGCGACCTCCGGCGACAACGATCCTTCCGGCAGCCCGGCACCACGCAGCAACATCTCAAGATCCGAACCCGCCGCGGCGGGGCCCGCCGCGGGGCGCGGCAATCCGACCGCCGGTGGAGTCGCCGCCATTGGGGGTGGGGTCGCGCCCGGAATCGGGGCGGGGTTGACGGCGAGCGGCGGAATCGGCGGCTGCACCGCAGCCGCAGTGTCGAGAACGTCCCAATTGGTCGGTATCGCCGGTCGGCCGGGGGACGCTGGCATCGCCGGCGGCGGGGTGCGAATCTCGAACGCGTCGTTGATCACCGGCTTGCCGATGAGGTCTCTTCCGGTGGGCGGCGGCGCGACGACCGGCTGCGCGGCCGGGGAATCCAGCAATGGGTTGAATTCGGCGGGTATTCCGTCGGCGCCCATGCCGAGGAGATCGCCGAGGCCCTGGGCCGGCGGCGCGCCCTGCACCGCTCTGGCACCCGCGGGACTCGGCGGAGGGGCCAGCAGATCGTCCACCGACGGCAGCCCGCCCGGCGCGTACGGGGCAGCGGAGTGCTGCGCAGCCGGCGCTGGGAACGACGCCACGCTGGTTGGCGACGCATGGACCTCGGTCGCCGCACCCGGCATCGACGCCGTCATCCGCACCGAGATCTCGAACGGGTCGATGAAGATCGAGTCGCCCTCCTTGAGCGGAAACGGCTCGCCCTGGTGCAGCTTGGTACCGTTGACCAGCACCCCGTTGGCACTTTCGGCATCCTCGAGGAAGAAGGTGCCCCCGACCGCCCGCACGCGTGCGTGTCGGCCTGAAACGTGGGGATCGGCAAGGATCCAGTCGTTCCCTGCCCGGCGACCGATGGTGCCGCCCTTGGTCGTAAAGACTGCCCGCGACGCCGCACCGAGCGCCGCTGCATTCGAACCGGTGACTTCGAGTACGAGGAACATTGCCTGTCAGTATGACCGCCGATTCAAGGTCACGTCACCCGCCGATCAGCACGGTGGGACAGCCGGCGACGATGACACCGCCGTGGGCGGTCTGGTCGCCCATCCGGGCCGCCGGCTTGTTGCAGATCAGCACGGTCATGGAACCCATCACGATGACGTCCGGAGGCCCCACGCAAACACATTGCGAAGTCACCGTCGCCGCGGGCAGCCCGCCGATTAGCACGGTCGGCCCGCCCGGCGTCACGATCGGGCCACCGACGTGAGGGATGGGCGGCAGGCCTGGCGTCACCATGGGGCAGACGTGCATGTCGGTGATTCGGGCCGCGGGCTTCATGGCGAATGGAGCCTCATGACGATGCCGGGGCAAACGCGGCGAGCGCCCGCTCCACGAACGCGCTCATCCGCGCGTCGAATTCCTCGGGTTTCTCGGCCGCGGTCAGGATCACTGCAGCCGACACGGCCTCTCCCGACAGCGTGGGTGGCGGAGGGACCTCGGGCTGGCCGGGCGGGAGCACGCTGCCACCGCCCCAGCCCGCGGCGGCCGCCAGCCACGCCGCCGCCGAGCGGTACTCGAGCCGGTCGGCCAACTCGAGCGCAGCTACGCGATGAGCCTCGGTCGGCTCCTTGAGCCAGCGCTGTGCGGCCGCGAGGGCACTGCGGTCCGACGGATCGAGCTCCGTGCCGGCGTGCTGTTCCTGCCAGCACTCGCAGCCCCAGGCGAGCGCGTACTGCCGGGGCAGCACGTGCGTCAGCACGCTGACGGCATCCGTGAGCAGACCATCGCGCCGCAGCAGGTCGAGGAAGGCCCGGACGTTTACCGCGGGATCGAGCCGCTGGCGCGCGGCGTCGCTGAGCTTGCCGAGGGAGGCCAGCATGCCGGCCGACACGTCCGAGTTCACGTCGAGCGCGTGCAGCATGGTCACGTCCTCACCCGATCTTCGTCAGGGCGCCCTTCAGCGACGCCATGCCGGACGCAGAGAGATCCAGCATCGTGCCCTCGACCTTGGTCATGACGCTGCTCTTGATGCCGACCTTGGTCGTGCCCTCGACCTCGACCTTGAGTCCCTTGACCTCGACGGCGGTGGTTCCCTCGACCTTCACGTCCAGGCTCTTTACGCCGACCTTCTGCTGCCCGTTGATCTGGACCTCGTTGTCCGCCTTCAGGTTGATCGCGCTGCTCGCCTTGACCGTGAGGTTCTTGCAGGTGATGTCGATGTCGCCGTTCTTCTTCATGACGATCTTCGAGTCCCCAGTCTCGAAGGTGATCATGTCGCCGACATCGACGTGCAGGGTCTTGCCGACCAGCATCTTCGCCTGTCCCTTCTCGCTCTTGGCCGGGGCGTCCTCGTTGAGGCCGACTCGCCAGGTGGCGTCGTTCTCGACGTCCACCTTGAAGTCCTTTTCGGCGTGGATCACCAGTTCCTCCGAGTCCTTTTTGTCCTCGAAGCGGATCTCGTTGAACGTCTTGTCGTTGCCGTCCTTGCTGCTGCGGCTCTTGATGCCGCTCTGGGTGGCGTTGGCCGGCAACGCGTACGGAGGCTTCTGCATGCCGTTGTAGACACGCCCGGTGACGATGGGGCGGTCCGGGTCGCCTTCGAGGAAACTGACGATCACCTCCTGCCCGACTCGCGGAATGTGGATGGCGCCCCATTGCTGGCCGGCCCAGACCTGCGCCACGCGCACGCGACAGGAACTCTTGTCGTCCTTGCTGCCCTTGCGGTCCCAGTGAAACTGGACCTTGACGCGGCCGTACTCGTCCGTGTCGATCTCCTCGCCCGACTTGCCGACGACCGTCGCGGTCTGGGCGCCCTGCACGACGGGCTTGGGCGTGACGCGCGGCGGCCGGAACTGCGTCCGCGCATCGATCGCCTCGACCGCCACGTGAAACTGCGTGTCTTGGGACGCCCCGGTCTGGTAAGCGTTCGATGTCAGTGAGTAGTTCGCCGCAACCACGATGTACTTCACGTTGAGGTCGGTGCGTGGATAGTCTGTGAGCTCGAACTGGGCGCCGGCCGCGAGCCCTGTCGCATTGCCCTGGCCATGGGCCACCAGGTGGCCCGACTGCAACTCCTCGATGCGGATCTTGGCGATTCGCGCCGACTCGGCTGAATCCTCCAGCGCCGCGCCGTCGTCGTCGCGCTTCGCCGGCAGCTCCGCCGGATAGTCGAAGATCTCGAAGCTGGCGGCGGCGTGCTGACGCTTGATTGCGTGGGACTTCAGCAGCGACGTGGCGGGCTTCTTGAAGTCGTAGTCGGTCGTCGCGTACGAGCCCGGCTGCACGGTCCTGACGTGAGTCCAGGAGTTGAGGTGATCCCGCACGCGGCGGGTTTCCGGCAGCGACGGCGGGTAGTAGGGAACCTGGGCGTACCCGGCGATCGCCTTGTGCGAGGCCGAATCGTCCACGAGCACCATGGTGTGCTTCTGCTCGGTGTGCTCGAAGTAGTAATAGATGCCTTCCTGCTCCAGCAGCCGACTCAGGAAGTTGAAGGCCGTCTCGCGATACTGGACGCAGTAGGCAAGCTTCTTGTACGTGCCCTTGAGGGTAAAGCGAAAATCGGAGAAGCCGTGCTCGCGGGCCAGTGATTCGAAGATCTCCTGGACCGTCATGTTCTGGTAGACGCGACAGTCTGCCGTCCGGCTCAGGAACCAGAACCAGGGCCGCAGGGTCACCTGGTATTCGTGGTGGCGCACGCCGTAGCTCAACTGGGTGAAGTCGCTGACCAGCCCGTGGAACACCCGCTCGCCGTCCCCCGAGTCCATCGGGAACGTGACGGCGACCGGGCAGCCGAGGATCTTGTTCCCGTCGAGGTCACCTTTCTCGCTGAGCAGGCTCAGCTCGAGATGGAACGGCTGGCCGAGCCGCTCGGATCCGGACAACTCGGAAAACAGCAGTACGTCCTTGCCGAAGGGTGTCGTCAGCTTGATCGGGCGATTGTCATGGGTCGCTGGCATGAGGCTCCCTCAGCAATCTGCTGCCCCTTCGTTGCAGGCTGGACTGTCGATCACAGCCAGCTTCGCACAATCCACTGCCGCAGACGGCCTATTCCAGCGTCACGAGCCGGAGGCAGGCCTCGTCATCGCGGGAGAAGAAATAGAGGCCGTCCGTGTCGCCCCCCTCGGCGATGATCACGGGCACCGCGGACTCGAACTTCTGGCGCGCGATTGCGGTCGCTGCCACTTCGTTGATCTTGTTGGTGCGGACGTAGTCGCCCCAGCGGGCATCCGACTTCTCGATTCTCTGTCCGGCATTGCCGGCGCGCTGTGAGATACGCAGGAATTGGTAGTAGTCGAAATCGACTACCTTTGCACGGGCCATTCTTCTAGTCCTCGCGTGGGCAGGCACTAATAGCAGGAAACGTGCTGATGCATCAATACTTTGGCGGTGGTGCTTCGCGTCGCCCGGGTCGCCGCGCCACGGCGTTCAGCCGTGGCCACGAGGCCACGCCCATCCACATTTTGCGCCGCAGCAGGCGCGCTGCGGGACGGGGTCCGAGCAGTGTTGTGCTAGGTTTCGCACCGCAGGCTCGCAGTCGTAGCGCAACTAAGGAAAAGATGGCCAGGCGCCCCTCCCGGATCCAGACCCTCCTCGCCGAGTTGAAGCGTCGCAGCGTCTTCAAGGTGGCGACGGTCTATGCCGTCACGGCGTGGGGCGCCTCGCTGGGTGCGGCCGAATTGCTGCCCGCGTTCGGAGCCCCGGACTGGGCGGTGCGTGTATTCGTGGTGACTGCCGTGCTCGGCCTGCCGATCGCAGTCGTCCTCGCATGGGCGTACGAGATCACGCCGCAGGGCATCGTCCGTGACGAGGTCCAGGACGAACGCCCTGCGCTGGAGCCTGGCTCGACCGGCTCCCGGCAGACCACGATGATCTATGGGTCACAGGGATCGGTGCGCGTCGCCTGGCAGGACGGTGCCGGCGCCCACGAGCGCGTCTTTGCCACGACCTTCCGGATCGGTCGCGACGACTCGTGCGAGTTGCATCTCGACGATCCCCTGATCAGCCGGCAGCACGCCGAAGTGAGCCACAGCGAAGGGCTGTGGTGGATCAGGGATCTCGGCAGCCGCAACGGCACGCTGCTCGACGATCGACGCGTGACCCGCGTTCCGCTGCCGACGCAATGCACGGTCAAGCTGTATGAAGCCGGACCCTCGCTGCGTTTGACTGTAAAAGCCGCAGCGACGGCGCCGACGGTCACTGCGGCTCAGCTGAGATCCCCGCTGGCTTGACGTCGGCCCGGGGTTGACGGGCCACGACCACCAGGCCGTGCACGTCCGTCCCGAGCTCCGAGCGGAGTGTGGCCGGCGTGATCTCACTGGCCTCCAGCCCCGCAGCGGCCAGGGCGGCCTCCACGTAGTCGGCTGCGTGCATATACCGGCCGTGCATGCCCATGCTGAACCGCCCGTCCGCAGCTGGGTCCTCCCAGCGTTCGACCGTGAAAGTCAGGAGACCGCCCGGCCGCAGGCAGGTCCGTGCAGCGGCGAGGGCCTCCTCGAGCGCCCCGAAGTACACCAGCGTGTCGGCGGACACGACGACGTCGAAGGCCGCCGGCCGGCTGCGCATGAACTCGCACAATTCCATGACGACCAGCTCGTCGTACAGGCGACGCGCGCGCGCCTTCTCAAGCATGCCGGGGGACAAGTCCACGCCGACCAGCGTGCGGGCCCGGTCACGCAGCAAGGGCCCGCAGAGGCCGGTCCCAGCCCCGGCGTCCAGAACGTCTGGTTTGACGACGTCGCCGGCCGCGTCGCCGTGTCGTTCGAGTGCCTCGGCGACCAGTTGCGGCGCGCGGTAGCCGAGTTCTCGAAGATCGTCGTCGAAGGAGTCGGCGAAGTGATCGAATGTCGTACGAACGTAATCGTCGCTGGCCCTGTCGGGCACCGCCTCGCCGGCCGCCGCCGCGTACATGTGGCGAGCCGTCGGATTGTCCGGGTTGTACTTCACCCAGTCGCCGTACAACTCGGCCAGTTCCTTATTTTTGCCAGCGCGATACAGGATCAAGCCGAGGCGCTCGTACGCGAGATCGTGCTCGGGCTTCAGACTGATCGCCGTCTTGAAACACTCGATGGCCTCCTCGAGTCGCCGCAGGCGCCGCAGACAGGTCGCGCGATTGAACCATGCCTGCCACAAACCTGGGGCGAGATCGGTCGCCCGTTCATAGGCGTCGGCTCCGCCCTCGGACTCGCCGACCCCCATCAGCATGTTGCCGAGATTCAGCCAGGCGTGAGGATTGCCTGGCGCACTCTTCACCGACCGCTGCAGCAGCGCGACGCCGCGGGCCTGGTTGCCCTGCTGGAAAACGAGCATGCCGAGAAAGTTGAGCGCGTCCGGGTCGTTCGCACGACGGCGCAGGATCCGCTCGTACATCGCCTTCGCCTCGGCGATCCGGCCCGCCTGGTGGGCGGCGATCGCCTTCAACAGCATCGGATCGGCTGAATTCACGCGCTCACCCTCGTTTATCGGTCCCCTGCAGTCCGGTCGCTCCAGTGCAGAGCCATGAGCGATGCGACGACGGGCCCACGGGAGTCTACAATCCCGCTGAGAATTCCAGGAACCCATCCACGCCGCGCGGGAGGCCATATGCCGGGGCGAATCGGCTTCGAGATCAACCTCGGCGGTGCCGGCGACGGCCGGGGCGGCGTGCCGCGGCGAAGCGACAGGATGCGAATCCTCGTTCTCGCGGATTTCAGCGGACGCAGCCATCGCGGGCTCGAGACGGTGGCGGATCTCGCCAGTCGTCCGATCATGGCGCTGGATCTCGACACCTTCGACGCGGTGTTCAGGCGACTGGCGCCGCGCCTGGCGGCTGGAGCCGGCGTCGGGGCTGCGGCGAGCGTCGCGCTCGAGTTCGGCACGCTCGACGACTTCCACCCGGACCACCTGTACGCCACCCTCGAGCCCTTCCGCGCCCTGCGCGAGAGCCGGGCCCGGCTCCTCGATCCGGCGACCTTCGAGCAGGAGGCGTCGCGGCTGATGGAAAACCCGCCTGCTCCATCCGCCGCGACGGACGTCGCGCCCGCAGCCGAACCCCCGCGCAAGGAAGACCAGTCGGAATTGCTGCAGCGACTGATCGGAGGACCCGCACAGTCCGCAGTGCGACCCGCATCCACGCAAAGCGCAGTGGACGGCCTGATCCGCAGGCTGCTGCAACCTCACATTACGCCGGGACCTAAACGCTCTGCGGCGCCGTACGTTGCCGCACTGGACGCGTCGCTGACCGAATTGATGAACGCCGTGCTGCACGGGGATGATTTCCAGCGACTCGAGGCGACCTGGCGCGGCGTACGCAGGCTCGTCGACTCGCTCGACCTCGGCGACGCGTTGCAGCTGTATGTCGTGGACGTCAGCAAGGCCGAGCTGCTTGCGGATCTGGATGCGTCGCAGGGAGACCCGTCGGAGTCCGCGGCCCACCGGCTCCTGGTGGACGCCAGCCGCCGGGGCGCGGACGAGCAGCCGTGGTCGCTACTGGTCGGCGACTACAGCTTTGGCGCCAGTGCGGACGACATCGCGCTGCTCGGTCACCTCGGCGTGATCGCCTCCCGCGCCGGCGGACCGCTGCTGGCAGCGGCGGAGCCGGGCCTGCTGGGGTGCGAACGCCTGGGCGAGGATGCGGAGCCGCGCCGCTGGGCCTTCGCTGATGCAGGCGTCGAGAAATTGTGGACCGAGCTGAGAAGCAGCCCGATCGCGCGCTGGGTGTTCCTGGCATTGCCTCGGATTTTGCTGAGACTGCCGTATGGCGCGAAGTCCGATCCCGTCGAGAGCTTCGCTTTCGAGGAGTTCGGTGGGCTCGCGAAACACGACGACTACCTGTGGGGCAATCCGGCGCTGGCCTGCGCCGAGGTCATCGCACGGGCTTTCCTCGAGGAGGGCCCGGGGTTGTCCATCGAGGGACAGCTCGAAATCGACGACCTGCCGGCCCATGTGCGCGACCAGAATGCCGAGCGGCGATTGCAGCCCTGTGCCGAGTTCGCACTGCCCATCCGGGTCGGGGAGGAGATGATGCAGCGCGGGTTCATTCCGCTGCTGAGCTTCGGGAATCGGAATGCGGTGCGGGTGATGGGGGTGCGTTCGATCTTTGATGGCAGCTCTACGGCGGCAGGAGCAGCAACGCCTTGAATGGACTTAGCTGGTGGACCTAGTGATCGCCGATCAGCTTGCCGCCAAGCAGGCGAGTCTTGCCATCGAGTATGCGACGCTCCGCTGGGCGAGACACCGTGCCCGTCGTGGAGATTTGGCCGAGATGAGCAACCTGTCGTCCGCCGCCAGGCTTTCCGGCCTGAGGCCGGGTGACACCTTCCAGTACCAGTGAACCTGCTGGAATCTCCTGAATTTCCAGCATGCTCATCTTGTTCCACGCAACTGGAACCGAGGAGGCCCCGCGATCTGCTGCCCTGGCAATGTCCTTTCCCGGAACCAAATAGCGACCCATGTCGCTGGCATCGAGCAGCGTTTTCCCGGATTTCGGGTCAATGACCGGTGGGCCGATCACGTCCGAGGCCCGTGCGGCCAGCTCAGCATTTCGAGTGACCCGCAACGTGGGAACTCCGTCGAAGTTCCCGACATGCCCGAGGACTTCTTCGAGCATATCTGCGGCATGAAAGCCCTCCACCGGTGCGCTCGACTTGCTCAGTCCATGGCCCAGCATATCGAGGACCTTGTCCGGATCACTTACCCTCAAGCGCAGGCGCGCCAGCACGGCTCTACCCCGGGCAACTCGGGCTGCCGGCCCCAGGAAATCCGCAATCCTGCGCCGAAGATCGAAAATGACACGTCGAGCGTCTTGCGGCATCGACCCTGCCGGGACCATGTCCAGTGCGGAGTGGAGTCGCAGCAACAACGGACGTAGCAGCTGCCCGAAGCGGGCATTGCCGCGTGCTTCCCTGATGGCATTGCTGAGTGTGCTCAGATACTTCGGAAACCTGCCGGCCTTTGCAGCATCACCTACAAACGGAACGACGCCGATCAGGCTCAGTCCCGCGCCAGTCCAGTCGTCCCTGGCAACAGAAACGACCGCATTGGTCGTGTCGGCGAACGGTGTCGGCTCGAAGATTCCTATCAAATCGAGGACCATTTGACCGACATCGAGCAGCAACTCCTCCTGCTCGTCCGTCAACCGGCACCCATTGACCGAAGCCACTGCGGCGGCGCGCGCACCCGGCGACAGGCTCCGTGGGGTCGGCCTGCCTGACCCGCTCCCACCCACGCTGGCGAGTCCCAGTGGAACCCTCTGCTTTACGTTTGCCACATCATTCGACCGTGCGCGACACGTCAAGTCCGCCCTGAAGACTCAGCTTCTACCACATTGGTGCCTGCACCGAAATGACCACCCGGTCCGGCATATTGCGGCTATCAGCGACGAGAGATCTCCACCTCGATTCCCGCTGCTGCATAGGACACAAGCCGCAGTTCCTCCACAATCGTCTTACCTGTGAGTTGTCATTAGGACTGGTCGGCGAGCTACACTGAGGACAAATGACGACCGCGCCAGACACGGTCTCGCGGGCTCGGTGGACAAAAAGGGGCAAGCAGGGTGTCGCAGTCATCACGCAGCAGCGACTCCGCCGTCACCGTAAGCTGGTCGACCGCAGGAACCGTCCGCCGCGTCCGGCTTGAGGAGCCCTTCTGCATCGGTCGCGACGTGCACGGCGAGTTGCAGACCGACGAAGCGGCAATCAGCCGCGCGCACGCGGCGGTCTTCCTTCGAGATGGCCAGTGGTGGGTGCGCAATCTCGACAGCGGCGACGGCGCCTTGCTCAACGGCGCGCCGTTCCAGAGCGCGCCGTTGGCGCGGCGCGGCGTGCTGACGTTCACCGGTATCGATGTGCAGGTCATGCTCGAAGTTGAGGAACAGCAGACGGCTGCGCAGCGCGACCCGACGGCAGGACCTTCGTCTGATCCGAACGCGGATCGCACGAAGCTGCAATCCGCTGCCGCGCCCGATCCGTCCGTGAATTCCGGGAGTACCGCCCAGCCCATCCGGATTCAGGCCGATCATGACCCGCACCCGCGTGAATTCAACGAGACGGTCCGCGTCGGTCGCGATGCCGCCTGCTCGGTCCGCATCGACAACGAGGGCGTGAGCCGCGCGCACGCGGAGATCTTTCGCGTCGGCAACCACTGGTTCGCACGCGATCTCGGCAGCAGCAACGGGACTTTCCTCGACGGCGAGCGCATCGACGACGCGCTCCTGCCCCCGCGTTGCACCCTGAGCCTGGGGGTGGACGGACCACGCCTCGAACTGAGCTACGTGGCGCCACAGCGCACGATTTCCGCGAGCACGTCCGAGCCGCGCTCGCTCGAGGAAGTCGCGGCACACTACTTCGATCCGGACTCCAAGGCGCCGGCCGGCGATCGTACGATGTGGGTTCGCCGCGCGTACGGCACCGTGCAGCGCCGCCAGAAGCGTCGTTACGGCTCCGTGATTGCGGGAGCCGTCGGACTGCTGCTCGTGGCAGTGGGTATCGGCATCTACCAGCACCAGCAGCTGCAACGCACGCGCGCCGTCGCCGAGCAGATCTTCTACAACATGAAGACGATCGAGCTGCAGCTCGCCCAGCTGGAGGTCCAGGTCCAGGCGAGCACGGATCCGGCGCACCGTGGTGACGCCGACCAGGCACGCGCACGACTCGCGGAGATGTCCACGCAGTACGACGGTCTGCTCGAGGAGCTGGGGATCCTGAACGACGAGACATTGCCCGAGGATCGGCTGATCTTCCGCATGGCCCGGGTCTTCGGCGAGTGCGAGATTGCAATGCCCAAGGGCTTCGTCGAGGAGACGAAGCGCTATATCGACATCTGGCGCTCGGACGAGCGCCTCGCAAAGGCCTTGCGCCGCGCTCACGAGCAGAGCCTTCCTCCGGTGATCACGAGCACCCTGGCCGAGCACAACATGCCGCCGCAGTTCTTCTACGTGGCGCTTCAGGAGAGCGACTTCCTGCCCAGGGCGATCGGCCCGCAGACGCGCTTCGGCATCGCCAAGGGCATGTGGCAGATCATGCCGGAGACTGCGATCCAGTACGGCCTGCGCCCCGGACCGCTGCTCGACGTTCCCGAGTTCGACCCCGCCGACGAGCGCTTCGATGCCGCGGCCGCCACGGGCGCCGCGGCCCGCTACCTGGCCGACCTGTACCGGGGCGAGGCCCAGGCGTCGGGCCTGCTGGTGCTCGCCTCATACAACTGGGGAACGACGCGCGTGCGCAAGCGGATCCAGGCAATGGAGGAGAACCCGCGCGACCGCAATTTCTGGCGCCTCCTCGCACAGACCGACATGCCGGCGGAGACCCGCGACTACGTCTTCAAGATCTTCTCCGCCGCCGTGATCGGCGAGGATCCGAAGCTGTTCGGCTTCGACTTCGACAAGCCGCTGACCAACGTGCAACAGCAGCCTCAAGGCACCTGATGCTGTCTGGTCGGACGCGACGCCATCTCGACCGGGTCAGATGCGCGTAACGCTTTCCAGGATCGCGCCGGATCTGCCGACATCGTCGAGGCGCTCGCGTGCGGCGTCGAGCAGGGCGGCCGGCGGTCTCGTCTCGAGTCGGCCGACGATGTCCGGCGCCCGGCACTCGGCCGCGAACGTGACGGTCAGGACGTCGCCAGTGGACGGACCGACCGAGAAGCAATTGCGGCCGAGCTTGCGGTTGAGTGGCCGCAGGATCGAGGCCTGCACGAGTTCCAGCGGATCCGACGTGCCGCCCGAAACCTCGAGATCCAGGACGAGGTTCGTGCCGCCACTGCCGACGAGGGCGACGTCGAGCACGGTCACCACCGCCTGGATCTCCGACAGCAGGGCCGGACCCGTGCCCGGCGGCAATCCGTTCCACTGCATGCGCAGACGTCGGCTCGCGAAATCGAAGTTCTCCAGGAAAAACGTCTTCGAGAACGACTCGCCGACCAGCCTGCCGATCTCCTCGAGCGCGAGTTCCTCGCTCGCCCAGCTCCTGGCCGCGGGGATCTCGGTGCTCGTGTAAACCTCCTCGCCGGTCTGGGCGTTGATCGCCTTCACCGTGAACGAAGTCAGGGCGAACTTCTCTACGGTCAGGCCCGAGGCCGGAAGGCGAGCCGACAGCTTCTTGAGGCTGGCCGTCCCCTCGACGAGGAAGTCGACGCCGTCCTTTGCGACGTCCGGATCGAACACCGAGAAGCCAAAGGAACGGATGCGCGCCTTGACGACGTTCTCGGCAACCTCTGACCGCTGCGGGCCGGCGCCTTCGGCGCGCTGCAGGATGATCGACACCGCGATGCGCGGATCGCCGTTGTTGCGGATCAGCTGCACCCGCTCCTCCCGCGACATCTGGTTCAGCGACCTGTGCACTTCGCGCACGTCGACCGTGGCGCGCAAGTGCGCGGTGACGAGCCCGTTCTTCCCGATGGTCGCGGCCGGCTCTTCGAGCACCGTGCGTATGAAGGCGTCACTGCGGGTGAGCAGCCGGTCGCTCACGACGCCGTAGTTCTGCATCAGCGAGCTCGGCTCGATGTAGAGGGCCGCGGCTTTGATGATCAGTTGCCGCCGCGCATCGTCGGCGGCCCGTGCACTGGCGGCGGTCGGATCGGCGGCAAAGCGAGGATCGACCGGATCGGCGATGCCCAGTGCTGTGATGGTCATCGTGTCGCCATGCTGCGCCGCCGCAAGTGTGGCCGTCGGCATCGGTACAGGCGATGCCGTCGCAGGATCCGTCGGCGGCGCCGTCGCCTGCGGCAGCGATGCGTTCGTCGCGGACGGCGCGGGACCGCCGCCCAGGCGGGATTTCAATCCGCCGACGTCCAGCAGCCAGGCTGCGACGAGCGCGAGCACGGCGAGCCCGGCAACGACCATGGGCAGGCGGAGATCGCGCGCAGCAGCAGGGGCCGGAACCGATGGCGGGACGCTGCGCACCGCGGCGTCCAGGCCTGCGGCTGGCGCGACTTCGCGGCCCGCGCGCAAGACCGTCGCCGTCATCTCGCCCGGGCGACTCAGAAGCGTGGCATCCACCACGGTCTCCCGACCGCCCGACATGGCGTCCCCGATCGCGCGCTTGAATTCGGCGGCACTCTGGAAGCGGTCCTCCGGACGCTTCGCCATGGCCTTGTGCACCACCGCGTCGAGCCGATACGGCGCCTGCACGTTGAGCACCGACGGCACGGTCGGCTGCTCGTTGAGCACTCTGTGCATGATGGTGGTGAAGGAGCCGGAGAACGGCAGCTCGCCGGTCAGCAGCTGATAGAGCACGACGCCAGCAGAGTAGAGATCGGAGCGGGCGTCGACCGTCTGGCCCATGAACTGCTCAGGCGACATGTGGCTCGGCGAGCCCATGACCGTGCCGACCTGGGTCAGCGTCGACGACTCGAGCCGCGCGATGCCGAAGTCCGCGACCTTCACGGCCCCGCTCGCCAGCAGCATGATGTTCGCCGGCTTGATGTCGCGGTGGACGACACCCCTCTCGTGCGAGTACTGAAGCGCTTCGAGCAGCTCGCCCATGATCCGGGCCACCTCGGACATCGGGAACCGCTCGCGGTTCTCGAAGTAGCTCTCGAGCTCGCGGCCTTCGACGAACTCCATGGCGATCCACGCGCTCCGTGAGGACTTGCCGTCCGCGCGCGCGACCGACTCCTCGCCATAGTCGTAGACCGAGACGATGCTGGGATGGCTCAGCCTCCCTGCCGCCTGGGCTTCGCGTCGCAGCCGGGTGAGCAGCTCCTCCTCGAGCGACGCCTCGAACTGCGCGCTGCCGACGACCTTGAGTGCCACGCGCCGCTCGATCAACGGGTCGTAGCCCTCGTAGACGACGCCCATTCCGCCTCGACCGATCTCGCGGCGGATCTCGTACTTGCCGAGCTTCTGCGGCATCGTCATCGTCGACGCTCCGGAGCAGGTACGGCCGGCCGCCGTGTGCCGGCTACTTGTACTTCTGGTCGATGTCCCACACGGACTTCTGCACGAGGCGTTGCACCATCGTGTCGAGCGACACGCCGCCGGCCGCGCCCGACTCGAGCCCGGCGACGCTGCCCTCCTGGGCGCCGACCTCCATCTTCTCCTCGGTGTAGCCCTGTGCGACCTGTTCCGTCGTGTTGGCGTCGATGATCCTGTAGCGCATGCCGATGACCCAGACGCCGGCGGTCGAGCGGGTGTCGATCGAGCCCGCGACCGTGCTCGCGGCGCTGGTCGCCCGGCTGCTGCCGCCGAGGATCCCTATCAGCGAGCTCGCGACATCGCCCTTGAAACCCTTCTTCTGCGAGGCCGCATGTTCCGCCTTGAGGATGTCGAACTTCACGACCCACTTGGTCGTCTTGAGCCTGCCCTTCTTGAGCTGCGCTGCGGATTCCGGGTCTCCGAGGTTGTAGGCGAGCACGAACTCGTCGAGTACCGGCCCGAGAGCCGCCCGCTCGAGCACCTGGAAATTGGCCCGCGTGAGTTCGAGCTCCACGAAATCCGCGATATTGTTCGGCAGGAACCGCTCGACGAAATCTGCATTGTTGCTCTTGATCTCGCCTGGGATCACGATGAGCGCCGGACCTGGCTTGCTGGCATTGGAGTACTCGATTTCGGAGTACATGCCGCGGTCGGCCGACGCGTTCGCCTTATTCGAGACGTCCTTGCCGGCGGTGGGCGACGGGCTCGACTCCGCACCCCAGGTCGGCGGATTGCCGCTCTGAGCCGTCACCATCGCAGGGTCGATCAGCAGCCACGTTGCCAGGCCCGCCACAGTGACCTTGAGCGCCCGCCTCGTGCGTGATGACTTCATGTGACCTCTCGTTCTGGTCCTGCCAACCCTGCGCCGCGCACTATCTCCCCTCTGGCGCCGCATTCTGGCAGAAATCATTGTAGATCCGGGCGACCAGCGCATCTGCCTGCGTTCGGAAGACGTCCAGGGCGGTACCGAGCAAATCGGAGCCCGAGAACGACTCCGACTTCGCGCCGACTTCAGACAGCAGGCGGCCCGTCCGGGCATCGCTGAGCGTCAACCTGACGTTCACGGCGACCTCGTTGATGCCCAGGACGGGATTGACCGAGGCCAGGGTGAGGATGTCACCGCGCAGCACGAAGTCCGCCGCCAGCCGCCGCGAGGCAGCGATCGCCGCGTCGGGATCATTGCGGAAGTACGCGTCGATCTCGGCCTGGGCGATCTGGGCGCGGATCTGCTCCTGAGTGTAGGGACGGAGCCCAAGCGCGCGCAGGCGCGACTCGACTGCAGCGATGTGCGGTCCGTAACGCTCCTGGCTCGCGTAGAGCTCCGTCTCGGTACGCTCCGCGATCAGCAGCAGGATCTTCTTGTCCTTCAGACGTTGCTGGCACGGAACTGAGACGAGTTCAGCGATCTCGCTGGCCCGCGCCTCCGCCTCGGCGCGTTCGCGCTCCGCGTCTTTCGAGAAGCTGAAAGGCTCGCCGACGGCTACGGACGCAGCGCTGGCGGCGAGCAGAGCACCGAGCGCGGCGATCGCCCGGCCTGTCGAACGCCTGGTCGGGACTCCCGCCTCGATCACAGTTTCCACCCGCCCATGCGACTGGCATTCAAGCAGCTGATGAACGCATCGATCCCGTGGCGTCCGGCACCCGGCACGTCATAGACCTTGCCGATGTGGCAGCCCCAGCGACTGACGACGTCGCCGGCCGAACGGAAGTTGTACACGTTTCCGGCGTTCGGATGGTGCAGCTCGAAGCTGCTCTCCGTCGAGCATCCCGTGAACTGCCCGAGGCCCGGCGCGTTGAAGGTCACCCCGCGGACCGGCACCCACGTGACGGTCGCGGCTACGACGGCCGCGAGGCCACCGCCGAGCGAGTGACCGATCACCAGGTAGCGATTGCAGCCGACGCGCTCGAGCGCGCGGTAGGCCGAGGCAAAGAACGCGAGCGCATTGCCGAACTGCCGCTCGGGAAGCTGCCGACGGATGATTTCGAGGTTGGCGCCCTTCCAGTCTTCCATTTCGCGCGAGCCCCGGAAGGCAATGACCCCCACGCCGTCGGTACCGGCGTACGCACCGCCCGCGAATTCATTACCGGCGCAGTAGACGTCCTGCTCCGGCACGCGGATCGGCCGGTGCATTTGAATCGCGGTCGGGCGGTCGTGGTAGACGTCCTCGGCGATCCGGGCGCAGATGAGCAGCGTTGGCATGGGAAATTACGTGATGCCCAGCCTGGCGACTTCGAGTACCGGCGGAGCTGCTCTACTTTCTCCTGTGCGCCACG
>Ga0316600_10000116_pt1 | contig 52572 bp, 44 predicted proteins | sample OWC_soil_day5_CT_FD_207652 | JGI IMG/M metagenome (GOLD analysis project Ga0316600, IMG submission 207652) | Wetland soil microbial communities from Old Woman Creek delta, Ohio, United States - OWC_soil_day5_CT | ecosystem: Environmental > Terrestrial > Soil > Wetlands | place: USA: Ohio... | reverse complement strand
ATTTGCCGCCGACTTCCTTCAGATTCCACCTCACGGTGGACACCCTTGTCTTAAGCTATGTGCTTGGCACTATCACCCGCACTTGGGACTTTCACCCTTTAGATTGCGCCCATGCTGGGCGCACCAATGAAAAGGACTGCAAATTTTATTTGCAGTCCTTTTCTTCTGAAATTATTGATGCATAAATTCTTGAAAGGCTGGCGATTTTGTATATTCTTTCATAAAGTTCACAAAATGTTGTCCAGCCTGAGATAGGCATTTATTCGCACTCCATACAAGTAAAATATTCACAACCATTTCTGGTACAATTGGCACTACGGAAAAGCTGGACTCGCCATTTGTTACCAAATTCGGTAGTACAGCAATCCCTGTTTTATTCGCTACCAATTGCTTAATCGTTTTCAATTGCGCCGTGCAAAGGAGCACGTCAGGCGTAAAGCTATTCTCAATACAGCGTGCATAAATCATCTTATATTGATGCGTATGAGGATGCTGTAAAACAAATTTTTCGTGTTTTAGCTGATTAAACGCAACCGATTTCTCATGTTTTAGGTGATGCTCGTTATTGACACATAACCGAAGATGATCTTGCATGATTAGCTGACTATTTTTCATGTCTTTATCATCGCCCAAAATGATACCTAAATCAATTTCTCCTTCTTCCAGCTTCATTTGTATTTTCATCGATGATTCATATTCTAAGATACTTATCTTAACATTAGGATAGATATTTTTGAACTTAGTAAAAATATCCGGAAATAGATAAGCTTCAATCATCGGTGGTATTCCCAGTTTCAATTCGCCTAACTCACTTTTTTGAAACCTGCTCATATTTTTCAACGCTTCATCTACATCATGTGTAATTTTCTCCGCATGCACTAAGAAAGCCTGCCCTTCCGGAGTCAACGTAATGTGTTTTTGGCTTCGATCAATCAGTGTAACTTTGAGTTCTGCTTCTAAGGTTTTAATTGCCTTAGTTACCGATGGTTGCGACACATGCAACAACTCGGCGGTCCGCGTAAAATTCTCAAGCTTACTAATCATACAAAAATATTCGAGTTGCCTAAATTCCATTTTTTCACCTTCTCATGTGTCTAAAAACATACAAAATTTTTATTATTTTACTATATCACTAGAGCATTACGAAAGATTACTTGTTTTATTGTAGCATTATTATATATCCTCTACTACTAAAATTTACATATAATATGTATTACTAAAATAATTATTTTCCAATCACTTCATACTATATAAATATTTTCTTAGAAATATTTATCATCAAATCAGCTTTTATACAATTCTTTTCTACATTCCACATCTTCGTTATGTATTCGCACTAGATAATAATACAACAAGGTGGTGAAGACTATTACAACTGCCGATGCCAGGTACATAAAACGATAACCTAGCTGTCCAGCTGCTAAACTTAAGATAAAAGATCCTATACCAACACTAACATCCAATGCTAAAAAATAAGTAGCTGTAGCAACCCCGGCTCGAATACTTGGAGAATTTTGAATTGCTAATGTCTGAAAAGCAGGACTGAGTGCACCAAAACCAATTCCAATGATTGCAGCCGAGATGAATAGTCCTTGTGAATCTTGTATATAACTTAAAAAAATTAGACCAGATATAAATAAAAAAAATCCTGGATATATAACGTAATTTGCCCCAGCGCGGTCAAAAATCTTGCCGACAAGCGGCCGGGTCAACACGATACTACAAGCAAATACAGCGAAAAATAGGCTAGTATACGTTGATAAACCTAATATTTTAGTATATAAAGGAATAAACACCAATACGCCAGCGTAAGCAAAGAATACACAGCCCCCCATCAATGCCATTGGTAAAGCTTTGGGCTCAATGAAATTTACTATTTCAAAAATAGAAGTCTTTTTAGCAACTGGTTGAATGATGTCATCGGGAAGAGACTTTCGATTGCTGCACCAAAAAGATAAGAGCGCTAAAGTGATACAGCCTAAAAATACGGGACTGAATTCATTTTGAGAAATAGCAAATAAGCCAAAGAACGGGCCGACCACCATGGCTAAATTAGAGAACACAGCAAAATATCCAATGCCTTCACCTTTTCGCTGCACAGGCAAAATTAAGGCAGCTAAAGTGGCTACCGTAGTTGTTCCCACTGCAAATACAGCTCCGTGAAACAAACGAATCGCTAGTAAAAAAGATAACCGATCTACAACTAAATATAAGATGCTAATCAATAAAAAAATTAAAGAAGAAATAAAAAGCATTTTCTTCTTATTGTAGGTATCATTCCATTTGCCAGCAAATGGACGGCAACAGACCGCACCAATCTGAAAAAATGTCATCGCTAGTCCTGCTTGCCATTCGTTTCCATGTAAATCTTCCATAACAAAAATCGGAAGCGTGGTGACAAGTGCATAATGTGTCATATACTGAAAAAAATTGCTGAAACTCATTCCTAAAAATTCTTGTGTCCATAAAGATGTTTTTGTCATAAAGATCCCTTCGATTCTGTAAAACTAAGTTGTTTTTGTTTGCTTTTTCTATTGCTGTTATGCAAATATACTATTTATATGCTAAAGAATTGTGTATCCAGATTTTGCACACGCAATAATGATAAAATTTTGTCACTACATTTTCAAGATGTAGAATTCATAACATGATATAAAATAGGTAAAGGGGCTGTTCAATTTGACATGCCCCTTTACCTATTTTAGCTTTTATTTTTTAGTTAAGTAAGAAAAATTATATTGCTTTTCAATTTTTTTATAACTGGTATGAAGTAACTTATGCGCTTTATGGCTAAGTGGTGCTTCAAGATAATTTTTATAAAGGGCAGTTACATCTGGATTTTCATGCGATTTTCTAATAATATGTGTTTGATCAATATCATAAAGCGCATCCATCCGTAATTTTTTAATGTCTGTTGTCGATTGAATTGGCTGCCCACCGCCCCCAATACAACCACCTGGGCAAGCCATCACTTCTACAAAAGTATAATCGCATGTACCAGCCTTAATTGCTTCCATGATTTTCTGTGCGTTTCTAAGACCATGTGCAATGGCAACTTTTACACTGTTATCACCAAGATTAATTTCTGCTTCTTTTATGCCCTCCCAGCCACGAACTTCTTTAAAATCAAGATTTTTTAATTCCGTGCCTGTATACACCTCCGCTACAGTTCTCAGTGCAGCTTCCATAACACCGCCGCTGGTTCCAAAAATAGCACCAGCCCCACTGCCTAGACCAAGTGGGCTGTCAAAAGAACCTTCGTCAAGATTAGCAAAATCAAGACCGACATATTTAATTAATTTACTTAGTTCACGAGTAGTCAGCACGATATCAACATCTTTGATTCCATCACGCCCCATTTCTGGACGATTGGCTTCGAATTTCTTCGCAACACATGGCATAATGGATACCGTCACGATATCTTTGACATCAACGCCAGCCACTTCTGGATAATAAGATTTTGAAATTGCACCAAAGATCTGTTGTGGTGATTTTGCACTGGATAGATGATCGATATAATCGCCATAATGTTTTTCCATATAGTTCACCCAACCAGAACTACAGGATGTAATCATTGGCAATTTACCGCTATTTTTAATACGATCTAATAACTCAGTACCTTCTTCCATAATGGTAACATCGGCAGCAAAGTTTGTATCAAACACTTTATCGAAACCAAGCATTTTAAGTGCAGTCACCATTTTACCAGTAACGATTGCCCCGCGCGGTAAACCAAATTCATCGCCAATTGCGACCCGAACGGATGGTGCTACTTGTACGATGACATGTTTACTTGGGTCCTGTAACACATTTAAAACTTTTTGCGTGTTATCTCTTTCAACGATTGCTCCTACTGGACATACAGAACTACATTGTCCGCAAAGAATACAATCTGTTTCTAGCAGTGGTTTATTATAAGCAGTCGTTACTGCAAAATCTTCCGAACGACCAGAATAAGTGAGTGCATTGACTCCTTGCACTTCATTACAAACTTTGACGCAACGGCCACATTTTACGCATTTTGATAAATCACGAGCAATACTTGGATTTTCATCTTTTATTGCAACCGGTTCACTTACTCTCTCCAACTGTGGTTGTAATACATTAAACCGACTACATAAATTTTGTAAATCACAATTTTGATTCCTTGCACAAGCTAAACAGTTCTGATCGTGATTTGCTAAGATTAATTCTAAAATTCCCACTTGCGTATCACGAACCAGTTTGGTATCGGTATGAATTTCCATTCCTTCCCATACTTCAGTAGAACAAGCGGCGAGTAGTCTTCTACTACCAACAACTTCAACCGTACAAATTCTACAATGCGCTTTGATTGTTTGATCAGGATGATAGCAAAGATGAGGAATATCGATATGTATTTTTTTAGCCGCTTCCAGTATTTTTGTACCTTTCTCTACTTGAAGGGGAATATTGTTGATTTTTATATTAACTGTACTCAAAATCTACACCTCATTCTATTTAATTTGAAAGTCTTCTTCAAAGTTCTTCATAGCTGAAACCAATGCACTTTGTGCAGTTTCTCCTAAACCACATAAAGAAGACATCGCCATAATTTTTGCAATTTTACGCATAGAAGCTAAATCAAGTGCTGTATGGGTACCCTCCGCTACTTTTTTCAGTAACAATTTTATATGGCGATTTCCTTCTCTACATGGTGTACATTGTCCACAGCTTTCATGAGAGAAAAATTCTTGTGTAGTTTTTAGGAAATCAATCACACTCGTACGTTCATCTACGACGAGAATCGCACCTGATCCTACACCTACTCCTGCTTTACGCAAATCTTCATAAGTGTAAGGGGTATCTAAAATGCTCTTTGGTGCAAATTTACCAGAAGCACCACCAAATTGAATCAATTTGATTTCATGGTCATCAACAATTCCGCCAGCTAATCCATAGACAATATCACGAACCGTAACCCCAAATGGAATTTCAAACACGCCTGGATTTTTCACATTACCAGCAACGCTAACTAACTTTGTTCCAACAGAACCTTCTGTACCATAAGTTAAATATTTTTTTTCATCATCTAATAAAATACTGCTTACTAGAGATAGACTTTCCACATTATTTACGCAAGTAGGTAAATTATATAAACCACATTGTTTGATAAATGGTGGTTTCATACGAGGACGTCCACTTTTTCCTTCTATGGATTCTACGAGTGCTGTACCTTCACCGCAAACATAAGCACCAGCACCAGAATAAAGATGAATATTATAGTTAAACCCTTTACCTAAGATGTTCTCACCTAAAAATCCATAGGTTTTGGCTTGTTTAATTGCATCTAAAAGAAGTGGTCTAAGATGACTATATTCTTCGCGTAAATAGATATAACCATTTTGCGCATCTACTGTATAGCCCGCAATAATCATTCCTTCTATTAAGTTAAAAGGATCATTTTCAATTAAAGTACGATCTTTAAATGTACAAGGTTCCCCTTCATCGGCATTACAGACAACCACTTTACTGTCAGCAATGACAGCTTTCGCTTGTGACCATTTTTTCCCCATATCATAGCCTGCGCCACCACGACCTTTGATTTGTGCAGTTGCAAGCGTTGCTGCTATTTCTTCCCCTGTCATGTTAACCGCTTTTTTCAAGGCGTCAAATCCGCCAATTGCCATATAAGAACCAATGGATTTCACGTCATACTTACCAAAGTTTTTTGTCATAAAACACACAGCTTTACTCATTGGGCTCTTCTCTCCTTTAAATCAATTCATTTAACATATCAGCAATTTTTTCTTTTGTAGTCAAATGGCCATACACTTTTCCATTTACTCTTACCGCTGGTGCAACATCACATGCTCCAAAACAAGGAACGCTCTCTAATGTAAATCGACCATCGTAAGTAATCTCCTTTAAATCGATGTTCAGCAGTTCTTTTAACGTTTCAAATAACTGATCGTTATGATTAATTTTACAAACAATACTATTACAAACTTGAATCGGATATTTTGCTCTAGGCGTATCTGATATAGATGAATAAAATGTAATACAATCATAAATTGTCGTAATTTTAATATCTAATTTATCTGCCAAATAATAAGCTACCTCTGTTGGAATATAGTGATTAGGTATCACATCTTGAATATCAAGTAAGATTCCAACCAGTTTAGAACCGTCGTTGCCATGCGCAAATAAGATAAGATCAATTTGCTCTGCAAGTTTTTTTGTTAAAACTTTGTCATTTGTACCGAATGCCATAATAAAAAAATACCCCCTCATTATAATGAAATTAAATAAAATCGATAAATTAACGGATACTGTATACGTTTTTATTGCAAAAAAATAGATTTTTAAAATTGTCGCACAACCTGATTTATTCATAAATAAATCAAACATTTCTTGGTTGATTAACCACCACACAGTTAAAAATACAATATTCGCCAATTTTATTATAGTATTTGATACTTATTCTATATCGTAGGTACTAAATCCTGTCAGAATATCTATAAATAAAAAGTTGTAATTTTATGAAAATTCAAACCCGGGTATTCCTTGAATCCACATGCATTATGTGGTTTTTTTCACATTTATTACGATGTATTATTATGTATAAAAATTCACTAAGTCAGTTATTTATTCAAAAAATTTTCATCTATAATTTAAACATGAGATAAATTTCCAATTCAAATAAAGTTCAAAAAATTAATGTTTATCATTGAATTTATAACCATTAGAAGAACATAATACTCCTCATCCTATGGAATATTACGATTTATATTTATCAATTGAAGGGATATGATCTACTATGAAAAAAAGATTTTTAAAGAAAGTCATCGTTACTGCATTAGCCTGCAGTTTTTCGGCAACAGCATTTGCCAGCACTTCAAGCTTTGCTCCACAAATGCCCCTAGGAAATTTTAGTCAACCTCCACAAATGAATGGTCAGCATCAACCACCAAATCCTGAACAAGACATCAAAAATATTCTCGCTGATCTCGTTAAAGATGGTACCATCACGCAGGACCAAGCAGATACAATCGCTAGAACTTTCAATAATAAAATGATGGCACATAAACCAGGCGGAGAGCAGCAGGAAGATAAAATGGGACAGCCTCCCCAAATGAATGGTCATCATCAACCACCAAATCTTGAAAAAGACATCAAAAACATGCTCACTGATCTCGTCAAAGATGATATCATCACGCAGGATCAAGCAGATACAATCGCTAAAACTTTCAAAAATAAAATGATGGCACATAAACCAGGCGGAGAGCAACAAGCAGTTAAAACTGCAACTTCTGGAGCTTATACACAAAAAGGGAAGAACATTACACAAAATAAGCAAATCTATAATGCAGCAAAACAAAATCAATCGGCAATCAAAGTAACCGATGGTGGTAAACTAACTATAGTACAATCAACCATCAATAAAACAGGCAATAGTACCTCAGAAGAAGATAGCAATTTTTATGGACTAAACGCTGGCATCCTTGCCGAATCCACAGCTAAGATTGATATCACCAACACAAAAATAATAACCAATGCCGAAGGTTCCAATGCCATTTTTGCAACGGGGAAAAATACCGTAATCAACTTATCCAATGTCAAAATTGATACTACGGCAAGCTCTTCGCGCGGTCTTGATGCTACTTTAACAGGCACTGTAAATGCAACGAATGTTGATATTACAACACAAGGGCCCCACTCTGCTGCACTGGCAACAGATCGTGGTAACGGAACAATCAATGTAACTGGTGGTACGATGCAGACTGCTGGCGAGGGTTCCCCTGGCATCTATTCAACTGGGGATATTCATGTCTCCGATGCAATACTTACCGCTACAGACTCTGAGGCTGCAGTAGTTGAAGGTAAAAATATCATTACGTTAAATAACACCACTTTATCCGGGGCAAAGAAGCAGGGCGTTATGCTTTATCAAAGTTTTTCTGGTGACGCTGAAGTAGGGACAAGTAAATTTACGATGGACGGCGGCTCACTTACAGCAGAAGAAGGCCCTCTTTTCTATGTCACAAATACAGAATCTATCATTCAGTTAAATCATGCAAATTTAAAACAAAGCTCCGGCATCTTATTGAAGCTTAGTGCCGATAAATGGGGTAATGAAGGTGCTAATGGAGCAACAGTTAACTTTAATACGCAAAATCAACTCTTAAATGGTGATATTGTCTGCGATTCACTCAGTAGCGCACAATTGAATTTACAAGAAAATTCCTCATTGATAGGATCCATAAATCAAGAAAATACAGCAAAATCATTATCTTTAGTATTGGATAAAACAAGCTCTTGGAATGTAACTGCCAACAGTTATCTAACTGCCTTAACTGATGCTGATTCTACATTATCCAATATTGCTGATAACGGTTTTACCATTTATTACGATGCAATGAATACTGACAACCAATGGCTAGGGAATAACACTTATATACTAAAAGATGGTGGTAAATTAGCACCAAAGAATTAATATTGCCTCACTAATTACTGGCATCACTTCGGCAGGTAAACCCCCGATTGATGCCAGTTGATATACATGTGCAATTTTTATCATCATTTTTCTCCTTCCAAAATTTCTGGGAACGCAAAAAGGCCAGCAGACTTTTACATCTGTTGGCCTCATTGATGCTATTTAGTTTATCTCCCCCGAGTAGAGTCATTAGAGGCAGTTGCGTCATTGATGCTACCGACGGTGCCGCCTACGCTAGGAGCTTACTGGGTGACTGACTGCAGAATTTAGATTATGCAGTCAGCTCTGCGTGATTCTTTCTGAGGGAATTACTGAAAAATCTAGGACTGTAGTCTCCACTCATCATCTTCCTGTATATTGCAGTGAGCTTCATTAAGGTTTTGCAGTCACTGATTTTAATTTGCTTTTCAATATTATCTCAAATTTGGTATCAACCCTCCACCTATTCATTTACTATCATTTACTACATTAAGTTAAAAAAATCTGCGCACATTAGTTCTCGTGTATATTGCGATTGGGGCTGTTTAATGACTTGTTCAGTCTTTCCTTCTTCAACAATTTTTCCATCGTGCATAACAATAAGCCTATCACAATATTGTTGCAACAATGCTAAATCATGTGAAATAAACAAACACGCAATAGCCGATTTTCTACACAAACTCTTAATCAAATCCATAATCTGTGCCTGTACTGTAACATCCAATGCACTTGTTGCTTCATCGCAAACAAGAAGTGCCGGTGATAGGGCTATTGCTCTTGCTATAGCTGCACGCTGACACTCCCCGCCACTGACTTCATGAGGATAACGTGCCGCAAATGACTGCGATAATCCAACTTGTTTTAAAAGGTGGTCTAAGCGTTCATCTGCTTCAGTTTTTGTAAAATTACGATTCACAAGTATTTCACTGATACTCCAACCTAATGTCTTCCTTGGATTAAAAGCTTCTCTCGGATGCTGAAAAATTAACTGTACATCAGCATATACCTGCTGAAGATTCTTTCCAGACAACTTCAAAATATCTCTCCAACCCAATAATTTTACAGAACCATCATCTGCATCTACCAAACGTGTAATAATTCGTGCAAGAGTGCTTTTCCCACAACCACTCTTGCCAACCAAACCAACGAATTCTCCTTTCTTTACACAAAAAGAGATATCATTTAAAACAGTCGTAATTTCTTTTTTTCGTTGAAAACATTTTCTTAAATTACAAACTTCCAGTATTTTTTCCATTTTTTATTCTACTCTCTTTGCAACATGGGTGCAGCTTTAATTAAACTCTTTGTATAGGCTTCTCTTGGTGCTTCAAATATTTTTTTCTTACTTGCGTATTCTACAATACAACCGTTTTTCATCACAGCGATGTTATCTGCTATATATTGAGCAATTCCAATATGGTGCGTTACGACAATCATTGCCGAACCATATGTATCGCGCAAATTTAAAAACTCTTTAGCAACACTTACCTGTGTGACTGCATCCAATGCAGACGTAGGCTCATCCGCTAAAATTAACTGCGGCTGCATAATCATTGCAAATAAAATACCTATACGTTGGCTCATTCCTCCGGATAAACAAAAAGGATATTCATCCAACACATCCGCTGATAAATGCAATTTATCAAGTAGTAACAACGCTTTTTCCTCAATTACCTGCTGACTCCAATCCTTATGCTGCGCTACAGTTTCATATAGCTGATCTCTAACCTTTCTTATGGGACAAAAAGATGCTCCAGCTTCCTGAAATATCATTGCAATTTCCGCACCACGAAATTTACGCAGAGCTGTCGCCTTCATCTTAATCAGATCTTTTCCTTGAAAATTTATTTCACCGCTTGCAATTTTACTGTTTTTTCCCATAAGACCAATTATAGCTTTCAGCAAAGTACTTTTACCGCATCCAGATTCCCCTACAATGACAAGAATCTCTCCCTTAGCCACAGCTATATTAAGACGTTCTATGATACGTTTCTGATTATAATATATCGTAATATCCTTCAAATTCAGTAATTTTTCCTGTTTTTCATCCTTTACCATAGCCTATTTCACCGCCATAATGCTAGATATCTAAATCTGCCGTAATTTCATAGTAGTCTGACGGATGCACTTCAAAACCTGTCACCTTACTTTTCATTACAAAGGACATTTTTAAATGCGATGCGTAAATAAACGCGCAATCGTCTAAAAGCTCTTGCTGCATCTTCACAGCCAACGAGCTTTTTTTGTTTTTATCAAAGCTATTATGCAGTTCTTCGGCCATTTGTTCCACTGCATTATTATGATAAAAACCATGATTATATACTGAACTATCGAGCACATGGGTTGTAAAATAATACTCTGGATCGCCAGTAGGCGCAGTAACAAAAGCCTTCGCATAAATATCATAATCTCCTTTTTTCAAGAAGGTTTTATAATTATCCGTTGCATTTACATCAATCTTGATCCCAATTTGCTTCAAAGAGGCCTGTGCCGACTCAGCTAAAAGCGGCAATTCTTGTCTAGATGTATAAGTTAACCACCGCAATACTAATGGAACCCCATTTTTTTCAACATAACCGTCTCCATCTTTATCTTCATATCCAGCTTCTTTTAGTAACGCCTTTGCTCCCTTTATGTCATACGGCTGTGCTTTTACCTTTTCTCCACCAAAGCTCAGATTATCTGGAAAAGCGCCTATCGCTGGCGTTCCATTGCCATGCAATAACACCTTAGTAAATCCATCCTTATCAATGGCCATTGAGATTGCCTTTCTCACGCGAATATCCTGCAAAGCCTTTGTCTTGTAATTAAACGCCGCTTGGTAAACACGCGATGTATTTGACGAGCTAACCTTATATTTATCATTCTTATGAAACAAATCCAAGCTTGCATATGGCAATCCCTGCGCAGCATCAATTTCACCATTTTGCATCGCCATCGTGAGAGTATCCCCGTCTGTTATGCTCTTAACAATAATTCGATCCACCTTAGGCGCTGTTCCCCAATAATTTTTATTTTTTACTAAATCAATTTCCGTATCAGTAACTTTTTCTGCCTTATAAGGTCCCGTACCAACAACAATGCGATCTTTTTCTCCAGCTTCCATATCAATGATAGCACCGTATGGATCTGCCAAATAATTGATCAATCCAGGTACTTTTTCTTTAGCTGTAATAATAACAGTTTGTCCATCTGCCTGAATACTTCTAATCTTTAAATCCTGTGGCGCACGATCATGCTTGGCAAGCAAATCATCAAGGCAAGCCTTTACCGCTTCACCAGTAACTTTTTTCCCATTCGAAAAAGTAATATCATCACGCAAATCAATTTGCAATGTATAGTCATCTATCTGTTTAAAATCTTTTGCAAGCCAAGGTTCAAGTTCCATATTATCATTGAACTTGAATAAGGTTTCTCCTATCCCATATCGCAGTGTACTCCAACCACAATACGTGTCATGTGGATTTGTTCCTGCATTTTCCATAGCAACCCCATAAGCAGTAGTCCCATAACGAAATACCTTTTCCTTTGCTCCATTCTGCCCATTTAAACTGCCACAGCCGACACTAATGATACAGAACAGCATTATCATAAAACTAATTAAACTCTTTTTCATCTTTTTCATCATCCTTCCTGTTGTTTGGGGTCAAACATATCACGGATTTTATCCCCCAATAAATTAAACGCTGCAACTGTCAAAAATATTGCACAGCCGGGCGAAATAATCACCCATGGAGCAGTCTGCAACATACTGCGCCCATTACTCATCATCGAGCCCCACTCAGCCATTGGCGGCATCGCACCAAGGCCAAGAAAAGAAAGTCCTGCCAGCTCCATGATGATAGTTCCTATATCTAGCGCAGCTGTCACTAATATCGGACCCGCAATATTTGGAAATACATGATGCCTAATCATACCCACAGACCCTGTTCCGCTCATTCGGGCAGCGTTCATATACGGCATATGACAAATCGTCAAGACCAGACTGCGTGCTAATCTAGCATATTTAGGCCAAGCAATCAATGCCAGAGCTGCCACGGCGTTTAAAATACCGCCCCCTAATACACCAGCTACTGCAATAGCGAATACCATTCCTGGAAAAGCTAGGAAAATATCCGATATACGCATAATAATCGAATCCAACTGTCCGCCATGATATCCACAAATAATGCCTATCAAGCTGCCAAATCCTGCAATAATAATCAATAATAACAGCGAGGAAAGTATCGTCGTCTGTGCTCCAATCAATACTCGAGAAAATATGTCTCTGCCATACCGATCAGTTCCCAACCAATGCATAGTATCCGGTGGCAATAAAGCCTCGTGCAAGCTCTGTGCATAAGGATCATAAGGTACAATATATGGAGCTGCGATTGCTAACAACAAAAGAAGTGCTACTGGTATAATAAAGGCAATCAAAGATTTATTGTACTTCACCATTATTCCTCCTTACGATTTAAGCGTATACGCGGATCAAGATAATGATACAATAAATCGGCACTAAGATTTATCACAACATAAATAATAGCCATCCAAATAACATAAGCCTGTATAATTGGATAATCACGCATTAAGATCGCATCTACGGCCATTTTTCCCACGCCATCCCACAAGAAAATGGATTCTACAATAGCCGTCCCCCCGAGTAAAGAACCAATAGATAGTGCTAGTAATGTAATTATAGTAATCAACACCGTTTTCAACACACTCTTACAAAGAATCGTTCCTTCCGAAACACCTCGAGCCCTCGCTCCTATTACATAAGGCTTTTCTAATTCATCCAAGACAATTGCACGTATTTGACGAGTATATTTAGCTCCCATGGATATTGTCAACGTGACGGCTGGTAAAATAATGCTCTTCCAATCCTCTGCATTTCCCATGATAGGAAGTAAATTTAGTTTCAGTGCAAAAAAATAAATCAAAAGTAATGCCACCAAAAAATTGGGCAGAGAATTACCAATGAAACTACAAAAACGAATCAAATTATCTGTCAAAGCGTTCTGTCTTACCGCCGCCAATATTCCAAGCGGCGTTGCAATACATATCGTGAAAAGCATAGAAATTACCATGAGTTCTATTGTTGCAGGCAGCTTATCTGCAAATGTTTCAAATACTAGTTTATTTGAAATGAACGAGCGCCCCATGTTTCCTGTAGCTATACCAAAGACCCAATTCATGTACTGTGTCAAAAAAGGCTTATCCAAGCCAAGTTCAGCTCGCTTTATTGCTTTGACTTCATCTGCTACTGCTCCAGATCGATCATAAAAAACATCGACTGCATCACCTTCAGCTGAATGCATCAGTGCAAAAGACAAAAAAGTGATCCCAATTAAAATCGGAATTAACTGCAATAGCCTCATTCCTATAAATTTTCCCATTAAAAATTCTTCCTTTTTACAGATTATACATTTATATATTGTACCTACGTAAATAATGCTTTCACAAGCCTATATAGGGGATAGAAATCTACCTACTATGATTCCTGCAATACTAAGGTAAAATCTTAAATTTTTCAAACTCTATCCGAGGGATGGGGTTATTAATATTCACTTAGCTTTACACAAACTATATGTATCGTTACTTCATAAAGTTTCTATCTATATCCCTCAGGCAGGCTTATCTTAGCGCAGACAATTTTTTATAATAACTATAGAACAACAATTAATGAGGAGAGCATTTATGGATTTATATGAAAGAATCGAAACCTATTGGGATGAACGCAGTAATAAATTTAACAGTATCAGAATTCAGGAATTAAATAGCTCCAACTATATCGCATGGCAAACACTTATTCAAGAACATCTACCCAGTCATGCAAAACTAAAAATCATTGACATAGGAACAGGTGCAGGTTTTTTTGCTATCCTGCTGGCACGTATGGGACATACAGTTGTCGGGATTGATTCCTCCGCCAAGATGATTGAGTATGCAAAAAACAATGCAGCATATTATGGCTGCGATATCCAATTCTATAAAATGAATGCTCAAGACCTTACATTCAGCGATGCAGCTTTTGATTTAGTCATCAGCCGCAACTTGACTTGGACGTTACCTGATGCAGAAAAAGCATACGAAGAATGGTTTCGAATTCTAAGAACAAATGGTATATTAATGAACTTTGATTCTGATTATGGAAAAACATGCTTTTCAAAAAACAACGATAATAACAATATCCATAAAGCACTAGATCAAAAACTATTATCTGAGTGCAATAGCATTAAAAATAATCTTTCTATCAGCACTCATATACGTCCAGAGTGGGATTTATCAATCTTACAAAAAATTGGATTTCGTCGTTGCATGCATGATAAGGATATACGTCAGCATGTACACAAAGACAATACTCTTTGTTATGACGATGCAATGCTCTTTGCTATATATGCAGTAAAATGAACTAAGAAGAGCCCTTTTAAGGTAAATAGTTTTTATTTAACTACCTTACCAAAAAGGGCTCTTTTTATCGTTATTACCTTCTCATTTGATAAACCGATCAATTGCCTTATTTAAATTTCCCAAGACTTGTTTATCATTTGTCTTAACCGCATCAACAATGCAATTTTCAATATGATCTTTTAAAATCACTCGGCTTACGCCGTGCAGAGCGGAATTCACTGCAGCCAACTGTACCAAAACTTCACTGCAATCTCGCCCGCTTTCAACCATCTTCTTAATAGACTCCATGTGACCAATAAGCCTCGACATTCTATTTAAAACAGCCTTCGTCTGTGTATGCGAATGTGTATGTGAAAGGATTGTTCCATCCTCCAACATATGCTGATGTTCACTTGTTTTCATAGGCAGGCACCTTCCCGAAATATATTTTTCAAACACAAATAAATTATTAATTCTATTATATCATGCTTTAACTTTAAAATTTTAGCAGAATATAGAAAATTAAATAAAATTCTACTTTATTTAACATATTTCGCAACTCTATGATTTTATTTGAAGAACTACAAGAACCATAAAAAGCATGTATCCCTTTATTCTTCGAACTTAATAAACACCAAAACGTAAAAAGCCCTTCACAGTAAAAACCGTGAAGGCTTGAATTTCTTAATGGTGCGCTTGGTAGGAATCGAACCTACACCCCTAGCTCCGCAGGGCATAATTTAAGATTTTTTCATCAATCACACAAAATATTACAATAGGCAAAAGTCCTTATTGTCCAAGGCTTTATGAATTTTCTACTGCCAATAAAATTGACTCAACAACCTATATTTCACATTATTTCATGCTATTTTTTTTATCATTTATTTAAAACAAACAGTGGATAAGCATTTTTTATCTGGTTGTACTACTTTACCATTAGACATCATAATTACTTCAAGACTCCCACACTACTCACGATTTCTATAATCTCGCGGGTTTTGAACAAAACAAAATCATTCTTCGTCATGCCATTGTATTTTCTTAGTCTTCTATTTCCACCTTTTTGCCAACAGCTCTATCGAGTTTTGCTTTACTTGCATTATAATCATATAGTGAATCTATATAATTTGTCTTCGCCTGATCAAGTGCGAGCTCTGCATCCATGACATCTAAATTAGTATCAATCCCTGCGCTATAGCTTTTCTGAGAAATATCTAAATTTACATTTGCTTCTTCAATTGCAACCTTATTCGTTGTAATTCGCTTTTCGGCTTTCCTCATATTTAAACAGGCTTCACTAATTTCTAAAGCAATATTGTCTCTTGTTTGTTGCTGTATATTTTGGGCGGAAACAATACCTGATTTTGCTGCCTTGATTTTTGCATCTGTACTGCCAGAATCAAAAATATTCTGTTTTAGTGTCAGCATAGCAGTCCAATCTCGGTTATCTGTTCCAGCAAAATCATCATCATCCCAAGCCATAGTTCCCCTTATACGCACATCCGGACGCTGTGCACTTCTAGCAATATTCATCTGCTTTTCCTGAATTTTGACTGCAATTTCCTGCTGTGCCATTTCGGGGCGATTTTCTAATCCTTCTGCTGTCATTTCTTCTAAATTTAAATCATATTTTTGATATCCAAGCACATCAAGCAGCTTAATATCCGTATCAAGCGGCAATCCCATTGTTTTATTCAAGCTGCGAATGGATAAATCATAGTCACTCTGTGCCTTGACCAAATTATTTTCCGCATTCGCCATACGTACTTTCGTCTGTACTACATCATGCCATGGTACTACTCCAACATTATACATTTGCTGTACATTATTTAGATGCTGGTTAAAATTATCTACCATTTGATGAGCTATCTCCAAAACGCTTTTCGCTTTTAATGCCTCATAATATTTCAATTCAGTTTCAAGTTTAAGCTTTTGTTTTATTGCATCAATTTCAAGTTCAGATGCATTAAGTGATAGTTTCGCCTGATCGATTGTGCTCTCAATCCGTCCACCAGTATACAGAGGAATATTCGCGGATAATTCATTGCTATAGTAATTATACGTCGGAACTGCTTCCAGTGTTGCTTGCCAAGTGTGTGGTGCTGTCGATCGCATGTCAGTATGCTGATAATCAAGAGATATTCCCTTGTTGCTCTTTGCCTCTTTTACACCCCAGACAGCCTGTTCCTTTTGTGCCTCTACGGCCTGTAAAAATGGATCATTTTTCAGTGCAAGTATAATACTATTATCTAATGACAAATTAAGTTCTGCCGACGCATTTTGACAAAAAGATAATGCAATTAACAGAAAAAATAATTGTTTTTTTAAAAATCGAAACCTCATTTCTTTTAATACCCCTTCTATTTTATAATTAAAACCGAACACTGTGCATTCGCTGTAATATATTTACTTACACTTCCCTGCCATATTCCAGAAAGAAAATTTAAGCCTCAACTCCCAATGAGAATAACATCATATTGATTACGTTTGGCAAAAACTGTAATGACGTTCACCAATCTCATAATACGTACGTCTACGAATATGCTTAGGAATTGATTTCTTGCATCTTTTAGCATAAAAGTATGCATATGCCACCGGATTAAAATACACTTCATTCAGTACTTTATCTCCATGAATTTGTTTTTGCAACGGAGTTTGCTGCCAAAAGGTCAGGATATATAAAATATTGATTGTCGACTAGGATAATTCTACCATATCAATAGCAGCGGCTATAGCCCGACAGAAATTTTCTGAACCATCTATCGGAACTAATATTTGTTTGGTATTTATGTCCGGTTGATCCATAATTAACATCTCAGACTTGCTTTAGTTTGCTGACCTTCTTTAAGTGGTTCCGCTTTATACCATGCTGCATACATAACCGGCAGTACCAGTAAGGTCAATATAGTAGCTCCGGCCAAGCCGAATGCAATAGCAACAGCCATCGCTCCCCACATAACGCTTGAAACCAATGGAATCATAGCTAAAATGGCTGCTGTTGCTGTAAGTAAAATTGGTCTAAAGCGCATAATTGTAGCATTAATAATCGAAGCCCAGAGTGTTTGTCCTTCATTAAGCAATTGATCAATCTGGTCAATAAGAATTACCGAATTGCGCATGATAATTCCTGCTAAAGCTAAAATTCCCAATTGAACAACAAACCCCATTGGTCTTCCTGTAAAAAATAAGCCTATCGATACCCCAATAAGCCCTAATGGTGCAGTCAAAAGTGTTAATATCATCTTGGGAATACTTTGCAATTGCGTCATTAAAATAAACATAATTATAATAATCATAGCTGGTATAGGTTCAGCAAGATATTTAGATGCCTTAATACTATTTTCCATTGCACCATCAAATTCAATACTGTACCCAAACGGCAGATTGTCACGAACATCTTTTAACTCATCATATACAGCTTGTGTGACATCATTTCCCGTTACCCCTGGTTTCACTTCTCCCTGTACTATAATCATTGGTTTGAGATCATAGCGATAGATAAGTCCTTCTTCCGCTTCATAACTTATTTTAGCGATCTGACCGAGCGGAACATACATACCATTTGCTGTACGGATATTCAGATTTTTAAGGTTTGATGGATCATTTCGTTCTGGATTTTCACAACGCAGAAGCATTTTAACAGTCTTATCTGTTTCTCTGAATTCAGCAATAGACGTACCTGAAACATTCGTCTGTAAATCACCTTTTATAGTCTGACTTGTAATCCCCAATGCCCTAGCTTTATCCTGATCAATCGACAAATGAATCACCTTTGATTTTTCATCCCAGTTAAGTGCTGTTTTAGATATTCCTTGATTTTTCATCATGACTCGCTGTACATTTTCAGCAATTTTCCGTACTTTCTCAACATCATAACCTCTGATCCGGAGCATAACCGGATACTCAGCCGGCGGTCCATTGCTGAGAAGTTTTGTATGAATCCGTACCCCTGGTAGATGATTTTCTGCATTCTCATTTATTTTTATCTCTAGTCTATCTCTGGCTTCCCTGTCTTTAGCAACAATAACAAATTCGGAAAAATTTGTTTTATTAAATATCGGCTCATAAGCCAATACAAAACGCGGCGCACCTTCACCAACATGATATGTATAATAAGCAATATCCTCATCACCATCAATCATTTGAGCAAATTGATTTGCTCCCGCTTCGATATTTTTTAAAGAAGCCCCTTCTTGTAATTGTAGCTGCACAATAAGTTCAGGACGCTTTGTTGCACCAAAGAATTCCTTTTTTATATGTCCCATAAGCGCGCATGAGCCTAAAAAACAAATGAGTGTTACAATAAGCACCTTTTTTCGATGCGTTAAAAAGAAAATTAGCATTTGTTTGAATTTATTATAAAACTTGCTATCATATATCGATTTTTTAGTTTCACCATCTTTACTTTCAATGGGCTTTACCTTAATAAATTGATATCCCAATAATGGTGTTACTGTACCAGCGACAATCCATGAAATAACTAATGATGCCGTTATAACTTGAAAAATTGATCCTACGGCTTCTGCTGCACTGCCAGGCGAAAAACCAACAGGAATAAAGCCTGCACAAGTAACCATCGCGCCACACAATCTTGGATAAGCCGTGGACGTATAAGCAAAACACGTTGCATTAAAACGTGTCCAACCTTGCTCAAGTTTTACTGATATCATCTCAATTGTAATAATAGCATCATCTACGAGCAGCCCCAGTGCAATAATTAGAGACCCCAGCGAAATATTCTGCAGAGATATTCCGTCTAAATACATAAACCCAAATACCGCAGCAATAACCAAGGGAATGCACAGTGCAACGATGATTCCCGAACGTACTCCCAAGCTTGCAAAACTAACAATTAAAACAATAATAACGGCTTCAGCCAACGAATGAATAAATTCATTAATAGACACGTCTACAACCTTGGGTTGATTAACCGTCTGATTTAGCATTAAGCCAGACGGTAATTTCTTTTTTATCTGGGCAACAGTTTTATCTAAATTATCCCCCAGTGTCAAAATGTTTCCACCAGACTCCATCGCAAGAGCAATACCAATTGCCGGCTCACCATTATAAAACATTTTCGGATCCTGTGGTTCTGCATAACTGCGTGTTATTTTTGCAATATCACTCAAACGAAAAGTTCTACCATTCGCTGAAATAGGCGTATTACTAATGTCTTCTGTATCCTCGAACATCCCTGTAACTCTAAGGTATAAATCATCCGAATGTGTTTCTAGCATGCCTGCTGGAATCATTGAATTCTGCGCCTGCAATGTCTGCGTAATCAGATTCGGATCAATTCCGAGTTGGGCAAGTTTGCTGTTTTCAATTTCAATATAAATCTTTTCAGTCTGAACACCGATAAGCTTAACTTTACGAACACTGGGCGTATCCAGCAGCATGCGCCGAATTTTTTCTGCTTTTTCACGTTTTTCTTCATAACTATAATCATTACCAGTCAATGTATAAATAACACCGTAAACTTCATCAAAACGATCATCGAATATTGGTTCCAGCGTTCCTTCTGGCAAAGTTCCCTTCATATCATTAACCATATTACGAGCTTCCAGCCACCGATTACGTATTTGTTCTTTTTGAATGGTATCTTTTACATTCACATAAATTACAGTCTGCCCCGGCATAGAATAACTTTTTAAATAATCCAATCCAGGAAGATCCTGTAATTTCTTTTCAATTTTATCTGTTACCTGTTCTTGTACTTCACCAGCAGTTGCACCTGGCCATGGTACACTGATGATCATCTGTTTGATTGTAAAATCAGGATCTTCCAACCGTCCAAGATTTTTATACGAAAATATCCCCACGGCAAATAGCAGCACTACAAAGAAATAAATATATTGTTTATGGTTTAGAGCCCACTCCGTTAAATTGAAACTTTTTTTCATAACGAGTCACCACCGGATTTTACTTTTTGCCCTTCTGTTAGCATATGAACACCTTTTGTTACGATGCAGTCACCTTCTTGCAAACCAGATAAAACTTCAACTGTATCAGATCCATAATTGCCAACCTGAATTGGGCACAAGGAAAGTTCATCATCTTTAATCTTCCAAACTGCCGGAGTTTCGCTAGTTTGATAAATTGCATCAATAGGAATTTTCATCAAATTACCACTACTTCGCGGTATACTTACGGTTGCTGTCATACCAAGTTTCATATCAGTTGGTGGATTTGGAATACTAATACGTACTTTAAAGGTCCGTGTGCTTGGATCTGCCATCGGTGCAATTTCTCTGACAAAACCACTTACGCTTTCATTGCCTAAAGCCCAAAAATTCACTTTAATATCCTGTGCCTGCCTTAAATCTTCAATACGATTTTCCGGCACATTAATTTCTATTTCACGTTCACCATCTTGTACTAAAGTGACAACAACCTGTCCCGGACTTACCACTTGTCCGACTTCGGCGGAAATACTCGATATGACACCTGATTTATCAGATTTCAGCAAACTATAGTCCATCTCATTAACACTCTGCATGTATTGTGCCTGTGTCTGTCGTACTCTTGCCACACTTACATTATAGGCATTGACATATTTATCATATGTTGCCTGACTGATAACCCCTCCATTAACTAATTCCTGATAACGGCTTAAATCACTCTGCGCAAGTTCCAACTCCGATTTTGCCGAATCAACTGCTGCAGAATTAGTATTTACCGTTTGCACGATATCCTTAGCATCAATCTGCATAAGCACATCACCTGTAGTGACCGAACTTCCTAGCTGTACATTTCTACTAACAATTTTTCCCTTTACCTGAAATGCCAGCTTGCTCTCATAACGGCCTCTCACTTCCCCAGAATATGTGTAATTTTGTGCGATGGCATTTGCGGCAATTTTCATCGTATGTACCATAGTAATTTCTTCCTTGGCTACAGGTACTTCATCTTTTCCACGCAACAAAAATATTACCACAAAGACTATAATTACAATACCTAACAAAACAGCTGCTTTTTTACTCTTTTTTAAAGTATTCAACATCTTCGTTTTACCACTTCCTATAGTTATATATTTTGACACAATATTTCAAAGAGTCTTTTATAAATGACCCTAACAATTAATTGACCGCGGTCAATTAATTTGCCTAAAAAACCGCAAATCTAAATAACTTTTTAGAATTACGGCTTCTCTACGTATATTTTTATTTTATAGATTCAAATGAATTGATCCTGTCTTACTATTCAATAGCTTTTCAATCATATTTTCTGCCAATTTCACTCGTACTTGCAAAATGTCACTAGGTAATTTTTTATAAAATATTTCAATAAGAAAGCTTAAAATCAATATAAGAAACTCAAGTACAGCTTCTTCCTGTTCGACAAAGAACTCTTTTTTTTCCTTTCCCTCCACAATAACTTTTTTCCCTATATTCATAAATGAATCTCCACAATAAGAAGCTACTTTTTCCTTAATATACAAGTTTTTCTCATCATAAAGGATACTTAAAAGTTCACCATCTTTATAAAAAACACCATGAATTACTTGCTCAAACATTCGTCCAATTTTCTCAGACGGCATAATATTCTCTGAATCAGCCATCTGTTTTATTTCGCTTAAAAACAAATCTGAATGACGATTCAGCAATACTTCTAACAATTCCTCCTTCGATTTAAAATAATAATAAAGCATACCTTTTGCTACACCCATTTCTTTAGCAATACCACTTATTGTAGTTTTACGATAGCCCTTATTAATAAAGCATTTTTGTGCAACATCTAAAATTTCATTGATTCGGATCTCAGGGGCTTGTGGTGTTCTTGCCATACTAAGTCACATCCATATATCATAATTTGACCACAATCAAATTATAATATGTGGATGTCTTTTTTGTCAATGATATTCAATTTTAGTTTTAATTTCCAATTTGTAAAATGTAAGTTGCCGGCAAATCTTACACTTTCTTTTGCTTCAAGAAAACCTAGAATTTTTTTAATAGTCCATTCTCCATTTTTAGCTCATCTACTTGTTCTTGTAGTTTTCTTATTTCATATGTAGAATTAAAAAGTGCATTTCCATAACTAGGAAATGCACTTTCAACATACTCATCATATTCATTTATCTTACTTAACTTATCCAATTACACGTTCATCTTTCACTCCCATAGCTTTTTCCAATTCGGCCTTACTGAGATTATAATCATATAATGATTGCTCATAAGCCGTTTTCGCAGTCGTAAGCGCTACCTGCGCATCCATGACCTCCACGTTGTTAGCAAGGTCGACTTTATAACGCAAACTCGCCAACTTGAAATCTTCTTTTGCCTTTTCCACTGCGACTCGATTCGTCTCTATATTACACTCAGCACGTGTCATGTTAAGGTATGCCTGCTGAACGGCAAGTTCGACTCCCGAATTCGTATCATTTTTCTGATGCTTCGCTGCCTCAATATTTGCATCGGCAGCTTTAACCTTGTCATGGGTAACCTGGTTATCAAATATATTGAACTTTGCATTGACCCCAACTAACCATTCTTTGGTATTAAATTCACTTATTTTGGTATCATATGTCGCATAAGTCGCTATAGCTGCAATTTCTGGCTTGTAACTTGCAGCTGCAATCTTTTGCTCCGTGGCAGCCAAAGAAACACTTTTTTCAGCAATAAGAGCTTTCGGCTGATGTTGCAAGGCGTATTCTACACATTGAGCCAAATCATAATGTTTTGGCTCATATCCTAGCTCATCAGCAGTCTCGGTTTTCTGCATTATGTCCAACCCAACCACCTTATTGAATATTGACTGCGCAATGCGTAAGTTATTCTGTGCCGTTACAAGATTTTGTTTTGCATTGGCCAACTCTACCTCAGAACGCAATACGTCAACACGTGCAACCGATCCGACGTGAAATTGATCCTGAACATTTTTTAGATGTTCTTCCAGTTCACTAACGGCTTCTTCCCTGACTTTTTGGATATTTTTACAGTCCAGAATATCATAATAGGCCTTGATTGTTTGATATTTAATATCCTGCTTAACCGCTTCCAATTGGAGGTCACTAATTTCAACTTCAACCCCCGTTTTTTTAACTTTATTTTCTAGTTTTTTTCCTGTATACAATGGCAATGAAGCCGAAAATTCATTGATAAAATAATTAGATGGATCATCGTTAATATTGTAAATCTTCCAGTATTCTCCACCAATCTTAGCCGATGTATGAGAAAACCCTATATTGAGCCCCTGCTCTCCCTTCGCTTTCTTCCAATCCCAGATTGCAGCCTTTTCACTACTTGCTGCAGCCTTAATCTGTTCGTTGTTTGCAAAAGCTAAAGTAATGCTTTCCTCCAGAGTAAGTTTTTCCGCTTCAACAAATTTCGGTGGCATAATCATTCCCACTAATATCCCGTTCAATAATATACTCACAACTATTTTTTTTGTTAACATAAAATGACTCCTGTTCTTTTTCTACCTCACAACAAGCACAGGACAGTCCGCATGATAAAGCACATAACGGCTTATACTGCTATGAGGATTTGCTGAATTTTTCCTAGCCCACGATTTCCCATGATGATGAGATCATACAAAAGTCGATAATCGCCGAGGCCGGAGAATCAATATTTAAAAACGTACAAGCTTCCACCCCTGACACCACCTTAGCCGCTGTCTTTTTTAGCAATGAATAAGCTTCTTCTTTTATTTCCACAGGAATATATCCACATGTACTCACACGATCCAGATCTGTAATATTCACGCTGAGGTCCAAAATTTAAAGGATATCGATAAGTACATTGCAAATACTTTCAAAATAGACGACCTGTTCCAATGCCCGCCATCTTTGTTCAGAGCCATCCACTGGAACCAATATTGTGTCAAGTTTCATCCATCATCTCTCCCCTATTATATGTTCTTGTTATCTGCTGCATCCAAAACTAACAACATTTTCTGTCGTTGACGAAAAAAGCGTAGACTAAAAACAACTGCAAAAATACCTAAATAAATCAAAAACCCACCATATTCCGATGCACAATCCCAAAAGGAAGTTCCTCGCATGATAATATCCTTAGTGAATTTATATAACCATACTAATGGGAAAAAATGTGATACCATCTGCACCCACTTTGGGTAATAATCTACTGGTATCGTCATCCCGCTAAGAATAAATCCTGCCGGTACAATAAGAATCATGCGACTGCCGGCCATGCCTGGATTTGGTGCATTCCAACCTACGAACATCGCCAAGATGCCGAGGGATGTAGCCAAAATAAACACTGCTGGTAAAAAAAGCAGGAAACTACCTTGAAATTTAAGATCACCTATCAAACGAAGCATTACCATGCCTACCACATTCGCCCCCACAAAGCAGAGCACATAAGGCACCAGCCGCAGCATTGTTGCAAACGGACTGCCCCTCAGTTCTATCTCCCATTTATTCTCTAACCTCAACCGTGGGATGATGCCAATAACAGCTAAGGTGAAAAACACACTAGAAAAGAAGAACATGAATCCTATAACAACTGAATCAACGTAGGAACTGACTGGGTTGAATAAGTCCCGCTTATTAAGCGAAATATTACTCATCACACCACTTGCCTGTTCACTACTCAACCCCAATGCCTGAATCTGCCCAGAACCAATTTTTGCATTTTCTGTGGCTACTATTGCATTTAGCGCCTCTTTTATATTACTGGATTGTGAAAAATTCGTATTGTCATATAATACTCCTATATTATTCACCGACATATTATAACGATTCTTCTCAAACCCCTTCGGCAAGTACACCACTGCCAGATGACGAGTCTGATAAAAAAGTGTCTGTGGATTAACTGGCATGTTGAGCACCTTGTCCACATGGATGTATGGCGATGCATTCAGTTGATCAATAAATTCATGGCTATACTTAGAATTATCAATGTCAACAACAGCTATATTGCCTTCTTCGATATAATTATTAGAAAAACATGCCATAAAAATTGAAGTGACGACTATAACCACTATCAGAGAGAGCTTTCCATAAGGCATTCCCTCACCCGAGAAGAAATATCGTAGCTCATCTTTTAGTGAATTCATCTTTTTTCACCTCAATGGTCATTCCCGGCAAAAGTTTATCTTGCGCTTCAACATAAATACGCACTTGAAAAGCACTCAAATCTGCCTGACTTTTTTCCCTACTCATCTTAAGATCCGCAAATCCCGGTGCTGCTGTAATAAAACGTACCGTTCCAGTAACAGTTAAGTTTCCTGCAATTGAATGTCCAATAATCGTATCCTTTTCACTCAAATTTGCTGCTTGTTGCTCACTTAAATAAATATCATAATAATAGCGCTTGCTTTCTATGAGAATCACCGGCGTATTCGCTGAAATCATTTCACCTTTTTTCGCAATGACCTTGAGAATTTTCCCATCTTCTGGAGCCCGTAGCGTCAAGCGATCCTTTTTGACCAAAAGTTCCTTTAGTTGGACCTCAAGCATTTTCTTCTGCTGTATAAGATTTTCTACATTGTTTTGCTCATTACTAAGCTCCTCACGTTGCAAAGCAATCGTTGGTAAAGCGATACTATCCGTATTTGTCTTATCATTAGCACCTGCTAATAATTTTTCCAGCAGTTGTTGCTGCTGTGAGACATCAGCTGCTGAAACATCAAGATTCATTTGTGCGGCATCAAGTTCCGACTGTGCCACAGCCCCAGAATCTGCTAAAGCAGCTTTTCGATTATAATTAAGTAGTTTGTTCTGATACGTTGCAAAAGCTGCACTAACCGCAGCCTTCTGTTGGTCAATTTGGCGATGTGTCTGCTTTTCATCTGTATCAGCTTTCGTGTAACCGATATCAATTGAACCACTTTTCGCCTTAATCTGTGCATCAATCTGAGCAATCTGTGTCTTCATTCTTTCAATCGAAAGATCAATATCAGTACTATCGAGTTCCATCAATACGTCACCCTTTTTGACTTCTTGTGATTCCTTAACCGCCTCATTCACTAGCCGTCCACCTACCGAATCAAAAGCGACCTTAACTTGTTCTGCTGTCAAAATGCCATCTTTTTTTTCTACGGCAAGTACTATAGCATCATTTCCTTTGTATGTTAATAATAGACCACCTGCAAATAGAACACCCAAAAAAATTATTCCCATAGACATCGATTTTCGTTTTAAGTTCATTAATAATTAACTCCTTACGTATTAGGTAAATTTTTTAAAATAAATGTGCTTATTAAATACGTCGCTTGCGACTTGTTTGAACAGACTTCAACAAAAGAGCCAATTAAACCACACACATTATCCGTACTATCCATGCTACATTTTCACATTTACAATCACAAATTAAGTAACAAGCGTTACTATCATATTCTAGATTGTATTTGTCAACAAGACTACCGACAATTACAACACCTAAAAATCATTTCCGTCGATACTAATTTTTGTTTTAAGTTCATTTTCAGCTCCTTACTCCTTATGTATTAGGTAAATTTTTCAATAGGTATACCCGGCAAATAAGTCGTTTGCGACTTATTTGAATAGGTTTCAACAAAAGATCTAATTAAATAACGATTGCTGTACTATCCTTGCTACATTTTCATATTTACAACCATTAATTAAGTAACAAGCGTTACTATCATATTCTAGATTGTATTTGTCAATAAGACTACCGACAAATACAACACCTAAAAATCATTTCCATCGACACTGATTCTCGCTTTAAGTTCATTTTTAGATCCTTATGTATTAGGCAATTTTTTTAATAGGTATCCCCAGCCAATAAGTCGTTTACGACTTATTGGCATAGTATCTTTTCAGTTCTACTGTTTTAACCCTAGCACACCTCAGCAAAACTTCATATAACAAGAATTACTATAATACTTTAGATTTTATTTGTCAATAAGACTACCGACAAATAAATCTAAAAAATCATTTCCATCGACACTGATTTTTGTTTTAAGTTCATTTTTAGCTCCTTACTTCTTATGTATTAGACAAATTTTTTAATAGGTATACCCAATAAATAAGTCGTTTGCGACTTATTTGAATAGTATTCTTTCAGTTCTACTGTTTTATCCCTAGCACACCTCAGTAAACCTTGATATAACAAGAATTACTACAATACTCTAAATTTCGTTGACAAATAACTTGATCTTCGATACAATAAGTCGCAAACAACGTATAAGGAGATTATCATGAATTTAATGGATATCAAAATACTCAATACCGCAATGGAACGTGCTCTCAATCGCAATATGGAGCCACTCAATTTAACCTATGCACAGGCAAGTGTTATCGGTTATCTCGCTCAAAACCAAAAAAAGGATATTTGCCAAAAAGATGTCGAATATACTCTCGGTCTTACACATCCAACCATCAGCAGCATCCTTGATCGCCTGAAACGAAAAAATCTCATTACCACCGCCCCTTTTGACGCGGACCACCGTTATAAAAAAATCCTACTTACACAAAAAAGTTTAGCTTTACATCAACAGATTGAAGAATCCATCGAGCACCTTACACAACAAATCTTTAACCAAGTTACCCCAGATGACCAGAAATTATTTTCACGCGTGATTTCTGCTATGATTAAGAATCTTTCGTAATAAACTTGAAAGGTCAAGGAAGAATAGACACAAAATTAAGAATTTTGACAATTTTATAATTCAAACTACTCTAAACTGAACCACCCCAATGCAGAATGTATGCATTTAGTATTATAATAAGTCCCAATATATTTAAATATTTCCATGCGAGCTTGTTCCGGATTATCATAACAATCATCCTGAACAAGCCCGCTTTTTAATGTGCGATAAAATGATTCGATTACGGCATTGTCGTAAAAAACCTAAATATATTATTCCAAATAAAATTAAGACCTCCTATCAAACCTAACCCCATTCGTCACATGATTCAATCCATTATATGAATTAATCCTTTATGATACCTATGAATACTTCTCTTACTTCGAATTTGATAACCATTTAGCCCAAGATGAAATTAACAATCTAAAAGAAATGGTTCAATTGCCCATCGACCAATATACTGTGTTAAGATATCGAAAGTTTCTAATGATCCTTCATTTTGAAATGATTCTTTAAAATAGCTCAGATTTTTCCTATCCTTAAAATCACCCACGTAGTTATAACAGGTACGTTGGTTACTCAGCGTTGTATATCCTGAAAAATAGAAAAACAGCGAGAGAAAAACTTCCTCGCTAAATTTTACTTTATGCTATTTACCCCAACACTTGATAAGGAGCCACAAAAAGCTTCCACTGGGCTGGTGCCCCTTTGCCTTCCATTATACTGAAAAAAATCTTTCAAATCATGACACATATATGGTCAGCTAGAAATTTTTCACCTTAAATTATTCACTCAGAGCTTAAAAAAATATATTGCAATCACAATTCTAGCATACCAAGCGTTGTAAGAGTATCTAGCACTTTAATACTCGTAAATAAATTGACTCTAGAATTCATCTGATTAAGATCAACATTAAGGATCTGCTCAATCTTTTCCATCCGGTAGTGTAGAGTATTTACATGAATAAACAAACTTCCTGCTGTTAATTTCCAGCTATTGCAATTATCAAGCATTATTCTCAACGTAGGCAACAATTCAGTTTCATTTTTACGATCATACTCTATTAAACCGCCTAAATTTTTCAAACAATAACTATTTAGCCCCTCTATATCCTGCGATAATATATGGGTAAATACCCCAAGATCAGAAAACTTTTTAGTAAATCCCTTCTGTCCCATAAGTTTAGGCAGCGTTATAGCAAAACGGGCTTCATTATAGCTTTTATGCAAATCTCTTAATTTGTAAGCTTGACCTAAGCCTGTAGAAACGACAATGTTGAATCTTTTATATAAAGCGTTTTTCCATTTTACACCATCAATCAATTTTGGCCACTCGTAATCTATTTCTAAGGTATCTTCCTTATAATTCAACGGAATAATGAACATGAGACATTCATCCCAGCATATAGGGATAATTTCAAAATCTATTCTTTTAAAATATTCAAACGTATAAGAACGAAGCAAGTTTAAATCTATTTTATTATCTACTTCATCCACTTGCACTAGTTTAATAACGTACAATGTATTGATATCTAAATCAAATTCACTCATTTTGATGATACTTTTAATCTTCATGTCATTTATAAACAGATCTTCAATAAATTTTTTTTTAAATTTTTCATTATTATTTCGAACATTATCATTATTGATAAAATAACTTTTTATCGCCAACCGAGCTTCAGCAATAACTTCAATTGCCTGAGCAATTTGATCTTTGGGGAGATTTTTTACAATGATATTTGCGCATGTCGCATTCTGTCCAACCTGATAGAATAAAATTCCATCGGTTTCACAGTAATAGTATCCTTTTTTGTTAATTTTTGGGGGAATTGTAACAAATAAATCATCGCTGGCTAAACTACATTCTTTAGTAGGATAGTGTGTATAGCCAATATTGTCTGCTATGATAATCGGTCTACCGAGTTTCTTTTGCAAATATGCAGCCACAAAAGATAGTCCATTATCTAACATTTTTTCTAATAAGCATACATTTTCCAAAGTTTTTGACATAATAAAACTCTCCTTCGTATTCTGTTTTGTTTATTGCTCTAACTTTAAATTCATTTATCTATTACATTATAATAAATTTTTAGGCTTAATCTATATAATTGTTATTTTTAATTTTTCATTTGAGCTGTAACTTTCTATTACTATATATAGGCATTATTCATGGTATATCAATTAAATCTATTGGTTTTTTAACTAGCATTTTATAGCAAATCATCGTGTAAATCACTAAAGACACCACATACAATATTATTATATACTTTTAACTATACATACAATATATTCATTATCAAATAATTTTTATTTATTGCATTGGCTGGTTAACTAATCTTTTCATCATTATTCATGTATGAACGGTCAAAGGCAATCAAATACATTCGTTAGAATGTGTTAATCTTCTATCTGGTTATCAAAGAATATCACTGTATTTCGCTAATACCTAGGAAAGGAGGACTCGTTATGGAAAAGGAAAATTTTTTAAGTAAATTTACTAAGCTGTCGAAAAGACAACTAGTGATAATATCAGTACTAATTGTCGTATTTACAGGAGTGGCATTTGCCGTTATGGAGAAAATTAGTGATAATCCTGCATTTTGTGCCTCATGCCATAATATGCAATCATACTATGATTCTTATCACGATAGCAATTTATTGGCGCATAAGCATGCCGAAGCTGGTGTATCTTGCCATGATTGTCATGAACCATTGGTCACTCAGCAGGTTGATGAAGGTATTAAGTATGTAACTGGCAATTTTGAAACGCCTCTTGAAAAGAGACAATTCTCTAATGATAATTGTCTTAAATGTCACAATATGAAAGTTGTTAGAACAAAAACCGATTTTGAAGAATCGAACCCACATGAATCACATCAAGGCAAACAAAATTGTTATGAATGTCATAGTATGCATCGCCAGTCATCAGTAATGTGTACAGAACGATGCCACTCATTTAATTGGGCGAAAAATTTACCTGATAACTGGAAAAAAAGTGAATAAAAATTAAAAATGAAGATGAAGCAACAGTTATACAGAAAGTGACATTGTCACTTTCTGTACAGCTGTTGTCCTTTTATCTGCTACTATTTTTATTAAAGTTCCCTAGGAGGATGATTATGAATCAGGGCATTCGAGTAGAATTAACTACAATCAGCAAATGCTACGGCCATCGATGCTTATTTGAAAACATCAGTTTAAGTTTAGAACCTGGTCAATGCCTAACCATAACAGGTCCCAATGGATCAGGAAAATCAACTTTTCTCAAGATTATTTCCGGTTTAGTCCGCCCTACTACAGGCATGATTCGTTTATTTACTGCTGACGGTCAGGAAATTCCTTCTGATGAACGCACTAAACATATTGGTCTAATTTCACCCAAAATATTATTTTATACTATGCTTACAGGATACGAAAACATCGTTTTTATAACCCGTATCGCTGGGATAACCGTTTCTCAAGAAAAAATTATGGCCTATTGTCAAGTAGTAGGATTAGCAGGAAGAGAAAATGATAAGATTTCAACATATTCCACTGGAATGTGTCAACGTCTGAAATTTGCTTTATTACTAGCATTAAAACCACCTATATTATTACTTGATGAACCATTTTCCAATTTAGATACCACAGGCAGGGAAGTTCTTGATACTTTAATTAAGAAAGCATTGAATAATCAAATTACTATCGCCATTGCAACAAATGAAGCCAAGGAGGCCACCTATGCAGGAAAGAAATTTATCTTGGCATAACTCGGTTTGGGGTGTTTTACACAAAGACTTTTTATGTGAATTACGCACCCGCTACGCTTGGAATTCACTCTTAATGTTCGCTCTCACAACACTATCTACCATTAGCATGACCTCTACTGTAGCAGAACTTTCACCACCACTTACAGCGATGCTATTATGGGTGATTATTTTCTTTTGCGCCATGGCTGGCTTGGCAAGATCTTTTGTCCAAGAACAGGAGTCAGGAACATTGTTTACGCTTCGCCAATACGGCAGAGGACAAGCCATATTAGTAGGAAAACTTTTATTTAATGCCCTCTTATTACAATCTGTAACCGTTTTGCTCCTCCCGCTGTTTATTATTCTACTCAACGTAGAAATCCATTTATGGTGGCAATTATTTGCGGTACTGTTTTTAGGAACACTAGGCATTGCTGCAGTGTCAACTCTAACTGCACTAATGGTGTCCTCTACTAACGCAAAAGCATCTTTATTTACAGTAATCACCTTTCCTGTACTATTACCACACTATCTTAATTCAGTTTTAGTCACTGGTCAGATTTTAAATGATACACCACCAGAATGGCTAAATTTTACTTTTTTGTTTGGTTATGATGTAACAATAATTGCTGTAGCATCTCTATTATTTGATTATATATGGTACGATTAGGAGGTAAAATAAATGTGGCAAACTATTAGTAATTACATGACTACCTTTGGATTCATAGGTGTAGTATATGCCGTCTTTTTCATTGTACCACCTGCAGAAGGACTGGGTGAAAAAGTGCGTATCGCATTTTTTCATATTCCTGTCGCTTGGGTTTCCGTACTGGCTTTCATATTATCAGCTTTTTGGGCTCTACGCTATCTACAAACACGCAAGATTGAATACGATTGGCGAAGTGCAGTTGCAGCTAGTTTAGGATTAACCTGTTGCCTATTGGCGACAGTCAGTGGCGCTATTTTCGCAAAAGTAACTTGGGGTACCTACTGGAATTGGGATCCTAGGCAGACTACTATTTTCATACTTTTATTGATTTATGGGGCTAGTTTAGCTTTACGTTCATCTATTGAGGATATTGAACAAAAAGCCAAAATTTCAGCCGTCTATTCCTTATTGTCCATCCTTGTGATGCCATTTTTAGTTTTCATCATTCCCCGTTATTATTTCTCCCTTCATCCCTCTCCCTTAATTAACAGTGCAAGTAAAATCAATATGGATTCAGTCATGCTGCACGTACTCTTTGCAGCGTTGTTGATCTCTACAGCCATATTCTGGCGAATTTTTCATTACTGTCTAGAAAGAATGCAACAGACTAATAATCTTGGGTCAGCGAACAAGGCGGTGAACAAATAAAAACCATGAAAAACCGACATATGATTAGCTTGGCAGTAATTATCTCCTTTGTATTTTTTAGCATTATCACATTTAAAGATGCCCTTACGCCATATGTGAACTTTGCCACAGCCAAAACACTGCCAAAAACTGTCCAAGTCCGAGGAACAATAGCAAAAGATACAATAGCAATCGACCCTAATACCAAAATGCTTACCTTCAAGTTGTTAGATGAATCTGGCGAAGATGCTCTAGTTACGTATGGTGGTACAAAGCCAGAAGGTCTTGAAACAGCTACAAGCATCGTTGCTATTGGCAGGTATCAGCAAAACCACTTCATGACAGAAAAATTGCTAGTGAAGTGTCCATCAAAATATCAAGGGAGTGTGACACCATAATGTTAGGCTACTTGTCCATCTTTCTTGCGTTGGTAACTACAGGAGTCTCCGCTGTTTTTTACACAAAAACTTTTTTAAATAACTCTGATCACCACAAAAAAAATGATTCTTCAAATAGTGAGAAAAAAGGAACCATCTTTTATAAGTTGGCGACTTGTATGATCTTATTGGCTGCTGGTTGGTTATACTATGTTATTCTAAACGATAATTTTCGTTATGAATATGTTGTAAGCTACTCAGCCCGTAATCAAGCCCTTGGCTATAAGATTTCAGCATTTTGGGCTGGACAAGAAGGTTCCCTTTTACTATGGGCTTTATTACATGCCTTTTTCGGTCTTATACTGGCTCGAAAAAAAGCTCCAGTCGCAATGACAACCTATTGTAGTATCCAAATACTCCTGCTTATAATTTTATTGGTTAAAAGCCCATTTAAGGCTCTAGCTTCAGTTCAACCTGACGGCATGGGGCTAAACCCACTTTTGCAGGATCCTTGGATGGTGATCCATCCACCAATTCTTTTCTTAGGCTATGCTGCTTTGGCAATACCATTTGCTTGGGCAGTACACGGGCTCATTACCAATCGTCATAAGGATACTATCACTCAGATATTACCTTGGACGTTATTTGCCTGGTCCTCACTTGGCGCTGGTATATTTATTGGTGGCTTTTGGGCTTATAAAGTATTAGGCTGGGGTGGCTATTGGGCTTGGGACCCTGTAGAAAATTCCTCCCTTGTTCCTTGGTTGATCACTGGGACTTTATTACACATGCTGCTTTTAGCTCGGGTAAACCATGCGGCGACAAAATATGTATATTTAAGTGCTATCACGAACTTTGTCCTCGTTCTATATGGAACTTATTTGACAAGAAGTGGTGTATTAACTAAGTTTTCCACGCACTCTTTTAACGATGAAGGAATTGGTGGTCTGCTAATACTCTTGGTGCTAATTACTGCCATTAGCGGATTAGCCATATTGTATTGGCGTTGGAGTCGCCTACCTATCGGATCACTCTATCCGGCAATTAAGAGTCGGGAATGTTGTCTATTTATCGCATCAATATTGATGGCAACCACCGGCTTAATGATATTTATTGGTATGTCAACGCCAATTATCACAAGTTTTTTCGGCTCCCCAGGTAACGTTTCTATCAAATTTTACAACACCATCACTCTTCCATTAGTAACTGCTATGGTATTGTTACTAGCATGGGTCCCATCACTAACATGGGGTAACCAAACACTTAAAAACTTATGTTGGAAACACTGCTTGCTATTGGCAATAACTTTCACCGTTATGATTTTCACATTTATGTTTGGTATACGAAGCTTTTTTGCCGTGTTGACTGTCGGTGGATCTATAGCAGCAATTGTGACGACAGGATTTGCGATTCGTAGCAAAGTCCTTTCTGTTCAAGCAGGATTGACTCACATTGGCGTATTTATTGCCCTAATTGGTATCATGTTCTCATCTTTGGCTAGTCAATCTACCATCATTAGTTTTGAACCGGAGATACGTCATGAGGCTTTTGGAAAAGGAATAACATTCTTAGGTAAACAAACCGATGTTGATGGGAAAAGTTTTTACCAAAAATTTCAGCTAGAGAATCCAATCGACACCATGATATGCTCCCGTACCAAAGAAAATGAAACAGGTGGTCCTTCTGTTCAAGAGCCAGGTATATACCACGGACTTACAGCTGATATTTACTTAGCCCCATTAATGAAACAACAACCGTATCCAGAACTAAAAGTACATAAAGGTGAGCAAATATCTTGGGATAATCTAAAGATAAAATTCATTCGCTTTTCCATGAATAATAGTAGCAATAGCGAAGATATTAAAGTATCTGCTTTGCTGGAAATAGATACAGACGGTATGTTGCAAGAAATTAAACCGGAACTTATATCACACAACGGACAACTAATCCCTGCCCCACTTATAGCTTTCAACCGCTATGAAATATCCCTTATATCCATCAATATTGTGGAGGGGTTAGCTCTTATCTCTGTACACGATCTCCAACCACCGCCTCCAGAAACAGTAGAGGTTGAAGTAAGTTACAAGCCACTCATCAATTTTCTTTGGTTAGGTACGATTATTATTGTCACCAGTACTGCTTGGTCAGCAATCAAAAGAAAAAACAAACCATATGTTTTTCACAAAAACGAAAGGAGTTAAATGAATGTTGAATTTTAGTATGCCGGAGCTAGGCGTAATATTAGTGATAGCTCTTGTTGTCTTTGGTCCCGGTAAGCTTCCCGAAATTGGCAGCGCTTTGGGCAAAACCATAGGGGAAGTGCGCAAAGGGCTAACCTGCAACGATGATATCAAAGAAGCGCCTATCAATATTCAAGCTAAAAGCGTAGAAAAAGATACTCAGGTACAGCCTAGCATGAAGAAACCTGAATAGACAAAGTATTTCCTAGGCAATAAAATTGCCGCTCATAAATAATGCCCTAAACTTTTGTAATGATTATAAACAAAAGTTCAGGGCATTATTTTTTTAACCTATACAATACAAGACACACTCACATTTCATGAGTGTGCTCCTATTTAAGTATTCAGTTTACACTTGGGTTGCAACATACTTACCAGCTAAGTAACCAAAGGTGAAAGCGCGGCCATGACTAACTCCTTGCACCGTAATTGGATAATCTTGTGCGAAGAAACTTCCAGAAACATTTCCCGCCGCATACAAGCCTTCAATAACGTTTTTTTCTGTGTCTAATACCTGAAGTTTATGATTAATATCTAAACCACCTAAGGTTACCAATAAACATGAGCCTAATTTAGTGGCATAGAATGGTCCCTTCTCTATCGTTGTAAGTGTCACGGGACGTTTGCCAAAATCCAGGTCTTTTCCCAATTTTGCTAATTCATTGTACCTTGCTACTGTCTTCTTAAAGGTTTCAACAGGCACGTCCATCTCACTTGCAAGTTCATCAATGGAGTTTGCTTTTATTATGATACCTTTGTTAATAAGCTTGTCAATTTCTTCTAGATTATGAAGTGGTGCCCGCATAGCCTTGCAGATAATCATACCAAAATTCTGAGCTTCTTCTGGCCATTTAGCATCCCACACTACCCATTTCAAGTCCTTACCAGCCTGTTGCCGATCTGCATTACAAGTATAGGCAAATGGTAAATCTTCATTTGCATAACGTTCGCCTTTAAAATTAACATTTAACCATGGTTGGCGAGTGAGTGGCACAGGTTTATAGCCTGCTGGCAAGCCATCCAGTCCAATATCAAAATACATTGGTGCATGTGGTCCCTCATCTATAGCCGCACCGATCCACATCCCCATCTTATGACCATCACCCGTATTATTTTTACTAGGATACGCGCTTCCATACATAAATTTTGACGATGGAATAAAATGTTCTAACATCTCAGGATCAGCACCATAGTCACCTGTACAAAGAATTACACCTTTTTTGGCGTTAAACCTAATGTATTCATCATCCTCGTTTTTAGCGATAACACCAGTAACTCTGCCTTTATCAGGTCTCATAAGTTGCTCCGCCGGAATCCTATATTGAACATCAATTCCAAGTTTTTTACACGTACTAACCAAGACATATCTCAAAGCCATCTGTGACGGAAAATCAAGTTTTGGTTTTGAAGCGCTAGCCTCCGCGTTGGGATTAAACCAGCCAGGCTGCGTTGTGAAATATTTAAAGCCAGCTTGATTAAGAGTCTGGTGATCCAAAGGAGTTGGCTCCGAGGAGATTCCAGCGGCAGTTGCCAAATCTACCAGCCAGTCAAACGCAGCACCACTGTTGTCAGCCCACAGGGATACCACCCGTTGATCAGCCTTATAACCACTCCATCGCATTAACTCGGCAATAACTTCATCTCTATCAACTTTGTTACCAATAGACTGTTGCATTTTACTATCAACAGCACCGTACTCCATCCCACGGAAATTCGCATTAGGACCTTTTTCAAGGACTACTACTTTAGCCCCAGCTTGAGCCGCTGATATAGCCGCACACAATCCCGCCATTCCTGCACCAACCACGACCACATCTGCCGTTGACGTTTCCTTAATATCCTTATCTGCAATTGCTGGCGGTGCCACCTTAAAGCTTCGTCTCTCGTCAACAACCTTTTTAGAAGTATTGGTAGAAACTTTGCCCTTTCCACAACCGGCTAACAGCCCCCCTGCGACAACCCCTATAACAGCAGCAGCACTTCCTTTAAAAAAAGTTCTCCGCGACATCCCTTTGTTTAATTTATTATCAGAATTCATAGCTAGTATCCTCCCTTTAGTGTATGTATTTTCTCAAAAAATCGAATTGTTATAACAATAAGGACTCTTCCTATTAATATTTTTCCACTATTCAGAATAAGCTTCCCAAAATTATTTTCCATTAAAATAATTTATAATAAGTCCTCTCTTTATTTATTATTTCATGCTATGACAATTAAATCTATTGGTAGTTTAACTAACATTATATGCTACATTATTGTATAAATGACCAAATGTAGCTATATTAAACATAATACCGATCTTATGAATGCAAAAAGCCAAGGATCTGGGCTTCTATGGAGATGGTATAATAATCTGGACACAAAGTTAAGAGCGAGAGGTGGATCAGATTATGAAAAGGTCAGTATATGACAAGCAGTTTAAAATGGCAGCCGTCAAAATGACAAAGTACGGATAAATCTATTCTTGAGGTTGCTAGAGAATTAGGCATCAGTGGCAATAGTCCGCGCCGTTGGATAAATGAATATGATGAGTATGGTGAAAGTGCATTTCCTGGTCATGAAAATGCACTTTTTAATTCTACATATGAAATAAAAATACTACAAAAACAAGTGGCTGAACTAAAAATGGAGAATGAACTATTAAAAAAATTTCAGGCCTTCTTGAAGCAAAAGAAAGTGTAAGATTTCAATTTTTAAAAGAAAGCTGTAAAAAGTACAATATTAAGAAGGCCTGTACAATACTTAATATTTCACGTTTGGGATACTATGCATATATAACACGCAGAAAAAACAATCGTGCCATAGAAAACGAAGCGCTTACCGAAATAATTACAGAAATATTTAAATATATTGAGGCTTATTATAATACTTAACGCATACATTCTGCATTGGATTGGCTTAGCCCAGAGCAATTTGAATTACAAAATTGTCAAAAGCATTAACTTTGTGTCTATTTTTTCTTGACCTTTCCAAAAGATAATAAGTTAAGATTATGTACAGTACGAATGCATAATAAAAGAATGAAAAGCCTTTACAAGCTGAATCTCTCACGGATTAAAGAAGCAGTAGTCATGGATTGGAATGCTCCACTAGAATTAGACGAGTTCGTAAAGAGTAAGCGTATGCCACTACCAATAGAACTAGAAATATCTAACGAGCGAAATGGCTTTGAGCGAATTTTTACTCAGCTATCCAATTTTGAACGAATTTCTGAATACAACGAAATTACAAAAAAATGTTTTATGAAAATTTTCTACTACGAGGTAGATGAAATGGAATTGCTGATAACCCTTCTTTCATTTGGACCGATTATACAAATCATTGGTCCAGAAAAATTTAAAAACCAAATTACTGAACGAATCATGAAACAAAAGGATTTATTCAAAAAATAAAGCCTTAAAAACAAAAAAGACTTCTAGCAAAATTGCTAGAAGTCTTGAATTTTTTATGGTGCGCCTGGTAGGAATCGAACCTACGCCCCTGGCTCCGGAGGCCAGTGCTCTATCCACTGGGCTACAGGCGCTTAAATTAGCTACGAAAGATATTATACCATAACCAAGTGTCCATGTCTAGTAAAGGCTCGTCCACTTAGCTATAAGAAAGCCTCTTTAGATAAACCAATCATCTAAAGAGGCTTATGAGATACTTTATTTTCCTGCTATCGGTGTTTGGCAAGTCGGACAAGTTTTCCAGTCTCTTTGCAATTCCATCCCACATTTATTGCAAGCTGGTTTTAAGGTGAAACCACAATAAGGACAAAGCTTATAGTCTTCTTGTACCTTGCGCCCACACATCGGACAATCCACCGTAACGTCAACAAATTCCGCATCTACTTCAATGGTAACTTCATCTAACTTACGATTTGATCTCATGACTGGCTTACGACCAAAAATCAGATATGCAGGAAAAAATATTGGCACCATGGCGATATTACCAACTGCCCATAACAAAGCTGCTAGCATACTATGTCCATATTTTTTTGCATCATTATATACCCAAATCGCAACCAAAGAACCAATGATATGAAGAATCGAACCCATAAAACCCTCCTAAAGGTAAAACCTTGCTATACTTTCATCAAGTATAGCATAAATTTAACGATTAGAAAACTCTAGCTTATCGTTTTCAACGCTGATTTCATCTAACGTTTTCCCCTTTGTCTCTGGGCCCAAAATGGCAACAATGACCGCTACACCTAGCATAACCCCTGTAAACATCAAGAAAATATCTTGGAAGCCTTGCTTAGAGCCAAGCATGATTCCCACAATGGTCGGCGCTAAAATACCGCCGATGCGACCAATGGCCGCTGCCCATCCTGATCCTAGCGCCCGCACACGCGTTGGATACATTTCCGGTGTATACGTATACACTACACCCCAAGCGCCTAAATTGAAAAACGACATCAAGCTTCCCCAAGTTAATACAGCAGCCGTTGATCCACCTTGTCCAAAGAAATAAGCACAAATTGCACAAGCGCTCAAAAAGCTAACCAGTGTTGCTTTTCTACCAATACGATCTACTAAGTATGCCGCAGCAAAGTATCCCGGCAGTTGCGCTAGTGTCATGATGATCACATATTCAAACGTTTTAATTTCAGTAAAACCTTGCGTTACCATAAGCGATGGCAGCCACGTAAAGATTCCATAGTAAGAATATACGATGCCAAACCATAGACACCACAACATAATGGTTCGTTTTAAGTATGCAGACGTTAATATTTCACTAAAAGCCACTTTCATTTTAGCTACATTTTCTACTTTTGTTTCACCAGTAAATGGAGCAGAAGTAATACCAGCCGATTCTTCCATTAATAAAACTATTTTTTCCGCTTCTTTCGATTCACCTTTATCTAATAAATAACGTACCGATTCAGGAACAGTTTTCCAAATATAAAACACATATAACGCTGGTAGTGCACCAATGATAAAAGCAACATGCCAGCCAAATTTCGGAATCACCAAATAAGAAATAAGTGCTGCAACTAACCAACCAACGCCCCAAAAACTTTCGAGCAATACGATAAATTTACCACGAACATTCGGTGGTGAAAACTCAGTAACCAAAGTGACAGCCACCGGCAATTGTCCACCTAGCCCAAATCCCACTAAAAATCGAAATGCGAGTAATGCTTCAAAATTCCAAGCAATACTACAAAGCCCTGTTGCTACACTATAGATCACCAAAGTAGCCGCAAACATTTTCTTGCGTCCGAAACGATCGGCAAATTCCCCTGCCATAACTGCACCAATTGCCATGCCAACCAAGCCAATACTGCCGATATACCCCATTTGCGCTGTAGTCAGTCCCCATGCCTTTGCTAGGGTTGGTAAAACAAAAGCAATGATTCCCGTATCCATAGCATCAAACATCCAGCCTAGTCCCGTAATAAATAATAAACGGTAATGAAAAGAACAAACGGGAATCTTTTCTAAACGATTAATTATATCCATATTTACACCTGTCTTTACATCAGTTTTGTCACTTCTTTATTATACCTACATCACATTATGTTGACAAGTTAAAAAATAAAGCTGATACAAAATGTACCAGCTTTATTTTCTCCTGACTAGTTATCGTAATATACCATTTTCTTTTAATTCTCTTTCGATTTCCTGTAAAATTTCTTCACTCGGAACTTCGATTGTATGTAAATGCAAACCACCCGTAACCACCGACAAAGGGCCCGCACCCGAACGTTCGAGTCCAGCTAAAAAACTATTGATGTCTCTTCTTGATGAAATCATCAAATCAGCTCGAATCTCACCATATAAAGGATGCTCAACGATGACATCACGAATTTTCCCACCATTATCAACGATAATTTCCAATTCTTTCGCCACACCTTGTTTATCATGAGAGCAAGCAATAGTCGCAATGAGCGCTTCACTATCTGTATCTATCTGACTGGGAATTATGTAACCCTGTGGCGTAGCATACACCTTAGTTCCCATCGCTCTTAAAATGCCAATATCGCCAACAATTACTTGCCGACTCACACCCAATTCATTGGCTAAAACTGTCCCCGTCATCGGTTTTGTGCTTTCTGCAAGTTTCTTTCGTAAAATTTCACGACGCTCATTCGTATTCATGTTTCTATAGCCCTCCACTATGCAGATTATTTTTTACTTCTGGTAATTTTATTTGTAAAGTCGTCCCTACACCCAAACAACTATCAATATTTATTTTACCATCATGTTGTCTAATAATTTCAAAACTAACCAATAATCCAAGCCCAGTACCATTTTCTTTTGTCGTATAAAAAGGAGTTCCTAAATTCTCAAGATCATTTGGGCTAATTCCGCTACCATTATCTTGGATCGTAAGCACAATATTTCCTTTATGTTTACAACAACCAATACTTACTTTACCATCTTCTCCCGTTGCCTCAATCGCATTGCGAATTAAATTAATCAATACTTGTTTCAATTGATTGCTATTTCCTTGTATCAAAAATGGTTCAAGACTCACATCTACTGTTGACATCGTTAACTCAACAGACTTTTCCATAGCCTGTTGTTCAAAGAGAACGACAACTTTGCGAATAAGCTCTTGTAGATTGACTGTTTTATACTCAACTTTATCCATAGGTTTTGATAACATACAAAATTGACTCGTTAGACATTCAATACGTTCTATTTCATCTTGCATAATCGTTAAATACTCAGTTTTTGCATGCTCACGACCTTTTTTGATCATCAATTGCACAAAGCCTTTTAACGAAGCTAACGGATTTTTTATTTCATGCGCAATTCCCGCTGCAACTTGTGTTGCCGTAGTTAACGACTCTATCCGTATCATCGCGTACGCTTTTTGATGTTGCCGCTCCTTATGGATTAACCAAATCATTAAACTGATGATAATTGCACACAAAAATAATAATAACAACGGCACGAGTAATGCACAAGCAATACTTTTATAAAAAAAAGTTGTTGGAATAACCACATCAATACACCACGAGGAATATTCCAAATTTTGATATAAATCAATGAATTTTGACTCTAAAAATAAAGATTTTTCAATATCATCGCCATTTCCCACTTCAAATCGCGCAGTTCTTTCTTTCGCAAGACAACTACTTTCACTATCTAGAACGAATGAATAATCATTGTTCCCATTATATAAAGCAGGCAATAAAGCATTGATTTTTTTTATATCCATTTTGGCAATTAATACCCCTGTAACATGCGCTTGCATATCGAATATAGGAACATTCACAATCATATAAGAACGCCCACTGGTATCATCGAAAAAAATATCCGATACATATTCATGTCCACGCAGAGCCTGCTCGAAGCCGACAGAATCTTCTATTTTTTCTGCACTACTATCACTTAAAACTGCATTGACAAGCAAATTTCCCTCACGATCAAAAACACTGGCATTAAAAAAGCCCAATTTAAACGTTTCGTGTAATTTAAGCTCAACTTCCCCTGAATCCATATTCTTCAAATCAATGCTTCTAGATAACAATTTTAACTCTACTAAATTATCGTTAAAATAGTTGTTCACCCAATTAGCCGCACTATGTATTTCCGCACATCTATTTCCCATAAATTGCTGAAAGGCCATATCAAATAATATTTTTACGATTCCTAGTACCAAGAAGAGAACACTGCATAGTATCATACCTCTTACTAAAATAAGCTTTGACTTAGAGATATGCATATACTCACATCCTTACAAAATGTTAACGATTGCTCTATAATTTTCCACATTACCTTTTATTATAATAAAAAGCAAACTAAATTTGTGAAAAAGAACCAAGTATAAAATATACAATAATTTTATTTGACAAAATAAAACAATAAAGCGAGCACTTGGTCTTGCCAAATACTCGCTTCTATATTTTTTAATTATCAAATTTTAATGGTGGGCGATGACAGGATCGAACTGCCGACATCCTGCTTGTAAGGCAGGCGCTCTCCCAGCTGAGCTAATCGCCCCCAAAGGGAAAAATGAAGTTCCGCACTATCGCTTGGAACAAAGTAATTCACACAAAATCAATTTTGATTCTGGTTCTCTGCTTTTTTTTGGTGACCCGTACGAGATTCGAACTCGTGAAGCCGCCGTGAAAGGGCGGTGTCTTAACCGCTTGACCAACGGGCCACTTGGCTCCTTGAGTAGGACTCGAACCTACGACCGATCGGTTAACAGCCGATTGCTCTACCAACTGAGCTATCAAGGAAGGAACATTTATTATTATATGGCATGTAAAATAAAAAAGCAAGCATTTTTTTATTAATTAATTTATTTTTTGCAGGTTTTATGATTTTTTTTCCGAACTTTACCTAATAATAGCATTATAAGCTAAAAATATAGAAATAAAGGAGTCTTTTTTCATGGATTCAAGAATAACAACGCTTGCAAAAAATTTAATTCATTATTCTACTAATTTACAAAAAGGCGAAAAAATACTAATCGAAGTATTTGATGATGCGCACCCACTTGCCAAAGCCTTAGTAAAAGAAGTATATAACGTTGGCGCACTTCCTTTTTTAACAATCAAAAGTAACGAGCTACAACGTGCCTTAATCAGTGGCGCGAGTGAAGATCAACTCAATATCATTGCTGCATATGAAGCGAATCGCATGAAGCAAATGGATGCTTATTTAGGGATTCGTGCGAGTGCAAACGTCAGTGAATTATCTGATGTACCAGGTGAAAAGATGAAACTGTATCAGCAGCACTGGCAAAAGCCTGTACATAGTGATATCCGTGTACCTGATACAAAATGGTGTGTTATGCGTTACCCTAACGGTTCTATGGCGCAGCTGGCGAATATGAGTACCGAAGCATTTGAAGATTTCTACTTCAATGTTTGTAACTTAGACTACGCAAAAATGGATACAGCGATGACACCGCTTGTCGAATTAATGAATCGCACGGATAAAGTGCATATTATCGGACCTAGCACGGATCTTAGCTTTTCCATTAAAGATATTCCAGCAGTCAAATGTTCTGGCCTGCGCAATATCCCAGATGGCGAAGTTTATACTGCCCCAGTTAAAAATAGCATTTACGGTAAGTTATCTTACAATACGCCAGCTGTATATCAAGGTGTTACGTATGAAAACATCAGCTTAACATTTGAAGCTGGTAAAATTATTGATGCAACAGCAAATTATACAGAAAAAATTAACGAAGTCTTCGATACCGATGCCGGTGCACGCTACGTTGGTGAATTTGCGCTTGGCGTAAATCCATATATCACGACGCCAATGAAAGACACCTTATTCGATGAAAAGATTCAAGGCAGTTTCCATTTCACCCCTGGCATGGCTTATAAAGAAGCCAACAACGGTAATTCTTCGGCAATTCATTGGGATTTAGTCTGCATCCAAACACCAGAATACGGCGGCGGTGAAATTTACTTTGATGATGTCTTAATCAGAAAAGATGGTCGCTTCGTTCTTGACGAATTACAGGGTTTAAATCCAGAAAACTTAAAATAAATGAGAAAAAAGCCACGAAATACAGTGATTGTACTTCGTGGCTTTTATGTTTCACTTATTTGATTAATTCTTTTAGGAAATTAGGCAAAGCAAAGCATGCTGTTTGCAATGCTTCATTATAATAACGAGTCTTTAACTTTTGCCGATTGGTTAAATCAGCATTTGCTGGTTTATATTTTTTTGAACCAATTGTAAAGCAATGCATACCCCCTGGATAAATTGGAATATGCGCTAAATACATATCATGAATTGGAAAGATAGATTTTACATCTTTCGTGATTTTTTTAATCAACTCTTGATGATAAAATGGTGATTCTGTTTGCTGTACAAACAATCCATCTTCTTTTAATGCTTTATGTACATTTTTATAAAATTCACGCGTAAATAAACCTTCGCCTGGGCCAATTGGATCTGAACAGTCAACGATGATTACATCGTATTTATTTTCTGCCGCTGCCATATGGGCAATCCCGTCACCAATTCTAAGTTCAAGTTTTGGATGATTTTCAATCATTGCTACACTGATTTCTGGCAAGTATTTTTTGGATACCTCTACAACCATACCATCAATTTCAACCATTTCTACCTTTTCTACGCTGTCATGACGAACAACTTCACGAACAACACCGCCGTCACCACCACCAATAACAAGTACGCGTTTAGGATTTGGGTGAATGTAAAGTGGCACATGAGAGATCATTTCATGATATACGAATTCTTCCGCAATACTTGTTTGAAAAACTCCGTCTAGTACCAACATTCTGCCAAATTGATAGGAATCTACAACTGCAACATCTTGAAACTCAGATTGCCCAGCAAACAAAGTTTCTCTTACACGAGCTGTTAAGCCTAAATGTTCAGTTTGATTTTCGGTGCACCATAATTGCATAATTTATACCTCCAGATATGAAATCAACTCATAGCAACCTACAATTTGCTACAATAATACTAATTACTGTACTTCATTCTCGCCTATAAGTCAACAAATTCATTAATTTCCGCCCCAGCTTTTGCCATCGGTTTGACAAATTCTCTTTCGATATTCATCACAATAACCTGTGGCTTATCGCTTGCCATTGCCTCATCAAACGCTTCTTTAAACTCTGCTGGCGTATTTACGGATACGCCATGGATACCAAAGCTTTTCGCATACATAGCAAAATCCATTCCCATTGGTAACTCACAAGCAATATAGCGTTCTTTATAAAATACTTTTTGCAACTGCTGAATCATGCCTAAAGCATTATTATTGACTATAATCGAAATAATTGGAAGTCCAAGTGTTGCAATTGTATAATACTCATTTCCAGTCATTTTAATACCACCATCGCCAACAATATGGATTAGCCTTCTGCCACTATCACTAACGGCAATTTGCGCACCCATTGCCGCGGGAAGACCAAACCCCATCGTACCAAGACCACCTGAGGTAATCCAAGTACGTGGCTTGGTCATTTGTAAATTTTGTGCCGCCCACATTTGATGTTGACCAACATCGGTAACAACTGCAATATCTTTCTCCTTCGTTACCTCAGCGACATAGTGCATTGCCCAAGGTGCATTTAAATGACTTTCATCATAGGTTAGCTTATACGTTTCTTTCCACTCATCTATCATACTCCACCACGCGGTAAGATCGCCCGTCGTCGTAGAATTCATTAACATCGTTAATATTGTCTTCATTTCACCGGCAAGCCCAATGCTGCTGATGACATTTTTATCAATTTCGGCTGGATCGATATCAATATGAATGACTCTTTTATCTTTTGAATATTTATCACGATTTCCTGTTAACCGATCGCCAAAACGGCTTCCTATCGCAACGACAACATCCGCTTCGAAAACAGCGTTATTGGCCGTTTTGAGTCCATGCATACCGGTCATTCCCAGAGATTGTTCATGCGTACGAGGAAATCCACCAATCCCCATCAAGGTACTAACGACAGGCAAATGGCATTTTTCTGCAAAAGCAATTAATTCCTCACTCGCACTGGCTGAAATAACACCACCCCCTGCGACAATGACTGGTTTTTCAGCATGCCCAATGACCTCTGCTGCTTCTGCAATCAAGCTATCTATTTCCTCTCCAGCAAATTTCCATTCAGGTGTTAACACAGTTGGTACAACTTCGAAATTAACTACTTCATTAAATATATCACGTGGTATATCAACTAGTACTGGTCCAGGCCGACCTGAACTCGCTACCTTAAATGCAAGTCGCATCGTTTGGCAGAGCTTACTCGCATCTTTGATCTGGAAATTATGCTTTGTGATTGGCATTGTTACGCCCATAATATCAATTTCTTGAAAGGCATCACGTCCAAGAAGCGTCGTTTCTACTTGCCCAGTAATCGCTACTACTGGTACTGAATCCATGAATGCTGTAGCCAACCCCGTTACAAGGTTAGTTGCGCCAGGGCCCGAAGTTGCAATACAAACCCCCACTTTTCCACTGGCCCGCGCATATCCATCTGCGGCATGCGCGGCACCTTGTTCGTGGAAGGTAAGCACTTGTTTTATTCTAGTTTCATCATATAAAGCATTGTAAAGGGGTAATATCATTCCGCCAGGATAGCCAAAGACGGTATCAACACCTTGTTCTACTAAACATTCTACTACGGCCTTCGCACCTGTGATTTTCATGATAATTCCCTCCATTTGATAAATTTTTCTTAGATACGTTCAGCAATAGCCTCTGCCATTTGTGTTGTTGTTACCTTCTTAAAACCATCTCGATATAAATCGGCTGTTCGATAGCCATCTTGCAGTGTTTTTTCTACCGCTGTTTCAATGCTGAGTGCTGCCTCTTCTTCATTTAAGGAATAACGAAGGAGCATTGCCGCTGACAAAATCGTACCAATCGGATTTGCGATACCAAGACCTGTGATATCCGGTGCGGAGCCATGGATTGGTTCATATAAACTAGTACATTCACCAATACTAGCCGATGGCATCATCCCAATAGACCCACCGAGTACTGCTGCTTCATCACTTAGGATATCACCAAATAGATTGCCTGTCACGATTACATCAAAATTTTTCGGCTTAATCGCAAGCTGCATTGCACAGTTATCAACATACATGTTAGAAAGTTCTACATTTGCATAGTCTTTGGCAACTGCTGCCGCGGTCCTCCGCCATAATCTAGAGGTTGCTAACACATTCGCTTTATCTACAGATACCACTTTGCCACTGCGTTTTTTTGCTGTTTCACAAGCAAGACGAACAATACGATCAACTTCTGGTACACTATAGTTTTCTAAATCCCAGGCACGTTCTACGCCGTCAACGACTTCTGATTCACATTTTTCGCCGAAATAAATCCCGCCAATCAATTCACGAACGATGACGATATCGATCCCACTCACCAATTCTGTTTTTAGCGGCGAATATTCAGCTAAAGAAGCTGGCACTTTTACTGGACGTAAATTTGCATATAGGCCAAGTTCTTTTCTTAGACCCAAAATCGCTTTTTCTGGACGAAGCGCAGGATCAACATTATCCCATTTATCGCCGCCTACAGCACCAAATAGTACTCCATCAGAATTTTTCGCCGCTTCGATTGTACTTTTTGGCAATGGTGTTCCATATAAATCGTAGGCAGTCCCACCTGCATGATGTTTTTCAAAGGCAAGTTCTAAATTATGCTTTTGGGCAACTTTTTTTAGGATAACAACTGCCGCATTTGTGATTTCTTCACCAATCCCGTCACCAGGGATAACAACAATTTTTTTAGCCATATTATTTGGACTCCTTCACATAGTTCACTAAACCACCAGCTTTAGCGATGTCTTGAATAAAACCAGGCAATGGTTGTGCTTTAAATACATCACCAGTCGTTAAATTCTCAACAGTACCGGCATTTACATCAATACGAAGCTTATGCCCGGCTTCGATTTTTTCTACAGCATCACCGATTTCTAAGAGTGGTAAACCGATGTTAATCCCATTACGATAAAAAATACGTGCGAAGTTTGCAGCTACGATTACTGGTACGCCAGATGCCTTAATTGCAATTGGCGCATGTTCCCTTGAAGAACCACAGCCAAAGTTTTTTCCGCCTACCATAATATCGCCTTCTACTACATTTTGCGCAAAAGTTTCATCAATATCTACCATACAATGCGATGCCAGTTCTTTTGGATCAAATGAATTCAAATAACGAGCTGGAATAATTACATCCGTATCAATATTATCACCATAACGCCAAACTTTTCCTTCTAATATCATAATTATTTTACCTCCTCTGGAACTGCAATTTTGCCCATAATTGCGCTGGCAGCAGCAACATGCGGGCCTGCTAAATACACTTCACTATCCACATGTCCCATACGACCTCTAAAGTTACGATTAGTTGTCGATACACAGCGTTCGCCTGCTGTTAAGATCCCCATATGTCCACCCATACACGGACCACAAGTCGGTGTACTTACTGCCGCGCCGGAATTGATAAAGGTTTCAATGTAGCCAGCATTCATTGCTTCAAGATACACTTGTTGACTACCTGGCACAATGATACATCTCACATCTTTATGCACTTGATGACCTGCTAGAATTTCTGCTGCATACTGTAAATCTTCTAAACGACCATTGGTACAAGAACCAATAACCACTTGATCGATTTTGATTTCGCCAATATCACAAACACGTTTTACATTACCAGGCAAATGCGGGAATGCTACCACTGGTTTCAGTTCAGAAAGATTGATTACGACCTCTCTAGCGTAGCTTGCATCCGCATCTGGTGTTACAATTTCATATTCTTTGGTTACACGACCTTCAATATATTCCATGGTTTTTTTATCGACAGGGAAAATACCATTTTTACCACCAGCTTCAATTGCCATGTTCGCAATGGTAAAGCGATCTGTCATCGATAAAGAAGCAAGACCTTCACCAGCAAATTCAAGGGCTTGATATCTCGCACCATCCACGCCAATCATCCCGATCAATGTTAAAATCACATCTTTCCCATTGATGCCTGCAGGACGCGTACCAGTTAATGTTACTTTGATTGTTTCAGGGACTTTAAACCAGCATTCCCCTGTTGCGAGCGCTACGCCAAGATCTGTTGTCCCAACGCCAGTAGCAAAACCGCCAAGTGCGCCATACGTACAAGTGTGGGAATCTGCGCCAATCGTTAACAAACCAGGTGCAACTAAGCCTTTTTCTGGCAAAATGACATGTTCGATGCCCATGCGGCCTACTTCAAAATAATTTACGATATCATATTGTTTTGCAAAGTCACGCACCGCTTTCGTCATGGCCGCAGTTTTGATATCTTTATTCGGTGTAAAATGGTCAGGTACCAAGGCAATCTTGGTACGATCAAATACTGGTTTACCGATTTTTTCAAATTCTTTAATCGCTGGCGGTGCTGTAATATCATTGGCAAGCACCATATCAAGTTTGCAGTTAATCAACTGTCCTGGCACTACGGATTCTAATCCAGCATGTTTTGCCAAGATTTTTTCTGTCATATTCATTCCCATAAAAAAGCCTCCTTAATTCTTTGCCTCTATAGTTACCCTATTACCAGATATAATTTTATTTAATGCATTGACGTATGCTTTTGCCGATGCTTCAATCACATCTGTACTAAGTCCACGACCACTATACGTAAGATTGTTTTCCTCGACCCAGACGGATGCTTCCCCTAGCGCATCTTGACCAGAAGTCACAGCCTTCAGCTGGTAATCTTTTAAGGTAATTTCACGGTCAACCGCTTTTTTGATGGCCTTAAAGACCGCATCGACTGGACCATCACCACAACTTGCTTCTTCTAGCAATTGATTTTTATTGTCCATCAACTGCACAGAAGCTGTTGCAATCGTTTGGTTACCACTTAAAACATTATGACAAATCAACCGATAATGCTCGATGATTTCATTTTTCTTTGAATTGATCAGCGCTTCAAGATCCCGATCAAACACAAATTTCTTCCGATTTGCCAGCTCTCTAAATTGTACAAATAGCTGATTGACTGTATTGCTCGAAAGCTCATAGCCAAGCTGTGCGACTCTTTCTTCAAAAGCCTCCCGACTAGATTGTCTACCCAGCACCTCTGAATTGCGACTGATGCCGAGCTTCGCTGGATCCATAATTTCAAAGGTTGGCGCATAATTTACCACACTATTTTGATGCATACTTGCACCATGACTAAATACATTATCACCAACAATTGGTTTATTAACTGGCACGACAATACCAGTTAATGTACTGACTAACCTTGAAGTACGATAGATTTGTCTTAACTCAACATTCGATTTATATTTATAATAATCATTGCGCGTCTCTAATGCCATAACAATCGATTCTAAACTGGCATTACCCGCCCGTTCACCCAAACCATTCACCGTACATTCCACTTGCATAGCACCGTTTGCGATTCCAGCTAACGAATTGGCAACTGCCATATTTAAATCATCATGACAATGTACGCTAATAATGGCATTTTCAATATTTGTAACATGTTCCTTTATATAGTTGACCAGTGCTCCAAACTCTAGCGGTGTTGCATAGCCAACGGTATCACAAATATTAATCGTCGTTGCCCCTGCTGCTATCGCTGAGCTATACACTTGGCACAAAAAATCCCAATCAGACCTTACCGCATCTTCTGCCGAAAATTGTACATCAGCAAAAAATTGTTTCGCGTAACGAACCGCTTCTTGCGAATGCGCCAATACTTGCGCTCTTGTCATTTTAAGTTTATGCTCTAATTGAATATCACTGGTTGCCATAAAGGTATGCAACCGAGGATTTTCAGCATATTCTAGTGCCTCTTTTGCCAAATCAATATCTTTTTGATTTGCCCTGGTAAGTGCAGAAACCGTCACACCTTTTACAGTCCCAGCAATGGCACACACAGCTTTAAAATCAGCAGGTGAAGCAACAGGAAAACCAGCTTCAATAACATCTACATTCATTTTCACTAACGCTTGAGCAATTTCAACTTTTTCTTTCGTTTCTAAACAAGCGCCTAAAGTCTGTTCGCCATCCCGTAAAGTCGTATCAAAAATTTTAATTTTGCCGCTTTCCATACGCATCCGCCTTTCATTTTCCCTGACTGCCAAAAAGCGCATCAGTAACAAATACTGTGACAATCTAGCA
>Ga0316600_10000114_pt1 | contig 53015 bp, 24 predicted proteins | sample OWC_soil_day5_CT_FD_207652 | JGI IMG/M metagenome (GOLD analysis project Ga0316600, IMG submission 207652) | Wetland soil microbial communities from Old Woman Creek delta, Ohio, United States - OWC_soil_day5_CT | ecosystem: Environmental > Terrestrial > Soil > Wetlands | place: USA: Ohio... | reverse complement strand
TTAATTCAGCTTCGATTTCACCTAATTCAATCCGAAAGCCCCGAATCTTGACTTGATAATCGATTCTACCTAAAAATTCAATATTGCCGTCAGGTAACCATCTAGCAAGGTCACCTGACCGATACATTCGCTTGCCAGGTACGAATGGATTTGCTACAAACTTCTCAGCTGTCAATTCCGGTCTGTTTAAATATCCTTTTGCTAAACCATCGCCGTATATGCAAAGTTCTCCAGCTATACCAACAGGCTGCAAATTATTGTTTTTGTCCACGATATAAATTTGTGTATTATCAATAGGGCAACCAATGGAAGGCAAAATATCTTTGGACTCAGCCGAGCTGACAGAACCACAAGTTGTAACGACCGTATTCTCTGTTGGCCCGTAATGATTAACTAAGGTAAATGGATGCTCTTTTGAAGGTCTGCGGTGCAACTTGTCACCACCTGTTAATAATGCTCTAAGCCGGAATTTCCCGGGCCACTCCTCAGCAAGTAATGCTTCGGCCATAGGCGTTGGCATAAAGCTTATCGTAATCAAATTATCCTTAAGCCACTGAATTAACCCTGTTGTCGATGCTCTGGTTTCATTACTAGGTATGCATAACTGTGCTCCAGCGGTCAAATAGGGCCAGATCTCCAAAACCGAAGCGTCAAAAGCCTGCCCTGCCAATTGAGATGCTCTGTCCATATAAGTAATGTTATATACACGCTGGTGCCAAGCTACAAGATTCACAAGACTAGCATGCTCAATTTCAACCCCTTTGGGTTTACCAGACGAACCTGAGGTATAAATCACATACGCTAAATCCCGTGCATTATGCTCAATGAATAAATTAGAGTTATCTCCGTAATACAATTTGGGGTCATCCAAACTAAGTATTTCTTTATCGGAATATTCTTGACTAATTAAGTGCTGCTGTGTTAATAATATCTCTGCCCCACTATCTGCTAGCATATAACTGATTCTATCCTCAGGATACTCTGGATCGATAGGCAGATAAGCCCCTCCAGCCTTCAAGATTGCCATAATTCCAATAATCATTTCCGGCGAGCGTTCCGCCATGATGCCTACAATATCATCTCTTTTTACACCCTTTTTACAGAGCACTCTTGCCAATTGGTTAGCTTTATTGTTCAATACTTTATAGGTAAGTTTTTTTTCTTCAAATTTGACAGCGATAGAATCTGGATTTTTTTCGACTTGTTCTTCAAATAACTCATTAATCCTTTTATATTTGGGATATTCCACTTGCGTATTGTTGAAAGATAAAAGCTCTTGTCTTTCTTTTTCTGTGAGTATGTCTATATCTTTTACCAAAATATTAGGATTTTTAATTATGCTATTGATAACCGCTTGAAAGTGTCCTTGTATTCTCTTTATAAAAATTTGATCATATACCAATGCATTATAATTAAACTTAACAGTTAATTCTTTTCCAAGAATGACGATCATGTTAAAGTTATAATTTGTCTGTTCATAGGCCTCACTATCGCCTACAGCAAAGCCAATTTCATTAGCCCCCAAACCTTCTTCAATAGGATAGTTTTCAAAAACGACGATGTGATCAACTAAGCTACTTTTCAATCCTGTATTTGACTGTATTTCGGCCAAAGGACAATAGCTGTACCGTTCAGACTCTACTGCAAATTGCTGTACCTTATCTACTAATTCCGTAAAGGATTCATCCCCACCGCATTTTATCCTAACAGGCAGAGTATTGATGAATAATCCGACCATGTTCTCAATACCCTTTATCTCGTGTGGTCTACCTGATACAACTGCACCGAATACAACATCCTCAGTATTGTTATATCTCTGCAATAGAATTCCCCATGCCGATTGAACAATGGTACTTAGGGTTACATTATTTTTCTTTACTATATTTTCTAAACCTATTCTTGTATTTTCATTTATCTGAAAAACCACTTCTGCTAATTCATATTTCCCGTCCATTACTATGTCCCGATTCTGAGGAAGCCCTACGAGTTCTTCATACTCTTTTAGATACCTTTCCCAGTACAATGCAGCCTCTTCCCTGCTCTGCTTGGTAAGCCATTTAATGTAATCACTATAGGGATATACTGGTCCCAAATTCGGCTGTCTATTTTCTTTTAAAGAGTGATAAATCGCCAAAAATTCCTTACGGATTATTCCCATGCACCATCCATCCATAATGATATGATGAAAACTCCATACCAACTTGTATGATTCATTTCCCGTTCTAACAACACTAATCCGCATAGGGAGGTCTTTTCTTAAATCAAATCCCTTTTGCCTGTCGTCCATTTTAAATTTTTCAATAAATGCTTTCTTTTCCAGATCTGACAAATTGGTGATATCCTCAAAATGAATATGCCCCTTACGTGCTTTCATAACAACTTGGACCGGTCTTTCGACATTTTCATAAACAAAAACAGTTCGCAATATATCATATCTTTCAATTAACATATTCAAACTTTCTTCAAGAAACTTTACATCTAGGCTTCCTTCTATTGATAAAAAACTCTGTTCAAAATACGCATTGGACTCACTATACAGCAACGAATGATACAACATGCCTTCCTGCATAGGAGATAACAAGTATATGTCTTTTATTTTTTTATTATCTTTTTTCTTTACATTACTCATATAAATCTCCTCCCAATCGACTTGATATATTCACTTAAAATTTTATTCAATATCACTAAAGGCATCTTCAAGATCCTCAAGCCCTTCAATCGTAATATCTTTTAGCGTAAAATCACTCGGTGTCATCTCTGTTACATCAATGGCTACACAATGATCAATAACATCAAGCAAATTTTTTTTGAAATGCTTAGCAATTGCTGTTATGGTGCTATTTTCATACTCGCCTTTATGATACATGAAGTTTAAAGTTAACTGTCCCTTGGTAACTATACCGTTTATATCTAACTTATATAGATCCTCCATATTGGGAGATATTGATTTTCCTGCTGCAATATCCGACACAGTGAACAGTTGAGTATTCACATCACCATCAAATTGTCCAAGATAATTGAAATTGATTTCCGGCTTCAAATTACACCGTAGAACTCCCTTATTTTCAGATGAGGTCATGTATTTAAGAATCCCATACCCAATCCCTTTATTGGGTATTTGACGCATACTTTCTTTTACTGACTTTATCTTATACGCAAGATCCTGCTCACCACTCATATTCAAAACTATCGGATACAGGGAAGTAAACCATCCCACCGTCCTTGAAATGTCAAATTCCTTTATGATTTCTTCTCTGCCGTGTCCCTCCAGATTGACTAATACACTACCTTCTCCTGTCCATTCTGTGATCGTAAGAGCCAATGCAGTAAGCAAAATGTCATTTACTTCAGTGTTATAAGCTGAATTTACTTGTTTTAGCAACTTTTCTGTTGCTTCTTTAGTTAACTTGCATTGAATATGATTATTTTCGCCACTTCTTCTTTCCTTAATGACCTTATCTTGGGGCAATGACTTTATATCCGTCATCTCAACTTTTTGCCAGTATTCGATTTCGTTTAATAATTCCCGACTATTGGCATAAACAGCTAGTGCATTGATCCAATCTTTAAAGGAATTGGTCTTATCTGCAAATCGTATTTCTTCATTATTTAGGGTCTGGATATATCCGCTAAATAAATCCTGAAGGATAATTCTCCAAGATACTCCGTCAATGACTAAATGATGAATAACAATTAAGAGATGATCTCCAATATTAGTTTTAAATAGTCCTAACTTAATCAATGGCCCATGTTCAAGATCAATACCTTGTTGAATTTCATCTGCCTTTTTCTTAATTAGTTCCCGATATTTGGAATTATTGGATAAATCTATCGTCTCTATTGAATACAGCTCATCTTCAATTCCGCGATTAAAAAGTCCCTTTTTACCTGACATATTCCTAACAACCATACGTAAAGCATCATGATGCTCAATCAATTTTGTAAAAACTTTACGGATAATCCATTCTTCAAATCCATTCTTACCATACAACATAACAGCTTGATTAAAATGCTGCTTATCCATAAAGCTTTGCTCGAATAACCAGCTTTGCATAGGGGCAAGACCTGCTTCTCCCTTAACTATTCCTTGATCAATTTTCCGTTTTATTACTGTTATATAGCTGCTCAAAGTTTCAATTGCGGGATACTGAAATAAGTCCCGCATTTCTAGATTTAGTCCGTACTGGCGCAGCTGCGATAATATTTGTATAGCTTTAATGGAGTCTCCGCCCAAACTAAAGAAGTTATCTTTTATACTCACTTTCTCTACTTTCAAAACCTCTTGCCATACCTTGACCACGCTTTCTTCTATATCATTTCTAGGCGCAACATACTCAGCACCTGTACGGATGTTGCCATTTGGCTCTGGAAGAGCTTTTCTGTCTACTTTACCATTTGGACTGAGAGGCATCTTTTCAAGCTGCACAAAATAGGAAGGTATCATGTAATCGGGCAAATTTCGGAAGAGATGATCTCTTAGTTCCGTTATGGTCAGCTCCTCCTCGGTCACAATGTAAGCACAGAGATATTTATCACCAGCCTGATCTTCTTTGGCAACGACGATTGTTTCTTTGACTGACGGATATTTTAGTAATTCCGTTTCGATTTCCCCCAGTTCAATCCGAAAGCCTCTAATTTTTACTTGATGGTCAAGCCGACCTAAAAATTCAATGTTGCCATCAATCCGCCATTGTGCAAGATCTCCTGTACGGTACATTTTACCTCCCGGCACAAAGGGATTTTCCACGAATTTTTCTGCGGTTAATTCTGGTTTGTTTAGATATCCTCTAGCTAAACCGTCCCCAGCAATACAAAGTTCACCCGCTATCCCTACAGGCTGAAGTTTATTATTCTGATTGACGATATATAATTGAATATTATCAATTGGTTTACCAATAGGAACGCTTTTCAATATCTGGTCTGTGGAACAATCAAAATAAGATACATCCACGGTAGCTTCCGTTGGCCCATATAAATTGATCAATTTAGTCGCTTGTCTCGACAATAATTTATTAAACCTATTGGCGTGCTCGGGATTTAAAGCTTCCCCACTGGCGAATACATGTTTTAAACTATCCATTTTAATGGATTGACTGCAATTTTCAATATAATGTAAGAATACCGTTAACATAGAAGGTACAAAGTGCATGGTTGTTATTTTATTTTTCTCAATGGACCGAACAATTTCTTCCGGCTCTTTTTCGCCTCCCGGCCTTAACATGCAAACACTGGCCCCTACGAAAAACCACCAGACAATTTCCCACACCGATACATCAAAAGTAAAAGGGGTTTTTTGCAGTATAACATCTCTTGCTTCCAGCCTATATTTATCTTGCATCCAATGAATGCGGTTAATCACTGAATAATTTTCAATCATAACCCCTTTCGGTTTTCCCGTTGAACCGGAGGTATAAATTACATAGGCTAAATCATGAGAATTATTTTCCAGAAGCAGGTTGGAACCATCACCTAAATATAAACTTTTATCATCTACGTTAACTAGTTGTCCATTAAAGGACAGCTTATTCACGAAGCGGCTCTGGGTTAATAAAATTCTTGTTTCACTGTCTTCCAGCATGTAGTTGATTCTATCCTCTGGATAATCTGGAGAGATCGGCAAGTAAGCTCCTCCGGCCTTCAATATTCCCATAATCCCAATAATCATTTCCAGAGAACGTTCCACCATGATGCCAACGATGCTATCGGCCTGAACCCCTTCATTTCTTAACACTCTCGCCAATGAATTAGCCTTACTATTTAATTCTCCATAGGTAAGCTGCTGATCCTCAAAAACCACAGCAATATGATCTGGATTTTTCCCAACCTGTTCTTCAAAAACTTGTCGAATTGTCTTCTCTTTTGGGTAAACTGCCTCGGTGTTATTGAAATTAACCAGTATATTGTTTTTTTCAGTCTCAGATAAAATTTCTATTTCAGAAAGTATACTATGCGGATTTTGAGTTACTTCCCTGAAATAATGAAACAGGTATTGAATTACCTGTTTCATCATTTTCTCTGTATAAAGTTTAGCATTATAATCCACAGTAACCTCAATCGCTTTTTCTGTTAGCAAAAAGGAAAATACTGTATCAAACTTAAAGGCTTCAATTATGTCCTTTTCATGAATGTTTTCCATTAAAACAATGGTTTTATAGGCTAAGTCTTCTTCATCTTCCGTACACAGGTTCAGTTGCTCATAAATTTTATGAAGAGGATAATTTTGATAATGATCAGCTTCAATAACTAAATTTTTTATTTCACCTAAAAAATTACTGAAAGACTTCGTCACATCCAAGCTGCTTCTGATTGGCAAAATATTATTTAATAAAACGTTACTTAAATATACCTCATCTATATCTTGCTTAAGCACCGGCATACCTACTAAAAGATCCTTATTATCTGTATAACGATACAGTAAGTACTTTATACCTGATAGCATAATCATATAGGCTGCATATTCGGAATGATTGCTTAAATGCACAATCCTCTTAAAAGTTTCATTAGGCATAGTGCATTTAAAACTGGCTTTTGTATAGCCGCTTGATTGCTCATTATTAACGGGAAAGCCATTGAGATTGATGCCTCCATCTAACTTTTCCAGCCAATATTTTCTTTCTTCTTCATACTCACCGCTAGATACAATAATATTTTGAGAATGCTTATCTATTAGCATATAACGACCTCCAATAGGGATGGTTGCAAACGACGCATCTGCGCATTTTGTAACCATCCCTTAATTTTAATGATGTGTGTTTTTTTACACCATCTACTATTTATTGGTCCTTAAAAATTAAAGTTCAAATTCTGTTTAATTCCTTTACGCTTGACATACTGTTTTTCTAAAGAAACGTTCTTTATTAATATGTCTTTATTTTTCGTAATTTCTTGGAGTATTTTACAATAATCTTTTAAAATTCTTTTTACCGTATCTTCGCTAAATAATTTAGTATAATATTCCAACATTAACTCCAGCCCGTCATTTCCTTCCGCAGCGTATAAGGTCAGATCAAATTTTGCTGTTTTATTAGCCAATTCGTAAGGAATAAATTTTAGCGTCCCCGTCTCTAACGTAGCCATTTCAATGTTTTGCAAAGCGAACATGGTATCAAATAATGGGTTCCTGTTTGACGTCCTAGACATATCCAGCTTTTCCACCAGATTTTCAAATTGATAGTCTTGATGCTCATATGCACTGATGGCGTGTTCTTTGACCTCTTGTAAAAACTCTAGAAAGCTTTTCTCTCCTACTGGATAATTTCTCATGGCCAAAGTATTTACAAACATCCCCACCAAATTTTCTAAATCTGCATGCGGTCTGCCAGCAATTGGTGTTCCTACGATAATATCTTCCTGTCCTGTATGTTTTGCCAGTAAGACATTATATGCTGCCAGCAACACCATATATAAAGTTGTGCCTGTTTGGCTAGCAAGGTTATTTAACGCTCCCGTCATTTCTTTTCCTAATTTAAAATTCAACCGATCTCCCTCGAAACTTCTAATAGGTGGTCGTGAATAATCGCTTGGCATACTCAATGTTGGAAGCTCTCCAGCAAAGGTCTTCATCCAGTATTCTTCATGTTTTTTAAAGTCCTCAGTTTGAACTATATTGCCCTGCCAAGTCGCAAAATCTTTGTATTGAATTTTAATTTCTGGCAATTCTTGTCCGTCATATAAGCTTGCCAATTCTTTGATTAAAATCCCTATAGACACCCCGTCAGATACAATATGGTGAATATCAAATAATACAACATGCTTGTCTTCATCCACTTCTACTAACCCCACTCTAAGTAATGGAGCTTTACTTAAATCAAATGGATGCACAAAAGTTTGGATGATATCATGTACATCTTTTTCATCACCTTGCATACAGGCAATCGTAAAATCAACCTCTTGGTGTACTCTTTGTACAGTTTCTCCATCGATTAGCTCAAAAGAAGTACGTAAAGGCTCGTGTCTCTCAATTAATTTTTTCCACACGTCTTCAAATCGCTCTTTATCTAAAAGACCGTTCACTTCAAGGGCCGCCGGCATGTTATAAGCCGTACCGTTATTTTCTAACAAATTCAAGATAAACATTCTCTTTTGCGCTGAAGACACCGAGTAGTATTCCCGCTCGTCTACCTTCTCAATGCTAGTATAGGTTTGCTGAGCTGATTCTCCAATGAGTTTGCTCAATTCCTTAATTGTTTGGAATTTAAACACGTCTTGTAAGGATACCTCTACACCAAGTTCTTTGTGAATTCTAGCTACAAGGGTTATTGCTTTTAGCGAATGTCCGCCAAGTTCAAAAAAGTTATCTTCGATTCCTACTTTTTCAATTCCTAAAACATCCTGCCAAATTTGTGCTAGAGTTTCTTCCCCTTTATTCCTTGGTGCTACATACTCTGCTCCAGTTCCGTGCCGTTTCTCTGGCTCTGGTAATGCTTTTCTATCAATCTTCCCATTTGGCGTCAACGGCATCTTACCAAGCTGTACAAAAGTTGACGGAATCATATAATCAGGCAATTTCTTTGCTAAATACTCTCTGACATCGGCAATTGCGAGCTCTTGCTCAGTCTCGATATAAGCACATAAGTACTTTCCACCACTTACATCTTCTTTATCAAGTACTAATGCTTCCTTTATAAACGGATGCTTTATCAATTCCCCTTCAATCTCACCCAATTCAATACGGAATCCTCTTATCTTAACTTGATGATCTATCCGTCCTAAAAATTCGATATTACCATCCGGCAGCCATCTAGCTAGGTCACCCGTCCGATACATTCTCGCTCCTGGCTCGTAGGGATTTTCTACAAATTTTTCTGCTGTTAATTTAGCTTTATTTAAATAACCCCTTGCCAAAATGTCACCCGATACGCAAAGTTCCCCTGCTATACCTATAGGTAACAGCTTGCTATTTCCACCTAATATAAATACCCTGGTATTATTGATAGGTTTCCCTATTGGAATAGAAGAAGAGGTAATTTCTTCTTCCGTGTTTTGCCAAACTGTTGTACATATAGTCGTCTCTGTTGGTCCATATGCGTTTACATACTGCAGTTTCGCTCCCCACTTATTTAATAGCTCAAAGTTGGTTGCCGATCCCGCTGTTATTAGCCGTTTTAATGAAGTGACCTTATCTGGATTCAAGTTTGCTAAATAAGTTGGTGGAAGTGTTGCTATTGTTATTTCATTCTCATTAACAAATTCTTCGAATTTCAAATAGTTGTTAATTACTTTCATCGGCGCTAGGTACAATGTTGCACCGGCAAGTAGTGCCATAAAAGTTTCCCAAACTGACGCATCAAATGAACTACTGGCGAACTGTATAATTCTATCGGTCTGATTTATGCCAAAACTTTCTCTGAAGAATACTTGAAGATTAGCTATTCCTCGATGTTCTACCATAACGCCTTTAGGCTTTCCTGTCGATCCCGACGTATAGATTATATACGCTAAGTCATCCGCACTATTTCTTGGTAATAAATTTGTATCGTCCCCTTGATATAATCCTTGAACATTTAAGTCAATAATTTTACCTTTGAACGCCAGCTCATCAGCAAGGTTTCCCTGCGTCAACAATATTTTTGCTGCACTATCTTTCAGAATATATCTGATTCTTTCCTTTGGATATTTTGAGTCAATCGGTAAATATGCTCCACCAGCCTTCAAGATTCCTACAATCCCAATAATCATTTCTGGCGAGCGTTCCACCATGATACCGACTATGCTGTCCTTTTTTACCCCTTTTTTCCTTAAATTTCTTGCTAATTGGTTGGCTTTATTATTCAATTCTTGATAAGTCAGCTGCTTTTCTTCGAAAATTACAGCAATATGATCTGGATTCTTTTCCACCTGTTCCTCAAAGAGTTTCTGAATAGTTTTATCCTTTGGATAAGCTCTTTTCGTATTGTTAAAGTCAACGAGAATTTGGCGTTTTTCTTCCTCTGATACAAATTCAATGTCCGCCAACTTAATTTGTGGCTGCTCTACGATGATGTTCAATACGTTTTCAACGTGTCTTCTAAGTCTCTCAACTGTTTCTTTCTTAAATAGCTTGGTATCATACTCTAAGGTAAAATCCAAGCAGCCATTTCTTTCAATAGCTTGACAGGTCAGATCAATTTTAGCCGTTCTATTTTTAATTTCATAAGTCGAAAACTGCAGATTTCCCATTCTAAGTGCTTTTATATCCACATTTTGCAGCGTAAACATAGTATCAAATAAAGGATTTCTGTTGAAACTTCTTGGTATGTCCAGCTTATTGACTAATTCTTCGAATTGGTAGTCCTGATTTTCATAGCCAGTAAGTGCATTTTCTTTGACCTCTTGTAAAAAATCCAAGAACTTCTTATCGCCTTCTGGATAATTCCGCATCGCCAACGTGTTGACGAACAACCCGATTATATTCTCTAGATCTGCATGAGATCTACCTGCAATCGGGGTGCCTACAATGATGTCTTCTTGCCCACTATACTTAGACAGTACCACATTGTATGCTGCGAGCAATACCATATACAAAGTCGTACCAGTTTGTCCAGCAAGTTTGTTTAACTCTGCTGTCACTTCTTCTCCCAAAATGAATTCCAATCGTTCACCTTCAAAACTTCTTATCGGTGGTCTTGAATAATCACTTGGCAGATTGAGTATCGGAAGTTCTCCCGCAAACTTCTGTAGCCAGTACGTTTCCTGCTTTTTAATTTCTTCGCTTGCCAGCAGATTATTTTGCCAAGTCGAAAAATCTTTGTACTGAATTCTTAACTTCGGTAATTCTTCGCCTTCATATAAGCTAGCTAATTCTTTGACCAAAATCCCCATGGATACACCATCGGATATGATATGGTGCATATCAAACAATACCATATACCTGTTTTCCGCCAAATCCACTAGCTTCACTCTAAATAACGGAGCTTTACCTAAATCAAACGGACGAATAAAATCGTTAACAAATTCATCTGCATTTTCTTCTTTTCCTTGCATACAGTCAACGGTAAACTCAATTTTTTGATGAACCCTTTGTATCGGCTGTCCATCAATTAGTGCAAAGGAGGTGCGTAAGGTTTCATGCCGTTCAACAAGTTTTTGTATAACTTGTTCAAAATGTTCCCGGTCTAATGGACCTTCCACCATAAAGGCGGCCGGCATATTATAAGTCGTAATCTTCGTTTCGAACTGATTCAAAACAAACATTCTCTTTTGTGCCGATGATACCGGATAATACGCTTGCTCATTCACCGATTCAATGGCTACATAACTGTTTTCTACTGCACCATCAATGCGTTTGATGAGTCCCTTGATTGTTTGCGCTTTAAATACTTCCTGTAGCGATACTTCAGCCCCAAATTCTTTATGAATTTTAGCAACGAGAGTGATAGCTTTTAACGAATGACCGCCAAGTTCAAAAAAGTTATCTTCAATTCCGACTTTTTCAACGCCTAGGACATCCTGCCATACTCTTGCTAATTTTTCTTCCGCTGCATTTCTAGGTGCTACGTATTCCGTGCCCGCATTGATACTAACATCTGGTTCAGGAAGAGCCTTTCCATCGATCTTACCATTTGGTGTCAACGGCATCTTGTCAATCTGGATAAAGATTGCTGGAATCATATAATCAGGCAATCCTTTGGCTAAGTATTCTCTAAGCTCAGTAGTTGCGAGACCTTGCTTAGTTGCAACAACATAAGCACATAAATATTTACCACCACTTACATCGTTTTTAGCAAGCACTAATGCTTCTTTTATAGCCGAATGCTTTAATAGTTCGGCTTCAATTTCACCCAATTCGATACGGAAACCTCTTATCTTGACTTGATGATCAATTCGACCTAAGAACTCTATATTGCCATCCGGTAGCCATTTGGCAAGGTCGCCTGTCCGATACATTCGCTCACCTAATGCAAATGGATCTTCTACAAACTTCTCAGTTGTTAACTCCGGCCTATTTAAATATTCCCTAGCCAAACCGTCACCAGAAATACATAATTCCCCCGGAGCACCGATAGGCTGTAGTTTTCCGCCCTTGTCTAGTACATAGATGCAGGTATTCGCTATCGGTTTTCCTATCGGTATAGTCATTTGCCCCTCTTCTATATGATTTACTTCATAGCAGGTTGCAAAAACTGTTGTTTCTGTCGGTCCATAAGCGTTTACTATCCTGCCACTTCCCATATATTCGTAAGCCTTGCGTACATGCCTTACCGAACTCTGCTCTCCTCCAAACAGTACCTTTCTTACATTTTTCAAACATGCAATATTGACATCTACCAGCGTATTAAATAATGCTGTGGTAATAAAGAAAATCGTTACTTTTTCTGCTTTGATTACCTTTGCTAACCTATTCATATCCAATATACATTCTTTGTCAACGAGCACAAGTTTCGCTCCGTTTAGCAGTGATCCATAAATATCAAACACTGAGCCATCAAAGGCATAATTAGATAATTGTAACAATACGTCTTTTCCGGTTATATCAATATAGTTTGTATTTTTGACAACACGAGCTATATTGTAATGCATGGTCAAAATTCCTTTTGGTTTTCCTGTAGACCCTGAGGTATAAATCACATATGCTAAATCTTGCGAGGTATTTTGTTTTACTAAGTTCTCCGTGCCGCCATGATATACTTGCGGATCATCTAAATGGATGGTCCTACCGCTAAATGCAGCTTTTCTCTCTAATGATTTCTGTGTAACCATCAACTCTACTTTGCTGTCTTCCAGCATATAGCTGATTCTTTCTTCCGGATACTCTGGATCAATTGGCATATAGCCTCCTCCAGCCTTTAGAATACCCATGATTCCAATGATCATTTCCGGTGAGCGTTCTACCATTATGCCGACTATACGATTGGCTTTTACACCTTTTTCCCTTAAAGTTCTTGCCAATTGATTTGCTTTATCGTTCACTTCTTTATAGGTAAGCTGCTGATTTTCAAAGATTACGGCAATATGATCTGGATTTTTTTCTACTTGTCCTTCAAACAATTCTTGAATGGTCTTATCCTTTGGATACTCTGTTTGTGTATTGTTAAAGTCAATGAGGATTTGATCCTTTTCTTTTTCTGATACCAGTTCAATATTCGCCAGTTTGATTTGCGGCTGACTTACTATGCTGCTTAATACACTAACAAAGTGTCTTCCCATTCTTTTCGCCGTTTCTTGTTTAAATAATTTAACATCATATTCTAACGTAAACTCTAATCGATTGTTTCTTTCAGCCGCTTCTAAAGTTAAATCAAATTTTGCAATTTCATTGTCTAAGTCATAGCGAGAAAATCTTAGATCGCCTATTGCCAGTACAGCATTATCCGTATTTTGAAGAGCAAACATTGTATCAAACAGCGGATTTCTACTTAAATTTCTTGGTATATCCAGCTTGTCGACCAGTTCTTCAAATTGATAATCTTGATTTTCATATGCCATAAGAGCATTCTCTTTAACTTCTTGTAAAAAATCTAGGAAGTTTTTATTTCTTTCTGGATAACTTCTCATCGCCAACGTATTTACAAACATACCGACCATATTTTCTAAATCTGCATGTGATCTGCCTGCAACTGGTGATCCTACAATAACATCTTCTTGCCCTGTATATTTTGATAGTACTACATTATAAGCTGCCAGCAGTACCATATACAGTGTCGTGCCATTTTCCATAGCAAGTCGGTTCAACTCTTTTGTTAATTCTTCGCCTAATTCAAAGTTCAATCTATCCCCCTCAAAACTTCGAATCGCTGGTCTTGGATAATCACTAGGCAGATTGAGTACCGGAAGGTCTCCCGCAAAAGCTTGCAGCCAGTAAGCTTCCTGCTTTTTAAATTTTTCAGTTGTCAGCAAGTTATTTTGCCAAGCCGAAAAATCTTTATATTGAATCTTTAACTCTGGCAATTCCTTCCCTTCACAAAGTTTTGTCAGTTCTTTGATTAAAATCCTCATAGATACGCCATCAGATATGATATGATGCATGTCAAATAATACTACATGCAAGTTTTCGTTTAGCTCTACCAGGCCTACTCTAAGTAACGGGGCCTTGCTTAGATCAAATGGACGCACAAAGTTCTTGATGATATTCGGTATATCCTCTTTTGTTCCTTGGATTAAGTCAACAGTAAACGCAACCTCTTCATGAATCCTTTGCATAGGTTCACCGTTAATTACCTCAAAAGAAGTTCGTAATGTTTCGTGTCTCTGAACAAGTTTTTTCCATACTTTCTCTAATTGATTTTTGTCTAAAGCTCCTTCTACTTCAAATGCCGCTGGCATGTTATACGTTGTATCTGCCGTTTCAAATTGACTTAAGATAAACATTCTCTTTTGCGCTGAGGATACAGGATAATATTGTTGTTTGGCGACTGGTTTAATCGCTGCATAATTATCTTGGACTTCACCTTCGACAGCTTTACTTAATTCCTTGACCGTTTGTGCCTTAAATACTTCCGTAAGCGACACTTCAACCCCAAACTCTTTATGGATTTTAGCTACCATATTTACAGCTTTCAGTGAGTGGCCGCCAAGCTCAAAAAAGTTATCTTCAATACCAACCTTTTCGACCCCTAGGACTTCCTTCCATATGCCCGTCAATTTTTCTTCTGCCGTGTTTCTTGGTGCTATATACTCTCTTCCGAGATTTCCTCTTCCCTCTGGCTCCGGTAATGCTTTTCTATCAATTTTCCCGTTTATGGTCAACGGCATTTTTTCAAGCTGCACAAAACTTGACGGAATCATGTAATCAGGTATGCCATTAGCCAAATGTTTTCTAAGCTCTACAATTGTTACCGCTTGCTCAGCTACGATATAGGCGCATAGATACTGCTGCCCATTCGTATCCTCTTTCGCAATAACAATTGCTTCTTTTATCGAATTATGTTTTAGCAGTTGGGCTTCGATTTCACCTAACTCGATTCTAAATCCCCGAATCTTCACTTGATGATCTATTCTTCCAAAAAACTCTATGGTTCCATCTGATAGCCACCTGCCCAAATCACCAGTCCTATACATTGTCTCCCCTAGTACAAAAGGATTTTTAATAAATTTTTCTGCCGTCAGTTCAGGTTTATTTAGATATCCCCTGCCGACGCCTTGTCCGCAAATATAGACCTCACCTATCGCGTTAACTGGAAGAAGCTCTAAGTTCTTTCCTAAAATATAAACTTTTACATTAGCGATTGGTTTGCCAATAGGGACAATATCACCTGTATGATCTTCACCACAATTCACTGCATGAACTGTAGTAACATCACAGCACTCTGTAGGCCCGTAAACATTTGTAATCTTAATTTTTGAGTTGCTAAAATGATTGAGAAATTCCTCTACCAATACGTAGGAAAGCGCTTCGCCACCAATCAAGAATTCTTTGACACCTAAAGATTCCTCACCTTTGGAAATGGAGTTGAACACATTAAGATGCGCTGGTGTTCCATCAGAAATATCAATATTATTTTGACGATAAAAATCCAGTAGTCCCGCCCGTTCAAATCGCATATTCTCTGGTACAATGCACAAGTTATGTCCCAATAAAAAGGCTGGGAAAATTTGTTTGACTGAGGCATCAAAAACATACGGCGCTAGTAACGCTACATTTAGAGCAGAATCATATTCACTATATACACGATCTTGCAAACCATAAACCAAATTTATGACATTATGATGTTCAATCATAACTCCTTTCGGTTTTCCAGTTGTGCCTGATGTATAGATCACATAGGCTAAATCACAAGGCTGGTTCATGATGCTGACATTCGAACTTTCCTCACAAGCAATACTTTCATCCGCAATGTCAATCTTTTCTATGTTTGCAGGCACCTTATCAATAAAATCGTTTTGTGTAAGAAGAATTTTAGCTTGGCTATTTTCAAGCATATACGCTATTCTTTCTTGACCACACTCAGAATCAATAGGCAGATAAGCGCCTCCAGCCTTTAGGATTCCTACGATCCCAATCATCATTTCCAAAGACCGTTCCACCATGATACCGACAATACTATTTGGTCGTACTCCTCTATTTCTTAATACCCTTGCCAATTGATTCGCTTTGTTATTTAGCTCTTCATAAGTTAGATGCTGTTCTGCAAAAGTTACAGCGATATGATTTGGTGCTTTTTCAACTTGCTCCTCAAACAATTTTGGTATTGTTTGATCTATCGGATAGATAGTCTGCGTATGATTAAAATCAACCAATACCTGACTTTTTTCCGACTCTGACAACATCTCAATATCCATCAACTTGCTTTCAGGTTGACCCACAATGCTACTTAATATACGAACAAAGTGTCTGCCAAATCCTTCGATTGTTGATTTTTTGAAAAGTTTACTATAATACTCTAACGAAAATTCCAACCGATTATTTTTTTCAATTGCGCGTAAGGTCAAATCAAACTTGGCGGTCTTATTGTCAAGCTCATAGGCCACAAATTGCAATTCTCCTATTTTAAGCTCTGCTATATCCACATTTTGAAGACTAAACAGCGTGCTAAACAAAGGATTCCTGCTTAAATCCCTTGGTATATCCAATTTGTCCACCAGTTCTTCAAATTGATAATCCTGATGTTCATAGCCCTCAAGCGCATTTATTTTGACTTCTTGTAAAAACTCCAGAAAGCCTTTATTCCCTTCCGGATAATTTCTCATTGCCAACGTATTGACAAACATCCCGACGACATTTTCCAAATCATCATGAGATCTACCTGCAATTGGCGACCCTACAATGATATCTGCCTGACCAGTATATTTTGATAGTGCTATATTATAGGCCGCAAGCAGCACCATATACATGGTCGTACCAGTTTTGCTGGCAAGTTTATTTAACGCTTCTGTTAGATCTTTTTCCAAGGCAAAATTGAGTTCTGCACCTTCAAAGCTTCTAACTGGAGGTCTTGCGTAATCAATTGGCATATTTAATACCGGAAGTTCTCCCGCAAAGGCCCGTAACCAGTACGCTTCCTGCTGTTTAAATCTTTCAGTAGTCAATAAATTATTTTGCCAAGCTGAAAAATCTTTGTATTGAATTCTTAACTCCGGCAGTTCCTGACCTTCATATAGACTTGCTAATTCCTTGACTAAAATTCCTACTGATACGCCATCAGATATGATATGATGCATATCAAACAGCACCACGTGTTTATTTTCATCTAATTCCACCAGCTCTATTCTAAGTAATGGAGCCTTATTTAAATCAAAAGGACGGACAAAGGCTTGAAAAATGTGTTTTATATTGGCTTCTGACCCTTTACTATAATTGAGAGTAAAATTAATTTCTTCATGAACCCTTTGTACTGGCTCTCCATTGATGAGCTCAAAGGAGGTACGTAAAGTTTCATGTCGTTGAACAAATTTTTGTAAAGCTTTTTCAAATCGCTCCTTATCTAAAGAACCTTTTACCTTAAACGCAGCTGGCATGTTATAGGCAGTATCATTTGTTTCCAGCTGGTTCAAGATAAACATCCTCTTTTGCGCTGAGGATACCGGGTAGTACTCTTGCTTAACTACTGGTTCAATGTCCGTATAGGTATTTTTCACAGAACTCTTGATTATCTTAACCAATTCTTTGACTGTCTGAGCTTTAAATACCTCCTGCATTGGCACCTCTACCCCAAAAACTTTATGGATTTTAGCAACGAGAGTTATCGCTTTTAAAGAATGACCACCAAGCTCAAAAAAGTTATCTTCAATGCCGACTTTTTCTACTCCTAATACTACCTGCCAGATTTCAGTCATTTTTTCTTCTGCTTCATTTCGTGGCGCTGCATATTCTGCTTTGCTACTCATGTTTTCTTCCGGTTCCGGCAATGATTTTCTGTCGATCTTCCCGTTTGGCGTCAACGGCATCTTATCCAGTTGTACAAAAGTTGACGGAATCATATAATCAGGCAATCCTTTAGCTAAATGTTCTCTAATCTCGGCAATTTCGAGCTCTTGCTCAGTTACGACATAAGCACATAAATACTTCCCGCCACTTACATCATTTTTAGCAAGCACTAATGCTTCTTTTATATCCGGATGTTTTAACAATTCGGCTTCAATTTCACCCAATTCGATACGGAAACCTCTTATCTTGACTTGATGATCAATTCGACCTAAAAATTCGATATTACCATCCGGTAACCATCTAGCAAGGTCGCCTGTCCGATACATTTTCTGCCCTAGCGCAAATGGATCTTCTACAAACTTTTCAACTGTCAGCTCAGGTCTGTTTAAATATCCTTTAGCTAAACCATCACCAGCTATACAAAGTTCTCCCGGCGCACCAATTGGCTGTAGATTTCCGCCTTGATCCAGTATATAAATAGATGTATTCGCTATCGGTCTCCCGATTGGTACGCTCAATTCGCCATCATCTATATGTTTGACTTCATAACAGGTTGCAAAAACCGTAGTCTCTGTTGGGCCATAACCATTTATAATCCTGCCGCTTCCCATATATTCATAGGCTTTGCGTACATGACTTACCGAGCCCATTTCTCCACCAAAGAGCACCTTTCTTACATTTTTTAAACATTCAATATTGACATCCACCAATGTATTGAACAGCGCCGTAGTAATAAAGAAGACTGTTACTTTTTCCTTTTCGATTACCTTGGACAATCTATTCATATCTAGCACACAGGCTTTGTCTATAAGTATTAGTTTTGCTCCGTTTAGCAATGCTCCATAAATATCAATTACCGATCCATCAAAGGCATAATTGGATAGTTGTAATAGTACGTCTTTTCCAGTTATATCAATATAGTTTGTATTTTTGACAACACGAGCTACATTGTAGTGCATGGTCAAACTCCCTTTTGGTTTTCCGGTCGATCCTGAGGTATATATTACATATGCTAAATCTTTTGAGGTATTTTCTTTTACTAGATTCTCAGTTTCACCATGGTATATTTGCGGATCGTCTACATGGATAATATCCCCGTTAAATACAACTTTTTGCTCTAGTGATTTCTGTGCAACCATAAACTCTGCTTTGCTGTCTTCTAGCATATAGCTGATTCTTTCTTCTGGATATTCCGGATCTATTGGCATATATGCTCCTCCAGCTTTTAGAATTCCCAGAATTCCAATGATCATTTCTGGTGAGCGTTCTACCATGATGGCGACTATGCAGTTTGCTTTTACGCCCTTTTTCTTTAATGTTCTTGCCAATTGGTTTGCTTTGTTGTTTAGCTCTTTATAGGTAAGCTGCTGATTTTCAAAGATTACAGCGATATGATCCGGATTTTTTTCTACCTGCTCTTCAAACAGCTCTTGGATGGTCTTATCCCTTGGATAAGCTGTTTTCGTATTGTTAAAATCAACGAGAATTTGGCGTTTTTCTTCTGCCGAAACAAGCGCAATGTCTGCCAACTTAATTTGTGGCTCTTCTACGATGCTGTTCAATACGTTTACAATGTGTCTTCTGAGTCTTTCGACTGTTTCTTTCTTAAATAGTCTGGTATCGTACTCTAAAGTAAAATCTAACTGGTTATTTCTTTCGATTGCCTCTAAAGTTAAATCAAATTTAGCAATCTTATTATAGAACTCATAGCGAGAAAATCTCAAATTTCCAATTGCCACTTCTGTTATATCCAAATTTTGAAGAGCAAACATAGTATCGAATAACGGATTTCTGCTTAAATTTCTTGGTATATCTAGCTTGTCTACCAAGTCTTCAAATTGATAATCCTGATTTTCATAAGCATTGAGTGCATTTTCTTTAACCTCTTGTAAAAATTCTAAAAAGCTTTTATTTTTTTCTGGGTAATTGCGCATCGACAACGTATTAACAAATACACCGATAATATTATGCAAGTCCGCATACTGCCTTCCTGCAATTGGTGATCCTACGATAATATCTTCCTGCCCGGTATATTTGGACAGCACAACATTATATGCCGCTAGCAGTACCATATATAAAGTCGTACCCGTTTCCATGGCGAGTTTATTCAATTGTCCCGTCAATTCTTCGCCTAGGACAAATCGCAATACCTCTCCTTCAAAGCTTCTAACGAGTGGTCTTGGATAATCGCTTAGCATATTCATTACCGGGAGTTCTCCAGCAAAAGCCTTTAACCAATATGCCTCCTGCTGCTTTAGGGCTTCCCTTTGGAAGTCACTGCTTTGCCAAACTGCAAAATCTTTATATTGGATTCTTAGTTCCGGTAATTCCTGACCTTCATATAGGCTAGCCAACTCTTTTATAAAAATCTCTGCGGTCACACCATCAGATATAATATGATGCATATCGAACAATACAACATACTCTTTTTCAACCAATTCGACCAAGCCAACCCTAAAAAGTGGTGTTTTACTCAAATCAAAAGGCCGCACAAAGTTTTGGATAATATCTGATATATCTTCCTTTTCCCCTTGCATAAAATCGATTGCAAACTCAATTTCTTGATGAATCCTTTGAACAGGCTCGCCGTCAATGATCTCAAAAGAAGTTCGTAGTGTCTCATGTCTTTGAATAAGTTTGTTGAGTGCATTCTCAAATTGCTGCTTATTCAGAACACCTTCAACCTTAAAGGCTACAAAATTGTTATAAACAACGTCATTCGTTTCAAATTGATTTAAAATAAACATTCGTTTCTGTGCCGACGATACTGGGTAGTATTCTTGCTTAGGTGCGATAGGAATCACTGAAATTTCAGAATCTGCTGTTAATAATTCCTGAATTTTTACAACCATTTCTGCGATACTTGATCCTTGTAAGAAATATACCATTGGAACCATTACGCCTAACGTTTTTTCAATTTTATTCTTTAACTCAACGGCCATAATAGAGTCAAGCCCTACGCTGTTTAAAGAGCTATGAATATCCAACTTTGCTTTTGACATTCCCAATATCTGGCTTGCCTCTTCACAAAGATAACTCTCTAAAAGGTTATAACGATCATTATCATTTGCCGCCATAACTTCCTTGCGAATACTACTTTCCGGGTTGATTGTATCAATCGTTCCTGCTGTTTCGTTTTCCGCCAGCAGCAAATCAGCAACCAACGCAGTTTCCCCAAGCTGCTGGTATACCATACGCCAACGTTTCCAGTCCACATCCATGACCACCATCTGCGTCATATCTTTATTCTTTAGACTATCCAGCACTTGTAAACCACGCGTAGGTGACAATGGATTTATTCCCATACTGGTCGTGGCAGACAGAATGTTAAAGCGCGCCGCCATACCGATCTGAGCCCATGGGCCCCAGTTAATACTTAGTGCCGGTAAATTAAGATTATGCCGATAGTGTGCCAAAGCATCCAAGAAGGAATTTGCTGCTGCGTAGCTTCCCAGACGAGGTGAACCAACTACCGTTGAAATGGATGAAAACATAATAAAAAAGTCCAAGGGAACATCTTTTAGTAAATGGTGAAGTTGCCAAGCTCCCTGCACTTTTGGTCGTAAAACCTTATTAAAAGCTTGGGCATCACACTCTGTCAACAATTGATCTGCCACTGTTCCTGCCGCATGAACGACACCTCTTATCGGTGGCCAACCTTCTTTACGAAAACTTGTAAGAAAGTTCTTAAGCTGCTCTTCATTCGTCACATCGACCGCCGCCAAATGAACACTAGCTCCCTTAGCTTCAAGTTCTTTAATATTCTTGATTTGATTTGTCAAACAATCTTCGTTTTCAAGAATATTATCCCATGCTGTACGGGGCGGCAGCTCCGTTCTGCCCATTAGAATCAGTCTTCTAGCTCCTTGTTCCACCATCCAGTGTGCAACTTGCATTCCTAGATCTCCAAGTCCACCAGTTATCAAATATGTACCGTTTATCTGCCAATAGAAAGGGATATTTCGCTCGCATGACAAACTGTGGCGTTTCAACCGAGCTACATAACGTGTTCCTTTGCGATAAGCAATCTGATCCTCGCCTTTCCGTGCAGAAATAGCTTCCAATATTATATCTGCAGCCTGTTTTCCTGGAATCTCAGGATCCAAATCTACCAAGCCACCCCACAATTCCTTTTGTTCGATAGCAATCGTTCTTCCCAGCCCCCATAAAGGTGCTTGAGTAAAATCTACAGATTCTCCCTCTTCCAGAACTGCTTGGCTGCCTCTTGTAATAAGCCATAGTCGAGGCCATTTGCCATTAACGTTTATTTTTAAATCATGAATAGCTTGGATTAACTGGAGAATATGCAAACATCCCAATGTTTGTGTCCTTTCCAGATCAACTGTGGTTATATTGTCTTTGTCAACTGAACCAATGCTCCAAGCGTGGATAATCCCTCGACAAAAATCCCGTTCAGAATGCAATACCGTACGTAAAAGTTTATCCAAGTCCTTCCGTGAAGGGCTTATCCTAAACACATCTTCTGCTAAACACTCGAAAAATTTCCCGGGATATATTAATATCGTTCTTTCTCCCTGCTTATTTAAATGATTAGCTACCAGCTTAGCGATACCATCCCGCTGGGCAAAAATCAGCCAAGCTCCTTGTCCATTACCATCAGAAACTAATAAATTCTCTTTATTTGACTCCTTAGCCTGCCACTCTAGCTTATACAACCAACGATCCACATCATCAGAAATAATTTGTGGAACAGTTGTATTCATTGGAGCATGTTTTTTTATTTCAAACCAGTATTGTTCCCTCTGCCAAGGATAAGATGGCAACGAAACGCACCGTGCACCTTCTTGATAAAGCTCATTCCAGTTCACTGAATAACCTAGGGTATAAAGACTCCCTAGCGAATTGAGCATGGTAACTCGCTCTGGTTTGTGTTTGCGCAAAGTAGGTAATACAATGTTCTCTTTATCCTGCTTACTTACATTTTTTCGAATAGCGCTTGAAAGGACTGGATGCGGACTAATTTCCAAAAATACATTATATTCATCTTCTACTAGACGCTCTACAGCAGTGGAAAACAGTACCGATTCTCTGAGATTTTTCACCCAATAATCGGCATTAAGTTCTTGCCCATCAATTAACGTTCCTGTAACTGTTGAATAAATAGGAATCGTTGCAGATTCTGACTGCATACCTTGTAGAGATTCCGCCAATTCGCTCATCAACGGTTCCATCTGATAACTATGAAAGGCATAACTTACAGGTAACGCCTTACAAAATACGTTTTTTTGTTCTAAGGTCGCTATGATTTCTTCAACACTGTCAGGTTCCCCGGATAAAACCAATGAAGTTGGACCGTTATAACATGCAATAGAAACTTTATTTTCATATCTAGCAAGTAACGATTTTGTTTCTTGCCCGTCAAGTTCGACTGCCACGGTTTTCCCCTGACCAGTCGTTCTCTGCATAAGTCTGCTGCGATGAAAAATAACTCGTACAGCGTCAGAAAGACTTAAAGCGCCCGCAATATATGCCGCGGCAACCTCACCCATACTATGACCGACGACGGCCTCCGGCTGAATACCCCATACTTTCCACAACCTAGCTAAAGCTACCTGTACAGCAAATAGAGCCGGTTGGACAAATTGCGTTTGATCCAAGCGACTCTTTGATTCTATTGCAGTTAATTCAGTAACCAATGACCAATCCGCATGCTGACTGAATAATACATCACATTCTTCTATTGTCTCCCGAAACACTGGTTCCTTTTGAAAGAGTTCCCGTCCCATTGCCCACCATTGAGGTCCCTGTCCAGAAAAAACAAAAACAAGCTTAGATGAAGCTCCAGATGATCTTTGCCCAGATTGAAGATTTGATGGAATCTCTCCTTTTAGATACTTCTCAAGATTATCTACCGCTTCTTCTCTTGATCTGGCAACCAAAGCTAAGCGATGATCATGATGTCCACGACGTGCTCCGGTTGTATAACATATATCGTTCCAAGAAAAGCTCTTGCCTTCTCCACCCATATAATCCCGATAAGATTTTGCCAAATCACACAAAGCTCCCTGACTAGACGCTGAAATAGTAAGCAACTGCTCCACTTTTGGCAAATAATCTGTCATACTATGTTTCTTTAAAGAGGTAGCTTGAAAACTCTCCAGAACTACATGGGCATTCGTTCCTCCAAAGCCAAAGGAACTCACCCCAGCTAGAAGAGAAGAAGACATATCTGGCCATGGACCCAGTTCTGTTTGTACACGTAAAGGTAATTCTTCAAAGGGAATATAAGGATTTGGTTTATCAAAATGAAGACTTGCTGGAATTTGCCGATGTTTCATTGCCAAGGCAACTTTGATTATTCCTGCAATCCCCGCCGCTGCTTCCAAGTGTCCAATATTAGACTTAGCTGAACCAATCACGCAAGGATTTTCAGGCGAGCGTTCTGTCGCAAGTACTTTTCCTAAGGCATTAGCCTCAATGGGATCTCCCAAAGAAGTTCCTGTCCCATGGGCTTCAATATATTGAATTTTACCAGGAGAAATGCCCGCCCGTTTATATGCTTCCACCAGCACCTTTTCTTGAGCCGGACCATTAGGCGCTGTCAGCCCATTACTGCGCCCGTCCTGATTAACAGCACTCCCTGGAATTAATGCATAGATTGGATCGCCATCTTGAAGAGCCTTAGATAATGATTTTAATACTACAATCCCCGCACCTTCACCACGGACATAGCCGTTGGCTTCTGCAGCAAAGGTTTTGCAATGGCCATCAGGTGCTAACATACCTGCTTTTGCAAAAGCGCCTGTTACTTCCGGTGATAACAAAAGATTGACCCCTCCAGCTAAAGCAAGCGTTGATTCACCATTTTGTAAACTTTTACAAGCCAAATGTACCGATACCAGCGAAGATGAACATGCCGTATCAATCGATAAACTTGGTCCTTGGAGATTGAGTAAATAGGAAATACGGTTAGCAGCAATACTCCATGCATTTCCAGTTGCAGCATAAATGTCCATCTCCGAAGAATTTCTCAACATCGTTCCATAATCACAACTAGAGATACCAACAAATACCCCTACGGATTCTCCACCTAATCGTTCAGGTACCTGTCCAGCGTCCTCTAATGCTTCCCAGGCTACTTCCAATAATAATCGTTGTTGTGGATCCATACTGGCAGCTTCCCGCGGTGAAATACCGAAAAATTCAGCATCAAATTCATCAACGTTATCAAGATATCCTCCCCAACTCATTTTCGCGTCTGTGCTGCAGATTTGCTCCGAATATCCTTGATTTCTCCGATAATCCGCTGGGCGCTCATTTATTGCGTCTACACCATCTTTGAGCAAATTCCAAAATGCTTTCGGTCCATTAGCGCCAGGAAAGCGACACCCAATTCCGATGATTGCAATTGGTTCTGCTATAGTATCTTGCTTATTTATAGCCTTGTCAGCAGAATGGTTAGGCACACTAGTCAGGAATCGCGTAATACTATCAATGGTAGGGTAATCCCATACTATGGTTGGCGATACATCTTGGCCTAACCACTCGCCCATCTCCCCTGTAATGATTACTGCTTCAGCTGAATCTAGCCCGTAAATAGATAAAGGTTCACAAATGTCTATTTTATCCTCTGCTATTTTTAATCTATCCGCCATTTGAGAGACCAGCCAGTTTTGAATTTCTTGACTTGTTCTTGTAAGTCCAGCACTTGCTGTTTTCATATTTTCTTCTCCTGCTCTCCAACGCCGTTCCTTATCCATTAACAATTCCCCTTTCAGCCCCCAGCGTTCCATCCAATAATCCCTTACGACAGGCATACCGTTGAATTTTTCCGCTTGAAGTTTTTGGAATACTGCCTGGTTTGAGTAGCAATATTTCATGAATTTGAAGCTCGTGACTATTAAATACGCTCTTCTTAATCGCCATATAAATTTCTTCTATGATTTTGTTTTGACCGATTTCTTGTCTATTAGTATCGTCCTGATTCTTATACACGCGAGGTCGATATCGCCGTTCGATCTCAGCAACGATACCCAAACATTCCTCACCATCAACGTCTATAGAAAAAGCTGCGCAGCATCCAGGACGGATTGCTTCATGACATTGTTCAACTGTTAGCTCTATATCTTGTGGGTAATGATTTGTTCCACGTACGATTATGAGGTCTTTAAGACGTCCTGTAACAAAAAGCTCACCATCATGAATAAAGCCAAGATCCCCAGTTCTAAGAAAAGGGCCCTCACCACTATCAGCTAGATATGCTTGGAAAACATTTTTTGTAATATCAGTTTTTTCCCAATAGCCCTGCGTAACACTAGAACCAGAAATCCATATTTCTCCTACTTTATCAGGCGCGCACCGAACTAATGTCTCAGGATCAGTGATCATAAACTTATGATCCAACCAAGCATGCCCGCAGCCAACTAGAACATGATCCCTCTCCTGATTATTGCCAATAGAGACAATATTTTTTTCCAGATCCTGCGCGTTAAACATCTTGTATACAAAAGGTTCGCTTACCGCTCCTCCAGAAATCATTAGCGTAGTTTCGGCCATACCGTAACATGGACAAACAGCTTCCCGCCTAAATCCGACTGGTTCAAAAGCAGTCACAAATTGTTCAAGAGTTTCATAACGAACAGGTTCAGCTCCATTGAAAGCTACTTTCCAGGAACTTAAATCCAACGTTTTCTTTTGCTCATCAGTAATTTTATGAATGCATAAATCATAAGCAAAATTTGGTGCTCCGCAGAATGTCCCCTTATAATCAGAAATCGCCTTTAGCCAACGATATGGTTTTTGTAAAAAATCAACTGGCGACATAAAAATATAAGAGCTGCCGGAATAAAGAGGTTGAAGTACGTTGGCCATTAGCCCCATGTCATGATAAATAGGCAGCCAACCTACAATAACACTATTCTCATGAAGTTCATAAGCTGTTTTAATCATCTTTTCATTATTAAGAACATTCCCATGGCTTACCATAACTCCCTTTGGTGCTCCTACTGAACCAGAGGTATATTGGAGAAACGCCAACGTATTTTCTGTTATTGACGGCTCCTGCCATAAGCTTGCAATTGTCGTATTAAGTTTGTCTGTTGTTAACCACTGCATTTCAGATAATCCTTGTGTCTGCACAATCATAGGCTCAAACTTTTCTATAATCGCTGAAGTAGTTAACACTGCCTGCGCTTTTGAATCCTGTACAATATTCTGGAGTCTTAATAAATTTCGATTAAGCCGTGGCGGATAAGCAGGTACTGCAATAACTCCAGCATACAGACAGCCCATAAAAGCAACGATATAATCTAATCCAGCAGGATAAAGCAGTAACGCACGCTCCCCTTGCAAATTAAGACTTTGTAAATAAGCCCCAACCGCTCTGGCCCGCAGGTCCAATTCTTTATACGTTAAATAACTAGCTTCTGTTTCACCGTTTGCTAAAAAAGTATAGATCCTTTTTTCAGAGCTTTTAAGAGCCCTATATTGAAGAAGTTCCACTAAAGTAGAAAATTTATCCATTGAATCAATAACTGCCTTTTCCATAAATTAACCTCCAAAGTTTATATTTTTCATAAAAAAGAAAACGCCTTAAGGCGTTTACTTTACTTCTATTTATGAGTCATTATTTTTTATTTACCAATTATTTCAAGAAAACTTCTTGCATCATCCAATCTTTAAATCAGTCTATATCTAAATTTTAAATTTGCCTATCTCTTCATTCATTTTCATGGCTAATTTAGCTAGTTGATCAATGCTCCTAGCCACTTCTGTCATGCTAGCTGTCTGCTCCTCTGAAGCAGCTGCTACCGTTTGCGTTTTACTAGAAGTAGACGAAGCCGTTTCGCTAATCGCTTGTATACTTCCAGCAGTCTCTTGTGTTCCTTGCGCAATTCCTTCCGAGGCATGAGACATATCTTTGATACTATCACTAATTTTTTCTAATTGTTCAATAATCTTTTCAAAACCTTGTTTGGTATTTAAAGCAAATTCCTTTCCTTTTTCTGTTTCAATTGATGCAATGCTTGAGAACTCTGACATATTGTTTATTTCATCACTGATTTCTTTAATAATAATAGTAATCTCTTTCGTTGAATCCTCAGATTGTTCAGCAAGCTTTCTGACCTCTTCAGCAACCACGGCAAAGCCTCTTCCTGCCTCACCAGCACGTGCCGCCTCAATGGCAGCATTTAATGCAAGTAAATTGGTCTGACCTGCAATATTTGAAATAACATCAATAATCATTTTGATTTTTTCCGATGATTTATTTAAAGCATTTGCAGCTTTTCCCATTTTTCCCATAGAATTAGAAATCGTCCCATTTTGATTTACTACTTCTTCTAGTAAATTCATACCTTTTTGCGATTCAGTTACTGCGTCTTGCGCATTTTTTTCTATTCGCATTGTTCCTGCACTCATTTCTTCTGCACTCGCTGAAACTTCTTCTATCGTTGCCGAAATATCAGTAATACTAGTTGCTGATTCACAACTGCTAGAAGCAATATCATTTACATTCGTCGTAACCGATTCAATAGACCGTAAAAATTCTTCTGTTGTAGCCGTCAACTCTTCGCAAGAAGCGGCTAACGTAGCCGCTGATTCTTGAACATAAACAACGGTTTGACAAACACCTTTCTTTGCCTCTTCAAGATGTTGTAACATATCACCAATTTCATCATTAATTGACACTTTATATAAGCTAGGTGTTAAATCTAATCCGCCAATCTGAACTATAACGTCATTTAATACTGAAATACGTTTTAATAATTTTTTCGTGTAGAATAATGCTAACAGTATACTCAAAATTGAAATAGTTAAGGAAGCTATTTGCATTTTTGAAATTGTTTTATCCATATCCTTATTCATATTAGTTGTTTGATTCTTAAAATATTGCGTTTGTATGTCAGTCAGCTTTAAAAATTCATCATTAATTCTATCTACTATAATTCTTCCTTGCGACGTTATCTCATCAAGATCTGGAGCATTATTTTTTTTAGCATTTATTATTTTATCACTAAATACTTGATATGCTTGTAATTCCTGCAGTATTTTTTCACTTTGTTCAATCAGCTCTTCTTCATTTGAAGTTTCTCTATACCCTTGCACTTCTTTTATCGCTTTGCTAATATCATTTCGGTAATTAGTTTCGTAAACTGATCCATCAGCATACAGTATAAAGCCTCTCATATTTAATAACGCACGCGTAAATAAATTTTGAGCTTCTTTCATCTGTATCATACGCGGTACCGTACGATCTGAAACTGCATCTACCTCACTGTCTATAGCTTCTATACTATAAACAGAAAAAACAGCTGTTGAGATAAACAAAACAATAATTAAACTATACATACCTACAATTTGTATTAATAATGAAATTCTTTTTCCTTTAAACATATTGAAATCTCCTTATATGATGATTAAATAGATTATGTTGCTATTTTAGATCATCTATTATCACTTTGTGATATCCTTCATATTAACAGTGTCTACGCAATAAAATTTTAGTTACTTTGAATATTCCTATATTCTTGATTTGTCAAAGCTCTTTGATAATCAATAACCATATCTTTACCTATCGAATTAATTAAACCTTTATCATTGTTATGAATATAAAAATGATCTCCTTGAAACATCTGCAGTCGAAAATTTCCCGTGGTCTGGTCTTTCCATAATTCCAAATCATTAATTTTCACCTCTAAATCTTCCAGTCCTCCAAAAACAGAAATAGGACAGGTTAATGGAACGCCAGCTGAGTATACATATGTTTCATGAAGTGCAAAATCTGCTCTGAGCGTAGGTAATAGCAGCTTCATCAATTCATTGTTTTGCAGTACGGCATCTGGAGTACCGTTATATTCACGCAATCTCTCTACAAACTCAGCATCTGGCAATAAATGCATGGGCGCCTTTCTTCTTGCGATTATAGGAGCACGGTAACTAGATATAAATAAATGAACTGGACTGATACCATTTCGTTGAAGTCGACGAGCTAATTCAAAACTAATCAAAGCACCTAGGCTATGTCCAAAAAAAGCAAATGGAATATCTAATTCCGGCAGTAGTACGTTAGCTAACTCCTCCGTTAAACATTCCATCGAAGTAAATGACTCCTCAAATATTCTTTTTTCCCTGCCAGGGTACTGTATGGGGCAAACGTCTATTCCCCGTGGAAAAGAATGAATCCAATCGCGAAAAACGGAGGCACTACCTCCTGCATAGGGAAAACAAAAAAGGCGTAGCCCCCGATACTTATTTGGTCTTCTATACGGAATCCACTTATTTACTATACTTATTTCTGTCATACTACTCTTCCTCCTAATTCCTCACTACAAAAAAAAGAAACGCCATAAAGCGTCCCCTTTCCATCTATTTATATTAAATTTCCTTCTAACTCTATCTTCCTTACTTCGTCTAACATCGGGATTTCTACTGTAATACGCCGATTCCTACGGGAAACTTTTGTAACTATATGCTCTAATCCTACGAGTGGCCCCTTAACTACCTGAAATTGTTCATGCTGTTTTTCAACTGTACTCACTTCAACGATTCCCTCACTGCCCATGAGTTTTTGAATTAATTGCCTTTCTTCATTTAATATCGGGACTAACTCGCCGCCGCTATATACTAGCCAAGCAATATTCAAATTACGCATACGTAATGCTTGATCAAAGGCTCTAATTTTATCTTTCGGATATGAAATAAAGAGATACCCATCAAACAATGGCCTTACTAAATCAATATAACTGCCCTGCTTACGCCAACTGACTCTTCTCCTAGGATAAATAAGCTCAATTCCAAGAAACATTTTTTGTAAAATAGCTACCGCTGCATCCTCTTTGCCACAAACCGTACGCAATACATACCATTCCAAAACGATTGCCTCCTAAAAAACATCTTTTAGAACCAATTAAGGGATGAAAAAAAGCCCCATTCAATGTAATCTATGACCTTCTCCTGCCCTTTTTCATGCGCCTCCGCTATAAAAACACAAGAGAATTTTTTGATTTCTTGTTTGAATATGCCCAGCCTTAAGCACTTATTCTTCTTATTAGCTATACTTATTTTTAACAAAATTCTTCCTATTTTTCTATAGATATTGTCAGAAAAAGAAGCTTCCATGATTAAAAGGTCGATTCGTGTGAACGAAAATATTTCTTTTTAAAGAAAAAATCTCCTTGATAGATACGCGCGCATGTAGTAACATACCACGTTTCTATCAAGGAGATCTAATCCCTAGAAATTCCTCTTTATAAACAATATAGATTTTGAAATTCCTTGGCGTGTTCCAAGGTCATCAGCGCTGTTTCTTTTGTATTCGCTAGCTTTACCAGATAGGTTTTATTTCCCCAAGGAGAAAGTTCCATTACCATATCTGGATTAATGATAAATCCCTTATGACAACGAAAGAAACGATATTTTCTTAAGCGTTCTTCAATTTTTTGAAGTGGCTCATACGTTTGAACTACCATCTCTCCCGTAACATAAATCATAGTTTTACGCTCATTCCGGGTAATGAATATAATATCGGAAACATTGATAAATGTACTTTTATCATTGGATAAAACTTTCAGCTTGAGATTCTCTTCTCTAGGCAAAGGTTTTTCCCGCTTTAGTAATCCAACTTGCTCTTTCTTTGCTTTTAACTCTTGGATACGTTTTACTGTTTGCCGAATTCTTTCTAAATCAAAAGGTTTTGTCAGATAGTCAAAGGCATAAACTTCAAATGCCTCACGAGCATAACAGTTAAAACCAGTCGCAAAGATGAGAAAAATATTGGGATTAATATCGAAGATTTCCTTGGACGCCTCAACACCATTCACTTCTGGCATATCGACATCCAAGAATATAACTTCCGGTTCCAGTTTCTCTACCATATCAATGAGCTTTCGACCGTCTTCCGCTTCGCCAACGATATCTACGCCGGAAATCTCCGTAAGCACACGTTTTAAAATTCGTCGCATTAAAGGGTCATCATCAGCGACAATTACTTTTATCATAGAAATTACCTTTTATATCCTCATGTTATTATTCATGGTCTTGTAGATGTTCTGGCACTTGTGGTTGATATGAACCAGTCAAGCACGCTGGTAAGAAAAATAAAATCGATGCCCCAAGCATTGCCTTAGCTGCATAATGTAACATCTTCTGTTTAAAATTAAGCAATTTGACTCCTCCTTTCAGACTTAAAGTTATAATAATTACTATCCTAAATATAAACAAGGTATTTACTACATACAATATTTCTTGTCAAAAAAGACCGCATGTTTGTCTAAAAAGGTTATTTTATTGTTTAAAAAGCACTATTGTTTTATCAACCAACTTCTCTATTATAACAACGAAGTGATAACCAGCAGGCGTAATACTAAAAATTTGCCAGCCAATTCCCCCTATACTCGCGAAAGCAAACCCAGAAACCGACTCTCCCCAAGAGGTTAGCCCGCTCATCGCAACTGCCCAAATAGCCATATAGATATAAGAAAGTTTCCTATACATCGCTCTTTTCCTAGTAGAAACAATCGGTTTTGCGGGGCTATCGGCTGGTACCCACTTATGTATGGTGTACACTCCACTAGCGGCTAAAAGAACAATTAAAGCGTAAAGTAAGGATTGCGATATCATTATTTTAGCAGCCAGCTGGCCAAAACCGATCATAATAGCCAAACTCAGAACTAAACAACGCAAAAAAGTAGAACAGTGAGCCCCCCCAGAAACAAGTCGTAACAAACTTGATGGAACCAAAACTGCCAAAACGTACGACGTAATTCCCATCCACCAGGCAACGCCAATTATAACCCCAAGATTAATAATGAAGTCCAAAAGCGATTCTAGTCCGAACCGTATCGCCGCCGTTTCTTTAGTATCAAGCTGCAATTCCGCCCCCAAATAATGCGCCGTATCTTCGGCAACACTTTTTAAATCTCTCATATTTTTCATCTCCATCAAAAATCATTAACTTTCATAACCTGTTACTCCCTAATTACTCTGGAATCACGACATGAAAAGAAGTACCATTGTTATCGCTTTTCACCTTGATTTTACCATTGTATTTACTTACAAGCTTTTGAATGCTGTATAACCCCATGCCGTGTCCCTGTCCTTTCGTCGAAACACCGGGCATAAATATTTTGCCAATTATAGCTGGTGGAATTGGTGCTCCATAGTTCTGTACTTCCAATATATACCCGTCTATTCCCAGCCCAATGGTAACTGACACCTGCCTTTCTGGAATTGGCAATTTTTCCACTGCATCCATGGCATTGTCAATCAGATTACCCAGAATCACATTGATATCCCGTCCTTCTAAGGGAGCTTGTTTCAAACTCGTCTCCACTGTAATATGCAACGCAATCTTACGAGCTTCTGCCAAGCCAGTCTTCGTGTAGAGCAATGCCGTCACGCCTAGATTATCGGTTTTGACCAATTCTGAAGTCGCAGCAACCTCGGTCACACTCTTTTTTAAATAATTTAGGGCTTCTTGATATTCCTCTACTTGCAACAAACCATAGACCACCTGCAATTCATGGCTAAAATCGTGGCGCTGTGTCCGCATTGTATACAGCAATTTCTCCACATGGCTAAGCGTATCAAGCTGCGCCTTATCTTCAACTTCTCTACGAATGAAGCCCATAAGTTGTCTGATAATAATCATTGTAATCAGCGGTAAGATTGCGTTGATTAAAACAAAATATAAATGGATGGGAGCTTGAAAAGGATCCGCATAAGCCAGATAATACTTCCAACAAAAAAAGTTTATTAATAGCGTTTGCGTCAATAACAAACTAGCCAGCCACAGAAGAGTTTTGCTCCGTCCAGCTTCCACTCCATCTGGAAGCCAAAGGTTAAACCTACGAACGAGAAAAATAATCAGTACGACAACCATCATTTGTAAGATAATATAAGGCATCCTCAGCCACCAGTTATTTTGAAACGTGTTAAGGGAATAGCCCGTAATAAAAATGTACAAGGGCATCACCCAAGCTTCAAGGCAACAATAAATACTAACTCCTATCAAAGTAGCCAAACAAGCGCTTTTATATGGAATTCGCATGACACCGTGCATTATTAAAGCAAAAATTGCTACTTGTATGAATGTATGGACACCAAAAGGGATGGAAATAATTTTTCCAATAACAAAATAAAGAATCATAACAAAAATGGACTGTAGACATCCAATTGACAGTACTTGTCGAAAAAGTGGCCTAATCCCTAAAAGCGATAGGCTTAACCAAGTCAACGCCATAGCTTCAGGGAAAGAGTTAAAAACAACCACCGCAAAATCAATCTCTGGCACGTTCTTCCCTTCCTTAAATCAATATTAGAATTAACCATCTATTTTTATGACGATTTTCTTATCTATTTCACACACAAAAATTTCTTAACTAAACTACGGTAATAAAATCCCCCCTTATTTCCCATTAAATACGAATCAAATACGAAATAACGTTTTCGGTCGCAATAAAAAAAGCAAGACTTACAGCCTCACTTTTTCAAGTTGCAGCCTGGCAATCATAGGTTAAAAACCCTCTAGACCCATAGCTTTGCGTCCTCACTTTTCAATGAGTTTGCCAACGTATTATTTTGTCTAAATTATACACGATTTAGCAAATTATGTCAAACGGGACTTTTGTCCTATTTCAATTATTTTATTGAAAGTTTAAATGTAACTCTCTTTCTAAAATATTTCATTCCATACTGTTAATTTTCGCCATTCTTTAGAAAATTTTAGTTACACTTAGATTAATAGCTTGTGAGTCCCAATCTGCTTCATTTAGACGCGTTTCATATACATTTCCATCAGCTGCAAAAGCTCTATGAACTCCAGTTTTCGATTTAAAATGAGAAAAACTCATCTTTGCTTTTAAAGCCCATTCATTATTCATTTGATATTCTGACCCTATACTAAAAACCGTACCATATCCGCTAGCACTTTGTTCAATACTTTTAGGATGTGCATATGCACTACTTAAGTTCCAGTTACCTTCCGCACGGTATTTTGTAAAATGATATTCAAATCGCGAAAAAAATTTTAGTTTTGCACTCGATTGTTCTTCGTAAGACAGACCAATATAAGGCCCCTTCCAACGCGCATCAAAGGTACTATTGAGCCCAGAAAATGGACCAACGGGCTGCGATTGATATGCAGGGTCCGAATAGGTTTGGTTTCCATCTGTGATTTTTAAAGATTGTTTATTTATTGAGTATCCAGTCACAAGGGCCGTCTTACTCTTTTCTTGTTTATCAATATAGTATCCGTAACCTATGGAACCGTCCACTACATGTCCATTGCCAGCATTATTTTCAGACCGCGAATACATTCCTGTCCGATTATCTCCCATATAATCAGAATCTTGATTATGTCCACTATGAATCCAACCGTATCCCACTGAACCTTCTACAAATGCTTTATCATTTACATCACTTTTCCCATTCAGCCTGACTTCATAGATTTTTAGATTGGTCCATTTTAATTCAGATTGTACATTAGGATTTTTTCCATCCATATCACCTGCAAAATTCCAATTTACCTCATCCTTCCGATCACCGGCAGAAAGATCATACGTCGTTTTCGCAGCCACTACATTTACGAATCCAACTAATACTAGTAGAATTAAACAGAATATTCTCTTATATTTCAAAATTATCACCCTATCTTAAATATTCATGATCTTTATATCCATCCATGTATCATACTCCTACCTCGTTATATAACTCAGCCTTGCTAGCTGAAACAGCTTAGCACCTCCCCTGATTACAACAAAACACATCCCTTATATTAACTATTTATACATTATTGTTCTTAATCCCTTTATATTTAAAGTAGAATTATGTAAAAATAGGTCCAATCTACCACTCCCACATTCGTCATCGAAGTTTCCCTTTGCGAAATTAGAAATATCTTCTCTTCCATGTCACGCTAAAAAAGCCTCCAAGTTATGGAAGCTTTTTATAAATATTAAATTCATTAAAAAGTTGTTTTATCGTGGTACCCTTTCCATACTATTTCTAAGTTATTACCAAAGCATTCCTGATGTATCTGTTAAAATATATTTACGTAAAAAAACCATAGCTTACCTTATCTGCTATGGTCTGATTGCGGTGGCTTCGTCGTCAACAAAACGGACGATAAAGCTTCTATATATTATTATTATATGAAAATTAGTAATTTCTGCAGATTATCGCCTCGCATCCAAGCGCGATTTCTACAAAATAAAATAATACACTTATATCGCAATTGCTTTTTCATCATGCATGATAGTCAACGCTTCCTGATAGTTTGCAAATAAATTATTAACTACCAATTGGTCTATTTTGCCTTTTGCCACCATCTCTGTCATAATTGCCCTCACTCTTACTTCTGGTAAACTATCACGGTATGGTCTGTTTTCAGTAAGCGCAACAAAGATATCGGCAACAGCGAGAATCCTTGAACCTAAAGGCAAAGAGTCTGCCGCTAATCTAAAAGGATAGCCTTTTCCGTCTAGTGTTTCATGATGATATGCCGCCCACATTGCAATCGTATCAAAACCATCAATCTCCTGTAAAATACGATAGGTATAATAGGTATGTTGTCTGATAATAACAACTTCTTCTTTGTTTAACTGACCAGGTTTTTCTAAAATATTATTCGGGATTGCGAGCTTGCCTAAATCATGAAGTAAGCCGGCAATTTTCATATTTTTGACTTCATCAGCACTAAAGCCTTTAACTTTTGCTAAAAAAGCTGCAATTCTAGCCACATTGTGCGAGTGTGTCGCCGTAAAGGAACTCATTCTATCAATGATGGTAGCAAATATCTCCGCGATATTAATTGCATCATCCAGAGAATAACAAATTGCTCCGTAAACATCTAAACTTCTAAAAAATACTTCATAGTAATTCGGATTAACAAGGTCTAGCCAAAAACTTTCCTTTTTGGCAATTTCTTGCACCGCTGCAACCAAAGTAGGATCAAATTCTATTCCACTGCTTTTTTCAATTACCCCTAAAATATGTTTAGATTGATTGAATATAAATTCGTCATGACGAATCAGTACTTCGACGCGATCGGCGATATGTATAATACGACTAATGAGCGGTATCTTTTCTTCTTTAAGCCCCGAGTAGTTTCCACCAGTCCATCGATCATGATGATAACGAATTGGTTCAGCCAAATCGCCAAGCTGTATAGAATCTTTTAAAAGAAGATACCCATCTTCCGCATGCCGGTGCATCCCCTGATTTGTGGTCTCCATTATTTTCCTTCGTTCACTCCAACTCGATGCCGCCCCTATATCATGTAACAAAGCTGCATAAAGTAACCTTTGATGATCTGTAGCATTTAAGTTTATTTGTTTGGCAATTCTATCACTAATCAGTGCTGTACGCCAATGATGACTAGACATGCCATTTACAGCAAGTTCCAGAGCCATAGATAATGCTTTTATTAATTTTACCGGGTGTATATTAAAAGAATGCATTGTCGATACTCCTCTATCAATACTTTTATAAATATAGCTTAGACACAATTTATCCTAACAAAAATTCTATTTAAATTCAGAAAAAACCTTTATTTTTTTTAATCTTTATAAAATCTTTTCTTCATATTCCTATATTTTTTTACAAATTAGGCAGCTGCCAATCTATTGGTTGCTTATTATTTTTAATTAAAAATTCATTTGCCCGTGAAAAAGGTTTACTACCAAAAAAACCTCGATGTGCTGATAATGGACTAGGATGAGGTGATTCAATCACGAGATGATTTGGATTGGTAATCATCTCCTTTTTCTTCTGGGCTGGTTTTCCCCAAAGAATAAAGACCATCGGTTCCGTTCGTGCATTTAAAAGTGCAATCACTTTATCGGTAAACTCTTCCCACCCTAAGCCTTGATGTGAATTGGCCTGACGTTCGCGTACAGTAAGTACAGCATTTAATAATAATACCCCTTGCTCTGCCCATGGCAATAAACAACCGTTATTCGGTATCGTGCACCCTAAGTCGGTCTGCAATTCTTTAAAAATATTAACGAGTGACGGTGGTGCTTCAACGCCTGGCTGCACAGAAAAACTCAATCCATGTGCTTGTTTTGGCCCATGATATGGATCTTGTCCTAATATAACCACTTTTGCATCCTTGTAACTGGTATAATGAAGCGCATTAAAGATATCATGCATTCCGGGAAATATGGTTCGCGTTTTATATTCATTGATTAAAAATTCACGTAGTTTTATATAATAAGGTTCTTTTAATTCTAAATTCAAATACTCCGCCCAATCATTTTTAAATATTTGCATTATCATCATCCTCATCTTTAAAATAAAAATCCCACTGCTCATATTTTATCATATTGCAGTGGGATTTCTAACCTATAATTTATTTAACCGCATTAAAACCCAGTTCTAATGCCATCGTATTTTTTTCAATCGTTGCTGGCGGTACACGTTTCGCCACTACCTCTTTGATTATATCAAAGGAAACCAAGCCTGATACTTTGACAAGTAAGCCAAGTGCTACCATATTGGCAAACAATGATTTTCCTACTTGCTCAACAGCAATACGGGTAATTGGCACTTTGATCACATTGGGGAAATTCGGTACGTCTGGCACTAAATCCTCATCCACAATTAAAATCCCATCTTCATGCAAATCATCATAATATTTGTCCGCTGCCTTTTGTGTCATCGCCAGCACAAGATCTGGCGTCGTTACTTTCGGATGATAAATCGCTTGATCAGAAATAATTACTTCAGCTTTAGAAGCACCACCACGTGCTTCTGGACCATAAGATTGTGATTGAACTGCTTCTTTGCCTTCTCTTACTGCCGCTTCAGCAAAAATAATTGCCGCGGTGATTACACCTTGACCGCCTGAACCAGATAAACGTAGTTGTTTCATTATCTCGCACCTCCAGCCAAGTCAATTACTTTCTGATATGCGGTTGTATATTCTGTAAATTCACTATTATAGAATACGCCGATTGGGAATTTGCCTTCACGCTTTTCTTCTGGCAATTTATCATAAGCAGCTTTCATCACTGCCGTTTCGCTCATCCATTTGAGCATTTCAGGTGCGTCCCCTAATTTGTTTTTACGTCCATAGGCAATTGGGCATTGGGTAATCGCCTCAATAAAAGAGAACCCTTTATTCCCCATACCTTGGAAGATCATATCAGATAAATGTTTAACATGAAAAGCTGTGCTACGCGCAACATAGGTCGCGCCTGCAGCTTCTGCTAAATGGCAAGGGTCAAATGGTCTATCAACGCTGCCATATGGCGCTGTTGTCGCTTTTTTATGGAGTGGTGTCAACGGCGACGCTTGTCCACCAGTCATACCATAAATATTATTATTAAATAAAATAACCGTTAAGTCGACATTTCTCCTCGCACCATGAATGAAGTGATTGCCTCCTATTGCAGTGCAATCACCATCACCAGTAATAACGATAACATTGAGCTCTGGATTGGCTAGTTTGATTCCCGTTGCAAATGGAATTGCTCTACCGTGCGCGGTATGCAAGGTATCAAAATTCATATACCCAGATGCTCTCGAAGAACAGCCAATACCTGAAACGATAACCGTTTTATCTTGGTCTAAATTCTTTGCTTCAATCGCCTGAACGATCGCTTTCATCGCGATGCCGTTTCCACAGCCAGGACACCACATATGTGGTAATCTATGTTCGCGAAAATATTTATCATAACTTCTCATCAATCTGCCACCTCCGCAGTTAAGTCTTCAATTGCAGTGCAAATTTCATTTGGTGTAAAGATTTCAGTATTATACTTAGCAAGCAGTTTAACCTTAGCTTTACCACCTGCTGCCCGTTCCACTTCATTCACCAATTGACCATAGTTAAGTTCTGGGACCAAAATTGCTTTTACTTGCTCAGCAACTTTTTTGACAACCTTATCAGCAAATGGCCAAATTGTCATCAAGCGAACCATCCCCACCTTGATTCCTTTTTTACGTGCATCTTCTACCGCTGCATACGCTGTACGCGCAGTGCCACCATAAGAAACTACCGCATACTCAGCATCCTCCATAAAGAACTCATCATAATGGGTAATTTCATCTTGGGCAATTTCGATTTTTTGATGCAAGCGACGAATACAATCTTCGGTAACCTTTGGGCTGCCAGATGGAAAACCTGTTTCATCATGCACAAGCCCAGTAACATGAATACGGTTCCCAGTACCAAAATCAGCAACATTTGGCACTAAATCAGCTGCCGGTCTAAATGGTTCATACCCCTGAGCGCGACTGCATTCTGGCTTACGGCGTGGATAAATTTCTATATCTTTCGTGTCAGGTAATTCTACCTTTTCACGTAAATGTCCTACGATTTCATCCATTAAGATGATGACTGGCGTTCTAAAACGCTCTGCATAATTCACTGCTTTTATAGCAACTTCAAAGCTTTCTTTTACTGTCCATGGGGACAATGCAATCATCGGATGATCACCATGCGTTCCCCAGCGAGCCTGCATCACATCACCCTGTGCTGGCGAGGTTGGTTGTCCTGTTGACGGACCAAGGCGTTGCACATTGGCAATAACTACTGGAATTTCTGCAATTGCCGCATAACCGATTAATTCTTGTTTTAAGGAGAAGCCAGGTCCAGATGTTGCGGTTAAAACCTTTTTACCTGCTAAAGCCGCCCCTAAAACAACGGCAATACCAGCGATCTCGTCTTCCATTTGAATAAATGTACCACCAACTTGCGGCAGCATCGCCGCCATCGATTCAGCAATTTCTGTTGAAGGAGTAATTGGATATCCACCAAAAAAGCGGACACCAGCAGCAAGTGCCCCTTCAGCACAAGCTTCATTTCCCTGCATTAATTTTACATTACTCATTATGGATTCACCTTCTTATCTACATAAATTGCATAATCTGGGCAACGAAGTTCACATTGTCCACATGCAATACATGCCTCACCATCGATTACTTGCACTCTTCCTAAGGTATCTAGTTTTAATACTTTTTTCGGGCAAAATGAAACACAAATACTACAGCCCTTACATCTTTCTTGCTTGATCAATATTTCCGCTTTCATAGAGCAGCCTCCTTAATCATTTACCAAAATAATTTTATAAAAAGTAACATTGACTCTTACATTTTGGGACAGTCTCTTATCTAAAATGCTATAAACAATAATACCAAAAACCACTCTGAAAATCTATGATATTTGTAATTTTTTTTCATCTTTATCCAATGATAAAATACATTTATACCTAATGTCATGATCATTTCATCATACATTCTCCCTAAAAATAGACAAAAAGATGCCCTACTTTCTTTTCGAAGTACAGCATCTTTGCTTATTTATAATTATACTATGCTAAACAGTATTTGTAAACAGACAAAAAGTGCTACACCCCCTTTCAGGATGTAGCACCTTTCGACAATACATAAATTATAAATAATTATAGATTCTTGTATAAATATTCTTTAACAGCTTCGCTATCTTCTAATTGAAGAACTGCATCTAGCATTTCCTTTGCTTTTTGTGAACTAATAGAGCGAATTTTTTCTTTTACTCTTGGAATTGAAGGAGCACTCATACTAAGTTCATGAATCCCCATCGCCATTAAAATAACCGCTGCATAAGGATCACTTGCCATTTCGCCGCACATACCAGACCAAATTCCATTATCACGGGCAGCTTTGATTGTTGTCTGGATTAATCTTAATACAGCAGGGTGAAAATGACTATATAAATAACTTACGTTATGATTTACACGGTCAACTGCAAGCGTATATTGCACTAAGTCATTGGTACCAATACTGAAGAAATCAACATGTTTTGCCAAAACTGGTGTTAACACTGCTGCTGCAGGAGTTTCCACCATAATCCCAAGTGGAACATTATCAGCAAAAGCTTTACCTTCATGTGCCAATTCTAACTTTGCTTGTGCAATTAATTCTTTCACTTGTTTTACTTCGGTTACACTGATCACCATAGGAAGCATGATTGCAGCTTTACCAAAGACACCAGCACGAAGAATCGCTTTTAATTGCGGCATAAACAATTCATGTCTAGCTAAACTAATACGAATTGCCCGCCAACCCAAGAAAGGATTTTCTTCTTTCGGAATATCTAAATAAGCTAGTGGTTTATCACCACCGATATCCATCGTACGGATAACACAAATATTTCCAGCACATTTTTCAATTGCTTCTTTATAGGCTTTATATTGATCTTCTTCAGTAGGGATATCTTCTCTACCCATGAAAACAAATTCAGTTCTAAATAAACCTACACCTTCACAACCATAGGATAATGCGCTATCCATATCCGTATGTCCGCCAATGTTTGCTGCTAATTGTACACGTACACCATCAGTAGTTTCCGCAGGCAGTGGTGCAAGTTTTGCATAATAAGCTTTTAGCTCTTGTTGTTTTTGAAGTTTTTCTTGGTAAGTTGCGATGATTTCATCGGTTGGCTCCATCACAATTTCGCCAGTTTCACCATCAAGTAAAACACTCGCGCCATCAGCAATACCTTCTACTTTTTCACCAAGACCAACAACTGTTGCAATTGCTCTCGCTTTTGCAATAATTACAGCATGGCAGGTTGTACTACCTTGACCCAAAATAACCCCTTGAATTTTTTCTGTAGGAATATTAGCGATAACCGATGGCTCGATTTCATTACCACAGAGAATCACTGCTTCATCGCCAAGTTCCGGTTCTTTAACACCTAAGATATATTTTGCAATACGTCTACCAACATCACGAATATCTACAGCGCGTTCACGAAAATATGCATCATCCATATTTTCAAACAAAGTCGCAGATTCTTCGCTAGCAGCAAGCACAGCACGAGGTGCACAAACACCCTCTTGTACTTTTGCCAAGATAGATTCTTCCATCATTGGATCTTGTGCCATCATACGATGCGCTTCCATAATTGCAGCTTGTTCTGGCATATCTTTTTCTTTTAACGTTTTTACATTGCTTTGTAAGATTTCTGCAACCGCTTTTAAAGCGTCGCTTGCTTTTCCAATTTCCGCTTGTACATCGCCTGCTTGATATGCAGCAAGATAACCGTCGATATTTTGACTTACAAGCATAATTTTGCCAATAGCAATTCCAGCAATAACACCTTTACCTCGTAACACTTTTGGCATACTTGTGAGCCTCCCTTATTCTTCGCCGAATTTTGATTCTACTAAATCTTTAATTGCTTTTACAGCAGCATCTGCATCTGCACCGTCTGCACTAATTACAACTTCAGTACCTTTTACTAAGCCAAGGCTCATGATCATAAGAATGCTTTTTGCATCAATACTTTTACCTTTTGCAGCTAATTTGATTTTGCTTTGGAATTTAGTTGCTGTTTGAACCAACATCGATGCTGGTCTTGCATGAATACCTGCTTTATTTGCGATAACTACTTTTGCTTCCATAATAATAATCTCTCCAATCAAAATTTAATATTTTAAAATTTTTTAAATTAAACTCGGTCGTTATACATTACAAATAACATTCTCTATTATTAGCTATTTTTTTTAATTTATCGATTAAATTAAATTTCAGCATGTACAACTACGTATTAATATATATGCAATTGCCGTGCCAAATTTCTACTTTTATCGAATTTCGTAATATTATAGCGAAATATTACATATTTTCCGTATGTTTTGAAAAAAATGTTTGAATTTGTACACTTATTTAATTAATTTTAATTATATCATCATATCCAAAACAATCAATACCTAGTAAAAAGTATCAACTTTCACTGTTTTGTTGATACTTTTTACTAGGTATTGATATTTTTTACTAATACATTTATCCGATGACTAGCTGTTCTAATACTTCCGCTTCTGCAAGCGGTGCGTAGAAAAGAACGGATAAGTCTCTGGATAACTTCGACTACAATTCAGGCGGTGTTAAAACACCTTCTGAATTGTAGTCTCCATTTATACTAGTCCGTATTTTTTTGCTTTTGTCGCTACTGTTTTATGCGTAAGTTTCAACATTTTACTAGCAGCATTAAAACTTCCACATCTTTTTAGTGCATTACTAATGATTTGCTTCTCGTATTCTTCCCATGGAAGAACAACTCCACACTCAAAACTCTTTACTTCCTTCATCACAGTTTCACCAGTAATATAGGAAGGCAAATGTTCAATTGCGATATAATCGGCATCCATCAGCGTAATGACCCGTTCAATTATATTTTCTAATTCCCGCACATTTCCCGGCCATTTATATGCCATTAAAACTTCAAGTGCTTCTGAGGTAATCCCTTTGATTTGTTTTCCCGCTCGTTCACTTAGTTTCTTAATAAAATGTTCTGTTAACAGTGGAATGTCTTCCACGCGTTCACGAAGAGGCGGCAAAAATAAAGGAATAACATTTAAACGATAATATAAATCATCACGAAAAGTTTCTTGCCGAACCATTTCTTCCAGCCCACGATTTGTCGCTGCGATAATGCGCACATCCACTTTAACGGTAGTTTCTCCACCAACGCGGTCAAACTCTTTTTGTTGCAGGGCACGCAAAAGTTTCACCTGCATATTTTTATCCATTTCACCAATCTCATCTAAAAAGATCGTACCATGGTTCGCAAGTTCGAACTTACCAAGCTTTTGTTTTACCGCACCTGTAAATGCACCTTTTTCATGGCCAAACAATTCACTTTCGAGTAATGCCGAGGGAATCGCGCCGCAATTGACACGAATAAATGGACCTTTTGCGCGACTACTCGCATAATGAATACCTTCGGCAACAAGCTCTTTCCCCGTACCACTTTCACCACGAATCAATACCGTCGCAGTACTTTCAGCTGCTTTTGTTGCCATCGCAAGTAAATCTAGGATACGACCGCTGGAGCCGATATAGCGTTCAAACGCTTTATTGGTTTTTTTTGTCCGAAGCAATTCTTGTTCCAAATACTCTGCTTTTGCTGACATTGTACTGAGTTTTTCCAATAAATTTTGCACTTCAGTAATATTTTTAACAACCGAAACTACGCCAGAAATTTCCCCATCAACCATGATTGGATTTACGTTGGCAACCACCATCGTACCATCGCGTTTTTTGCTAAAACTATTAATTTCTGATTTGCCTGTTTTTAGCACCGTGCATCTAGTCCCTTGCGGTGCAACTTCATATACATTGGTACCGAGCACTTGACTACTTTCACGATTTACAATCCTTAAATAAGAAGGATTGACATAAATGACTTCACCCGTTTTGCTAACAACGCAAATCCCGTCTTGTACTGATTCTAAAATCAATTGCAAACGTTCTTGCAACTCTTTGACCTCGTAAAACTCCCATTTAATTTTTTCAAGGGCGGAAATATCTTCAAAAACAGCAATTGCGCCCCGCACTTCACCATCAATGATAATCGGCGTACGATTCGTTACCGTCATGGCTTGCCCCATCATTTGCCGTGACGCTATCTCTCCCTTACCAGTCTTATTCACAATATTGAGGCGTGTATTGGGCACAACATCTTCTACATTTTTACCAATCGCGCTTGATTCATGAATCCCAATAATTCTTGCCGCAGCCGGATTACAAACCGTAATAATATCATGTTGATTTGTAACGATTAAGCCATTTGCCATACTAGAAAAAATCTGCTCTGCAGTAAAGGCATTTTCATGTAATAACTGATCAACCTCACGCATTTCATTTGGCGTATGTACAGTAAAATCACCCTCAAGAAATACAACCATCGCCTCAACCGCTTGTTCTGCTTTTTTGCCTTCAGCAAATACTGAGACAACATCTCCACAAACAATTTTTAGTGCAACGATTGGCATTAATCCCTGTATTTCAAAACGCTTACTATTTTTTGTTTTCAACTGCATCCTACATTTATACTTTTGATAAATATCCATTGATTTTTGCACAATCATTGCTGCAACGCGCGCATGAACTCCGCTTTCATGCTTAATTGTCGCTTGTTTTTCAAACAACATATGTCAAACCTCTTTCTGAATCTTCTTACTTATCTAAACAATTTTATTATACCTCATCCCTTCCTTAGATACCAAATCAAATCTATACATAGTTCAAAAGTCCTTTTACTTTAAAATATTATTTAAAAATTCTTGTAAAAATTACAGGATTTTTGTAAAACCTGTCGAAGATAGGTCAAAATAAGATAAATTATTTTGTATAGTTATGGTGATGTTAAAAGTGGATTATATTGCAATTACCTTCTTGGCTATAGTGTTTAGTATTTTTTTTGCGTTTAAAATCTTAAGTTATGTCGGACTTGACTTAAATATTAAACCTTTAATATTATGCGCCCTTTGTGCGTTAGCGATTAATTTTTTTCTACCAATCATTACAATTCATTTAGTAGAGTATCACTTCCCAGTCATTTTAGGCATTACAATGATATCATCGTATTTTATCTCACGCTATAATACAAAATTAACATTAAATCGACAGGCGATGAAAGAGTTACTTCTAGATGAAGGTCCTAGTACTATAATACCTGCAGAAAAACCATCGACCAAAGACTTAAAATCTCAACCGCCAAAGAAAACAGAAATAAAAATTGCAGAAATTGCAAAACCTACTAACACGCCTATCTTAACGGAATTAAAAAGCATTGGCGCTAAGCCAAAAGCAAAACCTACCACCTTTGCTACCGTAGCCGTAGCAAAGCAAACGCCGTCAAGCCTCAATATTGCCGCCTTAGCAGCAACAAGTGCAGTTCTTGACTCTATACAGCCAAAACAACTTTCCAATAAACCTCCTCTATATCTTGTGAAGACTGACATGTTAACTCTGACGGCTTCACCTAAACCACAGGTAGAAGCAAAATCAGAAACAAAAGTCATTGATTTAGCAAAAGAAGCAAAAAAGCAGAAAAAACTAGCCATCGTTAAGCACGTGGCTAAGCTAGAAAAGTTAGATGATTTATTGGATTACGCCTTAGATCAAAGAGACAATAACGAGAAAGATTCCGCACTGTATGCCTTTAAAAAAGCATTGAAATTATACCAAAAGAATGATTATGCCCCATTTATCGTCATAGAAATCGGTAATATTTACAAAAATACTGGCTTATATGACGATGCCATTGTAATATATAATAAGGCTCTTAAATTGCCATCATTAATTCATAATGACGAGCTAAGACAAGAGTTTATTAATAACATTGCGTATTTGCGTATTGTAAAAAACGCTTTGCTTAGACGCAATATCAGTCGCACACCGTTTAAAGATATTTCGCAAAAAATCTTCAGCGAAATCGAAACGGAGTTTCAAATTTGGCGCACACAAAACTTATAAATTTTAGGGGGATTATAAATGAAAAAAAGTGTACATATTTTAGGATTACCAATCATAAGTATTACTGAAGGTAAAGAGCTAGGTATCAGTAAGTCATTGGTAGTCGATGCTGCAAAAGGAATGATTACTGCATTAGTTATTGAAGATGAAGATTGGTATCGCGGCGTTAAAATATTACCATATACATCTGTAATCGCCATTGGTGATGATGCGATTACGATTACAAGCAGTGAAAGCATTCTATCTATAGATGAAGCTACTGAATTTGAACCATTACTTACTGCTAACATCAAAGTAATTGAGACAAAAGCTATCACCAAGGCTGGTAGTATTCACGGAATTGTAAATGAAATCATCGTTGATGACAATGGTAGAATTGCAAAATGTGAAATCACTACACCTGAAAACGAAGTAACAGAAGTTTCTGCAGAGCAAGTATCTGTTTTCGGTAAACAAGTTACAATCATTGACAGCGAAGTTCCTGAAAGAAACCTTACGGATAGCAAAAAAACAGTTAAAGCAGCACCTGCTGCTACTGAAGTAAAACCTGAGCCTCCAGTAGAAACTCCAAAAGCTGAAGTAAAACCTGCTGAGATAAAAGTCGAAGCGCCAAAAACTGAAGTAGAAGTTCCTAAGGCAGAAGTGAAGCCTGAGCCTACACCTAAAGAAGAAGCAAAAGTTGAAGATGCTCCTAAAGCAGCAGAAACAGCAGTTGATCCTAAAGCTGCCGTTGCAAAACAGCAAGCCGATAAAGTAGCAGATGATAGACATCGTCGTTTCTTACTTGGCAAAAAAGCAAGTCGTCGCATAACAACTGATAATGGTATTGTTATCGTTGAAGCTGGCGCAGACATTACTGAAGAAGTTTTACAAAAAGCAAAATTAGCAAATAAATTTGTTGAACTTTCTATGAATATTCAATAATAAAATGCCATAGATTTGGTAATAATAAAATGCCATAGATTTGGTAATAATAAAACCCCTGCTAATGCAGGGGTTTTCTATTCTTTTTACTTTATTATTTTGAAAGGAGGAATGAAATATCTTCAAAAGAATTTCACAAAATACAAAGATGTGCCTTGTATTTTCTACGATTATTATTTTATTTTCTTCTATTATTCTTGTCAGTTTTAGTATGGCCTTATCTGTTTCTGATCGTATTTTTTATGGAGTTACTGTTGAAGATATACCACTTGGTGGTCATACAGTGCAAGAAGCAGCCAATAAACTGAAACAATCCTTTCAAACTAAAGTTGCCAATAAAGCAATTATTAGAATTACATATAACGAAAAATTCTGGAATATCATGCCTAGTGATATCGACCTGCAGATAGACTTTGAAAAAACTGCACAAAACGCTTACCAGATTGGGCGTAAATCGAGCCTGCTGCAAAGTCTCTGGGAGCGGTTAGGAAGTGCCCATAATGGCGTCAGTTTACCTTATGAAATCACATACAATCAAGCTAAGCTAAAAGCAATCCTTTGGCAAATCGGACTTGAAACGGCAAGCGAAACGAAAGATGCTTACATTGAATTTGAGAATGGAAAAATTTCAATTATTCCTGAAGTAGTTGGCCAAAAATTAAACAATGATGATTTATTTAGCAAGCTAAATCAAAGTTTATTAGCTTTGTCTTTACCATTTCATATTGAACTTCCAATTGAAACTGCTTCACCAAAAGTAACTAAAGCAGATTTAGAACCGATTGATACAGTCCTTGCGGTATACAGCTCTACTTTTAATCAGTTTAATGTCAATCGTAGTGAAAATATCCGTATTGCTGCCCATAGCATCAATCACTTACTACTCCGACCAGATCAAATCATCTCATTTAACGATTTAGTTGGGTTACGAATTGCCGAGGCTGGTTTTAAAGAGGCGCCTGTCATTATTGAGGGCAAGACCGTGCCTGATATCGGCGGTGGTGTATGTCAAGTAAGCAGTACACTCTATAATTCTATATTACTTGCCGATATGAAACCAATTGAACGGACACCACATTTTCACCCTCTTGGTTATGTTCCAATCGGATTAGATGCAACAGTTGCAGATAATCTACTAGATTTCAAATTCAAAAGCACCTTAACTAAAAATGCCTATGTAGTCACAAAGATTTCTAATGGAACTTTAACCGTTATGATCTTGGGAAATTCGAGCGATCTTAGTAAGGAAACCATCACAGTAACAGCCAAGGTTGATAAAACACTAGAAGCACGCACCATCAATAAGTATGATCCAAATTTACCAGCAGGGAAAACAATCATTGAAGAAACTGGTCTAACTGGTTATATCGTGTCTTCTTATCGCATTAAAAGTATAAACAACCAAGAAATTAGTCGCGAACTACTTTATGTCGATGAATATTCGCCCGAAGATGAAGTAATCATATTTGGTACTAAATTAACCGAAAATCTCGCTTCGCCAAAAATCTCAGAAAAAAAAGCTCCAAACAAAAAACAGCCCTAACCATTACGATTCGAGTTTTGATTGATTCGTATTTACAACTAATCTAGCCATACAAAAACAGGTCTAACTAAGTTTTAAAAAGCTTAGTTAGGCCTGTTTTATGTATCTAGATTGCATTCTACTCCACAATCAATATGTTTCCTACTTTATTAAAATTTATCAGCCGCTTCTTGTAATTCTACCACTAACGTTGCTAAGCTTTGGCTTGCTGACGCAATTTCTTGCATTGCTGCTGACTGTTCTTCATTTGCCGCAGAAACATCTTTTGCTTCTGACGTATTTTCACATCTCTAAATTTCATAATTTGCTATAGAAAGCTCTATAGTAAATTATTTAATCGCTTTATAATTTTTACAATACTACTATGGTGAAGTTAACTGCTTTTATCATGTATTCTTTTTTAGACGAATTCCTGCGCAAATTTTTCAATCAAAGAATGATCTCGCTTTTGCTCCCATAAAGGAATTCCTGATGCTAAAACTTTATTTTTATCATGAAAAGTGGCTTTTTCTTCTTGATAGATAATCCCCGTTGGAATTCTGTCACCAAATTCCAATGCTTTTTGAATGGCAGCCATTTTATCGTGTGGATTATAACTTTCATCTAAATGGTAAACTCTTTTTTTATAATAAGCAAAGGTATTGATTTTGTTGAATGTGACGCAGGGCTGCAAAATATCTACCAAAGCATACCCTTTATACAAAATTGCTTTTTTCATGAGATCGACCAGCTGCACAGGATCACCACTAAAGGATCGTGCCACAAATCCAGCCCCAGCAGCAATTGCCATCATCAACGGATTGAACGGTGTATTCATACTGCCTTCCGTTTGTACCCCAGTCACAAATCCTTCCGAAGAAGTCGGCGAAGCCTGTCCTTTCGTTAGTCCATAAATTTGGTTATCATGAACAAAATGTGAAATATCAACATTTCTTCTAATATTGTGAATAAAATGATTACCGCCTTCACCATATGAATCACCTTCACCAGTATTGACCACAACCGTTAAATTTTGATTGGCGATTTTTGCTGCAATAGCCGCTGGTAAAGCTCTGCCATGAAGACCCGAGAAACTATTTGCTTGCAGATATTGCGGTGTTTTTGCAGCTTGTCCGATACCCGCCATCAATAAAACGTCATGCGGATCTTTATTGAGTTCTTCCAATGCCTGCTTTAAACATTTAATAATGCCGAAGTTACCACACCCTGGACACCAAGCGGTTTCATACATACAAAATTCTTTTGACGTGTCCCTCATTTTACTACCTCCTTCAATACTGCGGCAGCGATTTCTTCCCCTGATATTTGCCGACCATCGTATTTTAGTATACTTGCAGTACACGCAATGCTTGTTGTTTCTCGAATAAGTCTAGCTAACTGCCCCGTCGCATTTTGCTCAATATTTATAACATCTTTTGCTTGTTTCACTTTTTCCTTCAGAAGTTTTGTTGGCAATGGATATACATCACCAAATAGTAAAGCGGCAAACTTTCTGCCAGATGTCTCGTGTAATAACTGAATCGCTTCTTTAATAGGCCCATACGTGGATCCCCAGCCAATCAATAGTACATCATAATTAGCTGCACCAACAAACTCTGGTTCTTGCAATTCAAGCTCAAGTTTTTTTAATTTCAAAAATCTTTTATCCATTTGTTTAATACGCATATCGGCACATTCAATAATCTTGCCATACTCATCATGTTCGTCACTATCGGCTGCGACAAAACCGCGATTCGTTCCCGGAATAAGCCGTGGTGAAATACCATCTTCCGTAAGCTTATAACGAAGATATTCACCCTCAAACAACGGTTCAGGCTCTTGATAAAGCTTGATTCTATTGGCATCGAACGGTTCTACTACCGCTGAAGAATCCGCCAAGTATTGATCACTCAAAATCATCACTGGAATCTGATATTTTGCGGCCATATTAAATGCACGAATCGTTTGATAGAAAGCATCTTCATGGTTTTTAACAGCGATAATCATACGCGGAAATTCCCCCTGAGATGCAGAAACCATAAAGCTTAAATCACTTTGCTCCGTTCGCGTCGGCAGTCCTGTCGCTGGGCCTGGCCGCTGGATGTTAGCAACTATCAGCGGTATTTCAGCAATTCCAGATAAACCCAGCGCTTCGACCATAAGTGAAAAACCTCCTCCAGACGTCCCTGTCATCGCTTTTGCGCCAGCAAAAGACGCACCAATGGCCATATTAATTGCCGCAATTTCATCTTCGGCCTGCTCAACTACGATTCCAGCTTCCGTCATTTTTTCTGCTAAATATTCCATAATCGAAATAGATGGCGACATTGGATATGCCGAATAAAATTTCAAGCCAGCTGCGATCGCACCAAGTCCAATTGCTTGATTTCCTGTAAGAAGCATCCATTTCGCATAACTACTTGTTTGATGTTCGTGGTGTTTTATCACACTATCAAAACCTTGCTTTACGGCTTCAATATTTTGTTCTAAATATTCTAACTTTACAGCATGCTGATATACAGACTCAATGTGCTGTAAATTCTCGCCAAAACTTTTTAAAATTGCACCAATAGCGATACTGCCCACCACTTTAGGATTTCCGATTTTTTTTGCCATTTCATTCATTGCAATTTTAGTCATGTTTGGGCCTTCTACAGCAAAGGATGAATCACAAAGAATAAAACCATTCGGTTTTAGTTTATCCTTGTGCAGTCCGATTGTTTCCTCATTAAATGCTACGATTCCATCTAAGTTATAACTATGGGAATCGATTTTTTCGGGGCCGAAACGAATCAACGTAAAATTATGACCGCCCCTTACACGTGACATTACATCTTTCATGGAAAATACCTGATAACCTGCTTGTTTCAAAAGCTTTTCTAAAATATTTCCTGTTGTATCGACACCCTGTCCAGCTGCTCCACCAAGCAAAATATTATACATGATATCCCACCTTTATAATGTTTCTATATTATCTACAGAACTTCTATAAATAAATAACATTTCCTTCTTAACTTTTATTGTTTTTAACCAGACAAGGTGGAAAATGTAAATTGATGTATCTTTGCGCTGATTGCACGAACGGGTCGAGTTAGATCTGCTGCCTCGAAACTCTCGGGGAAATACAGCTCCTCGTATAATAAGTTTTGTAATTAGGTAATAGCTGTTTATGTCTTTGGAAGACCAGCCTCAAACACAAAATGGGGATCAATCCATAAATAATAGATTGATCCCCATCTTTCATTCTAATTAAACCTTAAATTTTGCAACAGCTTCTTGTAGTTCCGTCGCTAAGTTTGCTAAGTTTTGACTTGCCGATGCAATTTCTTGCATCGCTGCCGATTGTTCCTCGGTCGCAGCAGATACCGCTTCACTTTCCGCCGCATTATTTCTGCTAACCTCATCGATTTGACCAATCGAGGTAAGCATCGCTTCGCTACCGGTTGCCATTTGATTAATCTCATCTGAAATCACGGTGATTTCTCCCGATAAATTTTCAATTGCACTCACGATATGTTTGAATGTTTCATCTGCTGATTTTACAGCGCCAATGCCGACCGCTACGCGCTCTGTCCC
>Ga0316600_10000113_pt1 | contig 53200 bp, 43 predicted proteins | sample OWC_soil_day5_CT_FD_207652 | JGI IMG/M metagenome (GOLD analysis project Ga0316600, IMG submission 207652) | Wetland soil microbial communities from Old Woman Creek delta, Ohio, United States - OWC_soil_day5_CT | ecosystem: Environmental > Terrestrial > Soil > Wetlands | place: USA: Ohio... | reverse complement strand
TCCAATAAATTTTATTAGAAAGCCTAAAAGGCTCTTTAAATTCTTTGTTTCTTTATAATAAAGAAATTGACTCGCGATTTAAAAACCGCGACGCAGCATTTCTGCTGCTAGTACTGACAGTTCACAAGGAACTGTGCAGTGCACATCTGGCATTAATTTTTTCTACATTGTTTAGTTTTCAGAGAACACTTGCTAACGTCTTGCGTTGTCAGCTCATTTATATTAACATAGCGATTTACTTGTGTCAATAACTTTTTGAGTCTTTTTAGGATAATCTGTAGATTTTTATTGCAAATTTACTGCAATAACATTACAAGCAGCTATTCACGCATTTGCTCTTAGTGATATTTCAATAAAAGCATGGTAATATCGTCAACTTGCTTGACGCCATTCATAGCTGTATCAATTTCATTTTTAAGCTGCGAAAGAATCGTACCAGCATTATCGTTTTCTTCATTATATGTATTAATTACTTTTTCTAAGCACTGCTTCGTAAATACTTCATTTTCATTATTTAAAGTACTTGGAATGCCATTTGTAGATAAAAGCAATAGGTCGCCACACGCTAAGGTTAATTCAAGTTCACTATATGGAGTTTCTTCCTGCTGAGCTGAACTTGCATCATCTTTTGAATCTAGACATTCTATTGTTTTATCATTCTTACAAAGGATTGAAGCAGTATCTCCGAGCTTCAGATATTTCAATGTCCCAGTATCTAGTTCAACGATTCCCATAAAAGCCATAGGAAACAGTTCCTTTATATTATCTTTATATAATTGATGATTTATATTGTTTAAAATCTTTTTAGGACTATAACCAAGTTTCGCATCCTGTGTAATTAGAGTCTTAATAGTAGACATCAGTGAGATATCTTGCGCTACACTCTTGACCATATACATAAATAATTGATGCTCATTTATTAAGAAAAAATCATAAAAATCATTCGATTTTTTTTCACTTGGATATAGTTTTGCAGAGACATCAAAATGATGTACTCCTTTAAATACACTAATATTATCAGGAAACTGCTGATTCATCGCAATATTTAATACTGACTCACTCTGCTCTTGTGCGCCTTCACCTTTTGCTTCTATTATTTGAGTAACATCTCGATCGACAGCTTCCATCATCGTTCCAAAGGTCTTAGATAACACCCCGATTTCATCACTCCTACGATTTGCTAAAATCTTCTTGAGTAGAGAAGGATCTATACCTTGATACACTATGTTTGTCACTTGTTCAGCCGCTTCAGTCAAAATTTCTAATGGTTGGATAATCTTACTCTCTACCTGCCATAAAACAAGTAAGCCCCCCACAAAAAGAAGATGAATTAACCAAACCATACTCATAGAAAAATAATGCCATACCAATGCAGGCTCAATCAGCAGATTGCTCATATCCGCTAAATAAACAAAAGCACCCATGATTCCAACAAATCCTAACACAAGTAAAATAAATCCATACGTTATTTTTGCTTGGATTGATTGTTTTACTAAATCACGAGCTTGTGTCCCTGTTAGCGGAGGAGCGATCATCGGTTTTTGCATAAATAAAGTCAATAATAAAAACATCAACATCCAGATTAAAAATGCAAAATTAGGATTCATTTCACTATTATTTTGATTAGATAGGTAAACATATCCCACCCCTATAAAAGCAACCATATATAATAAAAAATCATAATAAATCGCAGAACCTAATTTTCTTTTTTCACAATTTGGCAAATATGCTTTTATTTCAGAATGAGAAAGTATGATCAATATTGGAATCCCTACGATGAAAGCTAAATCAACATTATAAAAAATCAATGAAAATAATACTTCTATCGTCAAGGATATCCTGCTAGATTCTACAATCATGGCAAGAAATGCCCCGACCGTAAGTGAGGTAAGCAGTACTATATAAATATATTTAAAGACACTTTTTGCATCAGTTAAGAAATAGCGATCTTCAGGCCTTACTTTTACGGTGTGCCATAACTTATAAGGAATATAAGTTAGAAAGAAGTTTGCAATGGCTCCAGTAATCGCAATATAAAAGGCAGAATCAAATAAGGTATCACCTGCAAAACTAGCAATTGAAATCCCAACTGCTGCCGTAGGCCCCCAAATAATGCCTAAAACAGGTGATAAAAAATTTGCAATAGGAACTTCTTGTCCTAGAATAACTGAGAATAAAATCTTGGAAAAAACCAACAACGTGAAATAATATATAGCACTTAGCATGATATGTTTAATATTACTTCTTGTAAAAATATTATTTAAAAATGTTTTCATAAACTCGCTCCAAATAAATACTACGTTATCTTTTAGTTTATTTTACCACACAGCATTTAATATAACACTAGTATCCTAGTCTGGTATCTAGAAATAATGTTCTATAGCCAGAACACTATAATTTAATGCATAGTTTAAAGTTCTATAATTTCAAACTCATTTTTATTGAAATCAATTTTTCCTTGGTTTCTTAATTTGCTTAACTCTCTTGATAGTGCGCTACGGTCAACGCAAAGAAAATCTGCTAATTCATTGCGAGAAAACGGAATCAAAAATTTGCAACTGCCTGCTTTATCCATTTCGTTTAAAAAGTAAGTTCTTAATTTCTCGCCGGTAGTCCGTTGCGAGAGCAAGCCCAATTTGTAATTTAACAATATATTTTTTTGTGCAATGATATTCAGCATGTTTTCAATTAATTTGGCATGAAATTCACATGCTGAAGAACAGGTTGTGATAATGCGACGAAAGCCAATAAATAATATTTCACAACTCGTCATCGCAATTGTTGTCACTGGACTATTTACTTCCCCGGCACAGGCCAATGTCTCCGCAAATAAATCACCTTCGATCAAATGCGCAACAATCGTCCGATTTCCGAGCAAATCTTCCTTAATCACCTGAACGGTTCCTTTCATGATAATCCCAACCTCAGTAATTGGATCGCCTGCCATAAATATGATTGCATCCTTTTTGTAAGTTCGTGTGATAGCGCCAAGGCAATTCATCATCACTTCTAACTTTTCATCGTCTAAACCACGAAATAAAGAAATCTTTTTCAAAAATCCTATATTTTTTTTCATAAAACCGTACCTTCGTTGCAAATGCAACCGCTATTTTTTATTAATACTATTATACTGAAAATCAGAAATCAATACAAATCTATGGAGGTATGTAAAATGTCTAACATGTTTTGCTTTCAATGTGAACAAACTATCGGTGGTACAGGCTGTCAAAGCGGTGCTGGCGCTTGCGGAAAAAAAGCAGATACAGCAAATTTGCAAGATGATTTAACAAGTAGTTTAATCAATCTAGCAAAAGTGGTTAAAGCAAGTACACCAACTAATATAACCAACCAAATCATTCTTGAAGGTTTATTTACAACCATAACGAATGTTAACTTTGACAATCAAGCTATTGAAAAACAAATTGCGAAAACAGAGCAAGAAAAAGTAAAATTTATTTCTGACGACTCTACTTGCACACTTTATGACGTAAGCACTCTTTGGCAAGAGCATGAAGATATTCGCTCCTTAAAATCTCTTGTTTTATTTGGCATTCGTGGTATTGCAGCATATGCTTATCATGCAATGGTTCTCGGTTATCAAGATGAAAAAGTAAACAACTTCTTTTATAAAGCACTTCACTCCATTAGTGAAGATTTAACCGCTGATGAATTATTGGCTGATGTTATGGAAACGGGTGAAGTAAATTTAAGCTGCATGGCAATGCTTGATAAAGCGAATACTGAAACTTATGGCAATCCTGAACCAACAACTGTTAGCTTAACAATTGAAAAAGGACCTTTTATTGTGGTAACTGGTCATGATTTATATGATTTAGAACAATTATTAGAGCAAACAAAAGATAAAGGGATCAATATTTATACACACAGTGAAATGCTACCAGCCCATGCATATCCAAAACTAAAAGCTTATTCTCATTTAAAAGGCAACTTTGGTACTGCTTGGCAAAATCAACAAAAAGAATTTGATAATATTCCAGCACCTATTTTATTTACGACAAATTGCATAATGCCAGTAAAAGGTAGCTACTTTGATCGCGTATTCACAACAGAAGTGGTCGCATATCCAGAAATGATACACATCGATGAACAGGATCACAAAAAAGATTTTACTTTACTGATCAATAAAGCACTTGAACTTGGTGGGTATCAAGAAGATACAGTGATGACGGGTATTAATGGTGGTAAAACAGTCACTACTGGCTTCGCGAAAAATACAGTGTTATCTGTTGCTGATAAAGTAATCGATGCTGTAAAAGCTGGAGCAATTAAACATTTCTTCCTAGTTGGCGGTTGTGATGGTGCCAAAGCTGGCCGTAACTACTATACAGACTTCGTATCTCAGACACCAAAAGATAGCATTATTTTAACCTTGGCTTGTGGTAAATATCGTTTCAACGATCTTGATCTTGGAACAATTGGTGGTTTACCGCGCATTATGGATATGGGACAATGTAATGATGCCTATAGTGCAATTCAAGTCGCAGTTGCTTTAGCAAAAGCTTTTGAATGTAGGGTAAATGATCTACCATTAACCTTAGTATTATCTTGGTATGAACAAAAAGCAGTTTGTATCCTACTCACTTTACTTTCCTTAGGAATTAAAAACATCTATCTTGGACCATCTTTACCTGCATTTGTTTCACCAAATATTTTAAAAGTATTAGTGGAAAAATTCAACCTTACACCGATTTCCACACCAGAACAAGATCTTAAAAAGATTCTTGGTTAATAGGTAAATAAAACAAAAATCAACGAAACCATAAGGTAACGTTGATTTTTGCTTTTTGTGGCTAATTATTCTGCCTTGCCATATAGATTTTTTTCAATCGCTCTAGCTGTTGGCGTATTCGCCAAACCTTCCTCGGATGTTTCACGCAAAGATTTGGGCAATGCCAAACCAATCTTATACATGGCATCAATCACTTCATCCACAGGAATGACACTTTCTATTCCCGCCAATGCCATATCTGCCGCCAGCATTGCATGCACTGCGGCAAACCCATTACGCTTTACGCAGGGAACTTCCACCAAGCCAGCGACTGGATCACAAACAAGTCCTAAGAGATTTTTTAATGCCAATGCGACCGCTTGCCCTACCTGCTCAGGCGTGCCACCAGCAAGTTCTACCAACGCAGCTGCCGCCATTCCTGCAGCAGAACCGCATTCAGCTTGGCAACCACCTTCTGCCCCAGCAATAGAAGCATTCTGCGCAATCACCATCCCAATTCCCGAGGCTGTAAATAAAGCATGAAGGATCGCATCTTCATCACAATTTTTCTGCTGGGCTCCAGCAAGAACAGCCGCTGGTAAAATTCCGCACGAACCAGCCGTCGGACACGCAACGATTCTTCCCATAACGGCATTAACTTCGCTAACAGCCAGTGCATAGGCTGCCACCTTGAGGGGCATACTTCCCGCATAACTTTTGCCGTTATCACCTAAATAATCGTTCACTTTTTTTGCATCTCCGCCTACTAAGCCACTCGCGGATTTACCTTCATTTTGAATGCCACTTTCTACCGCCTCACGCATGACCTGCCAATTTTGCTTCATTGTGTTTATTACTTTATCAACTGGGACTTGCGATGTTTCCGCTTCATATTGCACAACAATATCATAAATCGCAACTTTTTTTTCATTTGCAAGCGCAATTAGCTCCTGAATATTTTTAAATTTTATCATAGACTACTCCTTTATCTTTTATTAGATTGGTGGAATGCGAAACGAATTCGCAACGCCACGTACCTGCTTTGTTTCTTCTAATACATCATCAGGAATTTGTTCATCTACTTCAATAATCATCAAAGCCTCGGCCCCTCTTGATTTACGAGAAACACGCATAAATGCAATATTGATTTTGTACTTAGACAATACACTCGTAACCTTTGTAATTACGCCTGGACGATCATGATGAATACTAATCAGCGTATGATATTGACCCGTTAGCTCAACATCATACCCATCAATATTGGTAATACGTATATTGCCACCACCGACCGATGTCCCAACAATGCGTGTCATCCGTCCTGATTTACCGATCAAATAAACAACTGCCGTATTGGGGTGAACATCGCCCAAATCCGTGGTATTGATCTGATATTTTAATCCATTACTCACTGCGATACTTAATGCATCTTTAATTCTCTCATCGTCTGTTGCAAATCCCATAATTCCTGCAACAATTGCCTTGTCTGTCCCATGTCCTTTATACGTTTGCGCAAAAGAACCATGTAACTCAATTGTAGCTTGCAACGGTTCTTCACCTAAAATTTTACGCGCCATCAATCCAATTCTGACTGCACCTGCTGTATGTGAACTCGAAGGACCGATCATAATAGGTCCAATAATATCAAAAACACCACGCATAAAAACGCTCCTTTTCTCTCTAATATCTTTATGTTAGCCTTATTTTTATTTTTAATCAATTTTATTTTTAACACTGTACAGTTTATCCACCAAAAAGAGCTATCCACCTACGTGAACAGCTCCAGCGCTCTCTAACTTAATATGCAAGTCGGAGAATCTTCTCCACATCTTTTTCAGCTAATATTTGCAACCGTCCAATCCGGCCACGTGCTGTTGTCATCTTTGCAATTGCTGGGATATCTTCTTCCTTCACGCCCAATTGACGAAGTGTTGTACAGCCTTGCCAATTTCTAATCAAATTTCTAAATTTAATGACGCCTTCCTCGATATCAATGCAATCAAAAATACCTTTCGCAAAACGGTCAAACTGATGCTGATTTGTCTCGCACACATATTCCATCCAAGCAGGGAAAAGTACACCTAGTGCTGCACCATGGGCAATCGAATGATACATGGAACTAATACTGTGTGACATATCATGACAAGCCCAATCGCCACCTTTTAGCCCAGCACCGCTCATCCCATTTAGCCCCATCGTAATCGCCCAAGCCAAGTTTGCTCTCGCAATGCTATCATCTTGTTTTAATTTCAATCGACTCATCGCTTTGATAATACTTTTTAATAGCGCTTCATCGATACCAAGCACGGTTTCTTCTATTGTACCCATAAAATAAAATTCCATAATATGTGCCATAGCGTCTAACGCACCATTTACTGTTTGTTCCCATGGCAAACTATTTTGCACACTTGGTTCAATCACTGAAACTGTAGGATACAGCAATGGATGTCCAGTCCCATATTTTTTGCCTTCAGCTTCGTTGGTAATTACCGCACTGCAATTCATTTCCGAAGCCGTTGCTGATAAGGTTAACACTGTAAATATAGGAAGGGCATTGACGATTTTCTCTTCCCGTTCAAAAACCTTCCAAATATCCTCTGCAAATACACCCGCTGCCGTTATTTTGCTTGTATCAATAACACTACCGCCACCAACAGCGAGTACGGCTTCCACCTTTGACTCTTTTGCTATGGCAATCGCTTCACGAACTTTTGTTAAACATGGGTTTGCTTGTACACCCCAGCATTCTACCCATTCAATCTGATGCTTTGCTAAGGATTCAATCACTTTATCATAAACACCATTTTTCTTTATAGAACCGCCACCTGATATCATTAAGATTTTATGATATCCACGCTGCGCAATCAGCTCACCGATTTTTTCAATTGTATTTTCACCAAAAACTAATCTGGTTGGATTATAAAAATTATAATTGATCATCAAAACACTCCTCTGATATTTTTAAAGCAATAAAATACAACCTTATTATATGCTAAATTATTTATTTCTACAAAGAAGCTGAAAATTCCTTGCTTGATAAAATAATAAACGTTGCAATTGCAACAGCTATTATTTTTACAGTATAGTATACTCATAACTATAGTAAAGCTTTGTCAAATGCAATCTATAAAAAGGAGATAAAAAAATGTTAAGAAAAATTATAAAAATCGATACTGAAAAATGCAACGGTTGCGGAATTTGTGCAAAAGCCTGCCACGAAAGTGCTATTGCAATGATCAATAGCAAAGCAAAATTAATCCGTGATGATTATTGTGATGGTTTAGGTGATTGTTTACCTGTATGTCCAACCAATGCAATTACTTTTGAAGAACGTGAAGCTTTGGCTTACGACGAAGTTGCTGTTAAAGAAAATATGCGTAAAAAAGCTGAGGTAAAAACACAATCTGAACTTACATTAGCTTCTGAGCTAAAACAATGGCCTGTCCAAATTAAATTAGTTCATACGACTGCTAATTTTTTCAACAACTCTGATTTGCTCATCGCCGCTGATTGTACAGCTTATGCCTATGCGAACTTTCACAATCAATTTATGAAAGATAAAGTAACGTTGATCGGCTGCCCTAAATTAGATATGGTAAATTACGCTGAAAAATTAACTGAAATTTTTAAACACAATCACATTAACAACATAACCGTAACGCGTATGATTGTACCATGTTGTGGTGGTATCGAATTTGCAGTAAAACAAGCAATTGAAGCTAGCGGTAAAATTATCGCTTGTGAAATCGTAACCATTGATACAACTGGTGAAATCATCTAATAATAAAAAACAGCAATTAGCAAAAAGCTAGTTGCTATTTTTTATTGTGCCTATTCCTAACGCAATCAATATAAATCACGATTAGCATAAAATATCTTCATCATATCAAAATTTTTATCACAACTGGATAATATAATAATTGACTTTATACATTACTATATCGTAATATATAAATATAACAATATTATTAGTAGTAAAGGAGCTCTATGATGAACAATAACCTCGCTGAACTAACGACAATCGCAGAATTTTTGAAAGTTCTTGCCCATCCAGTTAGACTTTGCATTGTCAGGGGACTTCTTGAAAAAGGCGAATGTAACGTCTCCCATATGCAGACCTGTCTTGATACTCCACAATCAACAATCTCTCAGCATTTGCAAAAGTTACGCACCGCTGGAATCATTATCGGTGTACGTAATGGATTAGAGATCAATTATAAAGTATGCGATCCAAAAGTCATTGCTTTACTGGATATATTTTTTGCTAACGATCAAAAATAAACTATATGTAGAATAAATACAGGAGGTTTTTATTATGCCTAAAAAAATTTTAATTATCGGTGGTGTTGCCGGAGGCGCTTCTGCTGCGGCAAGACTGAGAAGATTAGATGAAAGAGCTGAAATCATCATGTTTGAAAGAGATGAACACATTTCTTTTGCTAATTGCGGACTCCCTTATTATATTGGTGAAAATATTAAACAACGTAGTAATTTACTTGTCCAAACACCAGTAGGAATGAAAAATCGTTTTAATATCGATGTCAGAAATCACAGCGAAGTGATCCAAATAAAACCAGAACAAAAAATAGTAGTAGTAAACAGTAAAGAACATGGTATTTATGAAGAAAATTATGATTATATTATTTTATCACCCGGTGCACAAGCAGTAAAACCACCTCTTCCCGGAATCGAAAATAATAAAATTTTGACTTTGAGAAACATTGCCGATACCGATAGTATAAAAAAATTTGTCGACCGTCAAAACATACAAAATATTGTTGTTATCGGCGGCGGCTTTATCGGCGTAGAAATGGCTGAAAATATCAGAGATCGAGGTTTAAACGTAACTTTAGTACAATCTGCACCGCATATTATGGCTCCATTTGATAATGATATGGCCATACTTTTGGAAAAAGAATTAGAAGATAACGGAGTGCAATTAATTCTACATAATGGTGTGGCTGCGTTTAAAGAGTCTAACAATGGACTTGAAATTGTTTTAAGAGACAATACCTCACTTTATGCAGATTTAGTTATATTAGCAATCGGAGTAAAACCTGATACTGATTTTATCAAAGATTCTGGCATTGCATTAGGTAACAAAGGACATATATTAGTAAACGAAAACCTACAGACTTCTTATGCCAATATCTACGCAGTAGGTGATGCTATTGAAGTTGTTGATTTCGTCACTAAGCAACCCGCAACGATTCCTTTAGCTGGCCCTGCCAATAAACAAGGTAGAATCGCTGCTGATAATATAGCAGGATTTCCTTCAACCTATAAAGGAACTCAAGGAACTTCAATAATCAAAATATTTGATTTAACCGCGGCTAGTACTGGTATTAACGAAAGAACATTAAACCGATTGAATATTGCTCACAAGGCAGCTTATATTCATCCATTTTCGCATGCATCTTATTACCCAAATGCATTACCTTTAACCCTCAAACTTATCTTCAACGATGAAGGTACTATTTTAGGAGCACAAGGAATTGGCTATACTGGCGTAGATAAAAGAATTGATGTCATTGCAACCGTTATGCGCCTAAACGGAAAAGTATCTGATTTAACAGAGCTCGAACTTGCTTATGCCCCTCCCTTCTCCTCGGCAAAAGATCCTGTCAATATGGTTGGTTACGTAGCTGAAAATATCTTAGCTAGACGTATGCAAACCTTCCATTATAATGACCTAGCTGCATACGATAAAGAGTCGACTATTTTACTTGATGTACGCACTGATTTTGAATTCAGTAACGGGCATCTAGAAGGAGCAGTCAACATTCCGGTTGATGATCTCCGCGAAAAATTAGACTCATTAGATAAAAATAAAGTGATTTTAACGTATTGCCAAGTGGGTATTCGCAGTTATATAGCCTCTAGAATCTTGATACAAAATGGTTTCGAATCGAAAACGCTATCTGGTGGTTATAAATCAGCTTCTACGCTACAATTTGAACCAAAACCACCTACTCCGCCAAATGAAAAAATATCTGCAGCCCAAAGTACTTCTCTATCCGAAAAAAAGGACCAAGAAACGTATAACAAACTCCTAGATGCTTCGGGACTTTCTTGTCCCGGTCCATTGATGCAAGTCAAAACTGCTATTGATGAAATGCAAACTGGCGAGATTCTCAAAGTTATTGCTTCTGATCCTGGTTTTTACGAAGATATTAATGCTTGGTGTCAACGAACGCATCAAAAGCTCCTTGAACGAAAAAAAGTAAATGGACAGATTTTTACCTTCATAAAAAAAGCGTCGATTGCCAAATTGCCAAATACACAAAATACAATATTACCGTCTAATAAAGATAATAAAACCATCGTTGTTTTTAGTGGTGACCTTGACAAGGCAATGGCCTCATTCATCATCGCCAATGGCGCTGCTTCAATGGGCAAAAAAGTAACCATGTTTTTCACTTTTTGGGGTCTTAATATTTTACGTAAACCAGAAAAAGTATCTGTACAGAAAGGGATTGTGGCAAAAATGTTTGAATTCATGATGCCACGCGGTTCTAAAAATCTAACATTATCAAATATGAATATGCTAGGTCTAGGCACAAAAATGATGCGTAAGATTATGAAAAACAAAAATATAAACTCCCTTGAGGATCTCATCCAATCAGCGTTGGATTCGGGTATAGAAATCGTTGCCTGCCAAATGTCGATGGATGTCATGGGACTGCAACCAGAAGAACTCATTGACAATGTAAAAATCGGTGGCGTTGGCTATTACCTAAATGAAGCGGAAGACTCCAACGTAAACTTATTCATATAGTACGTATTTAACAAAAGGACCGACTATTTATTTTATATCATTTTATTGATTAAAATAAATAGCCTGTCCTTTTATTTTTATATTAAATTCATCAACCATTTTCCATCTAAGGATTTAACCGCCAAATAGAAAAGTTTAAAACAGCAGCAAAACTAACCCACAAGAGATATGGAATCAAGAGCATTGCAGCAACTTTAGATTCTTTGGCAAATGATTGAATTAAAGCTAAAATGGAAAGCCACAAGAAAAGAATAACGATTAACCCACCAGAAATCGACTGGAGCTTAAAAAACACCAATGTCCACGCAGCATTTAAAACCAATTGAATCATAAATATAATGACTGGCACTTTGATTTCAGATAACGTCCTATTTTTATAAACGCGATACGCTGAATAGCCAATCATCAAGTATAAAATCGTCCAAACAGGTCCAAAAAGCCAAGCCGGCGGTGTAAATGAAGGTTTCATCAGATATTGATACCAACCATTAATCGCCCCTTTCATAAAAAATACGCCTAGTCCACCTGTAAACAAAGTTATTAGCAAACATAATGTTAACTTAAACCTATGCCTCACGTTGCAAAACCTCCTTTACTAACTATGTTTTCTTCTATATCCATTTTTTAAACGAATTCTATTAAAAAACATTGCATTTTTATTAAACCCAAACAATATACTGAACCATGGGGGGGTTATCAATGCTAGGTTTAACCAACGAAGAAATAAGTGCTCTTATTAGCCAATTAGAAAAAACAAAATATTTTAAGATTTACAATGACGAAATCACTAAGTATGCCAACATACTGAAATCAGGACCAAAAACCTCAGAAGATTTGACGCTTAAAATCAGCGAATTCTCCAGTACCTATCTTGACAAGATCATAAAACCACTTATAACTGATCTTATCGAAGAAAACAATAAAAAAATCGAACAAGATGTTCGACAATTATTAGCCCAATACTTTCGTTGAATCAGACATACTGATAAAGGCTATCATTTTATTTCACATCCTGACACTCTTACCTTCTTGCTCTTTCTTCGGCACACCTGCATAGTAATATATTTTGCTACCACATAATCAGCGTTCCTTTGGCTTTATTAGCTCGGATCGCTGATTTTCTATTTAAAAATAAGATATTGCTATTAGTAAAATAACTCAATAGGTTATATGAAATCCACCTTCCTGTAAATCAGTTTCTAATTTTTTCATCGTTAAGCTATCAACACGGCAAAACATATTGCCTTTTTTAATTGCAGCAAACAAATGCTCAACATTTGTTTCCGCCCCTTGAAGCTCCATTTCTACCGTACCATCATTCATATTTTTTACCCAGCCAGTGACGGATCTATTTAATGCAGTAGTTTGAACAAAATACCGAAATCCTACTCCTTGAACACGACCTGATGCAACCGCAAAAATTCTTACAACTTTATCATTTTCCATACCTACTCCCACCTTTCTGCTAACTATATACCAAGATACCAAGCTTTCTTTTATGATAAAACTATTCTATTCATTTTTCAATAGAAGCTGATGTAATCAAGATTTTTTGATTACATCAGCTTTTTTATGGTAAAATAATAAGTATGCTTATTAGAAAAGAGGTTTTCTTTCTTTGAATTTCATTAAACAAATTGAACAATACCAACCATTAAACGAACAAGAAGTTGCGGACAAAGCAACCATACTTATGATGATAGAGAAATTCTCTCATACGATTTTATTACGTGATAACACCATCGCTCATTTAACAGCCTCTGGTTTTATCTTAAATGCTACTTTTGACAAAACACTCATGATTCATCATAATATCTATAAATCTTGGGGCTGGACAGGTGGTCATGCCGATGGGGATGCTGACTTACTTCACGTTGCATTAAAAGAAGCCCAAGAAGAAACTGGCATCACGTCTGTTAAACCACTTTCATCTGGAATAGCCGCACTTGATATTCTCCCTGTATTCAGTCATATGAAAAGAGAAAAATTTGTCAATACACACCTGCACCTATCCTGTGCATATCTCCTCATCGCGGATGAAGGGGAAACTCTGCAATATAATCCAAACGAAAATAGCGGCGCACGCTGGATTCCATTAAAAGAAGTCAGCACCCATTGCAGTGAAACACATATGCTACCTGTTTATCAAAAATTAATAAAAAAGGCAGAACAAATTTATGCAAACAAGCGATAATACAAAACAAATAAAAATGCTTTCAGAAATCGTCACTCCACTGCTCCGCTGGTATCACAGCCAAGCTAGAATCCTTCCGTGGCGCGAAACTCCTCAGCCTTACTATGTATGGATTTCGGAGATTATGCTCCAACAAACACGTGTCGAAGCAGTAAAACCATACTTTGACCGCTTTATTACCGCGTTACCAACAGTGCAAACACTTGCTGAAATACCAGAAGGAGATCTACTCAAACTTTGGGAAGGACTCGGTTACTATAATCGCGCGCGCAATCTGCAAAAAGCCGCGCAGAAAATCATGAAGCAACATGCTGGTAATATCCCCGCATCCTACGATGCGCTGCTAGCACTGCCCGGAATCGGACGCTACACCGCCGGAGCCATCGCTTCCATCGCTTATCATATCTGCGTCCCAGCTGTTGATGGCAATGTTCTACGTGTGATTACCCGTCTCATCGCGAGTCGTGAAGATATCATGAAAGAAAAAACTAGAAAAATGATCGAAGCCTATTTGCAAGAAATCATGCCGATTGATAAGGCTGGTGACCTCAACCAAGCACTTATGGAACTCGGTGCTATGGTTTGCTTGCCAAAAGGCGCAGCAAAATGCCCCCTTTGTCCACTCAAACAACTTTGTCTAACCCATGCTGAAGACTGCACATCTGATATTCCAGTAAAAACACCTAAAAAAGCACGCCGGCTTGAAAGCTATACGATGCTCCGCCTGCAATACCAAGACAAAATCGCCTTTCAACAACGACCTAACAAAGGTCTACTCGCCAACATGTGGGAGCTACCGCATATTAGCGGTCATCTTTCCCTCGAAGCAATAAAAAGCCACGTTACAAACTTAGGCTTACAAGTCCAAAATATCGAAGCGTTGCCTCCTGTCAAACATATCTTTACCCATATCGAATGGCACATGATCGGCTATGCGATTACGTTACGTGCAATGCCAGCGCAATCATTTTGGCATTGGATTAGCCACACAGACCGCGCCGAAAGCTTTGCTATCCCAACTGCATTTAAAGCGTATATTTTTGAAGAATAACCTTTCATATCCAGAACAAAAATAAGCCCCCAGCACATATGCCAGAGGCTTATTTTTGTTTAACTTTGACTATTCTTCTCTCAATTTACGAAGAAGGTTCAAGATTTCAACGTATAACCAGATGAGGGTTACAAGAAGACCGAAGGCGCAGAACCATTCATAGTCTTTCGGTAATCCTTGCTTTACGCTTTGGCTGATGTTTTCGTAATCAATAAACAAATTTAAAGTAGCCACACCAACTACGACTAAGCTAAAAATAATCCCAATCATTCCACCTTGGTGAATCTGTGGGATACGAATACCGAAGAAGCTTAGAACAAACTCAATAAGATACGTTATCGCAATTCCAAGAGTAGCCATATAAACTGCTCTCATGAATTTTTCATTTACTTTTACATACCCTTTTGAATAAATGATCGCTGAACTAATCGCGATACCAAAGGTTAGCATTACGGCATTCAGAACAATACCGTGATACGCTTTCGCAAACATCACTGATATAGCCGCTAGAAACATTCCTTCTAATATGGCATAAAGTGGCGATAGAGCTCCAGCCCAAGTCGGACGAAAGCTTATTGCAAGTGCTGCAATAAAACCCATAATGGCAGTAACTGTTGCAGTAATTGGAATCGCATACCCCATCACCCAAGTTACCAATGCTGAAGCCGTAACAATACCTACCAACACAAGGCTTTTTGTTGCTACCCCAGCATAAGTAGCAGTTTCACTGCTGTACCCACTTATGTCTCTTACTTTTGAAATTACGGGATTTGCCAATCCAAATCATCTCCTTTTAATTAACTTGAACTATATTATACCATATTCGTCGGAAATATATAACTCTTCATCCATACGAGTACACACACACTTCTTCTATGCTTTTCATATTTACGCTGTAACATCCTTACAATATTTTTCCCATATTTTCTCTTCCGGCAAAGGTCTGCTGATAAAATAGCCTTGTATTTTATCACACTTCAATTCCTGTAAGAATGACAATTGTTCTGCCGTTTCAATCCCCTCTGCAACAACATCAAATCCCATTTTATGTGCCAACTGAATAACCGTTTCCACAATGGCTGCATAATTACCTTTTTCTAATAAAACATCTATGAAGGATTTATCAATTTTAATGGTATTTACCGGTAATTTGCCAAGATAAGTCAAGCTACTATAGCCAGTACCGAAATCATCCAGAGATATTTTTATTCCCTGTTCCTTTAGGTTGCATATTTTCCCATTTACATTTTGGAGATTTTCAATAAGCATAGTTTCAAGAATCTCCAAAACTAAATAATCTTTCGAAAACTCCGTTTTCTCTAAAACACTTGCAACTTTATCAATGAAATCATCTTGCAGCCATTCTTTAACCGACACGTTAACAGACATATTTACATCTGTTAAACCTGCATCATGCAGCCTTTTGCCAAATAAACAAGCTGTTTTCAAAACCCATTCACCAATTTCTACAATTAAATTACTTTCTTCAGCAATAGGAATAAACTGCGCCGGAGAAACAAAACCATACTCTGGGCTTTGCCAGCGAATTAAAGCTTCCAAAGCAACCAACTTTTTATCCGCATCTACAATTGGTTGATAATGTAGAACAAATTCTCCATTTTTAAGAGCCTTACGTAAACCAGCTTCTATTCCCATTTTATGAATAATATCTGTTTCCATATCAGTTGAAAAAAATTCATAGCGATGTTTGCCTTGCTTTTTAGCGCACTGCATAGCAATATCAGCATTTTTCAATAAGGATTTTACATCACGCCCATCATCAGGGTATAATGCAATACCAATGCTGAGCGTCACTGCTAGCGGATCATGTGAAGAAATGCATACATCTCCCACCATTTGAATCAAATTCTGTGCAAATTCACTTATGGCTTGGCGATCAGTTTCGTCGGAAAGGATAATGATAAACTCATCGCCCCCGAGTCGCGCTACAAACTGCTCCTGCGCAACCTTCTTTAAAGCGTTTGCAGTTCGCTGCAAAAACTGGTCCCCTACATCATGGCCCATGGAATCATTGATCATCTTAAAATTATCTAAATCTATAAATAGTAAAGCGCCTGCCCCATCGTCATTTTGAACATCTAATTCTACCGATAATTTTTCTAAAAATGACAGACGATTCGCCAATCCTGTCAAAATATCATGGTAAGCCAAATGGCGATACCGTTCCTCACTTTGAGCCAATTCTTTTGTCTTTATATTAAGTTGTTCAAGCTGTACACGCAGTTCAGCTTCCGTCGCAGCCAATTGCCCATAAATGGCCGTCAATTCCTCATTACTGGCTTGCAACTCCCATTCAGCATGCTGACGGCTTACCTGCATAAAGTCGATGGCCTTGGCTACTCCACCAATTTCATCATGGCTCGCAAGCAACTTATCCGGCAAACGCTCTGAAAAATCGCCACCAGCCATATGGTTAAGATGCTTAACTAATTCATCCATACGCCGAGTCAGTTGATAGGAAACTACTGGAATAAGAAATAAAATCATAATAATTAGAGCAAGAGTCCCCCCTACTAAAAGAATACTGATTTTTTTTGCCCTGCCAGCAATCTCTTCTGCAGATATTACCGTAACTAAAGTCCAATTTTTCATGCTTGAATTCTGTATATTGACAAAGCATCTTTGCCCTTCAATCATAGTTTCAAAATATGTATTTGAGCCCGCCAGAAGGCGCTGGTACTCAGGAAAATTCCAATTGGTCATACGGCCTTTTGAGGTTGATGCCTCACTAGTCGCTAACTCGGTAATGTTATGCCCCCAAAATTCTCGATTTGGATGCGCCATAATCGTGCCATCCTTAGCCAGCATAAAGACATATCCCGTCTTGCCTATTTTTATTTCCGAAAATTTTCTAGTAAATTGATCCAAGCTTACATCAAGACCCAGTACACCGATCACCTTACCATCGAAATTCCGGACAAAATGAGATGCAGTCACGGTAAATTTACTGCCGTCGTAGGTCTTATACGGCTCAGATAGAAAAGTTTCTTGTTGGTTCTCTATCGCCGGCTTATACCAAGGACGTTTACGTGGGGCCAATCCCTTTTGTGCAGACCTTCGCGGCCATCCGATAAATCCGCCTTTTTCTGTTCCCAGATAGGCATAAGCTATTTCTGGATGTAGCTGTCCATACCGTTCAAGTTCCTGGTAAATTTTCTCATGTACACTGTTATAGCCCGGAGGTACAAACTCTTCTTGTGTATTATAAAAGGTATCTACAGTATCCACCGCTTCGACAAACGAATTGGTAGCCAAATACTGACAGTCTTCTTTTATACCATCTAGCATCATAATCATCGCACGATCCATTTGGATCATTTCTTTACTAGTACTCTCTCTCATTTCCTTTTCCAGAGCTTTTTCCATCTCCTGATAGACAAAAAAAGCTAGCAATATTAAGGGGACTGTAGCAACGATAACAAATGCAGTGATTATTTTATTGCGCATAGAATTGAACATATCGGTTAGAGTCCCCCCTTCGGCATATACATCAAAAAAGCCAGACTTATACCTCTAAGCCCAGCATTATTGCCAATTTATCAAAATGCACACGGCACTGCTACTTACTTATAATACGTTTTCAGCTACCGTCTGCTATATTCTCCTAATAAATATTCTTAAATAAGATTATAGTATTTTTTTAAAGATTCGTCCATAAAAATATCGTTTCAGTTGCGGAATCTTTATAAAGTGACTCCCTATATCTTTAGTCGCTACAAAAAGATTTATTTCATAGCAAACTGGCACTTTGGTTCCTGGTTGAGCTCTTCAATAAATTTGAATTTATCTAGCACATGCTTGCACAAATTTAACGGGAACGCCCATTCTTTTTGCAGTCTCTTCTCTGGTAAGTCCGCTATCTAAAAATCTTCTACATACAATTTTCATGTTTTCGCCAACCTCAATAATATGTTTATCTAAATCATAAAAACGAACCACTCTTTGTCCCCAACGATGTTCATAAACCTGGTGAACGTATTCGATGTATTTAAAAGTGTTTAGTTTTTCAATAAAACTATCAAAATCATCTTCTTCAAAATACAATTCTGCATTATTCCCATTAAAAGTAATTTCGCTGCTATCCTTTTTGATAAATTCTTGCCAACTCTCCTTTGTTTGGAATACAACTCCGCCAGTCAAAGTAACATTAGCACCAAAGTCCATAATAACTCTTAATCCTAAGACCTCTTTATAAAATACTTTTGATTTCTCAATATCAGCAACAACTAACAAAGGATTTTTAAACTTCATAAAGTATCCACCTCAAAATTCTGTTTATTATAGGCAAAAAGACTCCTCGCTCAGTCTACTGCTTAACTCTTTTAGCCGTTTTCAACGGCTTATTAACTATGCTTAATTTTCACTTTTGTCATTTATTTTTCTTTCTGATTTATCCTTTCCCCATAAGAATACAAAACTCCTGCCAAGTTTCCACAAAAATTCAGCAGGAGTTTACCTATTATTTATACTCTATCTATTATTATCAGAATGAATACTTCATGGAAACGGCTGCTGCAGCTCCATACAGCCCATTATTATTCCAGCCACCTGGCAGTATATCGACATTGAAGCCAATCGGATACTCATTACCAGTAGCAAAATGCAATGCTCCAATTATTGGTTTGCATGGATTGATAGCATCATATCCTCCACTTAAATCAAGAGCTACGACAACGCCCGTATGTAACCCAAATACACGATATGGCGTATATTGAACACCTACATAAGCAGTATCTTTTCGCAAACTGTTATTAAATAATCCAGCCGTTAGGTTAACATCTTTTCGCAGTGCGTACTCAAGTCCAAAACCACGATTGTGTTCATTCAGATCAGTACTGGAATAAGGAAAATGCTTTGTAAACACAGGTACAGTAACTGCCATCGAACTTGCCTCAGCTCCAGCGATGCCATACCACCCCAAAGAAATAAATATTACAACTACTAACAACCCTCTCATGCCCAATCCTCCATAGTATGTCCAAATGTTAATTCCATTCTAACATACTGACACTTGCCATCCTACTGGTACATAGTACCAAAGCACATCACCAGAATCGTCTTTTTTTCCTCTTGGGATAAACCGCAAACCATAAGGTCAAACTAGCATAAACTGCAATAAAATGAACAGAAAGTGCTCCACTGCGACTTTTCTGTTTGTATAGTAAAGGTGATGCTATCATGTTTATTCCTAAATTGGTTGTATTTGAAGAAAGAGCATTAAACTATCCAAAAGGTAAAGCTTTGCAAAAATTTTTCGAAGAAAAATCTATCCCTATTCACTATCAAAAAACTACGCGTGTTACTTTAAAAGGGGATGCGCTAGCAAAATATCTGCAAGGTAAAAATACTTTAGTCGTTGGGGTTAGAAAGATGAGTCAATTTCAGTCGTGCAAGCCTTCCGCCCATTATCAGCTTCCTTTAGTTAGTGGGTGCATGGGGATGTGCGAGTATTGCTACCTCAATACGCAGATGGGCAAACGCCCTTATATTAAAATTTATGCAAACTCCGAAGAAATATTTGCCAAGGCGGATGAATATATCAAAGCTCGTTTACCAGAGATCACTATTTTTGAAGGGGCGGCTACTTCTGACCCATTGGCATTAGAACCTTATACGCACGTGCTTGAGGATGCTATACTTCATTTTGCGAAAACTAAGAATGGTCGATTTCGCTTTGTAAGTAAGTATACGGATGTTGACAGTCTGTTAACACTTGAACACAATCATCATACTGAAATTAGGTTAAGTTTAAATATCGAATCTATCATTAAAGCCTATGAACATCGTACTTCTTCATTAAATAAAAGATTAGCCGCACTTAAACAGCTTGCCGAATCTGGATATCCTACGGGAATTATTATCGCACCGGTGTTTTGGAATAAGGAAAATAAGTCAGAATATAAAGCCTTAATTGAGCAAATTGGCAAATTGTTAGGTAACTATCCTATTACCTTTGAAGTAATCTCTCATCGTTATACTACAGCAGCTAAGAATACTATTCTTGAAATTTTCCCCGATACATTACTTCCAATGAACGAAAAAGACCGAGCCTTTAAATTTGGTCAGTTTGGTTATGGAAAATATGTTTATCCCAAAGAAATTCTTGCCGAATATAAAGAATTCTTTTCACAAGAACTAAGTAAGTATTTTGACGAAAAGCAAATTTTATATATTATTTAACAATCACATTGGTTAGTTTCATTCATAATAAGACCATGCCATTTTTCGGATGCTTCGTGTTGGAACACTGCATAATTCGGATTTTTAATCCATTTATAAACAGGTGTAGTATTAAATTTATCTTTTGCATATGCAAAAACTTCTTTTCTATTCATATACTATTTTAATTTCTCGTACGGCGCACAGCCTAACATCCCTCATGCCATTTAAGCCTTTCTCTAGAAATTATATTTGGTTATTGACAGTATAAATTATATGTTTTATGATAAACATATAAAAGGTGCTACCGATAAACGGTTAGCTCCCATTATACGATTAGAAGATTAACCGCACATGTTGGTAGCAGGGCGGTTAATCTTTTTTTATGGCAAAAACCAAGATGATAAAAAGTAACAAAGTTAAATTTACATCATTCATGGCATCACCCCCATTCCTCCAAAAACATGGACACTGAATGGAAACTAACCGCCTATCGTTATCGCAGCACCTGCCCTGATTATAACAAACTTTCCTTTTATCGACAATAAAAAAATGCTCGCAGAAATGATTCCTATAATTCAGCTTAGATACTAACTATAGTATGATAAAAAAAAGAATTCTTCCAAATCAATAAAGATTTAGCAAGAATTCTTTTTTTCAATATAACCATAACCCCTTATTAACTTTAACTCCGCGTCGGTGACCAAGTCATCGTCTCCATGATCAGACGAACTGCATCGGAAAAACCTTGTCGATAATATACATCCATTCCGCTCAGCATCATACAATTATATTCACCATCAAGTTGTTCCAAAGTTTCCTGCATCTCCAAGGGCAATGCACTCTTGATTTTTTTCTGATACGCAAGGACGTTGTTATTGGCATGATAATACTCACTGGAATGTTTCGCTAAATCTAAACTGACCAAATTTTCATGCTCCATCGTAGCAGCCAACGAATCAAATACACTCTTTATCATAATTTATATCCCCCCATCAATCATCCTGCACGTGGTTTCCTCTATCCGCTAACAGATAGAAGAAACCAACCTACAGTTTGTTTCAGGGGAAATCGAGTAGGAGGTAGATAATTAATTTATCTACCGACCTCTCACACCACCGTGCGTACCGTTCGGTACACGGCGGTTCAATGGTTTAAATGCAATGCCTCGTATCTTTTGGTTATATCATCATAGCCAATCGTTACGAGGTATTTGTCTGTTAGTGTTCTATGTAAGATTGGACTTCCTGCTATACGCCAGTATCCTAACCTTGTATTGGCATATTCCCATGCTTTTGCTCTAGGAAGTTCCATTTGTTTCAAATTGCGAAATCTTGTACTACTTTTCTTCCATTGCTTCCATATATACATCCGTATTCTCCGCCTTATCCATTGATTTAGCTCTTTTACTTTTGTTCTATTAATTGTAGACAAACAGAACCGTCACTCAGTCTACTTCGTTCACTTAAGAGAAAGCCTAGCAACAATTAATCATAGTTCGTATTTTATTTTTCCAAATAATGCTTGTATTGGTACTATGGAATTTTCAATATTATCTAAATATACAATACATAAGTTTTTTGTAGCACGTGTAACAGCAACATAAAGCAAATTCCTTGCTGACTCCAAGTCTGTATTATCTTCTTGCTGTTCGTTTTTGTCTGGCAAAGCCTTTAATAAATTTCCAAAATAGTCGGGTTTCCTTCCAAACTTAGAGTTCATAAAAATAATTACATTATCAAACTCTCTACCTTTTGTACCATGATAGGTATGATAGACTATTTTTTCGGGGCAGGTATCTGTTATAAAATTATGCCAAAGTTCAAATATCTTCATGCTAATTTGAAAGAACTCATCGACTTCTTGTTCGTTTTTCTGAATACCTTCATCTGAGTTCTCTTCCTCTTCTGAAAAATAGTAAAGCTGATTTAAAATAAATTGTCTTAATTCTTCAAAAGATTTTATCTCCTCAGCTACAATATACTCAATGCACTTATCGTATATATCATCACCCTTTTTGTAATTAAAGAATACATTTTTTACATATTCGCCCAACGTCTCGCCGGATAAATTCTGCATTTTCTCAATAAGCCTTCTTAAGGTTATGATATTGACATCCTTTAGATGATTTTCTTTGAAAATCTGCAGTAACATTGAAGAATTATATTCTAATTTATATTTAAAATCCAGAATCCTGAAAAGTATTTTTTGCAAAATTCCCAGTTTATTTTCATCCAAACTTAAAACGTGATCCCTCAAAAGATTAAACCTCGTTCCCATTTTATACCACTTAGAATTTTTAAAAAAGTTATATATATCAGAAAAGCCACTTTGTTCTGCGACTTTTTCATTTGTTAATTCTAGACAATGTAATTTGTTATTGTTGCTAATATTCCATTTTTTGATGTATGCTGAAATAAATTCTTGACGTTCAATTTCTATGTTGTAGAATTCAACATTACTCTCTGGAAAATTATCATAAATTGATTTTTGAGCAAGTCCATCATTTCTAATTCCATTAGCAACAGAAATAATCTTTGGTGAACAACGCCGATTAAAAACTTTTTCTACTCGCTTCAATCCTTCATGAATGGTTCGAAAATCACTTCCTACACCATTTTCGTAAATATTTTGCTTAATATCTCCATAGTATCCAACAACAAAAGAATGATTAATCTTCTTTGCATATTCATCAACTAAACTTAGTGTTTTTATTACTAATGGGCTTGTATCTTGATACTCATCAACCAGCACAAACGGAAATTGATCACAAATGATCTGCTTTAATAAATCGTTTTCTGATACTATCTTCAAAGTGTAATCCAATAGTGTATCATGACTAATCCTCATTTTCTCCAATCGATCATCGTTAAAGCGTGCATCATATTTCACTTTAGAAAATTTAGAATCCTCTTCACCTATTTTAGTTACTGTATTTTCATACCTCTGAATTTTTAATAAGTTATCAACAATCTTTTTAAAATTGCCAACATTACTTAATAAATTAGGATATTGACTATTTATATCGGCGAATACTGTCTTAAATTCTGCAGCTCTATCGGATTTGTGTCTATAGTATTCAGAACTTCGTTCATTCATCGTTTGTTTTAGTTGTAGTTGATCCACTTTATGTAAATCCCGATATTTTTCCGCCCATCCTTCAGTTTTTAAAGAGTTTTTCATCTTGCTTACTTCACTAGATAATTTTTCACAATGAATTTCAACAAGCTGTTTTTGATATGGGGCAATAATCTTCCATACATAATCGTGAATCGTTGTGGTTTCGATTAAAGTAGTTTCCCCTAGTCTTTCTTTTATTTCGTTAACAGCTACGTTTGTATATGTAATACATAAAATCTTTTGATTATGCTTTTTTAAAATTTTACTTTTCTGAGCTATTATTAGCTTGAGTGTTTGGATAAGAGCATAGGTTTTTCCTGCTCCAGCTCCCGCATCAAAGAACCAGCTTTTGCTTTCATTAACACATCGTGATATATTTTCAATTGTTTCTTTTTCACGTACTATGTTTTCAAGGGAAATCGTCAGGGATTTATAATTCATCTTTTTTCCCTCCTAATCCCCTGTGCAAAAAATTCAATCCATCCTTAATGTACTGCGGTAATGCAGGCACTTTGCTTGCATCATCACTTGTTAAAATTTCAAATAATATTTCATTAGCAAAATTGCTTTTAGAATCTGCTAATTTTTTCTGAAGTTTATAGGAGTTGGAAATCACCCCACCATCGTCCATAACTTCATCAAAAATATCGGGTTTAACCTTTTTTAGAACCTTGTTCAATATTTTGTTGTCAGAATTAGTCAATATTAAGGCTTCTTCAAAGCTTGTAGAGTAGTAGTCTTTTATTTTTTCTTTTTGGCAGAGTACCATCAAATTATTTTTGATTTTATAATCTTGATCTATTATATCTTTTACAGTATCAACTCCGTAGAAGTGAACCAATGTGCTATTAGTTGTAATTCTTTCACTTAAAGTTTCAGTTGTCATTTGTAAATATTTTCGTTTTTTTCTTGGATTTCTTGGATCTTTTTCATACCTTTCAAACTTCTCACGTTTAATATCAATATCGGTAATAATCAAAGTAGGTATACCTAGTGTATTAATCAAATTTTCATATACCTTCGCATGAGCCCCGTCAATTAAAATCAAAGAAATATAATATTTATTAAGTCGTGAATCACCATCTAAATAATACTGGAGCAATGTGTATTCAGTAATACCTTCTACAAAAATAACTGCATCAGCAAAAAATAATTCGGAAATCTTAAACTTTACATGTTTCTTTAAAAACTTTAGATTTTGATTATATTGTTGTAAATCATCTATATTGTCACTTTTAGGAACTTCTAATACAGATTCATCACTGAGGTGTACCACCTGAGCAACAGATTCATTTTCAGTAATGTAGTTAATATTATTGAATGTATATCCTTCATGGATTTTACTGTTTAAAATATGTGGTGAATGTGTTGTGATGATAATTTGACTATTTACATGTTTATTTTTTCCTTCTAATAGAGAAGAAATCATCTCATTCACATTTTTAATAAAAAGTTCCTGCATTTGAGGATGCATAAATGTTTCTGGCTCTTCAATAGAAATAAGATTCATTTGACTGTTAAATGAATTATCTGGGTATTTCTCCATATACGTGATTATATCTGCAATAATCATCATTAAATTTGTATATCCTAATCCAAACTGTTGCTCTGGAATATTGTTATGCCCTTCCACGTATTCATATTTTAAAACGCTATTTAATAAGGTACGGAAATTCAAATCTGACTTTAGTAAAATTTTACATTTATTACCAGAGATCATTTTACCTAGTGATGTATTAATACTTTTAGTGTGCTCTTTATCAAGATGTTTTGTCAGATTTTCGTTTATTGAAAGAATCTCTTTGTCTAACTCATCTAACCCTGTTTCCTCTTGATTATTTTTTATCTGCCTATATCTATAATCTACTATTTTAGAAAACGCTTTTGATAAGCATTCTTCAGTGGTAATATTATTTGCGGCAACAGACTCTAAATCTATCAATTTTTTGAACGAAAAATTCTCTCTCTTTTCATTATTAGAATTTAAGTAGACAAGGCTGAAATCATTTGCGTTGATTAAATTAAGGAAGCGATCAAATTTCTGAGCCTTATAGCTTTCTTCATTTCGAATAAATCTTTTCACTGATGTTATAAAAACCTCTTCATCCTTCGGCGCCCATCGAGCAATAATTTTTACCTCTGAGCCTTTCACATCGCCAATAGTCATAAATGGAATGATGTTGGTAAGCAAATCTTCTTTACTGTCATCTATTATAATTGTTAAAGTAAAAGTCAGCGTCGGGACTTCTTTTACTTTATCGCTATTTAAGTACTCCATAGTATAAAGTTTTAAAAGTTCTTTCAAATAGTCAAAATTAAAGTCTGCAGCATTGAACACAGTATTAGAAACCAACTTTTTCATTGCTTCAATTACAGTTGTTTTTCCACTATTGTTTTTCCCTATAATCAATGTTGTTTTTTCGGCAATATTAACAGTCTCATCTTTTTTATAGTCTTTGGCGTCTACGAAATCAATTTCATTGTTTTTTGACCGAAACTTTCTGAAATTTTCCAAAGAAAATCTTTTTAAATACATGTTTTAAATACTCCTTTAAAGATAGTTTTTACAACACCAATTATTGTTACCATATGCAAAGCATACAAAATCACAGTTCTATTGTTTTCAAAATTCTCACACAGCAACCTATAATTTATATATATCCTTCCATACAAAGACAAAAATCCCTTCCAAAATTCTCTATTTTTTTCTGAATAATACCAAAAAATTCGCCTAGAAACATATCTCTAGGCAAATTCTTCACTTACTTCTATAAAGTTTTATTACTACTTTTCTTATTTCTGCTCTAACAACGCCACACACTCAATATGACTTGTCTCACTAAACATATCAACTGGTTGTATCTCTTTTGCCACGTAGCCAAATTTCGCTAGTATCGCGATATCTCTAGCTAGGGAAGCTAGGTTGCAGGATAACATAGTCGATGCGTTTTGGTTTCATGTGGGCGAAGTTTTCTAAGACGGCTTTGTCGCAACCTGCGCGTGGTGGGTCTACGACGATGACGTCTGGGCGGACGGACACCTAGTTTAGTTATATCACTTTGCATACAAAATAATATAACTCTTGATTACTTAAAAAGGAAAATCATCTTCATCAATATTATAGCTATCATCAGTTATGCTCTCTGGCCAATTAGTATACTCACAAATATCTTCAAGTCCATGTTTAAGAAGATACCTTTTTCTTTTCTCATAGACATTTTGTATGTAACCATATTCTCCCTTGTCTTGAATTTGTTGTATATTATAGGAATTCAGTGTTTTTAAATCACTAAACAAAAGATTTTCATTGTAAGCTTGAACAAGCTCAGGAAAATATTGAATTTTCTCTCCAATCTCCTGTATGTACATTTTTATACGAGATAAATATGTAACCTTATTCTCTTTCTCTATATATTCGGCATATGTTATTTCTCCTAAAATATGCTCTCTATTTGCATAATTACCTGAAGTAACGCTTTTGAATATCTCTGTACGTATTTTCCTTTTGAACTCTCTTGGAGCTTTAAGTTCAATAATTTCTTCTTTAAAACAGGAATACACTACAACGCCAGTAATCATTTTTTTGTTAGAAGGAGTATGAAAATGAGTTTTTTGGCTATTGAGAACAAATCCTTCATCATCAATGATTTTTTTTATAATCGGAAAATTCTTTAATAATAAAGTCTTATCATCACAAGAAAAATACATGTCATCAGCATATCGTGTAAATCTTATGCCTCTTTTTTCGCATAAACCTATAAGTCGTTTATCCAGAGAAATGCACACTATATTTGATATTGCCGGCGAACATGCACTTCCTTGAGGCAATTTTCCATCAAGTATGCATAAATTTGTAAGAATTGTGGCCGCGAAATTATTATATCCAATATTAGAAAACAGTGTATAGACTTTGTTCGAACATATACTTGGAAAAAAATCTTTCAAATCCAGAGAAAGACCATATAATGTATGCGAATGATAAAAAGCATTTTGCTTGTGACCAAATTTTTTACCGTATCTGAAGGCCATAGCACGATTTGAAGGCATTATTTTATTTAAAATTTCCACTAATATCCAACGTTGAATAATATGTAATGTATATGATGGTACAGAGATTTCTCTAAGAGTACCATTACGCTTAGGAATTGTATTTATTTTGTAATATCTATCTGTTTTCATTGAAAGGCAATACAAAAGTCTGGAACTCAAACCTGTGAGTTCAGCAAATTCGTCTATCGTTTCAAACCGGGGTAAAGTTAGTGAATCCATTAATAACGAGAGAGTATTTTTAGACATAAAAAGCCGCTCCTTTTACCATAAGTCTTTCGTGAAGTTTAGTTGGCTATTCCACGGCTGTGGGATAGACGGCTAAAATTAACGAATCGTGTGGAACCAACCACCAAAGAAGACGAATCATCTTCCGAACATACCGACAAGCAATATGTATCAACTAAAAGGAACGGCTAATTATTCAGTTGCCTTTTAAGTATAACGCATCTTATCTTATCATGCAAGAGAGTTCGATTTGATGCAGATGAACGAGCTTCGGCATTTCCTTTTTTTGATAAAGAAAAGGTTTCATCTTTCGCTTGTAAATTAAACTCCGTGATTAATACTCCTGATTTTAGAAGATATTTAATAGATGCATTAAATAATTCATTATAATTTGAAGGAAGTACATTTTGGGACTTTAAGTAACCTCTTAAATTGCGATGAATTTCTTTTCTACTAATTATCTGATAAAAGTAAATGATCATTGGAATAAAGGCAATATAGGCAGACATTGTGTTAAAGGACTGGTTTTTGTTACTAGTAAGACGCTTGCTCGTTTGTCGAAATACTTTAATTAACTCTTTGCCAAGAGCCTCTGGTTCATCACTTTTAAACTGTACAACATTATCGTTACTAACCTTTTGAAGATGTTTTACCGGCCCCATCATAACAAAGCTTTTTTGTCTAGCATATTTTTGATTTATGGCAACAATCATTTTATTTTTTATACTTTCATTTTGCACAAATGCGCCAAGCTCAACTGCAGAACCAATGCTTTCACAAATAATACATATAATGTCTGAATTGTCTGCAAGCAAGTTTTCGTATTCTAGCAGATCAGCCTTTTTATCTCTGTTAAGCATTTCCATAAACAAGTCCTCCGGATAAAGGACTTGAAACTTCGCCTGTTCTAAAATTGGCCTAATACTATTTCGTATATGCTCTTTACCCGCACCACCGCATAAAAAAACATAACACGATTTATTAAACGTATTACAGAAAATATCTTCGTATATCGAATTATATATTTCAATAGGCTTCAAGGCATCACGACCTTTAATTTTACAATTATTTAGCTAATTATACAATATTTTCATATATATCACAAGAGCTTTTAGAAGCTTAATCATTTTCCTGAATTGTATATTATCAATTTAATAGAGTTTTCAAAGTCTCAACAACATTGTTTCCCCTGCCCGCATACAAAGCCAAAAAGACCTTCAAAATCCCTCAATTTTCCTCTAACCGATACCATATAAACAAAAAAATTCGCCTAGAAACATATCTCTAGGCGAATTCTTCACTTACTTCTATATACAAAGTGACGGTTCTGTTTGTCTAAAATTTTACACTAGCAAAATATAATTTACTTATAACCTTCCATACAAAGACAAAAACTCCTTCAAAAGCCCTATATTTTTCTAAAAATGCCACTAATTTAAATTAAAAAATCGCCTAGAAACATATCTCTAGGCGATTTTTCAACTTACTTATATAAAATTTTATTACTACTTTTCTTACTTCTTCTCTAGCAACACCACACACTCAATATGACTCGCCTCACTAAACATATCAACTGGTTGTATCTTTTTAGCTACATAGCCAACTTCCGCTAGTATCGCAATATCTCTAGCTATGGAAGCTTGGTTGTAGGATACTTCATTTTTTGAGTATTCTCTTTAAGTAGGCGACATCTAACAAATTCACCGCCTCAAAATTTCCTTTATAAAACACACCCCAGTTATTGAAAACACAAGGCAATTCCTTTGCTTTTTGTAGCGTATCCACTTGAATTAAAGATACAGGAACGTCATTCATTTCACAATACTGTTTTATCATCTCAATATTTTGATAGATATAAGGGCATTGCATATCATAATAAATTGTTAGCTCTTTGCTTTCAATTTCTTGGTTTTTAACATTTTGTGCGAACTTTAGCGTTGTTCCGTCAAAAGAAAGTGCAAGCAATTCATATCCATTATCGGTAGTATCAACAACCTCAAAGCCGAACTTCTTCGCAAATGATTGGTCAGAAAGCCAAGATTTTTGTTTTTTTGCTCCGAGCATACAAATGCCGGATTTACCCCTTTCTTTGGCATCAGCCAAACAATACTCCATCAGCGATTTCCCATACCCTTTTCCTTTATAACTACCAGAGACCCATAAGCAATACAGATAATAATAGTTGTCACCAGTTATGGGAACCCAAGCTGTTTCAAGAGGAGCATATTCAATAAAAACCGTAGCCTTTGCATCTAACTTTCTAAAGACATGACCTTCCTTTAGTCGGTCTGAAAGCCATTGTCGCTTTGCGTCAATACCTAGATGGGGCTTCCTACTACGGATAATGCAGCATAAATGCTCATTGACAAGGTTTTCTGTTGTTAAGTTTACAAAATCAGTATTCATGTGTCCCCTCGATTCAAATCTAAATTTGTGTTCTTGTTTTTTCACCTTAATTGCCAAATGCGGAATACAAGGTAATAAGTCTATTTATCTAAATTTTTACATAAACAAAGTATAATCCACCTATAAACTTCCATGCAATGATAAAAACTCCTTCAAAGCCTCTCTATTTTCCTCAAAAGGATACTAGCTAAAATAAGAATTCGCCTAGAAACATACCTCTAGGCGAATTCTCAACTTATTTTTATGAAGTTATTACTACTTTTCGCACGCAGCCAATTTCTGATAATATCGCAATAGCCTTTGGCTATAAGAGTATTTTTTATACCACGGTAATTGTGCAAGCACCTCTTGCACAATTACACCATCTGGAAATACATCTACTCTTTTTGGATTCTATTATGTATCCAACGCGCATTTAATGTTGAACCAATTAAAATTTCATATTATTCATGATTTGTATAACAGTATCACAGGCATCATCAAATTCTATATCTGATGCATAATCAAAATCCTTTTGATAATTTAGCCATTGTTTTTGCATAACCTCACTGTTTTTTACAACTGAAATTATTTTTTTGTAATTCTTTATAACATCTAAAGAGTTACGTTTTAAAGCCGTTGTAGATAATGCGTCAGCTAGTATTAATAAACTAATATTAGCTGACTGCAATTGGGTAAGTATGTAAATATCATAATAATCTCTTGGTCTTGTACTTTGGTCACCTCTTGATATAACTGTTTCCAACTTTTCAGCAAGCACCGTTTCAATATTATAGGCTAAAACTTTAATATTTCGTTCTTCTAGCATTAACTTAAATTTATACTCTATCTCCTTCGGAGTAATTTTATCTCCAGTCGTAATATCCAATTTTAATGGAACTTTCATCGGAGCATAATTAGCAGTTAACGCTACACGATACCCTGTATATTCATCACCCTCGCGAATCTCTCCAATATTATGAAATGCAAATGTCACTTCGTCATTCAGTTCTATAGCACATATATCTTTAAACATGGCTTGTACCGATTTTTCACTAACAGGCATTCCTTTTATCGTGACATCCATATCCATCGTTGCTCTTGTATCTAATCCAACCATTGCTGCTATTAGAAAACCACCCTTTAATATAAAATTCGATTGGTAGTTTGAAACAGATATTCGTTCTAGCAAACGTTCTAGCATGAAGTTCTGCATTACAAGTTGTGCTGAGATGTTTTTTTCTTTTGCAAGCTTCTTTATAATTGCTTTTAACTGCATGGCATTTTTCATAACAACACCTCCAGATATGCCCTAAGACGTTTTTCTACTTTTAAAATTTTAGCAAACTCAGAAAGTAATGGTATATTTCTACTTTTACCTTTTGCATATCGTTTATATGCCTCAGATACAATCTGAATATCGATATGATTTCTCGGTTTCAAAATATCGCATAAAGTACGTTCAACACAATATCCCTTAACAATATTACCATTTGGTGTTTTTAAATCTACGATACCCATACTATACATTGGTTCCTGTGATTGCGAACAAATTACTCCTATCGCTTTCGCTTGAGTAACATTATAGGTATTTGGAAAAGTCATAGAATATCTGTTTGGTGTTCGGTCTGTTAAATCACAAAGAAAGAGAGCCGTCTCTAAAGAAAAAATACCACGTTTAAACCTACTTTGTAAATTAATAAATTCATCTTCCCAAAATTCTGGTAGTATATAAACTCCACGCGACACTTTTTCAATTAGCCCTTTATCAACAAAATGTTTTAAACTTCCTCGTGATATGCCATTTAAAACAACCATAGCCGTTGTTATTATTCCATTATTCTCTTTAGCTACTTTTATAATTGTTTCAATACTAGCCACATCCTCACCTCTTTTTGTACTTTTATGCTTATTATTTTAATATTTTTAAGCAGTAAAGTCAAATACGAAATATATTTTTTGTAAAAAATTTCAAATAAACACATTTTCCTACAAGATTTAGTTAAATACAAGCTGACATTTCTATTTGTCAAAATTTCAAACTAATCAAGGTATAATTCATTTATGAAACACCTTTAAAGCTCCTCTATTTTTTCCAAAATAACACTATCTAAAACACAAAATTCGCCTAGAAACATATCTCCAGGCGAATTCTTAACTTAGTTTTATGAAGTTATTACTACATTTCTTAATTCTTTTCCAACAATGCCACACACTCAATATGACTTGTTTCACTGAACATGTCGACTGGTTGAATTTCTTTTGCTACATAGCCAAATTCTGATAGTATCGCGATATCTCTAGCTAGGGAAGCTGGGTTACAGGATACGTAGACGATACGTTTTGGTTTCAGGTGGGCGAAGTTTTCTAGGACGGCTTTTTCACAACCTGCGCGTGGTGGATCTACGACGATGACGTCTGGGCGGACACCTATTTTGTAGAGATCTGGCATCACGTCGGTTGCATCACCTACAAGGAATTCGGTGTTGGTTACATTGTTGTTTTCGGCATTTTTATTGGCATCTTTAATCGCAGCTTCTACGATTTCGATACCATAGACTTTTTTCGCTTTCTTCGCTAAGAACAGTGTGATTGTACCTGTTCCACAATACGTATCGATTACAGTTTCTTTGCCTGTTAACTGCGCATATTCCACAGCCTTGTTATAAAGAACTTCTGCTTGTTTCGTATTCACTTGGAAGAAAGAACGTGCGGATATGTTGAACGTAAAATCGCCCAATGTATCGGTAATCGTTAATTTACCCCAAAGATTTAAGGTTCTTTTACCCATGATTACGTTTGTATTTTGCATATTGATGTTCTGCATGATACTAACGAGTCCTGGGATATTATTCTGTAATTCAGCGATGATTTTTTCTTGCTTAGGTAAAACGTCAGTGCTGGTCACTAAAACGACCATAACTTCACCATTACTACCAACACGACCAATGACATGACGAAGTACACCACGACCTGTCTTTTCATCATAGGTACCGATATTCAATCTTTTAATAACGCCACGAACTGCATTGGCAATGGTATTGTTGGCTTCATTTTGTATCAAACAGTTTTTGGTATCAATAACGGTATGCGTGCCTTGTGCGAAGCAGCCAACCACGACATCATTATCTTTTCTAGCAACTGGAACCTGCATTTTGTTGCGATAATTCCAAGGATTTTCTGAGCCAAGCGTTGGATGAATCACGACGTTTTCTTGTTTGCCGATCCGTTCAATTGCATCAACAACTTGTTGGTGTTTTACTTTTAATTGTGCTTCATAATTTAGATGTTGAATTTGACAACCACCACATTGGTAGTAAATCTCACATTTTGGTTCTACACGATCTGGACTTGCTTTTACTATATTGAGCATTTTACCTTTTGCATAACTTTTTTTTACTTCCGTGATCACGACTTCTACTTGTTCCCCAACCAATGCAAATGGAATAAATACAGTAAAATCTTTATATTTACCAACACCTTCACAACTATGCCCCATGCTAACGATGTCTACAATGTATTTTTGTCCTCTAATAACTGGTACTTCAATTTTCAATCTACCTTCTCCAATCTTATGTTAAAATTCTCTACTTTTCATGAATTATTAATTATACCATTTATTATGTAAGAGTTCGACTAAAATATTACGATTTTTGCAAAATATAAATAAACCAGTCATTTCAATGCGTAAAATGACTGGTTTATTTTCATACCATCTCTACAATAAATTTTGCTACCTCTTGTGGTTCATTTAATGGCAATAAGATTTTATCGGTAGCAAAATCCTTTTGATCGCTAATCACTGCTACTAATTGATCTTTATTACTAATCAAAGATTCTGTTACACCTGCTCTTGCTATTTCTAGTATCGGGAAAATCCCATGATTACGACTTTCTACAATAATCAAATCTACATCACGAATAAGCGCAATCACTTCTTCTAAATTTTCTTTTTGCTTCGTCTGTTGAATAATCGCATACTTGTCTGGCGCTACAATAGCAATCGCATCTGCACCGGCTTTTGTAAATTGCCAAGTATCTTTACCTTCTTTATCCATTTCAAAACCATGATCGTCACTTTTTACAACAGCGACTCTGCGTCCCAGTAATTTTATTTGGGGAATCAACTTTGTAATAAACGTAGTTTTTCCCGTACCAGATTTACTCGCTACGATGGATACAATCGGAATCTTACGCTTTTGATTAGCAGCTTTAACTTGCGCCAAAATAAATTCTTTTGGTGTATTCACATTAAAAAATTTGTCTTCGGTATCATCCAAAGCAACAAATTTCGTTGCGACTTGATCGAAAAGCTTATCTACTTTACGCTCATTGTCAATTAGCAATAATTTTTCAATTGGTTTGATACATCCTTTACTATAAATAGCCATGAGCGGCTGGTATTTTTCATTCTTCATTGGCACAATTGCCGCATAGTCTTGCTTACTATACTGTTCCAATTCCTTAACTAAAGAAAAATCAATGAACGGCATATCACAAGGAATCACCAAGTTAAACTTTGATTGATTATAAACCAAGCCAGCATGAATACCAGAAAGCGGACCCATTTGACTGTAAATGTCTGAAATGACCTCTACATCTAAAAATTGAAATTGTTCCGGTTTATTCGTTACAATCACAATCTCACTAAACTTTGCTTGCTTTGCCTTTTCTAAGATATGTTCAATAAAGGTTTTCTCTTGCCACTCTAAAAAAGCCTTATCACGTCCCATACGACTACTTTTACCACCAGCAAGGATAATCAGACCAAGTTTCATCACGTTGACCTCCCGATTGTAGATATGCTATGGACAGATAGGCCGCAGACAGGCGATAAGCACTCATCTGCGTCGTTTCAGCAAGATGCTGCTGTAATTTTTTCTATCACACCATACTAAAAATAATTTCTGCTTTTCCTACGAGTTTGTATTCGCCCATGTTCGCAGGAATAAACACACTATCGCCTTTTGTTAAGATTAATGTTTGCTCCAAATAGGATAAGGTCAAATCACCTTCTAAAACAAGAATGGACTGGAAGGAGGTTTCATCGGCAATAAAATTGCATTGTTTTTTTATCTTGAAATTATACACAGTGAAGTATTCACTCTTGGCTAATAGCGCCATATCATAATCGGCAAAGAAATTCATAGTCGCCATAGCTTTTGTTGGTTTTGTTGGCATAGTAAGCTTCGTTACGTCCATTGCTTTTTCTACATGAAGCTGACGTGGCTTACCGTCTACCCCAACTCTGCCATAGTCATAGATCCGATACGTTGTATTAGAATTTTGTTGTATTTCTGCAGTGACGATGCCTTTACCAATCGCATGCAAAGTGCCTGCATCGATAAAGAATACATCACCTTTCTTTACTGGCACTTCATTACATACTTCCAGTAAAGTATTGCTTTCAATTCTTTGTTTAAATTCTTCTTTTGAGATCTGCTCTTTAAAACCATAAAGAAGGCTAGCCCCCTCTTCGCAGTCGACGATATACCACATCTCGGTCTTACCGTATTCACCTTCTACTTTTAAGGCATACTCATTTTCTGGATGAACCTGTACTGATAGGTTATCCGCGGCATCAATGATCTTAATTAAGATAGGAAAATAAGAAAAAGCTTCACTATTTTTCCCCAAAACCCCTTTGCCGACTTTTTCTATATAGTCTGGCAGCGTCATACCTTGGTACTCACCGTTAACAATCACACTAGAACCATCTTTATGACACGAAAGTTCCCAGCTTTCTGCAACTTTCTCTAACTGCGTTTTTTTATGAAATTGGCTTTTTAATTTTGTACCACCCCAAAGATAATCTTTTAAAGGCGCTTGTAATTTTAATGGATATAACATAGTAACCCCCTATATTCTGCAATACATTTATTAAAATTATAGATTTCATTATAACATAAAATAATCTTAGCATAAATGTGCTGTTTTCGATTTTACTATTTTGCAGCAACGCTACAAAATCAATCTAATTTTGCTTTTAATAAGTCATTTACCATTGCTGGGTTTGCTTTCCCCTTACTTTGTTTCATGATTTGCCCAACCAAGAAACCAATGGATTTTGCATTGCCAGCTTTATAATCTTCAACTGGTTTTGGATTCGCAGCGATAACGCTATCTACGATACCTTCAATTTCTTTCGTATCGGTAATTTGAACTAACCCTTTTTCTTTTACGATTTTTTCTGGAGCATCGCCAGTTTTCCACATTTCTTCAAACACAGTTTTGGCAATTTTACTAGAAATCGTACCTTTGCTGATTAAATCAACCAACTCAGCTAATCTTTGTGCAGTTACTGGACTTTCCTCAATGGACTTACCTTCGCCATTTAAGTTTTTCGCGAGATCTCCCATCATCCAGTTTGCCACTAATTTTGCATCGGCTTTTTGCGCAGTTGCAGCATCAAAGTATTCTGCCATTTGGCGAGTTGTCGTAATAATCGCAGCATCATACTCAGATAAACCACACTCTGCCATGAGACGCTTTTTACGAGCATCAGGAAGCTCTGGTAATGCTGCCCGAATCGCTTCGATTTGTTCATCGGAAGTGATGATCGGTACAAGATCTGGTTCAGGTAAATAGCGATAATCATTGGCTTCTTCTTTGGTACGCATAGAAACAGTCATGCCTTTTGCTTCATCCCAAGTACGTGTTTCTTGTACAATGTGACCACCGTCATCGAGGATTTCTGTTTGACGTTCAATTTCATAAGCAAGTGCGCTTTCAATCATTTTGAACGAGTTCAGATTTTTCATTTCAGCTTTCGTACCAAGCTTTGTCGTACCAGTTTTTCTGAGTGATACGTTAACATCGGCACGAAGATTGCCTTCTTCCATTTTGCAATGGGAAACATCGATGTATTCTAAGATAGATTTGATTTTTTCCATGTAAGCACGTGCTTCTTCTGGACCTGACAAATCTGGTTCGGATACGATTTCGATCAATGGTACACCCGTACGATTGTAGTCAACGCAAGCGGAAGACGAATCGTTAATGGTTGTCCCTGAATGAACCAATTTACCAGCATCTTCTTCCATATGGATTCTTGTGATACGAATACGTTTTGTTTGTCCGTTCACTTCAATATCTAAGTAACCATGTTCAGCAATTGGTAAATCGAATTGAGAAGTTTGGAAGTTCTTTGGTAGATCTGGATAGTAATAATTTTTACGATCAAATTTACTAAATTTATTAATTTTGCAATTGAGTGCAAGACCTGCTTTGATTGCAAATTCAACTACTTTTTCATTGATCACAGGCAATACCCCTGGTAGTCCTAAACAAACCGGACAAACATGCGTATTTTGCTCGCCACCAAACGTGGTTGGGCAGCCACAAAATATTTTTGTATTGGTTTTTAATTCACTATGAACTTCAAGTCCAACGACTGTTTCGTAACTCATTATTTAGCCTCCCGCAATGGTGCAATGCTCTTGTGAAACTCATTGTTTTGTTCAAATGTATAAGCAGTGCGGATTAGAGTTTCTTCATCTAGTGGTTTCCCGATAATCTGCAAACCAATTGGCATACCATTATCACTAAAGCCACATGGCACAGAAATACCCGGCACACCTGATAAATTTACAGGAACTGTACAAACATCTTGTAAATACATTTTCATTGGATCACTCACCATGTCACCAATTTTATACGCTGGCGTTGGCGCGATTGGCGTAACGAGTACATCCACTTTTTCAAACGCTTTATCAAAATCTTGTTTTACTAAAGTACGAACTCTTAATGCTTGTAGATAATACGCATCATAATAGCCAGCACTTAATGCATAGGTACCAAGCATAATGCGACGCTTTACTTCTTGTCCAAATTTTTCACTACGTGTTTTCTTAAACATGTCGACAATATCAGTGCCTTCAACACGCGCGCCATAGCTTACGCCATCATAACGTGCGAGATTGGAACTTGCTTCTGCCGTCGCGATTAAATAGTAAGCGGATATCGCATATTCTGTATGCGGCATAGAAACTTCCACAACTTCTGCGCCCATATCTTCTAATTGTTTAATTGCCCCGCGAACAGCTTTTTCTACGTCCGCATCCATACCTGCAACAAAATATTCTTTTGGTAGCCCGATTTTTAAACCTTTTACATCTTTCACTAAGGATTTTGTATAATCAGGAACTTCAGCATTGATGGAAGTAGAATCGTTTTTATCATAACCAGCGATGATATTCATTACGTGTGCACAGTCAGTCACATCGCGGGTGATCGGTCCAATTTGATCTAAGGAAGATGCAAAGGCAACCAGCCCAAAACGAGAAACACGACCATAGGTAGGTTTCAATCCAACAAGTCCACAGAAGGACGCTGGTTGACGAATCGATCCACCAGTATCAGAACCAAGTGACCAAATTGCAGACCCTGCGGCAACTGCAGCAGCAGATCCACCACTAGAACCACCTGGTACACAATCAAGATTCCAAGGATTGTGTGTAGGATAAAAAGCGGAATTTTCAGTAGAACCGCCCATGGCGAATTCATCAAGATTGGCTTTACCAAGGATTACCGGACTTACGGCATTTAATTTTTCAACAACCGTAGCATTGTAAGGTGGTACAAAGTTTTCTAACATTTTAGATGCACAAGTCGTTTTTACACCTTTTGTACAAATGTTGTCTTTTACGACCCCAGGAATCCCTTCTAAGAAGGAAATTTCTTCACCACGAGCAATTTTTTCATCGACAGCTTTTGCTTTTGCAAGCGCAGCTTCTCTTGTTTGTGTTATGTAAGCTTTCACTTCACCTTCAACTTCGTCAATACGAGCAAAAAGGTCATTGGTGAGTTCTACAGCTGTAATTTCTTTATTTATTAACATGTCATGAAGCACATGTGCTGGTTTGTTAAATAAATTCACTGGTGTTCCTCCTAACCTTCCATAATTTTCGGTACTTTAAAGTAGCCATTTTCTTGTTCTGGTGCATTGGATAATGCTAATTCACGATCAAGGGAAGGTTTTACTTCATCGGCACGGAAAACATTTTTTAATGGCAATACGTGAGCAGTTGGTTCGACACCTTTCGTATCAAGACTAGTCAAAACATCCGCATATTCTAAAAATGCATTTAACTGACCCGTATACGTTTCTACTTCTGCTTCAGGAATTTCAAGGCGTGACAACAATGCCACATTCTCAACATCTTTACGCGTAATTTTCATTTCTTCACCATCCAGTTTTACTCTATCATTGCCTTAGCATGAATACTCTATACTATTACAATTTTACCCTTCATTTTATCATATTAATGAATCGATGTAAAATTTTCAATCTCAATATAAATAAAAGCTACTCACTTTTTCTAAGGCAAGTAGCTTTTATTTATTTTTGACTTTTTATTTAAGGTACCATCGCTTTAAACCGCTCTTCATCAAGCACAGTCACGCCTAGCTTTTCAGCTTTTTCTAGCTTGCTACCTGCTTCTTCACCAGCTAAGACATAGGTTGTCTTCTTACTTACCGAGCCTGCTACCTTCCCACCAAAAGATTCAATGACATCGGCCGCTTGCTTGCGTGTCATCGTAGGCAAAGTGCCCGTTAATACAAACGTCATTCCCGCAAAAATTTGTTCGTGTAGAATTTCTTGTTTATCTTCTGTCAATTTAACGCCAACATGCTTCAACTCTTCGATTAACTGCAAGTTTTCTGATTGAGCAAAATAAACGATAATACTTTGCGCAATTTTATCGCCAATATCATCAAGTTCCAACAAGGCTTCTACTGTAGATTCTTTCAAAGCATCGATATCACCAAAATGCTTTGCCAACGTCGTTGCCGCTTTAATTCCTATAAAACGAATACCAAGCCCAAATAACACACGTGCCAGACCAGCATTTTTACTTGTTTCAAGTGAAGCTAGCAAGTTATTCACTGATTTTTCGCCCATACGCTCTAAGGTTAATAGCTCTTCTTTTGTCAAGCGATATAAGTCCGCAAATGTTTTAATAAGCTTTGTTTCCAATAAACTAGTTACAACCGCTGGACCAAGTCCATCTACATTCATCGCATCACGCGATACAAAATGAATGACACCTTCCCGAATCAAGGCTGGACAGAATGGATTGCTGCAGCGATACGCTGCTTCCGTTTCTATCCGTTTAGCAATACTGCCACACTCTGGGCAAGTATGTGGCATCACAAACGGAACCTCTTGCCCCGTACGTTTTTCTAGTAATACCGCAATCACTTCTGGAATGATTTCTCCTGCTTTATGAATGACAACCGTATCACCAATGCGGATATCTTTTTCTTTTATATAATCTTCATTGTGGAGAGTTGCTCTGCTAATCGTTGAACCTGAAAGTAATACTGGCGTTAAATCCGCTGTTGGCGTAAGCACCCCCGTACGTCCAATACTAATACTAATATTTTCTACCACAGTGGTCGTTTGTTCTGGCGGAAATTTATAAGCAATTGCCCAGCGTGGATATCTTGCTGTTGAACCTAAAATTTTTTGGTCAGCAATGTTATCTACTTTTAGCACCATCCCATCAATTGCAAAGGGTAACTCATGTCGTTTATCCGCCCAGCTTGCACAATATTCAACTGCCGCATCTACATCAGTAAACTTTTTATATAATGTATTGACTTTAAAACCCAACGCCTGTAAAAATTCAAGGGTTTGAGTATGCGTGGTAAGTTCTACACCTTCATGTGCACCAATGCCATAAAGAAGTGCATCGAGTGAACGTTTTGCCGCTTCTTTTGGATCAAGCTGGCGGAGCGACCCGGCTGCTGCATTTCTCGGATTGGCAAAAAGTTGTTCGCCCATCTCTTCCCGTTCTTCATTTAAACGAATAAATTCTTTTTGCGGCATATACACTTCGCCACGTACTTCCAGAAAAGTTGGAATGCCAAACTTATTTCTTTTTAATTCTAAAGGAATCGATTTGATTGTTTTAATATTGGCTGTAACGTCTTCACCAGACGTCCCATCGCCACGGGTTGCAGCTCTCACTAAAGTACCATGTTCATACACGATATTGATTGCCAGTCCATCAATTTTATGTTCAACCACATACGAAATGTCTTGTTTATTTTCTAAGCCACTTTGTACACGTTGATGAAATGCAAGCAATTCTGTGCCAGAAAAAGCATTACCAAGACTACTCATTTGCGTAAAATGAATTACTTTTCTACCCACAGGTGATGCACCAACTCGTTGTGTTGGTGATTGAGGGGTAATCAATTCTGGATACTTTGCTTCCAGCTCCTCTAATTGTCTCATTAATGCATCATATTCATAATCTTCAATTTCTGGATTATCGAGGACATAATACCGTTGCATATGATAATTAATTTTGCTGCGCAATTCAAGTATTTGAGCTTCTACTACACTTTTACTTTTCATTTTATCACTCATAAAATATCCCCTTCGATTGATAGTAAAACGGGCGAACAATGTTCGCCCCTATTCACAAAAAACAATATAAAATTATGCTTTGGTTATCGGTGCATATTTTTGCATTAAGGATTTGATGCCTTGTTCCGGGAAGGCAATTTGCAATTCCACTTCTTCGCCACTGCCTTTGACCGTTACAACGGTACCAATGCCCCATTTACCATGTTTGGCTTTATCTCCGGCACGCCAGCTAACATTATTATCTGGTTTGATCGCTGGGCCAGTCGAATTTAGAGTTGGAGCAGTTTGCATTTGATTTGTTGGTTTAAAGCTACCACTGAATCCGATTTGATTATTATTAGAATTGGTAAAGCCATAGTGATTCGCACGAACAACTAGGCGTTCTAGATAAGCCTCCGGAATTTCGCTTAAGAAACGTGATTGCGGATAGCAAAGCGTTTTACCATAAATCGTCCGCATCTTTGCATTGGTTAAATATAGTTTACGTCTAGCACGTGTAATCCCCACATAACACGTACGGCGCTCTTCTTCGATTTCTGTTTCATTCATCAAGGTTCGAGAATGTGGGAACAAGCCTTCTTCCATACCAGCCATAAATACGGTAGGAAACTCTAGCCCTTTCGCCGAGTGTAGTGTCATCATCGTCACGCGTTCATCTTCAAGATCCGCATTATCGATATCAGAAACCAGTGCAACATTACTCAAGAAATTTTCTAAGTTTGGCACTTCACCACTCTTAGCAAAATCTTTCGCTACGCTCAGTAGTTCTTTTAAATTTTCGATACGCGTCTCATTTTCCGGTTTCTTTTCCGCTTCTAGTTCTGCAATATAACCAGACTCATTCATCACGCGTTCAATCAATTCCATTAAGGAAAGATTGTCTTGATGCGCCATAATCGTAAATACAAACTCACCAAATAATTCTAGCGGTCTTTTTACTCTAGCAGTCAAGCCTGGCACAAGTTCAGGATTCGAAACAACGTCAAATAGTGTCATATCATTTTGCGCGGCAAAATCATTTAACTTACCAATTGTCGCATCACCCAGACCGCGTTTTGGTACATTGATGATACGCATTAAGCTTACGGTATCAGCAGGATTAAAGATCACCCGCAAATACGCTAAGATATCTTTTATTTCCTTACGGTCATAGAACTTCAATCCGCCCACCATCGTATATGGAATCCCCGTTCTCATAAAGCCTTCTTCTAGTACACGAGATTGCGAATTTGTGCGGTATAAAACTGCCATATCACCATAAGAAACGTTAAAAATAGTTTTTTGCTTTAAAATCGTTGTCGCAATAAATTGGGCTTCATCACGTTCATCATTTGCTAAATAACAAGTGATTTTTTCACCCGTACTATTTTCTGTCCAGAGTTCTTTTGGCTTACGTTCAATATTATGCTCAATCACTGCATTCGCCGCAGCTAAAATACTTTTTGTCGAACGATAATTTTGTTCCAACTTGATTACTTTCGCTTCTGGATAATCATTTTCAAAATCCATGATATTTCTAATATCAGCACCACGCCAACCATAAATACTTTGGTCAGCATCCCCAACAACGCAAAGGTTACGATATCTTGCCGCTAATAATTTGGATAACAAATATTGCGCTGCATTCGTATCTTGATACTCATCAATGAGAATATATTTGAAACGATTTTGATACTTTTGTAGAATTTCCTCATGCTCTTGTAATAATACAACGGTAATCATGAGCAAATCATCAAAATCTAAAGCATTGTTGCTGTGTAGTTTTTTTTGGTAAAGTTTATATACTTCAGCGACCTTTTCCATGAAGAAAGAGTCGGCATCATGTTCAAATTCACGAACACCTTTGAGACTATTTTTCGCGCCAGAAATTGCCGACTGCATACCATTTGGCGTATATTGTTTGTCATCTAAATTTAATTCTTTTAAGCAAGATTTAATGACAGTCTGCGCGTCACTCGAATCATAAATAACAAAATTGCGTTTATACCCATCTAGCGCTTCAATTTCGCGCCGTAAAAAACGCGCACAGAAAGAATGAAATGTACTCAGCCACACATCTTTTGCTTTACTGCCAATCAATTTATCAACACGTTCACGCATTTCAGCAGCAGCTTTATTGGTAAATGTAATCGCCAAGATATTATATGGTGCAATATCTTGATCTAATAAATTTGCAATTTTACAAGTAAGTACCTTCGTTTTCCCTGAGCCTGCACCTGCCATAATCAGCAATGGGCCTTGCGTATGTTCAACGGCTTCTCTTTGCGCCGGGTTTAAACCTTCAAAAATATTCAATGTTCTCCTCCATATTTTAGCGTTTTTATAAGTTTGCGAACCATTATTTACAAAATAGATCTTCTCAATAGGAATACTTAACCTCTGAAAGCTAATATGCAATTAGTCTCCAGAGGTTAAAAGGTCATATAAAAATTAATGTTTTCCCGCTGCTTCGACCATTGGTGGAATAATTTGTTTTTTGCGAGACATTACACCTGGTAGACTGATTAGATTCCCACTTGCAGATTTACCAAATGCTTCAGCAATAACGGTTTTGGGCTTACCCGTAAACAATAACTCTGTACCTTCGGCAATGATATCAGTTACCATTAATAAACTCATATCATACCCTTCACTTCTACAAATATTTTCCATACAGGTAAGTAGCGCATCTTTAATGGCAAGAACTTCTGCGGTATCCATCACTGATATTTGGCTAACAATCATACGGTAATCGCCAATTTGAAATTCTTTTAGATCATTTTTAGCAACTTCGATTGGACTCATATCACCAATACCAGAACCAGCTTTCAGAAGTGCCATGCCGTGTTTCATGATATCCACATCTGCAATCTTTGCTAATTTTTCAGCAGTTTCTTTATCAATCGCAGTACAAGTTGGTGATTTAAACAATACCGTATCAGAAATAATCGCTGACAACAATAATCCTGCAATACTGGCAGGCATTTCCACACCACGGTGCCAGTACATATTCGCCACGATCGTTGCTGTGCAACCAACGGGTTCTTGACGCGTAAAAATTGGTTCACTTGTTTGAAGCCCCCCTAGACGATGATGATCAATGATTTCAATAATCTTAGCCTCTTCGATGCCCTCTACCGCTTGGGTACGTTCGTTATGATCTACTAAGATGACTCTTTCACGCTCTGGAACAATCAATTGATCACGGCTTACAACCCCAACTAATTTTTCATTTTCTACAACTGGATAATTTCTAAATTGCGTTGATTCCATGGTTTCTTTGATATCACTCAACAGATCCGTTGGTTTGAAGCTTGTAAGTTTTTTTTGCATTATCATGCTAACTGGGATACATTGATTTACTAATCGAGCACAAGTATATGTATCATATGGCGACGTAATAACGACTAAGTTTTTTTCTTCAGCAAGTGTTAAAACAGCACCTGATACTTCACCAGAACCAGTAACAACCAGACAAGCGATATTTTGATTTACACAAGTAATCATCGCTTCATCATTACGATCGCCAACGAGTACAACATCACCTGTTTTAATTACTTTGCGAATCGTATTATTACTCCCTGCGGCGATTCTAACATTTCCCGTGATTTTCGCATTTACATTACCTTCATTGATCACTTCGCCATCGATCACATCAGCAATAGAGCTTAGTGTCACATTTGCTTCTGCCAAATTTTGCATACTAAGTTCATTAAAATAACGTTTCGCAAGGTCACTTACCGTTACGATTCCAATTAATTTTCTATTTTTATCAACAACTGGTACAGATTTAATATCGTTACCACGCATTACTTCACCTAATGTACGCAAGGTATCGTTTTCTTTCACTACCACTTTGCAATCTAAAGTAACATCTTTTACACGTGGATATAAATCCGTAATTAGTTTTGGTGTTTCCATTTTAAATGTTTCTAGCACGTATTTTGTTTCTGCATTAATTTTTCCAGCTCTTGCAGACTCAACATTTTCACCTAAACTTCTTTTTAAATGTGCATAGCCAATTGCAGAACAAATCGAATCCGTATCAGGATTACGATGGCCAATCGTATAAATAGGCTTACTTGCTTTCATATATACCTCCAAATAATTCATAGTTCGCGATCAATAATTACCTACAAAAATCATATCGAGCAGTATCATTATTTTCGTTTATTTATCATTATACGACATATTACCTTACTTAGAAAAGGTCAATCAGTATATTATTATCACTTTTTTTAGTTTTTTAAACATTTATTGCTTTTATTTTGCATATACCAGCAACAATGAACTATAATGTTGAAATGAAACTTATTTTAACCGATTGAGGTGTCACATGAAAATTAACTTACCACAAACACACTTTAGCCGATTGATGCGTGCTATTGTAGAATTTAATTTAATTGAAGAAAACGATAAAATACTAATCGGCTTATCTGGTGGCAAAGACAGTACATTTTTAACCTATGCATTGGCTGTTATGCGTGAACGCTTACCCAAAAATTTTGATCTTGCTGCAATCACAATAGACCCAATGTTTACAGATGACTTTAACTGCTCTAAGATTGAAAAATTCTGCAATAATTTAAATATCCCCTTTTATACCCAAGCAGTCGACATTGCTGGAACGATTAAAGAACAAAATGGTAAAGACCCTTGCTTCACTTGCGCTTTTTTTCGCCGCGGCGCAATCAACCGCTTTGCAAAAGAAAATGGGTTTAATAAAATTGCTTATGCCCATCATAACGATGATGCAGTGGAAACTTTTTTGATGAGTTTACTCTACTCTGGACAACTAAAAACGTTCCTACCTAAAACCTATCTTGATCGCACCGAGTTGACCGTCATCCGTCCACTTGTTTATTTTAGAGAAGCAGAAATAAGCGATACCATCGCTATTCATGGATTTGAACCGATCAATAGTCCTTGTCCAATCAATGGTAAAACCAAACGTCAAGAAATCAAAGAATTAATTGCCTCTCTAGGCAAAGATAATCCAATGCTTTATTCTCATTTAGCTGCTGGTATGCGCGATAATGCCGTCATTGAACTTTGGCCTAGCACACAAAATCGTCATCAGATGAAGGATCGCTACGACGCTTATATGTACAATAAATTGATTTAAGTCACTTCCATTCTATTATTTTTAGTTCTAATTTCCTATTGTGTTTTTATGTTAATTATTTTTATTTGGTTTTAACAAAGGACATTTATACTTTTTATAGAATTTTAGATTAGGATACAATAATATTTTGTAAGATACATTTTATACTGTTGTATTATCTGCACTTAATACGCGCGACTTATTTTGGAAGGATTGAATTGAATTGTTTACATTTTTAAAATCTCTTGATCGAACGACGAAACTTAAAACCAAACTTACCTTTGGCTTCGCGACAATCGCACTGGTTCCATTATTGATTGTTACTATTTTTAACAGCATTCTCTCTTATAATGCGGAAACTGAAGCTGCGCATACGCTAAATCAAAACGCTGCTGTAAATGCAGCAAAAGAAATCGACGACATGCTATTAACGCGAATTAATTTACTTAGATCCATAGCAAAGCTCAAAAGAGTTCAATCAATGGATGCTGAGGAACTAGTTCCTTTATTACAATCTTTCAAGACAAGTTTTCCAGATATCAGTAATCTATTCATCTGCGATATCAACGGACAGCAAATTGCTCGTGATGCTGGTGAAAATCAAAACGTGAGTGATCGTTCTTACATAAAACCTGTATTAAACGGCTCTGCTCAAGTATCGGTGAGTGATTTGATTTATTCTAAAAACAATAACAAAGCAATCTTTGTACTTTCTGTTCCTATAAAAAATTCACAAGATAAAATAATCGGCTCTATTTCTGCAACGATGGATTTAAGCATTCTCAAAAGCATTATAAACAATGCAAAAAAAGACCAATTAGGCTACGTCTTCTTGGCTGATTCTAAAGGAACATTACTAGTTCATCCCAATGAAGATTTGGTGAAAAAAATCACCAGTGTCGCTAAATTAGAACCTGTAACAAATGCTATGTCCACCAATTCTGGTGTGATGGATTATACGACTCCAGACGGGGTAGACACGATTGCTGGCTATGCACCAGTTAATCAATCCCGTTGGTCTGTAATCGCTGAAACAAGCAAAAGTGATGCGATTTCTAACTCACGTAAACAACTTATTTTTTCATTATTTACTTGTTTAGCAACTACGTTTTTCGTTGTGATCATCGCTTTTATCTTAACTAAAATATTAACAAAACCACTTAGAGTTTTAGCCGAAAAAACAAAATTGGTTGCCGATGGTGATTTAACACAAACGATTACAGTTTATGCAGAAGATGAGATTGGTGCATTGGGGCATTCCTATAATAATATGGTCAACCAATTAAGAAACCTAACGAAAAAAATTCAACTCAGCGCCGAAAAAGTAAGTGCTGCCAGTGAAGAATTTACTTCAAGCAGTGAAGAAGTGTCACAAGGTGCCGCAACTTCAGCTGAAGCAATATCTCTGGTTGCGACAAATGCTGAATCGCAAATGTTACAAGTTCAAAATACACATCATCTAGTGAATAATATCTCAGAACATATCCATTCTGTAACTGAGAATGTACAAACAGTCTCCGAACAAACGACAACAGCAACCAAAACTATAGCTACTGGTACTATATCGATTGAAAAAGCGATTGACCAAATGGGTAATATTCAATCGACCGTTACCGAGTCTACTAAAAGAGCAAATCAACTTGGCGAAAAATCTACACAAATCGGTCAGATCATTGATACGATTTCTAACATTGCCTCTCAAACGAATTTACTGGCCTTAAATGCTGCGATTGAAGCTGCTAGAGCTGGCGAGCAAGGACGTGGTTTTTCAGTTGTTGCCGAAGAAGTTCGTAAATTAGCAGAACAATCACAAGAAGCTGCGCACGAAATAACCTTACTGATCAATGATATTCAGCACGAAACCCAAACCGTAATATCGGGTATGAAAGAAGAAACTGAACAAGCTGAAATTGGCACAAAAGTGGTCAATGATGCCGGCCTAGCCTTTGAGGAAATTGCGCAGGTAATTGCTGCTACTACGGAAAAAATCAATCAAATCTCAAACAAAGTTGAAGACATTGAAAATGAACGTGTAAAAATCGTTACTGCTGTTAACCAAATTGATCATATGAGCAAACAAAGCTCTGAACAAACACAAAATATTTCTGCCACTACAGAAGAACAATCTGCTACCATGCAAGAAATCTCCGCTTCAAGCAATGAACTTTCTAACTTAGCACAAGAATTAGCAGAAGCAGTAAATAAATTTAAGGTTTAAAATACAAAAATGGAGTTGTTACACTTTTGTAACAACTCCATTTTTTTGTATCCCATATAAATTTGTGTAATAGCACATTTTATTTTAGTAATTCCGAAGCAAATACCAATTCAATCCCCTGTGCTTCAAGTTCTGGAATAAATTCTTTGATTGCTTTTGCCGTATTTAAACGTGCATGTCCTATTGCAATCGCACTGCCATTTTTCAAAGCAATATTTCCCGCTTGCCGTAATTGTTTTTTTATTTCATCTACATCACTACTATTATCAAGAAAAATTTTATTTTCCCCAGTTTTAACACCAACTGCCCTTGCGGTATCATAAGCGATTGAAGATGCAATGGTCTTACTGTCGATAAAAAGCAAACCTTTACTTGCAAGTTCATTTAAGACAACCTTCATGACTCGTTGATTGGAAGTTGCTTTTGATCCTTGATGATTGTTCACACCAATAATATGCGGCACTGCTTCTGTTAATTCATTGACCATTGCTCTTATTTCACTGTCACTCATATTAACATTAATCGTTTGTACCTCTGCTTTTGCCGAACTACTCATCGCTTCCATTGGCAAATGCAAGATAATCTGACGACCACTTTTATAGCCACGATTTGCTGCTTCTTTACTGTAGGGATGGTTTGGTAATACCGCAAACGTCAACGGCCGATCAATCGCTTCATATGCATTAATTGGTTCTTCTGTATAGCCAAAATCATCTATAACAAGCGCTATTTTTGCCTTACTTCCTCCTTTGCTTACGGGAGGAAATTTATCTGTTAATGAAGTTTTTTTCTGCATAACATATAATTTATCGGCAATAATTGTAACTTGATCTCCATCAAGTTCATCTTCAATTCCAATATCCAATCGTATTGCTGCATTTCCATTGTATTGATCCGGCTCTGTATTTATAATCTTTGCACCAATTTTATGTAATGCTTTATTAAGCGCAGCTCTCAATTCGTCTACAGCACCATTTGGGATCGAAACTGGCATTTGCCGTACATTCCAAGAGATGTTTCCTTCTATTTTCTGCCGGTTCACCGTCTTATCTCTTTGCATTGTATCAAGCACAGTTACATTCTTATCTCTCAATACTTGATCAACAACCGTATGAATTTGCTTTGTCTTCTCTGTAAAATTTGCATTTGCACCCGCCCCTGTTTTCTCCATAACATAATTAGGAATATTCTCAACTATTTTATCTGACCTATCTTTATTTTCAGCGTTTATAAAATAAAAATAAGCACCAATCAGCAAAATTGCAATTGCCATTATTACCAACGGACGTTTATTTGAAGTTTTGCGTACACTACCTTTTGTTTGTTTTTTAGTAGTTGATTTTTTATTTTTCCCTTCATTCGCCATAGCAAAGCTCCTTATCGTACATATGTTTCATTATGAAAATTCAACAAAATAAGTGCAATTCCTGCTAAAATCTAACCCCATTTAGATAAATTAGCTAAATGGGGTTTTCACCTTCTATTTATACTATGTTTAATACTCATCAAACATACGCTGTATTTCTACTACATCCATTGTTTTCGTTAAAGCCAACCCTAGTAATATACGAGCTTTTTGCGGGTTTAAAGAATCTGCTTTAATAAATTGAAGCTCTTCCCATTTACTATTAGAAGTAACTACACAACCAGCACCACATCGAGAACTGCGTACAACAACAATGCCTTGTTTTGCCGCATCGATCAATCCAGCTTCAGCATCTATATGAATACCGCCATTTCCCATACCAGCATAAATGATTCCCTTTGCACCAGCATGAGCAATAGCATCAATGATACAACGGTTTTGGTTCGCATGCGCATACACAATCTCTACTTGTGGAAGACTCGTCAAAGTAGCCAATGAGAATTCGCTCATTTTTGTATGTCTTCGTGTTGTCATCCGATAAAAATTCGGTTTACCATTATTCATGTACCCTAAAACGCCTAATTCCCATGCTTTGAACGTACTAACATTTACTGTATTTGTCTTCGTTACATCCCGTGCACCATGAATTTCATCATTCATCGCCACTAAAACACCTTTGCCAACTGCCGCTCTACTGGCAGCCAATCTAACTGCATTTAACAAATTAATGGGGCCATCTGCGCTCATCGCCGTTGCCGGTCGCATTGCACCAACCAACACAACAGGTTTTTCACTTGTTATGACTAAATTTAAAAAGTACGCTGTTTCTTCTAACGTATCGGTTCCATGGGCAATAACGACACCATCAACCGCTTCATCCACCAGTAGCGTATTCACTTTGTCTGCCAATTGAAACCAAATATCTTCCGTCATATTGCAACTATCGATATCACAAACTTGCTGCCCATCTACTCGAGCGTACTGTTTAATTTGCGGTATTGCTGCAAGTAATAGTTCTATACTGAGTACCCCCGCTTGATAACCTGTCATATCTGCACAATCCGCAGCACTTCCAGCAATCGTTCCTCCCATAGCCAATATCTTTATATTAGGTAATGTATTCATTTAACTCCAACCTCTTCCGTTCAAAAATTACAATCTGCTTTCATTTTACTATGACTCGCTTTTTTGAGCAAATAAAAAGAAGCTATCACCCTTTGGTAATAACCTCCTTCTCTTCATTTTGCTAATTTGTCCATAATTGCTAAAATTTCTTCGATTTTTTCTTTTTCTTTGCCTTCTTCAAAGGCTTGCTTTACACAATGCTCCATATGTCCATGCATAATTTCTTTGTTCACTGAGTTTAGTAACGACCGAGTTGCCAATACTTGATTAAAAATATCAATGCAATAACGATCTTCCTCAACCATTTTTAATATACCATCAATCTGACCTCTTGCGGTCTTTAAAAGACGGTTGACCTTGCCAAGATCAGCTTTCATAGATTCGCCCTCCAAACCGACTATTTAATAGATACTACTTGATAGTCAGCATCGACAATAGTTTGCGTCAATAACGCATCACTTACTTCTTTAGAACTTTCTACTGTCGCAGTTTTCCCATCTAAATCCACTACTACAGTTTCCACGCCATCAAGTTCGCTTAGAATTTTTTCTACGTTTTTCTTACAATGATTACACATCATACCTTCAATACTTATAACTTTTTTCATTTTTTCTTCTTCCTTTTCTATTTGATTTAAATTTATAAAACTTACTTGTTCCTCAACCTTTTCTTCTTCCCGGTATGGCTTAAATAACTTTAAGCGCAACGCATTGGATACAACACATACTGAGCTCAGGCTCATCGCTGCAGCACCAATCATTGGATTTAGCTTCCAGCCTAAGAATGTATAAAACACCCCTGCAGCAAGCGGAATTCCAATAATATTATAAAAAAATGCCCAAAATAAATTTATCTTAATATTTTTTATCACTGCTTTACTAAGGGCAATTGCAGTCACTACATCAAGTAAATCACTTTTCATCAATACGATATCCGCTGATTCCATCGCAATATCAGCACCAGCGCCAATTGCAATCCCTACATCGGCTCTAACCAGAGCAGGTGCATCATTGATACCATCCCCAACCATTGCGACTTTCTTCCCTTGCTCTTGTAAAACACGAATCACACTTTCTTTATCTTGTGGCAAAACTTCGGCAATTACCTTTGAAACATTCACTTCTTTTTGAATCGCTTCAGCCGTACGTTGATGATCGCCAGTCAGCATAATAACTTCAAGCCCCTGGGCTAGCAATTGTTTGATTGCTGCTTTACTCGTTGGTTTTACCGTATCAGCAACCGCAATAATTCCTATAACTTCTTTATCATTTGCAAAATAAAGTGGTGTCTTGCCACTTTCAGCAAAGGCATCACCTTTT
>Ga0316600_10000111_pt1 | contig 54593 bp, 46 predicted proteins | sample OWC_soil_day5_CT_FD_207652 | JGI IMG/M metagenome (GOLD analysis project Ga0316600, IMG submission 207652) | Wetland soil microbial communities from Old Woman Creek delta, Ohio, United States - OWC_soil_day5_CT | ecosystem: Environmental > Terrestrial > Soil > Wetlands | place: USA: Ohio... | reverse complement strand
GGGGAAAAGACATGGTAAAGACAGAAACCTATACGTTGAATATGGGACCGCAACATCCTAGTACGCATGGTGTGTTACAAGTCGTACTGGAACTAGATGGTGAACTGGTAATTCAAGCTGTACCGCACATGGGGTATTTGCATCGTGGCATTGAAAAATTGGCGGAAAGTCGTACGTATGCCCAATTTATACCTTATACGGATCGGCTAGATTATGTTTCATCCATGGGAAACAATTGGGGCTATTGCCAGACGGTAGAAAAGTTGATGGGGATTACAGTGCCTGAACGGGCCGAATATTTGAGGATCATCATGACTGAACTGAATCGTATCGCCAGTCATCTGATTTTTATGGGTTCGCTAGCGATTGACCTTGGCGCCTCTACTGGAATGATGTTTGGCTTTCGCAGTCGTGAACGGATTTTAGATTTATTTGATATGGCCTGCGGTGCTAGGCAGACCTATAGTTACATACGATTTGGCGGTGTTTCAGCCGATATACCACCAGAATTTATCCCGGAACTAGAGCGATTTTTGGCGGATTTTCCGGCGATGCTTGCAGAATACCACGAATTATTAACCGGCAATGAAATTTTGTATCACCGTTTAAAAGGTACTGGTGTGATTTCTGGTCAAAGAGCACTTGAAATTGGTTTGACCGGACCTGCCTTGCGGGCCTCGGGCGTTGCCTATGACATTCGCAAAGTAGAGCCATATGGTATTTACGATCATTTTGATTTCAGCGTGCCACTTGGTCAAGTTGGCGACTGCTGGGATCGTTACATAGTCCGCATGGAGGAAATGAAGCAAAGCGCCAGCATCGCTAGGCAGGCTTTAGACCAAATGCCTGAGGGCCAAGTTATGGCGAAGATTCCTAAAGTAATAAAACCACCTGTTGGTGATGTATATCATTCTATCGAAAACCCGCGTGGCGAGCTAGGTTTTTATATTGTTAGCGATGGTTCGACGAAACCTTATCGCCTCCATGTGCGCCGTCCTTCCTTTATTAACTTGCAAGTGCTGAATGAAACCTGTCAGGGATTGCTGATCGGTGATGTTGTAGCAGTACTAGCGACATTAGATTCATTGATGGGGGAAGTGGACTGCTAAACTTTATAAAGAGGAGTCAGAAACTATGCAAGAGATAACGAGCTTATTTCAAATTGCAAAAATACTAAGAGAACTACTAGGACGCTTTTTACCTGACGAGCAGCTAGTAGATTTTTGCATGAGCTTAATCAATATTGGGGCTATTTTTATGATTATTTCCTTGACGGCAGTGGTGCTCGTGTATGCTGAACGAAAGGTAAGTGCCTTTATGCAGAGAAGATCAGGTCCGAATCGCGTCGGTCCTAAGGGGACTTTGCAATCTGTCGCAGATATGATTAAACTCATGGCGAAAGAGGATATTATGCCAACGGGCGCTGATAAATGGATGTGGATGTTAGCACCGATGCTGCTTTTTATTCCCGCGGCTGCAGTTTTTGTAGTGTTTCCTTTTGATGATAAGGCAATTTTTGCGGATTTAAATATTGGTATTTTTTATTTTATCGCGATATCGGCGCAGTCGGTTTTACCTTTTTTGATGGCGGGTTGGGCCTCGAATAATAAGTATTCCTTGGTTGGTGGTATGCGTACGGTTGCGCAAATGCTTAGCTATGAGGTTCCAATGGTGCTTTCTATTTTAGGAATCGTGATGCTGGTAGGTTCAATGCGGATGAGTTCAATCGTAGCAGCGCAAGAACAGGTTTGGTTTATCTTTTTACAACCAATCGCCTTTGTAGTTTATGTGATTACGGCAACCGCAGAAATTAATCGGGCGCCGTTTGACTTAGTTGAGGGTGAGTCGGAGTTGGTTGCTGGCCCATTTACTGAATATACTGGTATGCGTTGGGCGCTCTTTTTTTTGGCTGAATACGCAAATTTGTTGGCTGTTTCCGCGATTGCCACAACCTTGTTTTTGGGCGGCTGGAACGGACCTTGGTTTCCGGGCTGGGTATGGTTTTTTCTTAAAGTTGGCGGAATGATTTTCTTATTTATGTGGTTCCGCTGGACTTTTCCTCGGCTGCGCATTGATCAGCTTATGGCTTTTGGCTGGAAAATGTTATTGCCCTTGGCATTAGTGAATGTCATTGTTACCGGAATTGGCATGTATATTTATAATTTTTTCAGTTAGGAGGGACAAGTTATGCTTGGTAGAGGATTATTAAAGGGCATGCGTGTAACTTTAAAGAGTTTCTTTAATAAAAAGGAAACGTTGCAGTATCCAGAAAAAAAGCTACCTATGCCCGCGCGTTTTCGTGGCGGTGAACTGGATTTAGATACGAAAAAATGCATTGCGTGCGGACTGTGTTCAATGGCGTGCCCGAATCATGTAATTGAGCTGACTACAGGCACGAATGAAGCGAAAAAGAGGTACTTAAAATCCTATGTATATCATTCTGGATTGTGCTTATATTGTAATTTTTGCGTTGAAGCCTGTCCGACGAATGCGATTTGTTGGGATAAAAATTATGAAAATTCTCGATACTTTCAAGAGGATTTAGATGTTGATTGTTTAGCGATTGCCGAACAAAAGGATACCCTTAAGGGGAGGGATGATGGATGAATGAGCTAATCTACAATGTCGCCTTTTTTATTTTTGCGGCGATTACAGTAGCTGCCGCCATTGGTGTTGTGACAAAAAGTAATCTTGTACATAGTGCATTACTGCTAGCTTTATGTTTTATCGGCGTAAGTGGTTTGTATGTGCTTTTGCAGGCGGACTTTTTGGCAGCAGTCCAAATTCTAATTTACAATGGGGCAATTGCGATTGTTTTTGTTCTCGGGACGATGCTTACAAGGCGTAGTGCTCGGCATGGAACCAATGATACGGAGGTAAATATTCCGTCTCGGTTAGTTTCATTGGTAAGCGGATTGTTCGTCATTATTACCTTGGGTGTTATCGCTACTACACCGTGGCGGTATTCCAGCATTGAGGCTGTCCAAGATACTCCAGCACTGCTTGCGCAGTTTATACTAACCGATTATATGGTGGTAATGGAAGTATCGGCAGTGCTACTACTGGCGGCTATGATTGGTGCAATTGTTTTGGCAAAGGGAGTGGAAGAATGATTGGCTTGGTTCATTTTTTAACCGTTGCGGCTATGGTATTTGCGATTGGCTTGTATGGGGTATTGACTAAGCGCACGATTATCGGTATCTTGATGAGCATTGAGCTAATGCTGAATGCTGTGAATATAAACTTAATTGCCTTTTCGCGGTTTATCACACCAGAGGCTTTAACTGGACAAATATTTGCTATTTTTACGATTACGGTAGCAGCTGCCGAGGTGGCGGTTGGGTTAGCGATGGTCTTTCGAGTATATTATGATCGAAATACAGTGCATGCTGCGAGACTTGATGAGATGCGCTGGTAAGATTGATTGCAGTAGAGAGTAGGTGAGAAATTTGTTTAGCCAATATGCACTATATCATGCGTGGCTTATTCCGTTGTTACCGGCAGTGGCGTTTATCCTAGTGGGATTTTTTCTGCGTCGTCTTCCGTCAGTAGCAGGGGCGGTATCTATTTGTATGAGTTTGCTCAGTTTTGCCTTGAGTTTAGGGGTGGGGTATGGCATTATAGCACGTAATATCACGGTGGATACTCCGCTCATCCAAAAAATTTCTTGGGTTGCTATATCGGGACTCAATATTGATATGGGGGTATATATTGATCCTATATCGGCGATGATGCTGTGCGTTGTTACCTTGGTAACATTGATGGTCCAAATCTACTCTATTGGATATATGCGTGGTGATGCTGGATTTGGACGTTTTTTTGCATATGTATCATTGTTTGCAGCGTCTATGTTAGGACTCGTCATCGCTGTTAACTTTGTACAACTGTTTGTTTTTTGGGAGCTAGTTGGTTTGTGTTCCTATCTTTTAATTGGCTACTATTTCCATAAAATTTCTGCGCGAGAAGCCGCGAAGAAAGCCTTTATTACTACGCGCATTGGTGATTTTGGGTTATTGGTTGGAATATTGTTTTTGCAGATTTTATTTGGTACACTAGATTTTCAGCAATTAGCAGTTCATGTGCCTGCCTATGCTATGCAGCATGGCACGGCTTTGTTAACTGTGGTAGCCTTGCTCGTATTCCTTGGGCCTATTGGTAAATCGGGACAGTTTCCACTGCATGTGTGGTTGCCGGATGCGATGGAAGGGCCGACACCGGTATCAGCACTTATTCATGCTGCTACCATGGTGGTAGCGGGGGTGTACTTGGTCTCTAGGGCCTTCTTCTTATTTAGCGTTTTGCCGGAGGCGATGACGGTCATCGCTTGGGTCGGTGCATTTACAGCTTGCTTTGCGGCTAGCATCGCATTTACTCAGCGCGATATCAAACGTATTTTAGCGTATTCCACGGTTAGTCAGTTGGGGTATATGATGTTAGCGCTTGGGGTAGGCAGTGTTACGGCGTCGATGTTTCATTTGATGACACATGCCTTTTTTAAAGCTTTGATGTTTTTAGCAGCCGGCGCAGTATTGCATGGTTTGCCGGATAAAAACGATATTTTTGCGATGGGCGGCTTGCGTCATAAGATGCCAGTTACGTTTGCGGCGATGACGATTGGTGTACTCGCTATATCTGGTATTCCGCCGTTTGCTGGTTTTTTTTCCAAGGATGAAATCCTGCTAGCGGTTTCTCAGGTGAGTACGCCCTTGTATATCATCGCCGTAGTGACTTCATTTATGACGGCATTTTATATGGCAAGACTCTTGATTGTCGTCTTCTGTGGAGCAGAAAAACCGGACAATCATCCACATGAAGCACCAATGTCCATGCGAATACCATTGGTAGTGCTTGGGGTGCTCGCTATTGTTGGTGGATATATACCTTATGCGAATCATTTTGGCGAGTGGGTTCGGTTCGGCTTAGCTTCTCATGAGGGTTTGAATGTAAGTATCGCGACAACCTCGACGATCTTGTCGATCTTGGCCATTTGTTTGGCTTGGGTTATCTATGGTTCGGGTAATGTTACCTCTGATAGCCTAGTTAGACGTTTCAGTACTTTGTATAAGCTGAGTTTCCATAAATATTATATTGATGAGTTGTACTTGTGGCTCAATCATACTTTTGTCGATGGAACAGGAAAGCTTTTGTATTGGTTGGAGCTGAATTTTGTTGAAGGAATGATAAAAGAAGTAGCTAATTTGCCACTTCAACTTGGCAATGCGGTGCGCAAAGGCCAGAGTGGTAACTTGCAACGGTATGGTTTGGTCATGTTTGGCGCAATGCTCATCGTTGTAGCATGGTTAGTGCTGCTCAATCCGTTATTTAAAGGTATCGTATCGGGAGGTGCTTACTAAAATGGTCCATTTTCCATTATTAACGACAATTTTATTAACGCCTATCTGGGGGATACTGGTACTCGCCATTATGCCGCGTGAAGCTGACAGAACGATAAAGATGATAGCAGCGGTAACGATGTCAATCGCGCTCGGCTTAACCTTGTATGCTTACTGGTTTTATGATGTTAGTTTGGGCGGGATGCAGTATGTAGAGAATGTGCCTTGGATTGCTGAGCTAGGCGTAGCTTATGCATTGGGGGTGGATGGCATTTCTTTGCCCCTACTCCTCTTGACGATATTGGTTGGTTTTTCTACCATCTTTGTTTCTTGGAAGGTTGATACACGTGCTAAAGAATATTTTATTCAATTGTTGCTCTTAATTGCTGGCGCAATCGGAACGTTTGTATCACAAGATTTGTTCATCTTCTTATTGTTTTACGAGCTCGGGATCATACCGACGTATATTATGGTGGCTGTTTGGGGTTCCTCTAAGCGTGTGAGTAAAGACTATGCCGCGATGAAGATGACGATTTATTTGCTCTTAGGCTCCGCCTTCATGCTGGCTGGTGTTATCGCATTATATGTGAATGCTTTCCCGGCAGGGATGCGAACCTTTGGTATGCAAGCTTTAGCGCAGGCGCATTTGATTGGAAATTTATCAGAATCTGTGCAAGTGGTCGTATTTTTTTTATTGCTGCTTGGCTTTGGTTCTACTTTATCCATGTGGCCATTTTACAGTTGGGCGCCGGATGGTTATGCGGCAGCGCCAACGGGGGTATCGATGCTGCATGCTGGTGTGTTAAAGAAAATCGGCGGATATGGCTTGATTCGGATTGGACTGTTCATTTTACCGCTCGGGGTTAAATTTTGGGCGCCGTTTATTGCTTTTGTTGCGGTGATGAATGTTTTGTATGCCGCCTTTGTTGCCCTAGCGCAAAAAGATTTAAAATATATTGTCGGGTATTCTTCCATATCTCATATGGGATATATATTGCTTGGTTTTGCGGCACTCAATGTGATCAGCTTAGATGGCGCGATTGCCAATATGTTCGCACATGGGATCATGAGCGCCTTATTCTTTGCGATGATTGGTCTGGTCTATGACAAAACAAATACACGGCAAGTTCACGAACTTGGCGGGTTAGCGCATCAAATGCCACGCGTAGCTATTGGCTTTATGTTAGCGGGGATGAGCTCGCTCGGACTTCCTGGACTCGTTGGATTCGTTCCCGAGTTCACGACCTTTGTGGGTGCGTTTAAAGTATATCCGCTCTATACTTTGCTAGCCATTTCTGGTATTGTTTTCACGGCTCTTTATATACTGCGCGTGCTGGCAAATGTCTTATTTGGTCCAAGACGTGAAGAGTTTGATACATGCCGCGATGCCTCTGGCGTTGAATTGGTATCGCTTGTACTCTTGGGCACTATTTTAGTCGTAGTTGGTGTTTTTCCACAAGTATTAATGGGGACGGTTAACAGTGGTATGGAGTCGGCAATGGCGACTTTGTTTGGAGGTGCTTTTTGATGAATATTGCACTACTCACGAGTGAAATTGCGGTTGTAATTCTCGCTTTGCTGATCATCGTCTTTGACTTACTGATGCCTAAGCAAGAAACGCGGCGTAGCCTAGGGGACTTTGCTGTCTGTGGTTTACTCGGAATTTTGGTTTATAACTTTAACCAGTATGGGACTTTCGCTACGGTGTATCATGGCTTTTTTGTGGTCGATAACTTTGCTTTGTTTTTCAAGCAATTATTCATGGTGGCGACAATCTTAACGCTGCTCTTCTCTTTGGATTATGTCGAAAGAATGACCCGCAGTGCTGGGGAATTTTATGCATTGTTATTGCTGGGATTAGTGGGGATGATGGTCATGGCCTCCGCAAATGATTTATTAACGGTATTTATTGGCTTGGAACTGATGACCATTGTTTTTTATATTCTCGTTGGCTTTGATTTAAAAAGTGTTAAGTCCAGTGAAGCTGGCATAAAGTATGCAATTCTTGGTTCAGCATCGAGTGCTGTGTTGCTCTATGGAATGAGCTGGGTATATGGTTTCACCGGTAGTATTATGCTGAGCCAAATTGCTATGCATCTTACGGCAAGTCCAGCTATATTACTAGGAATGGGGCTTATGATTGCTGGGTTCTGTTTCAAATTGTCCATTGTTCCCTTTCATATGTGGGCTCCCGATGTTTACGAAGGTGCGCCGACTCCGATTACGGCTATGCTGGCAATGGCATCAAAAGCTGCTGGTTTCGCGGTAGTATTGAGAGTTTTCTTGGTAGGATTTGCAGGCTTACAAGCGTATTGGCTGCCGATTATTGCGCTGTTGGCTGGAATCAGTATGATTGTCGGCATTGTAGTTGCGATATGGCAGACGAATATCAAGCGGATGCTCGCCTATTCCTCCATAGCGCAAGCTGGTTATATTTTATCAGGCTTACTAGCTGCTAATGCAGCCGGAGTCAAGGGGATGTTGGTGTATGCGGTGCTATATATGGTAGCCAATGTTGGTGCCTTTGCCGTAACCATTGCTGTCCATAACCAATGTGGTTCCGATGATATTGACGATCTTTCTGGATTAGCCCAAAGATCACCGCTCTTGGCAGTGGTGATGACGGTATCGCTGTTATCGATGGCAGGTCTGCCGCCGATGGCAGGTTTTGTTGGGAAGATGTATATCTTTATGGCGATTACAGACCAAGGGTATTTCTGGCTTGCGATACTAGGTCTTGTATTGTCGATGGTTTCAGTCTATTATTACATGCTTGTGGTCAAAGTAATGTACAGCAAGGACGCAAAGGATCAGCAGGCATTTACGATGAGTGGCTCACTACGTATTGTTGCACTACTGAGTTTGATTGCAACGTTGTTCATTGGGATATACTCAGCCCCACTCGCTGCCCTAGCAAATGCAGCCGCGCGGTCGCTCTGGTAAAAAAGTAAGAGCCATAAATATCCCCAAAGTGATAAGGATATTTATGGCTCTTTACGATTTATTATTTGGTTTGTAACGATATGATTTGATTTGGAGTATGTAGCTCACTTTCTACGCAGCGCATTATATAACTTAGCAGATTCACTGGCGATAAAATCACTAGAATAATTGTGATCGCTTGTACGCGTGTAAAAACTAATTAAAATTGGGTCATGTCCGTCTTGAATTACCCCGACGTCGCAAAGCACGTCATCTAGCTCGCCAACCTTGTGAAACACTGGAACTTGCATATAGCGAGGAATTTCATCGGTAAAAATGGTGTTAGAGAGATCATCTTTTAGTTGAAGGACTTGTTTTTTATCAAGATATTTTTCTTTATAAATCGCTTCAATCACTTTACTCATTTCATACGGGGTTGTTACGCTATGATAATCGTATTTTTTGAAGGCTTGTTCATTGTGAATTTTTGTCGCTTTTAAGCGTAAATCTCGTTGCACTTTATCTAAGAAATTATTTTTGTTTTCATCAAATTCACTAAGTAAGGCTTCAAAGGAAGTATTATCACTGACTTTAATCATGAGGTCGATATCTTGATCATATTCATCTTGTTTGGCTGGAGAGGCTTTTGGATAAAGGTATTTGTAGGTAGCGAGTGCCACGATTAATTTACTTGTTGAGGCAGTAGGGAAGATGTTGTCTTGGTTGATTTGAATCGTTTTTCCTGTTTTTAAATTTTTAGCGAAAACACCGACGTCGCCATTGAACTGTTGAAAATCGTTATGTATTTCTAGTTCTAAAACAGAGGAAGCATGAGCCGTTACGCTTCCTATAAACAGCAAGAGGACGGTACATAATAGGATGAATTTTTTATTCATTGAATGCTCCTTTTTAGCTCAATTCTTTTATTTTATCTTATCATATATTTTCTATTTTGTTTCAGGGAAATATTAAATGTTTTTAGGGAAAATATTGCTGAACCTTTAGGATCTTTGTACTAACTTTTTATATTGACAAAATAAAAACAAAGGTATATATTCAAATAGTACACTAGGTGAACGATTTGGCGGAGGTTTTAAAAATGGAAAATAAAATTCCCTATGCAGTCCAATTTGAAAAAGTTTTAAGGATTGCCAACAAAATAAATGAAGGATTAAAAGAACCTAGATCTTTTGGAACAGACCAAATATTATATGCATCCGAAATTCACATCATTGATATCATTGGAAGAAATCCTAGCATTAATATTACAGAAATTGCAGAAAAAATGGGTATTAGTAAAAGTGCCATTCCTAAAGTCATTCAAAAACTTATCCAGAAAGATCTGGTTATTCACTGTATAAAGCAACAGAATAAAAAAGTGGTACAACTGGAATTGACAGACAAAGGGAAAGTAGCATATGAACATCATTTTAAGTTTCATGAAAATTTTAGTAAAGATATCATAGAAAAATTCAGTAATTTTACGCAAGACGAAATGGTATTTTTTAATGAAATTATGTCTGGCATAGAAGAATGTGTAGATACAATACTGGAAAGTAAGGATAGGGAGTGACAACGTGAAAAAAAATAAAAAGATGATAGTCTTAGTTTTTTTTTTATTATTATCTTTGCTCACTGGATTTTATTTTTATAAACACCATCGGGAAATTTCTACGGATGATGCGATGATAGACGGTAAAACGGTTGTATTAAGTCCTAAGATTCAAGGATATATAAAAAAAATTAACGTTAAAGACAATCAAAAAGTAACTGCAGGCGATGTTATTATGGAAATTGATTCTATGGACTATCAAGTTAAATCAGATCATGCACGAGCAGCCTTGATTGCCGCACAAGCGGCATTGTCCGCAGCACAAAATAATGCGATAAAGACGGCCATAACAGCACCAGCAGATGTAGCGGCTTCCCAAAAGAAAGTAGATGCTGCGCAGGCTACTTGGGGAAAAGCCTTAGCAGATAAACAACGCATGCAAATGTTAATAAACAGCGGTGCGTGTTCAAAAGAACAGTATGATCAAGCTGTTGCGACAGAAGGTTCAGCGAAAGCAGCTTTAGAACAAATGAAAGCGGAACTGGATGCTTCAAATGCAGCTCCTGTTATCATTGCTGCTTCACAAAATAATGTCGAGCAAATAAAAGCAGAGGTAAAACAAGCTGAAGCAGATCTTGTACAGGCAGAAAATGATTTAGAAAACACAAAGATTATCGCCCCTATGGATGGCAGAATCACAAAGCGCAGCGTTGAGGTTGGTACATATGTGCAAGCTGGAACACAGCTGTGTTCCTTGGTTGGTTTAGATTTATGGATTACGGCAAATTTCAAAGAAAATCAATTGCAAGGCATACGTCTAGGAGATAAGGTTGATATTATAGTGGATGCGTTTCCGAATTTAAAATTGCAGGGGAAAGTAGATAGTTTTCAAGCCGGTACAGGAGCTCATTTCTCTTTGTTTCCAGCCGAAAATGCAACAGGGAATTTTGTCAAGACAGTGCAACGTATTCCTGTTAAAATCACATTTGATCAATTATCACCAGAGGATGCTTTATTATTGGGACCAGGAATGTCTGTCGTTCCTAATATTTATGGGAACGGCATATAATCATGGACGTAAAACATGCAAATCCGCTTTTTATATCAACAGCTGTCAGCCTTGCTGCTTTTATGGAAATCTTAGATACAACAATTGCAAATGTAGCACTTACTCATATAGCTGGTAGTTTAGGGGCGAGCATGGAAGAAAGTACATGGATACTCACCTCCTATCTGATAACAAATGCCATCGTTTTACCCTTATCTGGATGGCTTTCTGAATTGATGGGGCGTAAAAGTTTTTTCTTGTTTTGTATTTTAGGCTTTACGATAGCTTCATTTTTATGCGGGATAGCAACATCGTTGCCGATATTAATCATTTTCCGTCTATTGCAGGGTTTGGCAGGAGGTGGTTTGCAGCCTAGCCAACAAGCTATTATAAAAGATAGCTTTCCACCTGAAAAACTAGGAATGGCCTTTGCTATTACTGGCATTGCTACTGTTTTTGCTCCTATTTTAGGTCCTGCTTTAGGCGGGTATATTACGGATGAGTTTAGTTGGCGATGGATTTTTTTTATTAATATTCCTATAGGAGTTTTAGCGGCCATTTTAGTTAAAAAATTTGTTTATGATCCGGTCGATTCGCAAAAGAAAAAAATTGGCAGTATTGATTATATTGGTCTCGGATTTATTGCTATAGGACTAGGAACTTTACAGTTAGTTTTAGATAATGGACAACAGTATGACTGGTTTGCCAATAATTTTATTACCGTCTTTTCTATTATATCCTTTAGTTGTATTGTTTTATCTATTTTTTGGCTTCTAAAACAAAAAAATCCAATTGTTAATCTCAGACTTTTTTATATTCCAAGTTTCGGAATATCTTGCCTTATGACATTTTTTATTGGTGCGTTTGTCAATGTAACGGTCATGCTTTTGCCAATGTTGGTACAAAATGATTATGGGTACAATGCAACTTTATCAGGAATGATCCTAGTACCTGGTGGTATTGCTATTTTATTTCTTCTTCCTGTAGTTGGTAAGTTATTAAAACATATACAGGCAAAATACTTAATTGCATTTGGAATGTTTTTATGTGCAAGCAGTATGTTCTACGCCACACAGTTAAGCCCACAGACAGATGAAAATACCTTTATTTTAATGCGCATTTTTCAAGCGATAGGAATTCCTTTTTTGTTTGTTCCAGTAACAACCTTGGCCTTTTCAAAAATTTCTGCAAAAGACAGTAATAATGCATCGGCTATTACAGTTCTAATGAAGAATATTGGCGGGAGTATCGGAATTTCTTTAGTTACAAATCAGCTTGTACATAGTCAACAAATTGAGCAGTCTTATTTGGTGGCACATTTAAGCGGGGGAGATTGGGGTTATAATAATTGTTTAGATATGTATAATCAAATATTTAATAATCTGCATTTCGTATCTTTTATGAACCAAAAAGAAATACTACAAGGAAGTTTGGCTAAACTGTATCAACTAATTCAATTGCAGGCAAGTATTCTTGCTTATATTGATGTATTTAAAGTATTAGGCTATATTTTTGGAGGGCTAGCAATCCTTTCTTTGGTTATGCCAAAAAACATTTTGCAAAAAGAAAAATTTTCTGTTAAAAATGCAAATTCTTATGGTTTGCGTAGAAATATAATAGGGGGTTGTCGAAGTAAGCGTATATTTGAAATAATTATGCAAAACTTTATTTATAAATCTAATATCTAGCACTTATATTGAAAAGAAAAATGCATAGTATTATCACGAAAATGCTTAGTACGACAGCCTCTATAATATTTATTTGATGGATGATGATGAAAATGTCGAATTTTTTGTGTGTGCAGGAATTGCGTGTTACTTTGCAGAAATACTATCAACAAATTCAATCTATTAAAAAAACGTATTTGGTGGGCTTTTGGGGATTGGATGGCAAAGCATACATAAGGCGGTGTAATTTAAATGGGCTTTTTTAAATTCCAAAAAGAGAGTGTAGAACCCAGTCAACCGATAAGTACGAGTATTATTATCAATGAATTGCAGAAAATGTGTGAGGGAGACATGACCATTCGTTTGGATATTCCTCAAGAAGATCCATTGTTTCTTGTAGCACAACGAATAAATCAATTCAACAATCAAAATGTTAATCTTTTGAAAAAACTTTCTATGGCACTTAATGACACTGTATATCGTGGTTTGGAGAACGGCGATTCACTAAATTATTTGGCAAAACAATTCTATGATATGGCTGAGAATACGGAAGGAGTTTCTGTTGCAGTTAGTCAACTTACTCAATCTGTTATTAATCTGGCGGATTTTGCTAATCATTCGGCTGAACAGACTTCGATTGGTAAAGAATCAATGGAAATGACTGAAGTAAGTGTAAAAAATGTGTTGTTAGAGACAGGAAAATCACGGAATCAATTAATAGAATTAACATCCAGAGTGCAAAAACTTCATAAATCAACAGAACGCATTGATAACCTTGTTTCAATTATCAAGGCTGTAGCAGATCAGACCAATCTACTAGCGTTGAATGCGGCTATAGAAGCAGCAAGAGCGGGTGAACATGGTCGTGGTTTCTCCGTAGTAGCTGAAGAAGTTCGAAAACTGGCCGACCAATCAAATAGTTCTGTCGGGGAAATTTCAACACAACTTGGGGCAATTCGCAGTGAAGTAGAAGAAATCAATATGGAGTTTAAAGCGATGGGGAGTGCTTTTTCAAACAATTTGAACGAGGTAAATAGAACTGGAGAAAATGTAAATAAGCTTGTTGATGTATTTGATCAGATTGGAGAGGCGGTTCAGAATATTGCTCCTATTGCCGAAGAACAGTCTGCTAGTTTTGAGGAAATTAGCGCAACAGTAACCAATATTTCTGAACAGACCCATACGATGAGTGAAGCTACGCGAAATTGTAATCAAAGTACTTTGGAAGTTTTGGAAAAAACAAATGCCATACGGGCTGACCTTAGCAACTTAAAATTTTCTTATAGTAATGGCGAGATAATAGATTTGGCTAAAACGGATCATCTGCTCTGGAAGTCTCGTGTAGATTATATGTTGCGAGGGCTTACAGATTTGCAAGCGACAAGCGTAAGAGACCACCATGTTTGTAGATTAGGTAAATGGTATTCTGGCGAAGGACAGAAGGCTTTTGGTCATCTTGATGCGTTTCGAGATCTAGATTCTTTGCATGCAAAATTTCACCAAAAATGTGCTGAAGCTATAGAACTTTATAAACAAAAAAATATGAAAGCATCAGAAAAAGCTGCTGTAGAAATTAAGGCTTTATCGAATGAAGTTATGGTGCTTTTAGATATACTCAAAAAAACATAGAAAGTCTAGCAAAGAAGGTGCGACGAACCTTCTAATATAAATATTTGTCAAGAGAAGATAACTATGATAGTATAGTTAAATTAATAATAGTGAATGGAGAAAGATACATGAGTGATATGCCAAGTTGCCCTAAATGTAATTCTGAGTATACGTACGAGGATAGAAATCTTTTTGTTTGCCCAGAATGTGCACATGAGTGGAGTGTAAGCGATGCAGGTGGACAAGTTGACGAAACTGTTGTAAAAGATGCGAATGGTAATGTTCTACAAGATGGGGATGCTGTGATCATCGTGAAAGACCTTAAAGTAAAAGGTGCGTCTTCGTCGTTGAAAGCTGGCACAAAAGTGAAGAAAATCCGCTTGGTATCAGAAGGGGATCATAATATTGATTGCCAAATCGAAGGTTTTGGTGCGATGCAGTTAAAATCCGAATTTGTTAAAAAGGCGTAATAGTAAAATAATCAAACAAAGTGGAGATAGAGTTGTTGTTTTTATGCAATCAATTGTTGTCTCTTTTTTATAAAGAAACTGTAGAATCATAGAGTGTAGTATAAAAAATCCTGTAAAAAGGCTTGAAAGCCTTTTTACAGGATTTTTGCATTTTATACGTTAAGCAAAACTAAAAGTGAAAAGATATAATCTAGTATTTCAAATAGTGTTAATTTTTTTGCGCCTTGATTTGTTCTAAAATGCCAGTTTCTTGGATTGATTTAGCTAATTTATCGCCATCTAAGCGCCATTTTTCTTTTGAGTCGTCAGAATTTAAATATTCCACTTGCAACCCTAGATTTTCGATATTTGCTTTGAATTCTGGATCGGTAATCATTGCTTTGAAACCTTCTTCGAGCTTAGCTTTAACCTCTGGTGGTAGTTCTTTTGGTGCTGCTACGCCAAACCAATTGGTTAAGACAATATCAAAGCCTAGTTCTTTAAAGGTTGGTATTTGCGCTAGATCGGGGTCGGTAAGACGTTGCTCACCTGTCATCGCTAATGCTCTTAGTTTGCCATTTTTAATTTGTTCTTTGACTGTTGATGGATTAATAAAAGCAAATTGAATATGGTTACCTAATAAAGCAGCAGTTACATCACTAGCACCACGAAAAGGAACTTGTTCAGAAGTAATGCCAGCAACATTGGCAAAGTTTGCTCCAAGAATGTGAGAGGGTGAACCTATACCAGTATGACCGAATTTCAATTGTTCGGGATGCTGTTTAGCATATTTAATTACTTCATTAATATCTTGCCAAGGTTGATCGGCTTGGACTACCATTATCCATGGTGAAGTTGTAACTTGCGCAATAGGCTCTAAGGCACTTGGATAATGATACTTCGTTGCCCCATACAATGGTTGGATGAGTACATCAATGGCGCTAATGCCAAGGGTATAACCATCTGGAGTGGAGTTCACCAATTCATTCCAGCCAATGGTGCCCGCTCCACCTGGTTTATTGACAACCACTAAGGGCTGACCGAGATATTTAGGAGCATTTTTTTCCAATGTCCGGGCTACGAGATCTAATCCGCCGCCAGCACTAAATGGTACAATGACGGTAATTGGTTTTGTAGGATAGTCGTTTTTTGCGGTTAGTGTTGTTTTACTTTGCATATCAGCGCAACCTCCTAATAGTATTGAAATAAGTAATAAGCATATGGTTGACAATAGGAATGATTTTTTTTTCACTACAACATCTCCTTGTATAGTATTAAGGCAATTGCTATGAAGAAATTGTCTCTTTTTGACGGTGCTTAAGGTTTATAAGCCAGTGAATAATATGATAGAGCATGAAGACACTCCCTATTGCTAAAATGGTGCCAGCAATAGGTCGAGTGAGTAATTCAGTAAGGCTACCGTTACAAATAATTAAGCTTTGGATTAAGCCTTGCTCTAATTCAGGACCGATGACGATACCGATGATAAGTGGAGCTGGTTCAAATCCTGTACGGCGCAGGAAAAAACCCATAATACCGAAAAACACAATCCACGTTAAATCCAAAACGCTATTGTTGATGGTATAAGCACCTGTTAGTGTCAGAACAGCGACGAGTGGCATCAGAATATGAATTGGAGTTTTAAGTAGTTGGACAAAAATGCCGATAAGTGGCAAATTAATAATGAGTAATAGTATATTGCCAACATACATACTGGCAATGAGTCCCCAGAATAAATCAGGTTGTTGGGTGATGAGTGCTGGCCCAGGAATGATACCGTGAATCATAAAGCCACTTAGTAAAATAGCTGTACCACCGCAAAATGGTATTCCTAAGGTTAATAGTGGAATCATCGTGGCGGAATTGGCTGAGTTATTGGCTGATTCTGGACCAGCAACGCCTTCGATTGCACCATGACCAAACTCAGCAGGATTTTTACTGCAATATTTTTCTAGTGCATAGGAAGCGAAGCTAGATGTTGTTCCTGACGGGCCTGGCAACAACCCTATCAAGAAACCTAAAATACCGCTACGAAAAATAGGAACTACTGACCTTTTAGACTCTTCACGGGTAGGATATAAATCGCGAAAACGTAATGCTGGCACCTTGGACGCGGTGTTTGACTCTGTCATGACCGTGAGGATTTCTCCGATACCGAAAATTCCCATCGCCAAAAGCGATAAATCAAATCCTCTATCCAGTTCATCAATGCCAAAGGTAAATCGACTAATGCCAGACATACTGTCGAGTCCAACGGTTCCTAGGATAATACCAATCGTAACCATTAGGATTGATTTCAGTGTGGAAGTGCCCGTTAATTTCGTTAGTACGATTAAACCAACGAGGGCAATGGCAAAATATTCTGGTGGTCCAAAGGCCAGAGCGGATTGCGCTAGGGGAGGTGCGAACAGGGTTAGACCAATCACGCCAATCGTGCCAGCAATGAAGGAACCAACAGCCGACACCGTGAGTGCGGCTCCACCACGACCACGTTGTGCCATCGCGTAGCCATCTAAACAGGTCACGACGGATGCGGCTTCGCCGGGAACATTCATCAGGATAGAAGTAGTGGACCCGCCGTATTTCGATCCATAATATATTCCAGCAAACATAATCAAGGCAGCGGTACTATCCATGTTATAACTAAAGGGTAACAATAATGCAATGGCACTAATTGTGTCGATGCCTGGCAGTACCCCAACCAATGTGCCCAGCAGAACCCCGATGGTACAAGCTAGCAAATTGGTTGGTATGATGCTGATTGAAAATCCATGTAGTAGCATAGTCAAAGTATCCAAACTTTCACCTCCTATTTTTTGATGAAGCAACGTATAGATTTATGGTAATGTAACTGCTAAATAATACTTAAATAGCAGGTAAAAAAATGCCGAACTAGCAGCTGATAACAGTAATGGCAGGCGCCAGCCTGTAGTATCAGATATTTTGAATAAATATAATAAAAAGATAAACGTAGCGGCTAAATAACCGATAATATTAAAAAGCGTAATGTAAAAGAGTAGACCAATCAGAATGAAACTAAACTTTGTCCAGTCTATTTTATTGTTTGTTACAGGTTTTTTCGAGCGCACTTGCTTCGCGAGCAATAGTAGTGAGATAAGGACGGCAGTAATTCCTGCTAAAATAGGTAAAAAACCAGAGCGCGGCGACTGGAGGGTGCCAAAGGTAAGCTGATTCGCTAAGTATAGATAACCAAAGCTTGTTAATAAAAAAAAGGATGTTACTATTTTTTCAGTCATATGCGGACACCTCTGTTACCTCAAATTTTTCTAATGTCTAATAAGGTTCTGCGAAGGTTGGATTAAATTGGATGGTAAAGGTTGTTCCTTTACCTAGTTCACTATCTACGGTCAGTATTGCATTATGGCGTTGGGCAATTCGATAACAGATTGCCAAACCAAGACCAGTACCATTTTCTTTAGTGGTAAAAAACGGTGTTCCAAGTTTATCTTTGAGTTCTAAGGGAATACCTACCCCCGAATCTTTTATAGATAATTGTACTTTTCCATCAATCATTTCAGTGCTAATGGTAATAATACCATTACCGTTAGTAGGCATAGCATCTAGCCCATTTCTTACCATGTTAAAAAGAAGCTGATGGATACTATTTCGGTCTAAAGGGAGCAGAGGAATCATATTTAAGTTAAGCTTAATATCGCAATTATTACATAAGGCATCAGACTGTAGTAAAGGATAGAGATCTTGTATGATTGTATTGAGGTTGTTTTCACTAAAGTCCATCGCTCTATTTTTGGCTAGCGACAAAAATTCCGTGATAATGCTATTAGCACGATCTAGTTCACTAATCATCAGTGAAAAATTTTCTTTTTGGTTGGCAAATTCTTTTTTATTACCGATAAATTGCAACAAGCCTCTTACGGTTGTCATCGGATTTCGTATTTCATGCGCAATTCCAGCCGCCATTTCGCCAATGATATTTAAGCGGTCTAGGCGAGTCATTTTTTCAGTTTGTTCACTAATATAGTTGAGAATTGGGGAAAATTCGGCGATTTCACTACGATAATCATAAGAATGACCAGAGTGTATTGATTCGGCAAATAACTGAAGGTCTTTTTTTAACTTCACGAATAATTCGCGGAAAATAGTGATGCAGACTAATAACATCAAAAATGCGCCTAAAAAGGTATTGGCTGTTCGTTTCCAAATACTTAAAGAAACTGCATCTTCGTTGACTGTAGCAAAAACATAGCCAACGGTAATTCCATTCTCTTCAATGGGCTTAGTGCAGGTGAGTGCATTTGCTCCATGCCATAAAATTGATTTATTTTTTCTGAATAAATGCTCGGTATCATTTTTATAGATGGTATAAATCTGATTGGGATGGGTGTCAATCAGTAGTGATTTATCAGGCTGTGGCCCTATGGCAACGATACTTTCACATTGCTTTGAATAAAACCCAAATTTAATTGTATTCATTGGAATAAAAATATCATTTAATATGGGCTGGAGCTTTTCGTTGAGAGCCATTGTTTGTTCTCTTTTTAAGTTTGTAGGATCATCCGGGGTGTTGGGAAGTTCAGAAAAAGCATTAAATGGTTTATTTTGGAGTAATAGATCCGTAATAGATAAAAGGGTTTGGATATTTTTTTCGTTTTCTTCTTTTAAGGAGAGCCAATGGTTATAGGCTGTAGATGTTATAATTAAGAAAAAAACAACGGTGATTATTTTTACATTCAATGTTGTTGCTAGGTTGTAACCTTTCATTTTTTTTAGCCTCTCTAGTGCATACGCTGATGTCGTTCGATTGTTGCACTAATGCAATATTATTGTAGACTGTTTTACAATTAACAACATATTAACCTAATAATGTGTTATTTACTCATTTACATTTATTACTTCGCCAATAGATATCAAAATCCTTCCAGTTATGTTAAAAAACTAACGGATGCATACAAAAAACACCTATTGAGGAAATGTTATAAAGTACAGAAAAAAACTGCAAGAATCATCAAGAGATTCTTGCAGTTTTTTTCTGTGGATTTATGCGCATTCAGAAACTGTAATTTCCTTTGAATCGAGTAGATAGGTTAAGAGGAAAGTTCCAACACAAGCAATCCATTCAAGATAAATCACGTGAGGGAAGATGCGAATGGAAGGGCAGGTCTGCCAAAGGATTAGAACAACTAAACTAGCTATAATTGTGTAAAACGCAGCATTCTTACGACAAAGAGAAGGAACAAACAAGGTGAAGAGAACAATCACACTAAAGGAAGCAGTCAGACTAAGACCAATCATCAGCGTATTGATGATACCGCTAATCGTCATTGCAAACATGAGCGTTAATAATCCTAATAACAGTACCGCTGTTTTTGTGACAAAGAGAAACTGTTTATCGGTCACAGTAGGATTGATAAATTTTTTATAAATATCTTGGGAGAATAATGTTGCGGAGCTGAGAAGTAGATTGCAGGCAGTTGATACATCTGCTGCCCATAAAGCGGCAAGCGTGATACCGGCTAGAATTGGATTCAAAGACATAATCGTCATTGGCAAAGCCATCGCTGGGCTTACATCAGGAAACATCGTTCTGGCAATCACGCCTAGTAATGCACTGACAAAGCCAATCGGTAGCATCATTAAGCCGCCAATGATAAAACCACGACGAGCGGTTTGCACGTCTTTGGCACCCAAAGAAATTTGAATGATGCTTTGTAATGATAAGTTAACTGTTACTAATACGAGCATCCAAGTGATGATGCCAGTAATGCCAACGCCATCAAAAAAACTAAGATAAGGGACAGTTGGAGGGAGTTGAGCTTCGATGTTTGCCAGCCCACCTGCATGGGTTACGCTGACGATTGTGGCTAAGATGATACCAATGTATTTTAGTGAGACATTTAAAATATTGGAAAGACTCGCTGACCACATACCACCAATCATTGTAACGCTGATGAATACGACAGCACTGGTAAGCATACCTGTGGTTAACGTGAATATTTCAGGCATTAAAGCTGAAAGGATACTGCCACCCGCTAGATATTGCAGGGACATAATAACGAGTTGAATTACAATCTGGCAGGCGATGCCAGCGATCATGCCTTTTTTATCATAATATCTGCCTAATAGTTCAGGAATGGTCGTAATGTTGAGTTCGCGATATTTTTTTGCCACGAGGATTCCCATTGTAATTGCGCCAACGCCCCAAGCTGTTGTATACCAACCAGCGGAGAGCCCGAGTTTATAAGCTTGTTCAGCGACACCAATCGTTGATGCTCCGCCAACGGCAAGTCCGACAATGGATACCGTAATCAAGGGGGTTGTCAATTTTCTGCCGGCTAAGATATAATTTGTAGCACTGCCTGCAGAACGACGTTGTGCGAAATAACTGATCGCAAAGAGTAGAAGAATATAGATACATACAATGGAAAATGGAATATTCATGAGTAAACCTCCTTAAAGTAAATAAAATGTATTCATCTATTTTATTTTATACTGGCGATAAAATAAAAAAACGCCCCTCGCAAAGAGGGACGATATGACCGTGGTACCACCCAAATTTAACCTCAGGACAAAAATAAAAGATGGTACCGATAAGGGACGAATCACCGCGGTACCACCCTAGTTTTAATCATAAGATTAGCTCTATGTCTGTAACGTAGACGATACGGCAAAACCTACTGTAAAATTCAGTTCGCAGTTCGGGAAGGAACTTCATTGAGCTTTTTCAGCTAGTTTACACCAACCACTAGCTCTCTGCATGAAAAAACAAAATTACTTTTTTCCGTCATCACCAATATACAATATAGTATTGTAACGATTATAAGTTTTTATAATACTATTGTCAATATGCAAAGTACTATTATTTACGATATTTATTTTTTTTGTATAAAATGATCTTCAAAATATTATGAAGTACAGTGCATCACTGCAGAAAGTCAAATTGGAGATTGTGTAAAATTCGGGGCTTGGTTTAGATTAAAAATTATAATGATGAATGTTTTCTGTTATTTGCAGGAAAAGTAATTCGTAAAGGAGAAATATTTTAAGTTAGTTCTAATTTAAGCGGGGGAGTATATATGTCAATTTATAAAAAATTTATTCAATACTATAAACCATATCAGCGGTTATTTTATTTCGATTTATTTTGCGCACTGGTTGTTTCGATCATTGATCTGGCATTTCCGCAGATTCTTTATTTTCTGACGCATGGAGTTTTTACTCATGATGCAAATCAAATCATGAATATACTTGGTATTGTCGGTGTGGGAATGCTCATTATGTACAGTGTGCGTTATGCCTGTCAATATTTTATTACGACTTGGGGGCATATCATGGGGGCACGCATGGAAAGTGATATGCGCCAGGATTTATTTAACCACTATCAAAGGCTGTCCTTTTCTTATTATGATCGTAATAATACTGGTGAGATGATGTCAAAGCTGGTATCAGATTTGTTTGATATCTCAGAACTTGCGCATCATGGACCAGAAAATATTTTCATATCGTCGATTAAAATTCTGGGTTCTTTTGCCCTTTTATTCATGCTCAATGTCAAAATGACGTTGATTCTTTTTGTTATCACTTTATTCATGATTGTTTTTAGCATCTATAAAAATAGAAAAATGAAAGCAGTGTTTATGGATAATCGGAAAAAGATTGCTGGTGTGAATTCACGGGTACAAGATAGCCTCTCTGGTATTCGTGTTGTAAAGTCTTTTGCGAATGAGGAATTGGAACGAGAAAAGTTTAGTTATAGTAATCTAGAGTTTTTGGATTCAAAAGAAGACAGCTATAAAATCATGGGTAGTTTTCATGCGGGAAACGCTTTTTTTCAAGGATTACTCTATACGGCGGTGCTGGTAAGTGGGGGCTATTTTATTGCCAATGATAGTTTGAACGTTGCCGATTTGGCTGTGTATGCCTTATATATCGGTATTTTTCTCAATCCGATTGATGTGCTGATCACATTTACGGAGCAGTTTCAAAAAGGCTACTCGGGGTTCAAGCGTTTTATGGAGGTCGTAGGCACAATACCAGAAATTTTAGATAAACCAGATGCAATTACGCTGACCAATGTTGCTGGTAATATCGTTTATCAAGATGTTTCTTTTCGGTATAGTCAAAATACAGGCGTATTAAATAAAGTTGATATCGCAATTGATGCAGGGAAAACAGTTGCGTTAGTCGGCCCTTCTGGTGGTGGGAAGACTACGCTTTGTTCACTATTACCACGTTTTTATGATGTGAGTGAAGGTACAATTGCAATTGATGGCAAAGATGTGCGCGATGTTACACTCAAGTCTTTGCGGAGTGCGATTGGTATCGTGCAGCAGGATGTCTATATTTTTGCGGGGAGTATCCGCGACAATATCGCCTATGGTAAGCCCGATGCTACCGATGAAGAAATTATCGAAGCGGCTAAAAACGCCAATATTCATGCATTTATTATGAGTCTGGATAACGATTACGATAGTTATGTTGGTGAACGGGGGACACGTCTTTCTGGTGGGCAGAAACAAAGGATTGCCATTTCTCGTGTCTTTTTGAAAAATCCGCAGATTCTTATTTTAGATGAAGCCACCTCTGCACTAGATAATGAAAGTGAACGCTATATTCAGGCTTCGTTAGAACGTCTATCAAAAGATCGTACAACTATTGTCGTTGCTCATAGACTTAGCACCATTCGCAATGCCGATGAAATCATTGTAATCAATCACAGTGGAATTCAAGAACGTGGTTCTCATGATGAATTATTGGACAAAGACGGTCTTTACGCTAAATATTATAAAATGCAATTTGAAGGACTTGATGAACTTGAAGAAGGCTAAACTAATTCGTAATACATAAACGGAGGTTTTAGAAAATGACTGAAAAGTATTTATTTATCTGTTACCCTAAATGCACTACATGTCAAAAAGCACAAAAATGGCTTGATAGCAATGGCATTGACTATGAAATGCGAAATATCAAAGAGCAGAATCCTACAGTAACGGAGCTTAATAAATGGTGGAAAAAAAGCAATGCGCCACTTCGTAAATTTTTTAATACAAGTGGACTCGTATACAAATCCTTGGCACTTAAAGATAAGCTGCAAAATATGTCCGAGGCAGAGCAACTTTCTTTGCTTGCAAGCAATGGGATGTTAGTCAAACGTCCGTTGTTAATCGCGGGTGACAAAGTTTTGATAGGGTTTAAAGAGGCGGAGTGGGTGTGCTTTTTTAAAGAATAGGAGCAAATCGTCGAGTTTAGAGTTATTCAGCGAAATTAGGATATAAAACAGCAAAATAGGATTAAAAATTTAAGAATATTGACCTATTGTATCGAGAGGTATATAATAAAATAAAAATATAAAATAGTTGTAATATAATTTTTAAAAAAATGGAAAATTTTACAAGATAAAATGCAAAGCTATGGGTCTAACGACAAATATGTCCATGACGGCTAGGAGACTGGTTTAGTTTTGGACTAAGAGGTTAACGTACATGAGCTGAGACACTAAGCCAAGCCAATTGAAGGTTTGGCTTTTTTTTTAGGTATGAAGAATATCAAAGTATCTAATGGCAAGGATAAGGTAATTAAAAAGGAGTTAGTCATGGCTTTTACTTATTTTTTTCGAGATTTACATACGTTAGAGCAGATTTCCAAATATCTTGTTCCAAGTATAACTGGTCGTTCGTCGATACGAATTTGGGATGCTGGATGTGCTTCTGGCCAAGAGCCTTATACGCTAGCGCTTATTCTTGCTGAAGCTATGGGACGATTTTCGTTCCGTAACCTACGGATTGAAGCCACTGATCTTGATGGTAGCAATTTATTCGGCGATATCATAGCCAAGGGAATTTATCCGCGCGAAGAAGTCGAACGAATTCCGGCAGAGATTCTGCAAAGATATTTCAAACCATTATATGGTGCTAGCCATTTTCAGATTGATGAACAAATTCGTAATCGCCTTATTTTTCATAAGCACAACCTGTTATCAGGTAAAGCGGTAGGCGAGGGTTTTTCTTTAATTCTTTGTAAAAATGTACTACTACATCTTCAATCGTCTGAGCGAGTAGAAGTGATTAAAATGTTTCATCAGGCTTTGGTTTCTGGCGGTTTGTTTGCGATGGAGCAAACACAGAGTATGCCAGAAGAAATCGAACACTTATTTGAGCAGGTTACTGCAGATGCTCAGCTTTTTCGTAAGATTGATGTGTCATAATGAGGGTAGTGTGTTTAAAACAGCATCCGTATAAGTACTCATGTAGCTCATATTTGATTTTGGGGGACTGGAATCGCATTGAAGATGTAAATACATTAGTGGATGGGGGAATTGATGGCTTCGTTTTAGAGGAAATCAGTAAGTTATCAACCGGAGTTGGCAAAAAAGCAGTAGAACAGATCGTTCTCACACACGGTCATTTTGACCATTGTGCAGGTGTAAAGTTTGTGAAAAAAAGATATTCTTGCCCAGTATCCGCATTTTCCCAGAGGGATATCGTTGATCATACGCTGTCTGATGGACAAATGATACGTTGTGGCGATAGAATTTTTGAAATAATCCATATTCCAGGACATTCTTGCGATTCTATCGGCTTGTACTGTCCTGAACAAGCAACTCTTTTTTCGGGAGATGCTCCATTGTTTATTAAAACCCCAGGTGGGTCTTATGCAGAAAGTTTTATAAACGCATTAGAAAAAATTGCCAGGCGTCCTATTTCTATTGTTTATCCAGGGCATGGAGCACCAATTTCAGGAAATATTGGTGAGCTAATCAACAATACATTACGCAATGTATATAAGAGTGAGATTACTACTTCATTATGAAAATAGGGGGAGAAAAAAATGCAATGGTTTAATAATATGAAAATTATGTCTAAACTGTTTACTGGTTTTATGCTGGTGGCACTATTGGCAGGTCTTGTTGGTTATATCGGTATTAAGGACATGAAAGAAATTGATGATAGTGATAGAGTACTCTATGAAAAAATGACAGTTCCAATAGGTATACTGCAAAATATGACGGATACTTATCATCGAATGCGCAATAATTTGCTAGAAATAACCTTAGCAGAAACTCCAGAAGAACGTGGTACTTTGATTGAAAGTGTGAAACAGCATCGCAATGAAGTGGAAAAATATTCTGACGAATTCGCTAAAACGATTATCGATCCAGCTGTTAAAGATCAATTTACCAAATATCTGGCAACGCGTAAAGAGTATGATCGAATAGCAGATCAATTGATTAGTATGGTCAATGCGGGAAATTCTAGTGGTGCTAGAGCTTTATTAAAGGGTGAGGGCGATAAGATTAGAAGAGCCTATCAAGATGATCTTGATAACTTAGTCAAATTAAAAGTAGAGGATGCTAAGAAAACTTCTGATAATAATACTACGGAGGCAACTACCGCAATTCGCTTTATGCTCGGAATCATTGTAGTTACGATTTTGCTGGCGATAGGGTTAGGTTGGTTTATTGCTCGTATGATCGGTAGACCAGTGGAAAAATTGGTAGAAGCGGCCGATAAGTTGGCTGCAGGTGATGTTGATGTAACTGTCGATATTACGTCTAAAGATGAAATAGGAATGTTATGTCAGTCATTTGCATTGATGACTACAAATATTCGTGATTCCGCGCAGGCAGCACAACGTATTGCTGCTGGAGAGTTGTCGATAGTAGTCAATGTTCAATCAGACAAAGATATTTTGGGGCAAAGTTTGCAAAACTGTGTTGATGTCATAAAAGGATTGTTAAAAGAAACCGGAGAATTAGTACAGGCAACGAAAGATGGGCAATTGGATCGCCGAGGTAATGCGGCAGATTTTGTTGGTGGTTGGAGTGAATTAGTAGGTGGCATCAATCAGCTGATCAATGCTTTCGTTGGGCCGATCAATGTAACGGCTGAATATGTAGAACGAATTTCCAAGGGCGATATTCCACCGAAGATTACGGATACCTATAACGGTGATTTCAATGAGATTAAGAACAATCTGAATGATTGTATCGATAATATTTCAATGCTAGTAAAAGACGCCAATACGTTAGTGCAGGCAGCCGTGGAAGGTAAACTAGAAACTAGGGCTGATGCTTCGAAACACAGTGGAGAATATCGCAAGATTGTGGAAGGTGTCAATAATACACTAGACGCAGTCATAGAACCCATAAAAGAAGCCTCTAAAGTATTGGAGGAAATGTCCAATGGTAACCTTAAGATAAGAGTCAAGGGTGATTATAAAGGTGATCATGCTGATATTAAGAATGCGTTGAATGATACACTTGGCGCACTTTCTACTTACGTTAGTGAAATTACTGAAGTTCTCAGTGCTATGGCAAACGCAAACCTTGATTTGGCAATCAACAATGAATATAAAGGTGACTTTTCAAAAATTAAGGAAGCTTTAACTTTAATTATCAAATCTTTTAATGAAGTGTTTAGTGAAATTAATACTGCGGCAGATCAGGTCGCTGCTGGATCCCGGCAAGTATCTGATGGTAGTCAGGCTCTATCTCAAGGAGCAACAGAACAAGCGAGTTCTATTGAAGAATTAACAGTATCCATCGGACAGGTAGCAAGTCAGACGAAAGATAATGCGGTCAACGCGGATAAAGCCAATGAATTGGCTTTAAAGGCTAAGGAAAATGCTGAACAGGGCAATCAACAGATGCACAATATGCTACAGTCGATGGAGGAAATTAATGAATCATCTTCTAAAATATCGAAAATAATTAAGGTGATTGATGAAATTGCTTTCCAGACCAATATACTAGCGCTTAATGCAGCTGTTGAAGCTGCGCGAGCTGGACAACATGGGAAGGGATTTGCTGTTGTGGCAGAGGAAGTTAGGAACCTAGCAGCTAGAAGTGCAAATGCGGCTAAGGAAACGACAGCACTAATTGAAGGATCAGTCAAGAACGTGGTAGATGGAACGCAAACTGCAAATGGAACAGCGAAGGCGCTAGAAGAAATTGTTAGTGGTGTAGCAACTGCGGCTGACCTTGTAGGACAAATTGCTGGAGCTTCTAATGAACAGGCAGCTGCAATATCTCAAATCAACAGAGGAATCGAACAAGTTGCTCAGGTAATACAAGTTAATTCGGCAACATCTGAAGAAAGTGCTACGGCAAGTGAAGAGCTTTCAGGGCAAGCTGATATGCTGAAAGAGATGATTAGAAAGTTCAGATTAAAAAAAGATGCAACATCTTATGCAGGTTATGAGAGAAATGACTATTCTAAATTAGGCCTGAATGGAAATTTAAATTATGGAACTAGTGTGAGGTTCGGAAGTACTGAAGCGGCAGCAACTAATAATAAGCCGAGAATTGCTCTAAGTGACAAGGAATTTGGAAAGTATTAGTAATAAAATTGAGAGCCCCTCAAAAGCTATGTATGCTTTTTGAGGGGCTCTGCTTTTTGGTGGAATTTTAGTCAATCCATTTTACTATTTCATCGGTTGTTTGGCGGACCGATCAAAGATCGAATGGTCGTTTTTAAGAAAACTAAAGCAAACTTCTTGGAAAGGTTGAAAGGTGTTTGTTTTGATAATATCACTTGAAAGTTATTGCATATTTGCAATGATCTTGTAATTTCACTGTTTCTATAAACAGTTCTTTAATAAATTGCATTTTACGATTTATTAAACTATAATATCTATAAATAAGATATTATAGGGGTGAGAAAATGGATACATTAGGAATCGAAGCCTTTCTTGCTGTGGTACGACATGGTAGCTTAACTGAAGCGGCAAACTCTTTATTTTTGTCCCAATCTACGCTTAGTCATCGCCTTGCGGAGCTAGAGCGGGAAGTAGGCGTGAGCTTAATTGATCGGGGGCGTGGTCTAAGATCTTTAACTTTAAATGATTATGGAAAAGAATTCTTAGTAATAGCCAGAAGATGGGATGATTTAATGCAAGATACAAAACGCATTCAGTCTCGGACAAAAAACTTGTCATTATTTATTGGTGCTGTAGATACGATTCATACCTTTCTTCTTCCGCCGCTTTATCAGACGTTGCGTGAAAATGCGCAAGATATTAGCATTCGTATGAAAACGCATAATTCAACAGAACTCTATCTCAAGGTGGATAGTGGTGAAATGGACGTTGCCTTTACCCTTTTAGATTTACCAATGAGAAATATGATTATCAAGAAGTTTTATACTGAGCCTAGGGTTGTGTTACGAAAAGAAATGTCAGCAGGAAAGTGTAATGAAATTATTGATTTAGATAGTCTTGATATGACGAAGGAAATATTTTTCGAAGGAGAACCAATGTTTCAAGAATGGTACAGTCACTGGAAAGGAGATAGAGGGTATCCATCTATATGTGTAGATACGGCACAATTATTGTTTCCGCTTTTAAATAGTGAGGGGACCTGGTCAATTGTTCCTCTCTGCATGGCTCAAAAAGTTGTTGCAACAGGAACATTCTCTTATTATCGCTTGGAAAATCCGCCTCCTGAACGTATTTGCTACAAAATACAATCGCAATACCCAAAAACTAAGGCTTTAGAAAGTCTTAAAATATTAGACGCATGTTTAGATTATTTTTTCATTGAATCATTAATGCGTAATAATGATAAGGATTAAATTGTAAGTGGTAGATGATAAGTGATAGGCTTGTCATCTACCACTTTTTTATCATAAATTATATTATCGAAATATTCGATTTTATAACGCAAAAACTTAAATTTTACAATCTTTTTCTGCGTATATATAATAAAAGTGTAAGTGATATAAACAATAATCTTTTTGAGGGGGATGGATTTTGAAATCATGTATTGACTTAGTTGCTGATCTTGGAGAAGGGTTTGGCTGTTATACTATTGTAGATGATGCCAGCATGCTGAATTTAGTTAGTTCAGCCAATGTTGCTTGTGGTTTTCACGCTGGTGATCCTCGGACAATGGCAAAAGCGGTAGAGTTAGCTGTTAAAAACGGTGTGGGCATTGGCGCGCACCCTGGGTTCCCTGATTTAGTTGGTTTTGGTCGCCGGGATATGAATTTAACATCTTGGGAGATTACAACAGACATAATTTATCAGTTAGGAGCGCTTGATGCTTTTGTTAAAATATACGGTGGTCGCTTGCAGCATATAACGCCTCATGGACGACTTGGCAATCTCGCCGATACTGACCGGAGGTATGCAGAGGCGGTGGTTGATGCTGTTCTTCGTTTTGACCCGTCCTTGATTATAGCGACATCAGAAGGTGAATTAGCACAGTTTGCCAAAGAGCGTGAATTAAAGGTAGCAACGCTATTATTAGGGGATCGTTCTTATAATGATGATGGTTCGCTCGTGAATCGTAGAGAACCTAATGCAGTTATTCACGACCCAGAAATCGTATTAAAAAGATGTGTGCGAATGGCTCTCGAAGGAAAAGTAACATCGGTAAACGGGCGTGATATCGTAAAAAGAGGAGATTCATTACTTTTACATGGTGATACAGCAGGTGCTTTAGAAATGGCGAAAAAAATTCGCAGTGCCTTAATTGAAGCTGGTGTAGAAATACGTCCATTAGGGAAGAGTTTTTCTTAAACAATTTACAATAGCAACTTGTTTTGAATAAGCAAGGAGGATTTAGAGTGAAAATTCCAAATAATGAAATAATTAATTATGGAGATTCGGCAATTTTGATTGAGTTTTCCAAGATTTTTACTGAAGAAGCTTGGAAAAATGCACATGGTTTGGCAAGGTTGCTCCGGCAACGCAAGATAGATGGAATTTTAGAAATATACCCAACCTATACGACGGTGCTTATTACTTTTAATTGTTTGATTACCGATCACTCAACAATCAAAAAGATCGTTAATGAAATTATGGAAAGTGCGGCTGATTCAAAGCAGCTTGAGGTTGAACCAAGTCAATACTATCGTTTTCCAGTCATATTTGGTGGGCAATGGGGTTCTGATTTACCCTTTGTTGCTGAACATTTGGGGCTTTTAGAAGACGAGGTGATTAAAACTTTCTGTTCTGGGTTTCGTAAGATTTTTACCTTTGCCACTTTTGGAGGCTTCTTGATGGAAGGTGCGCCTTTTGCAGAGAAAATTCCTCGACTTAAAAGTCCACACACCCAAGTCTTAGGCGGTTATGTTGCGGTGGCGGGAAATCAGACGGCCTTTGTTCCAGTGACAAGCCCTAGTGGTTGGCGAACTATAGGGCATTGCCCGCTAAAGGTTCTTGATCTAGGGGCTATGCCACCAGTTCCTTATAATCCTGGAGATTATATTGAGTTTTTCCCTATTTCAGAGGAAGAACAAAGCTTGTATTCAGAAAAAACAATCCATGATATGAAGGTGATGCTGTAATGGAAAAATGCCTTATCATTCAATCCGTCGGATTTGCGTCTGTCCAGGATCTTGGACGAACAGGACTTATGCATTATGGTATCAGTAGCAACGGCGCTATGGACACTTATGCATATCTTTTGGGAAATGAGCTGGTTGGTAATCAATCGCCTGAACCATCTATTGAAATTACTGCTTTTGATTTTTCGATGAGCAGCATGGTAGATGTTTCAATTTGTATTACAGGGGCACCGGCGGACATTACAATTGATGGTATTCCGATTGATGCGGGAAAGTCTACGATTCTTCCGGCGGGGAAAGTTCTCTCCATACAAAAAATTCAGCAGGGACTGCGGGTATATATTGCTGTTGGCGGTGGAATTGAAGTTCCGATGGTGCTTGGAAGCTGTGCTATGGATACGGTAGGTATGATTGGTGATAGGCTTCGTGCCGGACAGCAACTATTACTGAAAAATCCTAAAATATTTTCAGAACCAAGTTATGGATCGCCTTGGAATATTAGAGTATGTGATGGTTGTAATGTAGATATTTTCAAAGACTATTTGGAACAGTTTTATCAAACAACTTATAGTGTTAGCCTAGATAGTAATCATGTTGGAATTCGTTTAGAAGGTTCACCAATTGTAGGACATCAACCGACCGAGGTAATATCGCGAGGCGTGTGTGTGGGATCAATACAGATTGTCCCATCTGGCAATCCCATTATCACCTTTAAGGGGCGAGGCGGCACTGCTGGATATCCGATTATTGGGGTTATTGCCGCAGTGGATATGGAACTTGCCGCTCAAGTTAGGCTAGGAGATAGCGTGACTTTTACCCGAATTTCAGTTGAAGAAGCTATAGAAAAATATCGGGAACGATTTGGAGCTTTAAAACTGGCTAAAGCACTGCAAGTATAAATTTCTAATAAGTTTAACTTATTAAAAATAAAATTATAGGGAGAGAAAACACATTATGACAAAACCATGTTCAAGTATTGTTTTTGGCGTAGAGGGTTCATCGACGGTAGCAATTTCTGACCGCGCCCGTCAATTGCAGCAGGAAGGTATTAACGTAATTAATTTAGGTAGTGGGGATCCTGATTTTGGTACGCCACAGCATATTCAAGATGCTGCCATTGAGTCGATGAAAAAAGGATTTACTCACTATGTTGACAGTAAAGGAACACCACAAATTAGAAAAGCAATTGCTGAAAAGTACCAGAGAGAACAAGGACTGACATATGATCCCAATAAAGAAATCATTGCTACTGCTAGTGGTAAGGTGGCATTATACATTGCATTGAATGCTTTGGTGGAACCTGGAGATGAAGTTCTAATATTTGAGCCTGCTTGGGTTAGTTATCGTCCAATTGTTCAATTGCTTAATGGCATACCAGTTGGCGTGCGATTGAAATTTGAAAATAACTTTACGATAACAGATGACATTATTGAAAAATATGTTAGCAAAAAGACGAAAGCAATCATCGTAAATTCACCTAGCAATCCAACTGGAAGAGTTTTAACTGCAGCAGAGCTGGATAGCATTGCGCGAATGGCTCAAAAGTATGACTTATGGGTGCTCACAGATGATATATACGAAAAAATTATCTATGACGGTCGTACACATACATCATTGGCCGCTTTGCCAAATATGAAAGAACGAACTATTGTGATTAACGGTATGTCAAAAGCGTATGCGATGACAGGCTGGCGCTTAGGGTATTTAGTTGGGCCTGCTGAAATAGTAAAGCAAATATTAAAGGTTCAGCAGCATTTAGTTACCTGTGCCGCTTCTTTTACAAATGTTGCAGGCGTGGCTGCACTAGAGGGCGGTAACGAATGTATTGAGGTTATGGTTGACGAATATGACAAACGTCGTCGAGAAATCACAGTAGCCTTGAATCGCATTCCAGGGGTACAGTGCCCAGAGCCAGAGGGAGCTTTTTACTTTTTCCCAAAGGTTGACTATAAAGGAATGAGTTCATTCGAATTAGCGAAATATTTACTTGATGTTGCTCATGTAGCGGTAACGCCAGGAAGTGCCTTTGGTGATGCAGGAGAAGGCTGTATCCGCCTTACGTATGCGATATCACTTGAGAATCTTCAAGAAGCTGTTAAACGAATTGAACAAGCATTAAAATAACGAAGTGTAAAGGGGTTTGAAGGTAATGACGAATATTGGATATCGTATTTACAGTAAAATAGATAGACCATCGAGAGAATTGGTAGATGGTTTTGCCGGGATTCCAGTAGCAAATATTGCAGATAATATGAATCGTTTAGCATGCATTGATGCAAAAATCAGACCAATGAACAAGGCGCCACTACTTGGAACGGCTTTTACGATAAAAACTAGGCCGGGCAATAACTTATTGCTTCATAAGGCGCTTGATATGGCAAAGCCTGGTGATGTCATTGTCGTTGCCGCTCAGGGGGGGATTGAAAATGCTATAACTGGAGAATTGATGATTAGTTGGGCTAAAGAACGTGGTATTGCTGGCTTGATTATTGATGGTGCCATCCGTGATGTAGATGCTGTTAGTAAAATGGACATTCCAGTTTATGCTGCAGGGGTAACGCCTAATGGCCCTTATAAAGATGCTTGTGGGGAAATTAATGTTCCAGTTTCTTGTGGCGGGATTGTGATAAACCCTGGAGATATTCTAGTGGGTGATGCAGATAGCGTGGTTGTTATCGATCCGAAAGATGCAGCAGAACTTTTGGTTAAAGCGAAAGAAGTTGTTGCTAAGGAAGCGGTTTTCATTGAAGAAATTCGCAATGGTAAGTGGGATCGAACTTGGGTAGATAAGATGCTCCGTGATACGGGCTGTGAAGTTATCGATTAAGGCTAAGAAATCGTTAGTATGAAATAGGTGATAAAGCAACTTAAAAAAGGGGGATTTTAGATGAAAGCATTATGTAAATATGGTACTGCCTTTGGTGGCTATAGATATGAGGATATTCCAGAACCTGTATGTGGTGATGAAGACATTATCATCGAAGTCAAAGCAGCTGCAATTTGCGGTGCAGACATGAAGCATTACAAGGTGGAAAATGGTTCAAATGAATTTAATTCGGTGAGGGGCCATGAGTTCTCAGGAGAAATTGTTCAAGTTGGTAAAGACGTGAAAGACTGGAAAGTTGGACAAAGAATTGTTTCTGATAACACAGGGCACGTATGTGGCGTTTGCCCAGCCTGCGAAGCAGGAAATTTCTTATCATGTGCTGAAAAAATGAACCTCGGTCTTGGTTATGGCATGAGCGGTGGTTTCACAAAATATTGTAAAATCCCTGGTGAAATCTTAAGAATCCACAAACGTTCGATATGGGAGATTCCTGAAAATATCTCTTATGAAGAAGCAGCTGTCCTTGATCCGATTTGTAACGCGTACACAGCAATCGCGCGACGGACAAAGTTTCTGCCTGGCCAAGATGTTGTCATCTTTGGCACAGGACCACTTGGTTTATTTTCTGTGCAGATTGCTAAGATTATGGGGGCTGTCAACATTGTAGTAGTTGGTTTGGATCATGATAAAAAAGTTCGTTTTGATATGGCGAAACAATTAGGAGCGACTCATCTTGTAAACAGCTCAACAGAAGATGTCGTAGCACGTTGTCAGGAAATCTGTGGAAAACTCGGTATTGGTCTTGTAGTTGACTGTGCGGGTGCAAACATCGTTTTGAAGCAAGCCATTGAAATGGTGAGACCGAATGGAGAAATTGTCAGAGTTGGCATGGGCTTTAAACCTGTTGATTTCTGTATTAATGATATTTCCATGAAAGCGATTTCTATCATTGGTCATATGGCTTATGATGCGACATCATGGCGATATGCACTGGCACTCTTAAGGAGTGGTAAAATCCAAGTTAAGCCTATGATTACGCACAGACTTCCGCTTTCCGAGTGGGATAAAGGATTTTCGCTGATGGCGAGTAAGGATGCTGTCAAGGTTATCTTGACTTATGATGGGGACTGAGAAAACAAGCAAGTAGTAAAGATGTAAGAGCTAAAAGTTGCTTGTACAGAATATATATAATTTATCACATTATTGAGGATATATAAAATTTTGAGGAGGATTTTTCTATGAGCACCAAGGGGAATATCGGGGCAAGAATGGATCGCTTGCCTATATCAAAATGGCATTATCAAATATTTTGGCTGATTGGTTTAGGTCTATTAATAGACGGTTGTGATAACTATTTAGGTGGTGTGGTTACGGCCCAACTGGTGAAGAATGGTTGGTCTAACAATTACTTGAATGCAACTTTTGGCTCGGTTACTATGGCGGGACTTTTTATTGGATCATTGTTTGCTGGTTTTTCGGGTGATAGCCTAGGAAGAAAAATTGCTTATCAAATTAATCTTCTTATATTTGGGATCGCCTCAATTGCGGCAGCATTTGCCAATGATATGTGGACATTGATTGCTTTAAGAGGCATAATCGGCATCGGTTTAGGTGCAGAGATTGTCGTTGGATTTGCTACTTTTGCTGAATTTACACCAGCTAGAGAGCGGGGAAAATGGTCTTCAACATTATCACTAGTAGGCAATTGTGCACCGCCAATTACTACCGGTATTGCATATCTTGTTATGTCTTATTTACCGGCTGATTTTGGTTGGCGTGTAATGTTCGTTGTAGTTGGGCTTGCTGCCTTAGTTTTATGGTACGCGCGGCACAATATGCCTGAATCGCCACGTTGGTACGAATCTCGTGGAGAAATAGATAAAGCAGATGAAATCCTTAGCAAAGTTGAACAAAATATTGAACGTGAAAAAGGTATCAAATTGCCACCAGTTGAAGCAACTGAAGTAGCAGTAGTAAAAACGACAAAACTACCATTTTCAGCCTTGTTTACAGGTGGCTTACTAAGAACAACGATCCTTGCTACCTGTGTACTCATCGGGATGAATACTGCAATTTATAGTATTATGAATTGGATTCCAACGATTTTTGTGCAGGCTGGTATCAGTGTTTCCAAGTCTCTTGGATTGACAACGCTGATGATGTTTGGCGCTCCATTGGGAGTATTTTTAACCACACGCTTTATTGATAAATTCCCACGGAAGGCGACCGCTATCGCACTTCTACTTATATTAAGCTTGACTGGATATATCTATTCTCTGCAACGTTCCGAAGAATTAATTGTTGCGTTTGGCTTTTTAATGACAGTTATTCTCTTTATGTGGGTATGTTTTGCCTCAGCAGTCTATGTTCCAGAATTGTGGCCGACTGAAATTCGTCTCAGAGGTTCAGGCTTTTGCAATGCAATAGGACGGCTGGTAACAGTGTTTACACCGTATGGAGTAGCTTGGATTTTGACGAATTATGGATCGGTTGCTGTTTTTGTAACAATCGGTGCAGTATTGACTCTAGTTGCTGTAGTTGTTGCTACGATAGGGATTGAAACTAGAGGAAAATCACTGGAGGAAATAGGGAAGGCTTCAGGCAATTAACCCTAAATAAGCCTAAAGATAAATCTATTTATAGATACTTATTGCTTCTTAGTGCTTTTTAAATTCTATTTAAAAAGCACTAAGAAATCGGCGCATTTGTAGTAATAGCTGCTGATATAAGGATGGTATCGGATTTGAAGCGCGGTATAAATTTGGTAAGAAAGCAGGGCGCTAAAAGGAGAATTTCGAAAATGAAAAATAGTGTTGCAATTTTAGTTGAACCAAAGAAAATGGAAATTCAAGCTGTGGCAGTGCCAGTGCCGAAAGAGGATGAAGTACTGGTGAAAGTCGAGTATGTCGGAATATGTGGTTCTGATATACATGGGTTTGAATATGGACCGTATATCCCGCCCAAAGACCCTACGACTAAGATTGGGTTAGGACATGAGTGTGCCGGTGAAGTTGTTAAAATAGGTGAAAAAGTCACCCAATTTAAAGTGGGTGACAAGGTGGCGATAGAACCTGGCATACCTTGCGGAAAATGTAGGTTTTGCCTAGAAGGCAAGTATAATATTTGTCCTGATGTGAATTTTATGGCCACGCAACCTTATTATAAGGGTGCATTGACGAATTATCTGACACATCCAGCCAATATGACCTATAAGTTACCCAAAAATATGGACACGATGAAGGGCGCTCTGATTGAGCCGGCCGCTGTTGGTATGCACGCCGCGATACAAGCCGATGTAAAACCAGGTAAAAAAATTGTGATTCTTGGTGGTGGTTGTATCGGTCTGATGACGCTGCAAGCCTGCAAAGTCATGGGAGCAACAGAAATCATTGTCGTTGATATCATTGAAAAACGCTTGGAAATGGCAAAAAAACTAGGTGCAATGGAAGTCATCAATCCAAAGACAGCGGATACAGTGAGCCGTGTAAAAGAAATATTTGGCGACTTAGGGGCAGATATTGTGTTTGAAACAGCAGGCGCGCAAGCAACTGCGAAAATAACCCCGCTATTGGTTATGCGTGGTGGTAAAATCATGATTGTTGGTACGATTCCAGGTGAAACCCCAATTGATTTTCTTAAAATTAATCGAGAAGTTTCTATCCAGACAGTATTTCGTTATGCAAACAACTACCCCATGACCATTCAGGCAATCGCTTCTGGTTGCTTTGATGTTCAGTCTATGGTAACTAATGTCTACGATTATGTAGATGTACAGAGGGCCTTCGCGGAATCTGTTAGTTGTAAGCAAGACATTATTAAGGGTGTTATTAAAGTAGTTTAAGTCAGATGAAATTTTAAAAAATAAAAATGCGAAAAGGTTAGGTGGATTCTTATGTTAGCAAATATGAAATTTTTACTTACACAGGCACAAAGAGAACATTATGCGGTTCCTCATTTCAATGTTTGGAACGTGGAAATGCTACAGGGTGCAATGGATGCAGTGGAAGAAGCTGAGTCACCAGTGATTATTTCCTTCGGTAGTGGTTTTTTGGGAAATACAGAATTTGACCATTTTTCAAAAATGATGGTTTCCATGGCAAAGGCGTCAGCTATGCCTGTGGCGATTCATTGGGATCATGGCAGAAATATGGACGTTGTTACGCATGCATGGGAATGCGGGATGAATGCGTTGATGATTGATAATTCTTCTCAAGATTTTGAAACCAATATTAAGCTTACGAAGGAAGTCGTTGATAAATTTCATATCATGGGTATTCCAATTGAAGCAGAACTTGGACATGTTGGTGCGGAGACTGTTTATGAGGAAGCACTTGCAAACTATGGCTATACGGATCCTTCACAAGCAGCAGAATTTGTAGAAAGAACAGGCATTGATTTTCTTGCGATAGCAATCGGTAATCAACATGGCGTATACTCTTCCGAACCTCGACTTAATTTGGAAATTGTTGAAAAAGTAAGGGATAGCGTATCGATTCCATTAGTACTTCATGGAGCTTCTGGTATCAGTGATGAAGATGTGAGAAAATGTATTGATCGTGGCATCACCAAAATTAATATTCATACCGAATTATGCCAAGCTGCGATGATTGCAGTCGTGGAAAATCAAAACGAATCTTTCCTCAAATTACAACAGGAAGTTAGAAAAGCGGTTGCCAAGAGAGCAATGGAAAAAATTAAGCTGTTTGGTAGCTATGGAAAGGCAAAAAAATAATTATGACTACGAAGGAACTAGACGTTATTTGTATCGGTGCTGCTATAGTTGACATTCCTTTACAGCCAGTTAGTAAAAAGATTTTTGATAGTGAATCCTATCCACTGAATAAAATAGCGATGACCATTGGTGGCGACGCGATTAATGAAGCAACAATCATTTCGCGACTCGGTTATAAGGTTGCCCTCATGAGCCGTATTGGGAAAGACGTTGTGGGTGATTTTGTTCTGAACGCATGCAAAAAGGACAAGATAGATTGCAGTAGTGTCAACGTAGATCCTGACATTGACACCTCCATTAATGTTGGTCTGGTTACTGAAGATGGTGAACGTACCTTCGTTACGAATCGGAATGGCAGCTTGTGGCGCATGACGGTGGAAGATGTGGCTTTTGAGCGTTTTAAGAATGCTAGACTGTTATCTATGGCCAGTATTTTTAACCATATACTGATTGACAATCGTGCCATGGTAAAAATTTTCAAGGCAGCCAAGGAAAACAACTTGATCATTTGTGCAGACATCAAAAAAAGCCGCGATGGCAAAGGTTTACAGGATATAAAAGAATCCCTGTCTTATCTGGATTACTTTTTCCCTAATTTTACAGAAGCGGCTGAATTAACTGGCAAACAGGAACTGGATGACATCGCGGATGTGTTGCTATGGTGTGGTATAAAAAATGTAGTCATCAAAGTTGGGAAAAAAGGATGCTTTATTAAGACGAAAACAGAAAGATACCTTATTCCGGCTTATAAGGCCAATGGAATTGATACAACAGGTGCTGGAGATAATTTTGCAGCCGGATTTATTACAGCCATTCTTGATGGATTGTCTCTACCAGACTGCGGTAAATTTGCTACCGGCGTGGCGGCTGTATCGGTGGAAAGTTTAGGGGCGACTACTGGAGTGCAGAGCAGACAGCAGGTAGATCGACGAGTGCAGGAATTTCTAAATTCTTAAGGTAGACTATTGTTGAACTTTTACAGGATAACGTAGAAAGGACTGATCGTAGTAATGGAAAAAATGAAACTGGGGAAAACCAAAATTGACATTTCAAAAATAGGTCTTGGAACTTGGGCTATTGGTGGAGGCCCCGCCTGGGGTGGAGATAGAGATTTGCAGGGGTGTATTGATACCATCAGAGAATGCCCCAAATTAGGAGTAAATCTGATTGACACTGCACCTGCCTATAATTTTGGTAACAGTGAGAAGATCGTCGGTCAAGCACTTGCTGGTATGAAGCGAGAAGAAGTTGTGCTGACTACAAAATGTGGCATTGTATGGACAAGAGAAGGCAGTCTGTTTAACAAAGTCGGCGATGTACAACTCTATAAAAATTTGTCCAAAGAATCTATTCGGGAAGAAATAGAAATGAGTTTGGAACGTTTAGGGACTAACTATGTTGATGTATACATGACGCATTGGCAGTCGGTAGAGCCTTGTTTCACTCCAATTTCGGAAACCATGGAAGCACTCAATGAATTAAAGGCAGAAGGCAAGATTTTGGCAATTGGTGCATCCAATATTTCGCCTGAACAAATTAGAGAATATGTGAAATATGGTGAGCTTGATATTGTGCAAGGAAAATATAGCATTCTTGATCGTAAGATTGAAGATGAGTTACTTCCCACTTGTAAAGAGCATGGAATAACCTTGCAGGCTTATTCACCTCTTGAACAGGGGCTGTTGAGTGGCAAAATAACTAAGGAACACGTAGCGCGAGGCGCACAAGTCGGGAAAAAATGGTTTGAGCGTGAAAATATGTTTAAGGCTATTACAATGATGGAAGGCTGGAAAGAACTTTGTCAAAAATACGAGTGTACAATTGGCAATCTTGCGTTGGCTTGGGTTATTGCACAGGGTGAATATATCAATATTTTAAGTGGTGCAAGCAACGTGGAACAGATTAAACAAAATGTTCGGTCAGCTGAAATTAAGCTTTCGCAAACAGACGTTCAGATGATGAGAGAAATGGCGGAAGCAATTGATAACTAAAGTATCTAGCATCGTGAATGAGGTTGAACGGGCATAATAAATAATCCTCAGCCTGTAGTATAGGCTGAGGATTATTGTCTAGCATGGCACTATTATTTTTACCACAGGAAGTTGCCGGTATTTATTGCCAAACTGGTGAGCTTGGCATATGAAGCTGAAGTTGTGATGATCCCCACGACCACCACTGCTACAGCAACTCCTAGGCTAACATTTACGAAAAATTTTCTCAATTTACAAACAACTCCTCAAAAATATAAAAAGCACTACCTCTCGCTGGGGTAATGTCAGAGCAAAGTATAACAGAAATTGCGGGAAAAAGTCAACCTTCCCCAAAGAGAGTCTAACTACCGAAAGGAGAAAAGAATGTTTAGAAATTTGAATGAAGCGCAAATGGAAGAAAAGACTAGGTTGCTTCGATGTAACCTTTTAAAAATGCTATGTGAGGCTGGATCAGGACATTCCGGAGGATCTCTTTCTGCGATTGATATTTTAGCGGTACTATATAATAAAATTATGAAGCATAATCCACAAAATCCGTCTTGGCAGGAGCGGGATAGGTTTGTTTTGTCAAAGGGACATGTTTGTCCAGCGCTTTATGTTGTGCTGGCAGACTGTGGTTACTTTGACGAAAAGGAACTTATGACGTTAAGAAAATATAATAGTATATTACAAGGTCATCCTTATATGTTTAAGACTCCAGGGCTTGATGTATCTTCTGGTTCACTAGGCCAAGGGCTGTCAGTAGCTACTGGCATGTCGCTTGCGGCAAAAATGAATGGCGAAGATACTAGAGTCTATTGCTTGATGGGGGATGGTGAAACGCAAGAGGGGCAAATATGGGAAGCGGCAATGTCTGCTGGACATTATAAGCTGGATAATCTTTGCGGTATAGTGGATGTGAATAGGCTTCAAATTGATGGCAAAGTTGAGGATGTAATGAATATAAATCCACTAAGTGACAAATGGAAGGCTTTTAATTGGAATGTCATTGAGGTGGATGGTCATAAGGTTAAGGATATAGAAAGCGCATTTAGGAATGCCGAGAATGCTAAGGGCAAACCAACGGTCATCCTTGCGGATACCATAAAAGGAAAGGGAGTATCCTTTATGGAAAATGTGTGTGGTTGGCATGGTACAACTCCGAATCGTGAGCAACTTGAGATAGCTCTAAAAGAATTAGAATATTAGAAGAAAGGGGAAGTTGCATGATGTTAACTGTAGAATTGGATGTTAGTTTGCTTAATCCTAAAATGAAGCCAACAAGAGATGGATATGGAGAAGGCTTGGTAGAGGCCGCAGAAAAGAATAATGATATCGTAGCTATCGGGGCGGATATAACCGGTTCAACAAGAGTTGACTGGTTTCAAAAAAAATTCCCTGAAAGGTTTATTAGTGTCGGCATCGCCGAACAAAATCAAATGTGCATAGCTGCTGGGATGAGTCTTAAAGGAAAAGTTCCTTTTGTATGTAACTACGGAGTATTTTTGGCAGGAAGAGCTTGGGATCAAATCAGGACAACCGTATGCTATAACAATCTCAATGTTAAGCTTGCTGGCGCGCATGGCGGCATATCTGTTGGCCCTGATGGTGCAACTCATCAGGCACTAGAGGAAATTGCACTCATGAGATGCCTACCAAATATGACGGTAGTCGTACCAACGGATGCAATAGAAACAAAGAAAGCAACGCTTGCTTCAACGCAAATCAACGGACCTGTATATATAAGATTTGGCAGGGAAAAAGTGCCGACAGTTACTTCGGAGGATACCCCTTTTGAAATAGGTAAGGCATATTGCTGTCGGGAAGGTTCTGATGTTGCGATTATAGCCTGTGGTTCTATGGTTTATGAAAGTCTAGTGGCGGCAGACAAGCTGAAAGAGGAAGGGATTAGTGCTACAGTTATCAATAACCACACCATAAAGCCAATTGATCAAGAAACTATTATTGAAGCTGCTCAAAAAACAGGGGCGGTTGTAACGGTAGAAGAACATCAAGTAATGGGCGGGATGGGGAGTGCGGTACTAGAAGTGTTGGCGCAGAATTATCCTGTTCCGGTGAAAATGATTGGTGTTATGGATAGGTTTGGCGAATCAGGTGAGCCGGATACCCTGATGAAAGAATTCGGACTTACCAGTGATAATATCGTAAAGACGGTAAAAGATGTTCTAAAAATGAAGAAGTAAACTGAGTTCCCGTGGACTATAGATTAACAGGAGGAGAACGCTATGAAATTTGCAGATCGCTTAAGTTTGTTAGGAACAGAAAATGCTTTTGAAGTGCTGGCAGAGGTGAATAAACTGAAGGCACAAGGTCGTGATATTATTAGTTTTGCAATTGGTGAACCTGATTTTGACACGCCAGAAAACATCAAACAAGCGTGTATTAAAGCCGTGGAAGCGAACCATACGCACTACACCCCGTCGGCAGGTATTATGCCGCTGAGAGAAACGATTGCTACTTATATGGCTAAAACTCGTGGCATTTCGGTGAGACCAGAAGAAGTTATCGTCACGCCAGGCGGTAAACCAATCATGTATTATATCATCCACGCGTTGGTAAATCCCGGCGATGAAGTGATTTATCCTAATCCTGGTTTTCCTATTTATGAATCAGTCATTAATTTTGTCGGTGGCAAACCTGTGCCTGCGCCACTGTTGGAAGAAAAGAACTTTAGTCTAGATACGGATTACCTTAAGACACTTATTACCCCAAAAACGAAACTGATTATTATTAACAGTCCGCAAAATCCTACTGGTGGAATGCTTACGAAAGCGGACCTTGAGGCTATTGCCAAACTCGCAATTGATAATGACCTATGGGTATTGTCCGATGAAATATATAGCCGTATGATTTATTCTGGTGAATTTTTTAGTATTAGTTCGTTGCCAGGAATGAAAGAAAGAACGATTATCCTTGATGGGTTTTCTAAGACCTATGCCATGACTGGTTGGCGATTGGGTTATGGTGTAATGCCAGAAGAACTGGCTACTTGGATTGCCCGTCTTATTACAAATTGCGAGTCCTGTACCAATGCGTTTATACAGTATGCAGCTATAGAGGCACTTACTGGACCGCAAGATGATGCGGCAGCCATGGTCAAAGAATTCAAGGCTAGACGTGATTTAATTGTTGATGGGTTAAACGCCATTAAAGGATTCTCTTGTAAATTACCAAATGGGGCTTTCTATGTATTTCCAAATGTAACTGAAGCTTGCCGTAATCTTGGCTTCAGTGGTTCCAAAGAGCTTCAGCAGTATATTCTTCATCAAGGTAATGTAGCCGTTCTTCCGCGTACAGCTTTTGGTGTCAAGAACGTGGGTGAAAAGGATGAGTACTTGAGGCTTTCGTATGCGAACTCACAGGCTAATATCATCGAAGGATTAAAAAGAATTAAGGCAGTCGTAGAAAAATAATAAATCATAATATGCGCTAAGGTTAAACTGAAATTGCGAAAAATTCAGAACATTGCCTAGTCTATTAGACGTACATCATTCGTGTAGTGGTTGATACGAGGCTAGTGTTGAAGTTTTTGTTGTTAAAAATAAGTAGGATGATTTAGAAAGGGTTTAAGGAGGTAAGTCTCGTGAGCGCACAAAGTAATATAGGGGCAAGATTGGATCGATTGCCGATATCAAAATGGCATTATAATGTTCTAATTTTGATGGGGTTAGGGCTCTTTATAGATAGTTTTGATAATTATATGGGTGGTGTAATCTTAGCTGACTTGGTAAAGTCAGGTTGGTCTAGTAATTACCTCAATGCGACCTTTGCCTCGGCTACTATGGGGGGGCTTTTTATAGGCTCTCTCTTTGCGGGGTTTGCTGGTGATCACTTAGGAAGAAAATTTGCCTATCAAATTAATTTACTTATATTTGGATTTGCTGCGATTGCAGCGGCATTTTCTACAGATATGACCATGTTGATTATTTTTCGGGGATTAATGGGCATTGGATTAGGGGCAGAACTTGTAATAGGGTTTGGTACATTTCCTGAATTCGTACCAGCAAGAGTACGCGGAAGGTGGGTTTCATTTCTCTCATTGATAGCGAATGTTGCACCACCAATCGCTATTCTAACTGCATATTTTGTCATACCTATCTTTGGTTGGCGTGCAATGTTTGGAATCGGCGGGGTTGCGGCAATCATTGTGTGGGCATTACGGCACGGCCTGCCAGAATCACCACGCTGGTATGAATCACGTGGCGAAATAGCTAAAGCTGAGGAAATCCTTACCAAAGTTGAAAGCGAGATTGAGCTTGAAAAAGGAATCAAATTATCACCAGTTGAAGCTGAACCTTCATCTGTAGAACAAGTTGTAAAAAAGGTGTCATTTTTACAACTGTTTAAAGGCGTGTTACTAAGAAGAACAATAGTAGCGTCTGCGGTGTTGATTGCCATGAATACAATCGTCTATACCGTTCTCAATTGGGTTCCAACTATTTTTGTACAATCGGGTATAAGCGTTACGAAGTCTACTGGAATGATGGCGTTGATCATGTTCGGCGCACCATTTGGTGTATTTATTTCTTCACAAATAGTCGATAAATTTCCACGTAAAAAGATGGCAATCATACTTCTATTGGTAATAGGTTTGCTTGGCTATTTTTATTCACTCCAGCGGACAGAGGAAGCCATCGTTATAGTTGGATTTATCCTCACGGTTATTAATTATATCTTTACTTGTTTTGCTTGCTCAGTTTATGTTCCGGAATTGTGGCCGACTGAAGCACGTATGAGAGGTATGGGCTTTGCGAATGCAGTTGGACGGGTTTCAGCAGTCTTTTCGCCATATGGAGTAGCTTGGCTTTTATCAAACTATGGTTCGATAGCAGTTTTTATAGGACTTGGGGTTGTATTGACTTTAATCGCACTTATTGTTGGTACGTTGGGTGTTGAAACCAGAAATAAATCACTTGAAGAAATAGGTAAAGAAGCAGGCATTTAAGCAGATATGCAAGTGGATAATGCCTATACTTATTACTAAATTTTATATTAAAATAGCAGAGCCCAGCAAAAAGTATGCATTCTTTTTGCTGGGCTCTTAGCTTTGTGAAAAATTTAGTCAATCCATTTTACGATGTTATCTATTGTTTGGCGGGTTTTAACATGATGTGGAGCTTCTTTTCGATAGCCGAAAGCAGCCATCATAGCGACACCAAAGTGATCAGTATCCAATATATTTTCTTGGATTAGGATATCTTCGAGGCTTGTTCGATCAAATCCTTCGATAGGGCAAGAGTCTATGCCTAGATGTGCGGCGGCGGTCATCATATTTGCCAAGGCAATATAGGTTTGCTTGGCCGACCAATCAAAAAGTGCACGGTCACTTTCGAGAAGTTTAAAGCCAGTCTCCTGAAAATTTTGATAGGCGGTTGATTTCATTTTGACAATATCACTCGAAAGTTCTTGGATATTTGTCATGAAATTTTTGATATAGTCTGCATCATAGACCATATCCGTTCCTTTGCGAGCTAGGATGATAACAAAATGACTGGCAGTAGGCAGTTGCTTTTGCGCGCCCCAACAAACAGGTTTGATTTTTTCGCGTAAAGCCATGTTCTGCAACACCAAAAAGCGCCACGGTTCAAAACCAAAAGAACTAGGCGATAATCTGGCAGTTTCCAAGATGAAATTAAAATCTTCGACTGAAATTTTTTTGTCAGTGTCAAACTCTTTGCAGGCATAACGGAATTGGTAGGCGTCTAAAATTTGTTGTTTTACATCCATTGTTTCATCACTCCTTCTAATCATTTGTTAGTTTAACTATTTATCCTAATTATATCTCTTGCAATAATAGAAACAAGAGATATAATTGATGATTTCAAAAAATAGTTTAGTTGCTTTTTGCGCTTGTTAAAAGAATATTGTCATTTTACGTCGAAATGTGTAGAATTATAATAGGGGGGATTTTATGGGTGCGAATCACAGATATAAATTTTCTTGGGATTTGATTGGTGATATTGAAAATGGTAGGCCTAATCTGGGCTTTACAACGCGGCTTGAAGTATATCGCTTGATGCAATTTACTTTTCTCGAAGTGATGGAGAAACATCTAGGTGCGGAAAAGACTGATGAAATATTTTATGAAGCTAAATATCTTGCTGGGCAGGAATTTTATCATCATTATCTTGGTGAAGAAAATGACTTCCATAAATTTAGCAGTAAATTGCAAATACTGTTTAAAGAAATGGGAATGGGAATACTGAGAATGGAAACCGTTGATATGGAACATGGAAGGTTTATTTTTAGTCTATCTGAGGATTTAGACTGTTCTGGACTACCAGATGTTGGTGTTGAAATTTTTGCATATGATGAAGGTTTTATTGCTGGAATCTTACATAGTTTTACTGGTGATAAATTTAAGGTTAAAAAAGTAGATTGTTGGTGTACGGGTGATCGGACTTGCCGTTTTACTGCAGATAAGGAATAAAAATTGGTGAAGCACAGCATTTATTAAATGACAGTTTCTGTGCTTTTCTATTGTTGGGAGGCACATAGAATCATGTCAATTGTAAATAATAATAATGTATATATAACAGAATTAATGGTAAAAGTTCTAAGAAAGGCTTTGGATTCCACAGAAATACAGGACTTGCCGAAGGAACTTGCTGCATATCAGGAATTACAAGCTTTAGTGAGAGATATAGCGCATATTAATCAATTTGCGTTAGCACTTGCAAAAGGTGATCTTTCACAAACAGTAGAGGTTCAAGGAAGGTTAGCTGGATACCTAAAAACCATACAGGCCAATAACTGTCACCTGAATTGGCAAGCACAAATGGTTGCGCAGGGAGACCTTACGCAAAGGGTAGATTATATGGGAGATTTCTCAAACGCCTTTAATACGATGGTTGATTCATTAGCAAAAACCGATAAAAGTCTTCGAGATAGTGAAGAAAGTTTTCGGAAAACAATTGACATGATGCCAATCTTTGTTTCTATTTTTAGATGGTCTGATCAAACTATACTATATGCGAATCAAAAAATTTATGAAGTGTTCTTACTAACGCTGGAAGAAATTGTTGGGCGGCGGCTTATGAATATATGGGTAGATCTTGCCGATCAGAAACGATATTATACAGCCTTAGAAGAGGACGGGGCTATCAAGAACTTTGAATGTCAATTTATCCGTAAAAATGGCGATGTTTTTTGGGGGCTAGTTAATGCTACTATAATTGAATATAAAGGTGAAAAAGCAATATTGGGCACTGTTTATGATATTCAACAACGAAAAGAAATTGAGCAGGAACTAAAGCGTTTGGCAACTACTGATACCTTAACTGGAGCAGCCAATCGGCGTTCTTTCTTCGAACTGGCCGAACAAGATTTTAAGCGGGTTCAGCGTTATGAAAATTCGGTGGCTTTTCTGGTCTTAGATATTGATCATTTTAAGGTCGTTAATGATAATTACGGACATCAAGGCGGCGATGAAGTGCTAAAAGCTTTTGTTCGTGCATGTAAAAATGAGTTAAGGGAAGCGGATGTTTTCGGGCGCATCGGCGGCGAGGAGTTCGCTATTTTATTACCGGAAACGGATCAACAGTCAGCTCGTTTGGTAGCAGAACGAATCCGTCAAAAAATAGAAAGACTGGTCATTGCTTTTGAGGAGCATGCCATTAAAATCACGGTCAGCATAGGTGTAGCTACAATAGCTATTACCGATAAAAGTTTTGATCAGGTATTTCAACGTGCTGACACGGCACTATATCAAGCTAAAAATTCTGGACGAAACCGAGTGATTAGTTAACAAATATAGCCATAAAAAAACACCGACTGCCCGGTGTTTTTTATTTTGATAATTTTATGAAAAAATTTTTAGTCGTATAGTGGTGGTGTGCTACAATCATCATTATCGTAGTTTCCTGTGTATTTTATAGGGGGAGTATACCTCCTATTATTTTCAAGTTCTCATATAGAGTGCTTCCGCACTTTTTAAAATTCCTTGCAAATGGTTTACACAATGTTGAAAGTCTTGCATTCCTTGCTCATCTAATGGAATCTCTAAAATCCGATCAATGCCATTTCCAGAGATGATACATGGCAAGCTTAAAGCCACATCTTTTACACCATATTGTCCATTTAATACAACAGAGACAGGAACGACGCATTTTTCATTTCGCACGATTGCAGCTACCAATCGGCACGCGCTTAAAGCGACGCCAGAGTTTGTGTAACCTTTTAACTCCAAGATTTCCAATCCAATATTTTTCATTTCTTGTAATATTTTATTTTTGTCGATGGGTTCCTTTAGTTCAAATTGCTTTTTGAAATCAGCAAAAGCAATGCCGACAATATTTACTGTGTTCCATGGAATAAAAGCAGTGGTGCCATGTTCCCCCAAAACAAAGCCAGTTACATTTTTTGCATCAACGCCGCAGATGTCTCCGAGCATTTTATTAAATCTGGCAGTGTCCAATAACGTGCCAGTACCAATGATTTTTTCTTTAGGATAGCCAAACTTTTTCTGTGCCACATAAACTAAAATATCAAGCGGATTCGATACATTGATAATAATAGCTTCTTTGGTATATTTCGTTATATTTTCCATCGTTTTGCACATGATGGAAATATTCTGTTCCAATAATACCATCCGATCGGACGTGCCTTGCTTGATACTAGGCCCAGCAGTCATAATGATGATTTGTGCATCGGCACAGTCCTCGTAATCGCCGACTCTAATCGAAGCATTGGAACTATAGGCAAAGGCGGTCGTATGACTCGCATCTAATACTTCTCCTAAGGCTTTGTCTTGGTTACGATTAATGATCACAATATCATTGACTACATTCATTCGCAGAATGGAGTTTAGAATCGCCGCCCCGACGTTACCAGCGCCGATAATTACAAGTTTTCCGTATTTGATTTTCATGTATTTCCTCCTCAGTTTATGGTAGTGTTAAAAGTGATATTTAAATGATTCGTTAAAATTTTGGTATTTCAATGATTATAAAATATATCTTTTGGTTGTGATAATAATTGTTTTAGAAAATAAAGAAATTATCTTTATTTTACTATATCATTTTAACATGACAGTACTGTCATGTTAATTGAAATAACAAAAAATACTTGGAATTTATCTGATGCAAGGCAAAGAAAAAGCAAAGAGGATAGTCGAAACCGCTGAAAAGCGGTATTTATAAAAATTCAATCAAAAGGAAAGACCGTTGAAATGCATAAATGCGTTTTAACGGTCTTTTCTTTGATTTTTACATTGATTTTATTAAAATTAATTTCTTATACATATAACAGTAAAATCATAGTTGCAATCAATGCGATGATCATACCAGGGGCATTTCTTTTTGCTGTTTCCATCGGAGAGGTTCCAGCTAAAGTTGCACAGATGATCATTCCGCCAGCAACTGGTGACATCGTACGGCCAAGTGCGCCACCGATAGATGCCATACTTCCCATGCTCATTGGCGATAAGCCAAAATCAGCAGCATGAATAGTCACTGCTTTATTGAAGGCAACGGATGCTGCATCGCCAGAGCCGCTCATGATACCAAGCAGGAAAGGCCCGATGCCGGAGCTTAGTTTTGCAATCGAAGGAACATCAATCATTAGACTAATTAAAGATTGGATTAATCCCATAGATTGTAGACCGCCAACAAATACTAAAGCACAGATGATGATACCAAAGACATGCCCAAACGCATTTCCCGCACCATGCCAAAATTCTTTTGAGATTTCTTGTGGATTTGTGCGTGTAACGAAAAAGGCACAAAACACACCAATGATCATCGCGTGGGAAATAGAAAATGGTTTAAAAATTGGGATGATGTTCATGCTTCCCGCTACAAGAATGACAATAGGAATGAGTGGAACAATCGCATAATGGTATTTAATTTTAAAGTGTTCTAGTTCTGAATCGGAAGTTGCATTTGGCATAATGTAGCCGGTGTGTTCTTTTTTCAAATACGCAATAATCCATAAGCTCACAGCCCCGATCACACCAGAAGCAAGTAATGCCAAAAAATGATTGGATACAACATCAACTGGAGTTGAGTTCGCAACACTGACAATAAGAGCAACTTGCGGATAGCCTGGGTTGAACATTGCACCGTAGGTTCCAGCGTAAATACATGCACCAGCTATGGCAGGATGGATTCCAGCTGCCATCATCAAAGGAATCAAAATTGAACCAACAGCGGCTGAGCAACCAGCGGAACTTGTAATCGAAACATTGATAAATAATGTTACCAGTACGGAAGCAGGAATTAATAAGGGGCCTGCTTTTCTTAGTGGTTTGATTAATAAATTGATGAGATGTTTATCACACTCAGTTAATTTCATTACCATGGCAAAACCCATTACGGCAATAATAGATTCAAATAATTTCGTTTCAAGCATGGCGTGTGAAAAGGCTTGAAAAGGAGCAAAAAATTGACCGCCGATGAAAGACATGACTACGCCAGAACAAAATAGAACCATACGTGTTTCATAGCGCTTCACTAATAGATAGATGGTAGCGAGTAGGATAACAACTCCTGAAATGATCATCATAAATATCATTCTCCTTATTATATTTTATTAGAAAATAGGAAAGAGTACGAGTGGTCTATTCATTTTTATTGTAGTAATTGATGAGGCAGCCGTCAGCAATAATTTCTCTTTCGCCTGCGGCTAAATTTTCAAGCTTGAGTGTGACTGGAAGGCGCTTTTCTGCTTTGATAATTTCGCCTTGAATTTCAGTGGTTTCAGTGGTAATTGCCTGGCGAATGTTTGCAATATAAATTAAATCTCCATCTTCTAGTAGTAAGATATCTTGTTTATCCATAGTAAACGGAATCATTCCCCAGTTGATTAAATTGCTGCGATACCGTTTGGTCGCGTATTCTACAGCGATATTTGCATCCCCGCCTAAAACACGTTGACAAGAAGCCGCTTGTTCCCTTGCAGAACCATCACCAGGTTTAATTGCCACAATCACACTACCGATACCTGTAGTACTTACTTGTTCTTTAGTTGCGTTCCCTTTAAAAGCTTTTGCAAATAGATCTATAGTTTCGGCAGATGTTCCTTTTTGTACCAAGGCTTGACGCTGCTGTTCTTCAAGATTTACAGCTTTTGCTCTTTCAACGTATGCAGGTACTTTGCGCGATAAAGTGAATTCAGCTAGGCGTAGTGGATTAGAGCGATAAGAAGAGGTTTCACCAGATGGAATTAACTCGTCTGTTGTAGTTACAGGATCAAGAATTACCGCACAAACTTTGAGTAGTAGATTTTCTGGTAATTGTCTAATTTTTGGCCATTCCACAATATTTGGACCAGAAATCAGTTTTTCTTCTGCTGTAGGATGGTCAAAGCCAAAGTAAACACGATTTTTGTAGATGTCTTGATTAAAGGTATAGTCAGGAATCGCGATAGTTTCTTCTGAGGCTGCAGTGAGAATCCCGTTGTTTTTTGCCGTTGCGGCGATAGAGCGTGCATCCATTAAAGCAACGTAAGAGAGTTGTCTATCTGATGGTTTAGAACCTTCACGATGTGGGAAGTTTCTTGTTGTATGGCGGATACTAAACTCATTATTCGCCGGTGTATCGCCAGCACCAAAGCATGGACCGCAAAATGCAGTACGGATACTTGCACCAGAAAGCGTTAAATTGGCAATGGAACCGTTTTTCATTAATTCAAAGAAAACAGGTTGACTTGCAGGATAAACACTTAAGGAAAAGTCATGTAAAGGAGTTTGTCCCAAAATCGTTGCTGCCGATACTAAGTTTTCATAGGAACCACCAGCACAGCCAGCAATGATCCCCTGATCGACTTTTAATTTTCCGTTATGCAGTTTGTCCATTAGGCTTAGATTATTTTTAGAATTTTCTAGTTGCTCTTGCCCTAGTTTTTCAACTTGTCTTAAGATATCTGCTGCATTTGCATCGACTTCTGCAATGGTAAATACATTACTTGGATGGAAAGGCATAGCAATCACTGGCTCAATTTTAGCCAAATCTACTTCAACAACGCCATGATAGTAAGCGATTTCTTTTGGCGCAAGTTTTTGGTAACCTTCTGGGCGACCGTGGATTTTATAATACGATTCTGTTTTTTCATCAGTACACCAGATGGAACTTAAACAAGTCGTTTCTGTTGTCATAACATCGATACCGTTACGGAAATCCATGCTCAAATTACCGATGCCTGGGCCGACAAATTCCATCACTTTATTTTTTACATAGCCTTTGTCAAAGACAGCTTTGATGATACTTAAGGCAACATCTTGCGGACCAACATTTGGTGCCGGATTTCCTTTTAAATAAATCGCAATGATATCAGGATATTTAACATCATAGGTATGACTCAAAAGTTGTTTTACAATTTCGCCGCCACCTTCACCGATTGCCATTGTTCCTAAGGCACCATAGCGTGTATGGCTGTCAGAGCCGAGAATCATCTTTCCACAGCCTGCCATTGTTTCACGCATAAATTGATGAATCACTGCTTGATGTGGCGGTACGAAGATTCCGCCGAATTTTTTTGCTGCGGAGTAGCCAAACACGTGATCATCTTCATTGATCGTTCCGCCAACCGCGCAAAGGCTATTGTGACAGTTTGTTAATACATAAGGAACAGGAAATTTTTTCAGCCCGCTGGCAATTGCTGTTTGTAAAATGCCGACAAAAGTAATATCATGTGAAGCTAACGCATCAAATTTGATTTTCAAATCGTCCATAAGCTTGTTGGTATTGTGTTTGCTTAAAATTTGATAAGCAATTGTACTTTGCATGGCTTCCTCTTTGTTGATTTCCTTTGTTAAAGGTGTTACATTGTTAGCAGATAATTGCGTATTCAATGTTAATAAATCAAGATCCGCAGTTTCGTTGACAAGGACTTTTCCTTTTAATAGATAACATCCTTTATTGGACAATTGAATCATAGATCATGTACCTCCAGTGATTTTTCGTTCGTTGATTTTAAAGTTATCAGATAATTAATTAAATTCTGTTTTAATTATAATAAGTTGCTTTACTTTAAACAAATAGAGATATCTTATTTCTAATCATAAATATTTTTTATTATTTATTAATTTTTTTTTATCTCAGCTAAAACAAAGTGTTTTTTGCGGTTTAAGAGAGAAGGATATTTTTCTATTGATTACGAAATACAACGATAGCGATTTATTTCAATCGTTTATGAAAGGGATGTCGAAATAGAAAACTTCGGCTAGGTCAGTTTATGGAAAATAAAGACTGGGGCATTATTTTAACTTTAAATAATGAAAAGAATATCACGAAAGCTGCGCAAATCTTATATATGTCACAGCCAGCGCTTACTTCTAAAATCAAGAATATCGAGCAAGAATTGGGTGTGCAGTTGATTTTACGTAGTTCCAGAGGTATACAATTTACACCTGAAGGCAAATATGTGGTTAATAAAGCGGAGAAAATGGTCGTACAACTCGAACAGATGAAAAATGAATTGCGAAGTTTTTCGAATTCATTTGCTGGTACGATTGAAATTTGTGCATCGCACTATTTTACGATGTATAGATTACCAAAGATTTTGCAAATGTTTAAACAAAAATATCCCGAGGCTGATTTCAAAGTAACAACGAATTGGTCGAAAGATTTATTTAGTCTTGTGAATAATCAAAAAGCTAATATAGGTTTTGTGAATGTCGATTATGGCGGTTGTGAGAATCGGCAACTGCTTTATGAAGATTCTATGTGCGTTGCCTCGGCGAAACCCTTTGAATTTAAAGATCTGGTTCATTTGCCAGGCATAGAGTATCAACGTGATTATCTAGTGAAAATGCAGATGGAAAAATGGTGGAGAGAAAATTTTAATAGACCACCGCTGATTAGTATGTATGTCGATAAGATTACGACTTGTCGAGAAATGGTTTCCTATGGGCTTGGGTATGGAATATTACCAGAGGAAATTATTTCCAACATACCTAATGTTCAAAAGCATTATTTAGTGGATAAAAATGGTGAAAAAATTACGCGCAAAACATGGATGATTTATAATGAAGAGGAGTTTAATACGCCAATTATAAAAATCTTTATTGATTTTGTTAAGAAAATGAATTTTAATAAAAACGAATACCTTATTGTATAATTTTTTTGTGCTATTTGTAAATATAAGAAGGAATAGGTGATGTAGTATGGTTAAAATTAAAATGGAAAATAAAATCGTCGAAATGGACGGTGATGAAATGACTAGAATTCTTTGGCAAGAAATAAAGGAGAATTTATT